>Ga0335085_10018399_pt1 | contig 10042 bp, 5 predicted proteins | sample Lox_Sample_45_FD_206712 | JGI IMG/M metagenome (GOLD analysis project Ga0335085, IMG submission 206712) | Soil microbial communities from Loxahatchee National Wildlife Refuge, Florida, United States - Lox_Sample_4.5 | ecosystem: Environmental > Terrestrial > Soil > Wetlands | place: USA: Florida... | reverse complement strand
GCCAAAGTAAAAAAGAAATAGAAGGTCCGCTCCGGCGGGCCTTTCCTTGTTTTGGGGGGCCGAACGGCGGCGCTCTCAGCTCTCTGGAAAGCTCAATCAGATGAATGGCTTACAGATCGAGCCAATAAAATGAATGGGTTACAGATTTCCGGCCAGATCGCGGCCGTAAACCTAGACGAAAGAAACGGTTACGAGCATACCCAATGAAATGAAACGGTTACAAAATACCGCTGATAACCCGAGCAGAATGTAACGGTTGTGAAATAGAGGCAAAAGCCGGGGGGAGGGGTATCCCCCTTCCCGTCAGCCTTCGGCCAGTTCGCCGTTGTTGTTCTCTCTCCGGCTGCGCTGCCGTGCCATGAGCGGAATCACGAAGAGGATGGCCAGCAGCGTGGTTATCATGCCGCCGACGACAACGCGGGCGAGCGGCTTCTGGGTTTGCGATCCGATCTCGGTGGCTACCGACGCCGGCAGCAGCCCGAATGCGGCGGCCATGCAGGCCATCACTACCGGCCGCATCTCATCCAGGCAGCCGCGAATGAGACCCTTCTGCGGACCCTCCTCGCGCTGGGCGCGCCGGATTCCGGAAAGAAAGACGACGGCTCCGAGCGTCGCGACGCCGGTGAGGGACGTGAACCCGACGGCCGCTGAGATGCTGAATGCCGTTCCAGTGAGGAAGAGCGTGACCACTCCGCCGATCCATGCGAAGGGCAGCATGCCGACGATGATGAAGGCGTCCTTCCACGTTCGAAACTGAATATAGAGGAGCAGAAGGATGATAGCGACGCTGACGGGAATAATGAGCGCGAGACGCTGCTGCTCCTTGCGCAGGCTGTCGAACTCGCCGGCCCACGTGTAGTTGTATCCCGAGGGCAGCTTTACCTGTTGCGCAAGCTGACCTTGCAGGTCCTGGATGGCGCTGGCGAGGTCGCGTCCGCGCACGCTGAACTTGATGGGGATGTATCGCCGCGCGCCCTCGTGGTAGATCATAAATGCGCCGTTCCGAAGCGATACGTCGGCGACGGCACTCAGCGGCACCTGGGTGCCATCCGGCGTCGGTACGAGGATTTTTCCGATGGCTTCCGGTGTGTCGCGGTACTCCGGCGAGTAGCGGACCGCGAAGTCGAAGCGGCGGTCGCCGTCGATGATGGTGGTTACCGGTGCGCCGCCCACCGCCGCCTGAACGATATTGTTCACGTCCTGTGGCTGAAGGCCGTACCGGGCGGCCCTTGTGCGATCGATCGAGACCATGAGGCTGGGCTGGCCGGAGACATCGAAGACGCCGATGTCGGTGATGCCGGGCACCCTTTGCATGATGCTCTGAATCTGATTTGCGAGCCGCGTCAGTTCGTCAAAGTCGTTTCCGAAAAGCTTGAGCGAGTTCTCGCCCTTCACGCCGGACATTGCTTCTTCGACGTTGTCCTGAATATTCTGCGAGAAGTTGAAGTCGATGCCCGGGAAGCGTTTGAAGTCGTTCTGGATGGCCGCGATCAGTTCCTCCTTGTTGTTGTGGAACTGAGGCCGCCACTGTCCGGAAGGCTTGAGGTCGGCAAGGAACTCGGCGTTGTTGAAGGTGCTCACATCAGTGCCGTCGTCGGGGCGGCCCATCTGTGAGACCACCTGTGTGATCTCCGGATACGTGCGAAGGATTCCGCGTATATCGTCGGTGATCTTCTCCGATTGCTGGAAGGCAATGTCCTGCTGCATGGTTGCCCGGATCCACAGGTTTCCTTCTTCGAGGGCCGGCATGAATTCTCCGCCGACGAACTTGAAGAGCAGGACGGCCGCAGCAAGGGATGCCAGTGCGATAAGCCATGTGAGCTTGCTGAAGCGGAGCGATCGATGGAGGGCCGTGTCGTAGTGACGCCGCAGGAATCGGCTCAGCCATGTGTCGGTGGCCTCGTGTTTGATCTGCTTGGGAACGGAGAACGAACCGAGTACCGGAGCGAAGATCAGGGCGAAGATAAGAGCTCCGGTAAGGGCGAAGCCATATGTAACCGACATGGGAGCAAATATCTTGCCGGGAACTCCCTGCATCGTAAAGAGGGGGATGAATGCGACCAGAATGATCAGGGTGGCGAATAGCACTGGCTTGGCGGCGTCACTCACGCCTTCCATGATCAGCTCGCCCACATCTTCGCCTTCGACCCGGCGGGATATTTTGCGGTAGACGCTCTCAAGCACAACGATTGACGCATCAACGAGAATTCCGAAGTCGATAGCGCCGATGGAGATCAGGTTGGCTGAATGATTTGTCAGCACCATCATCGCGAAAGCAAACAACACGGCGAACGGAATTGTGATTGCCGCGATGAACGTGAGCCGCAAATCGCCGAGCATGACGAGCAACACCAGCGTCACCAGGATCAGTCCGGTGATGATGATGTGCCGGACGGTGGTCGTCGTGGTGTTGATGAGCTTTGTGCGGTCGTAGATGGTGCTGATCTTCATGCCCGGCGGGAGCAGATTGCCGGTATTCAGGGTGTGAATCTTCTCACGGATGCCGGCCAGCGCGGGAAGGGAATTGCCGCCCTTCTGGAGCAGCACGATGCCTTCGACGATGTCCGGATTCTCGTTGCGACCGACTTTGCCGAGCCGGGGCTGATGGCCCTCGCGCACAATTGCCACATCGCTCAGCAAGACAGGCGTGCCATTGCGCTCAGCCACGACGATGTTTCTCATGTCGTCGAGCGAATGCAGCAGGCCGATACCGCGAACGTTTACGCTCTGGCTGCCGAGAGTGAGGTAGTTGCCTCCAGCATTTGCGTTGCTGTTCTGCACGGCATTGACCACCTGCGTCATGGTTACGCCCATGGCGAGCAGCTTGTGAGGATCGACCTCTGCCTGGTACTGGCGCGTTGTGCCGCCGAAGGTCGCGACATCGATAATGCCCGGCACTTGTTTCAGCTCGCGTACGACGAACCAGTCCTGCGTGGCCTTCAATTCGTTGAGCAGATAGGCCGGACCGGAAAGCTGGTAGCGGTAGATTTCTCCGATTGGTGACTCGGGCGAGAGCTGCGGTTGCAGGTTGTTGGGCAGGTTCACCTGCTGCAGACGATTGAGGGCCTCCTGCCGATCGATGAAGTAGTCGCTGTCGAACGAGAAATACATCTTCACGTCGCTCAGCCCGAAGATGCTGATGGAGCGAATCTGCTCGAGCTTTGGCGTGCCGTTCAGGCCTGCTTCAAGCGGAACGGTAACCTGCTGTTCCATTTCCTCGGCCGACCACGACGGGTTCTGCGTGATGAACTCCACCATCGGTGGCGACGGATCGGGATACGCTTCAATGTCCAGCTGCAAAAACGCCACTGCGCCGACGGCAAGCGAAGCGATGAAGATGATGAGCACTACGTTGCGGAAGCGCAGCAGGACACGGATCAGTGCTTGCATTATTGATCCTCTGACTCACGTAGAAGCTCGGCCCCGCTAGAGACGATCTTGTCGCCGTCCTGCAGCCCCTGGACAATTTCGTCGCTGTTCTCGTGTGTGGCGCCCAACGTGACGGTACGGCGGGCGTATTTGCCGGGTGAAGTCTCGACAAACACAAATGCCTGTTTGCCGTTTTGAATCACGGCGGTTGACGGCACCACGATAGCCATCCCTTTATGATTTGTAACCGATATGGTGGCGTACATCTGTGGCTTGAACAAGTGGTGCGGGTTCGACAGCACAACGCGGACTTTCAGCGTCAAGGAAGTGGGATCAACCGCATCGGAGATGTTGTCGATCGTCCCGTGAAATACCTCGTCCGGATAACCGGTGACAGTGATGTCGACCGGGGCGCCAACCTTGATCGATTCAACATCGCGGGGATAGAGGTCGCCGAGGATCCAGACGGAATTGATGTCGGCGATCGTGGCGATTGCGGTTGCATTATCGAGGGAGCGCTGTAACTCGCCGGGTGCTGTGCCGACGTCGAGGACCACGCCGCTGATCGGTGAGCGAAGAGGAATGGTATCACTGGTGTCATTTTCGGAGAATCCGAGGATGTGAAGTGCCTGCCGTGCCCGCTCCAGTTCCGCGTGATCGGTGTCGGCCATGGCCTTCAGGTCGTCGTAGTCGCGCTGCGCCATCACTTCGTGCTGGAGAAGCTCCTTCGCGCGCTGCAATTGGAGGTCGGCGCGAGCAGCTTCGATCTTCGCCTTTTCGTAGTCCGATCGAGTTTGAGCGGCGTCGCTGCTCTGTAAGGTGCCGATCTCCTGCCCCTTTACTACTTCCTGCCCGGGCAGGATCTTAAGCGCGAGCACGCGTCCGCTGATCGGCGGATAGATGTGCACCACCGAGGTGGGATTCGGCATGACTCTCGCCGCGAGCACCAGCTGATTTGCCACGGGCTGAGCCTGCACGGTGGTGGTCTGAATGACGCTCTGCGCTTGAACGCTGCCTGCATTGGCCGATGCCGGGGCGGGCTGGTCGCGCTTGCAGGCTGTCAAGAGCAGTAGGGCGATGGAAATAGCAGGGAATAACGGACGCCACTTCATGGCAGGATCTCCGTAGCAGCCGCGAAGCTGAGTTGATGAATGCTGAGCCACACCTGCAGGTTGGCGTTGAGCGCATCGAGGTTGGTCTGGCGATAGTCACGCAGCGCGTCAAGATAGTCGAGCAGCGTGCTGCCGCCGCGCCGATAACTGAACTCAAGGTTGTCGCGCACGTGTGCCGCTTCTGTGAGGTAGTGGCCGTTGTAGCGCGCGGCGAGATGAATCGCCGCCTGGTATCCCGCCCATGCCTGATCAACATCGTTCACCACCTGGTTGCGTGCGGCGGTTTCGGCAAAGCGGCTGGATTGCGCCTCATAGCGGGTGCGTTCTTTTTCGCCCTGGTTTCGATCGAAGATACGGAGCGGAATGGAAACCTGAAAGCCGGCGGTGTTGTAAGTCGCCGACCGCTCGTACTCACCGCCGATGGTTGGGTCGGTCGTTCCGTCCGCGTCTGCCAGCTTTACGTTAACATCGGCGACGTGTACCGATTGAAGGGCTGCCTGATAGTCGGGCCGCGCTGCAAGCGCCTGCTGCTCGATCTGCGGCAGCGTCTCAGCCAGGTTCGGCGGATCGAGCGTGCCGGTGATGTCGAATGTGCCGGAAGGTTTTTCAATGCCGAGCAGCATCTGGAGCTGGTCGCTCGCCTGGGTCAGATTCAGCTTTGCGTTGTCGTAGTCGGACTCGAACTCGGCGAGTTGTAAGTCGATACGCTCGAAGTCTGTTTCGCTGATGTCGCCGACATTGCGCCGCGTTCTGCTCAGGTCGACCGTCTTTCGGTAGCCCGTCAGGTTGTCGTCGGCAATCTTCAGCGCGGCTTTGGCGGCCAACATGTTTGTGAAGGCCTGCTTCACCTGGAGAATCGTCTGACGCTCCGTATCCTTGAATTGACTTTGCGTTACGTCGGTCGTTCCACGCGCAATGTCCAGTCGCCAGCGGCGTTTCTGCCCGCGCTCAAAGAGCCGGGTAACGTTGGCGGCGTAACTATAAGGACTCGCGGGGTTGCTCGCCGACAAGGAGACGTCAGTGCCGGAAAACGTGAACGAGGGGTTCTGTCGCAATCCGGCGGTGATCTCATTGGCCTTGGTGGCGATTACGTGTTGCTGGCCCGAGAGCAGAGTGGGATTTTTTGTGCGGGCGATGTCGAGTGCCTGCTGAAGGGTCAGGGGAGCCGTTGTCTGGCCAGAGGCAGCTCCCGCCCATAGCCACACAAGCAGAAAGCCGAGCCTTCCAAATCGGAAATCAGTCATAGCAGCACTTTCAAGGTAGCGGCTGAAAGGTAACCAGGATGTGAAGAGTGGAGAAAGTGGCCGGCGACTACGAGCAGGGAGGTGGCCGGTTGCCGCGGACCACGAGCGACTCGTCGCTCGGGACTCCGATCTTCATCGAGAGGGATGGTTCAGAAACAGTCCCCGAGCATATCGGGTGATGAAATGCGAACGAGGATACGAGGATGACCGGTGCTGTATCAACGTGTCCGGTGGGTTGATCCTGCAGATCGCGCCGGACCAGATGTTCGATTTCAGCGGGGGCGGTACACGCCAGCAGATCGTCTGTGAGCGAGACGACCGGGAAAAGAATAACGATGAGGACGGCGAGCGCTGTAATCTGCATGCGGATATTCGAATCCGGCGAACGGGTCGCTCTGGAGGTGCGGCAACAGAGCCACAACCCCGCTAGAACAGCCGAGAGTGCTACCCACAGCAGGTTAAAAAAGCTTTCCAAGACAATGTAGATTGTACTAGATGGGCTTTGCGAACTGATGCACGTTCAGAGAGGTCCTCGGAGTACAGGCTGCCGGCTCGCAGCATTGACCACGCTGGCGAACCGCTTTAATATGAACAGAGTGGCTTGACGGCCACCCATCCTTCACTGCCCCCTCGTTCAATGGTAGGACAGCTGACTCTGGATCAGCATATCGGGGTTCGAATCCCTGGGGGGCAGCCAAATGATAATAAAGCAGTTGTGCACCCCTTAGCCATTTGGTCGCCGCAGTGGTAAGTTGATGGCCGGGCCGGCGGCGCAGTAGTGGATCTGCGCGGCCGTGTCGGCGAGGTGGCTTTGGTTCACTCCCACTCTGAGCCCATACTCATCCTATAATTCAATCTGGGCGCGCCGGTTTTTGCTTGACGGAGTGCTTTCGCAAGGAGTATTGAGTATTTGAGTATGCCTTAGTCAGTGTCTTACGCCCCATCCTCCGCCACACACCGCGCCTGGTGTCAGTTGTTCGGCGGCATGGTCCAGGACCGCCGCGAAGCTATCGGCCGGTCGGTTGAAGATGCCGCCCGCCTGGGCTTCGGATCGGATTGCCCGGTCGGTGAAACACTTCCTCGAGATCTTAGACGAACTCAACAGGCTCGGCATCGAGTTCGTCAGCTTCCGCGAGCAGATCGATACCGGTGGCCCGCTGGGCCGGGCCATCGTCGTCATCATCGGAGCCATCGCGGAACTCGAACGCAACCTGATCATCGAGCGGGTGCGCGCCGGCATGCGCCGCGCATTTCTCGAAGGCCGTCCCATCGGCCGCAAGCCGCTGGACCTCGACCACATCGCCATCCTGCGGGACCACCAGCGCGGCCAAAGCCTCGGTCAGCTGGCGAAGAGCTACCGCGTCTCCCGCACCACCATCCACCGCGTGCTCCGCGAGCACGCCACCCTGGAGAAGTCCGCATGAACCACCACACCGCAGCCCTGTTCGGTGCGGCGCTCGCAGCTGCCGTTGGCCTCGCCGGCGGCTGGATCCTCGGCGACCTGGTGCGCCGCTATCGCCACGGCGTCGAGCAACTCGATGCCCTGCGCCGACAGCTGCCCCAGCCTTGCTCCGCCGTGCTCTTGCAGGAGCGCCAGCTCCGCCAGATCCGCCGCGTCCTCAACGACCTCCACAAGATGGTTCGGGGCGTTACAAAAAGCCTCGAAAAGCTGGCAGAGTGGCCGGAACGCGGGAGTTGGTTGTTCCGGCAACACGCTACCTGGTTGCTATCGAATCTGTGACGAGATTGTACAGATCCTCGCTGTGATTCGCGGTGCGCAACGCTTGCCGCGCCGCTCCACGCGAAGTGACCTGCCAAAAGGTTCGCGCCAAACGCCGGGCTATTTTGTACTGACGGGGATGTCTGCTTCCGTCAGCGCTGGAGGAAGGGTGAAGTGAAATGCTGCGCCGCGTCCGTCGTTCGGCGTGGCCCAGATCCGGCCGCCGTGTGACTCGACAATGGACCGGCTGATTGCCAGTCCCATGCCGCTGCCCTGCGGCTTCGTCGTGAAGAAGGCGTCAAAGATGTTGCCAACGTCTTCTAAGCGCAGCCCCACTCCGGTGTCGCTGACTGAAATGATGACATTTCCTTCTCCGTCCAGTCGCGAGCTGGCCGTCAGGACTCCGCCCGTCTCTCTCATTGCCTCGATGCCGTTGAGCATTAGATTCATCAGCACCTGTTGTAACTGGACGCGATCGGCCATCACCATGGGGAGATCGGCAGGAAGCTCTGTGCGAATCGAAACCGCATACCTGGTCGCCTCGCCGCGCAACAGCAGCACCATCTCGCCGATCACCTCGTTGGCAGCGATCAACTCCCGCTTTGGAGGAACCTTCTTGTACAGCGACCGCAGCTTATCGATGATGCTCGCTGCGCGGTTTCCGTCAGCCCTGATTCTCTTTGCCGCAGCACGCGCCCTGTCCAGATTCGGCGGACTGTGCTCCAGCCACCGCAGGCAGGAGTCTGCGCTGGTAATGGAGCCCGCAATCGGCTGCTTGATCTCATGGGCCAGGGAGGCGGCAAGTTCCCCCAGCGTGGTCACGCGGGTTACGTGAGCGAGATCTGATTGAAGCTGCTCGGCGCGCTTGCGATCTTCAATGTCAGTCGCCACGGCGCACCACTTCACAAGGTTGCCGCGCTTGTCTAACAGGGGCCGTGCGCGGGTCTGGAACCAGCGATACATCCCATCGGGTCCACGCCGAATCCTCACTTCGTACTCCAGCGGACGACCGGTGGCCTGGGCAACACGCCATCGTTCCAGCGCTCGATCGCGGTCGTCGGGGTGCACGGCTTTCGTCCAACCCAGACCGGACGCCTGTTCCAAAGTCAGACCTGTATAGTCGAGCCATGCCCGGTTCACGAACGTTCGCTCGCCGTGGGAGTCGACGACAAACGCCAGTGCCGGCATGCTTTCCACGGCATCTCGGAACTTCGCTTCCTGCTCTCGCAGTTGCTGCACTCGAATCCTGAACAGCCCCCAAATAAAAGCCAGAACTGCGGCCGCACATAAAGCTCGAAACCAATTTGTCTGGTACCACGCAGGAGGAATAACGAAATCCAGCGCCGCGCCTTCTTCGTTCCACACCCCGCTGTCGTTGCACGCCTTCACCAGGAAGCGGTAATGCTTCGGCGGCAAGTTCGAGTACTGCACCTCGCGATCATTGACCACCTCTCTCCAATCCTGATCCTGTCCTTCCAGCCTATATCTGAAGTGCACCTTCTCGGGCGCCACCAGGCTTACGGCGGTGTAGTCGATCAGCAGATCGCGAATCCGCGATGGAAGACGAACATTCGAGCCTTTCGCGCTGGTCAAGCCTTGCCAATAACTCTTCCCGTCGGCGACTATTCGCTCGATATGAACCGGCGGCGGTAAGTCGTTATACGGAAGATGACGTGGGTCCACGACCTGAACACTGTCTCCGGTCACGAACCACAGCTTGCCGTCGCGCGACCTCGCCGCCACAGGACTGAAACTGCTGGGCGAAAGTGCGCGTAGCCGGACGCCATCGGCCGCATCCAACACCGCGGTTACCACCCTGTGCCGTGGATCGCCGATCCATGCGTTCAGTTCGGAGCGTGGGATTCGCACGAGGCCGCATGCCGTGTATAGCCACAACGAGCGCTCGTTGTCCTGGATCGAGCCGTGAATTGAGTCACAGGGCAAGCCGTTCGCGGTTGCCAGGGTCGCAATGTGCCCGTCCTTTATCCGGCTGAGACCGCCCTCTTCGGTTGCCACCCATAGTGCGCCATCACGGTCGAGTTGAAGGTCGGCTATACGGCCTTTACCGAGCCCATCTGCGGTCTTATACAAAGCCCTGAGCGCGCCGTCTTTGAAAAACGATACCGTCCGTGTACCCCAGAATGAGACCCATACTCCGCCCCGGTCCGCGACGATCACTTTAGCCCTCTCGGACGCTCCCAGCGCTGGCCATGGCAGCCTCTCGACTACATGTCCCTCCCGTATGCGGTACAAGCGCTCGTTTCCCGCAAGCCACAGGTTGCCTTGACTGTCCCCGGTGATCGAATGCACCTCTTCGCCAGGGAGAGCGCGCGGCAGCGTAATGAACCGGTCTCCGTTGAAATACGCGAGTTCGCCTGCCGCGTACAGCCAGAGCCGTCCAGCGTCGTCCTGAAAGAGAGATTCCACCGCATTGCCAGGCAATCCGTTCGCCTTCCGAAAGACGGTAGAGTGCCCGTTCCTCCACCTAGTCAGACCGTCGCGAGTGCCAATCCAAACGCTCCCAACCTTGTCACCAACCACGGATACAACCGCAGCGCTCGCCAGGCCTTCTTTGGAGGAGATCGTGGTCACCGCGA
>Ga0335085_10018398_pt1 | contig 10043 bp, 12 predicted proteins | sample Lox_Sample_45_FD_206712 | JGI IMG/M metagenome (GOLD analysis project Ga0335085, IMG submission 206712) | Soil microbial communities from Loxahatchee National Wildlife Refuge, Florida, United States - Lox_Sample_4.5 | ecosystem: Environmental > Terrestrial > Soil > Wetlands | place: USA... | reverse complement strand
AACCGTCGTGAGCCATCTGAGTTTGTCCCTACCGCTGCTGTCCCGCCTGCTGCCCTGCTAGGGCTGCCAATCTCTTTTTACCCACATTCTGTTTGTCAGGTCCAAGCCCCTCCGGGCACCGCATTGCGTTGCTGTGACGGTACGGCTTGGGTAACATGGCCTTATCACGGAGCGGTAACATGAGTGACAAATTATTTATCTTCGATACCACCTTGCGCGACGGCGAGCAGAGCCCCGGCGCCTCCATGACCAAGGAGGAAAAGATCCGGGTCGCCAAGGCCCTCGAGCGCCTGGGGGTAGACATCATTGAGGCCGGCTTTCCAATTGCAAGCCACGGTGATTTCGAGGCGGTGAAGGCGGTGGCCGCGGCCATCACGGACAGCACGGTGTGTGGTTTGGCCCGTGCTGTTGACAAGGATATCGATCGCGCCGCCGAGGCTCTGAAGGAGGCGCGATCGGCGCGAATCCACACCTTCATTGCCACCTCCCCGATCCATATGCAGATGAAGCTGCGCATGACCCCAGATCAGGTATTGGAGCAGGCCGTGCGCTCGGTGCGGCGCGCGCGGCAGTATACCGACAACGTTGAGTTCTCCGCCGAGGACGCGGTGCGTTCCGACATGGATTTTCTGTGCCGGGTATTTGAGGCGGCAATCGCTGCTGGCGCCAGTACCATCAACGTGCCGGACACCGTGGGGTACAGCATCCCCCACGCCTGGGGCGAACGAATGCGCGCCCTGATCGAGCGGGTGCCCAACTCGGACCAGGCGATCTGGTCGACGCATTGTCATAACGATTTGGGTTTGGCGGTGGCCAACTCGCTTGCCGCGGTGTTAGCCGGCGCGCGGCAGGTGGAATGCACTATTAACGGCCTTGGTGAACGCGCCGGCAATGCGGCGCTGGAGGAGATCGCCATGGCGGTTCGCACCCGACCCGATATATTCAACTGCAACGTCGCCCACCTCGACACCACCCAGATCGTGCCCTGCAGCCGCCTGGTGGCGGGAATCACCGGTTTCGCGGTGCAGCCCAACAAGGCGATCGTCGGCGCGAACGCCTTTGCCCACGAGTCCGGCATCCACCAGGACGGTGTGCTTAAGAGCCGCGAGACCTACGAAATCATGCGCGCTCAGGATGTGGGCTGGACCGCCAACCGGATGGTGCTGGGCAAGCACTCGGGGCGCAACGCCTTGCGCACCCGCCTCAAGGAGTTGGGCATCGAGTTCGCTTCGGACGAGGAACTTAACAGCGCTTTCGCCCGCTTCAAAGATCTTGCGGACAAGAAGCATGAGATCTATGACGAGGACCTCCAGGCACTGGTTACCGACGCTAATCTTGCGGCTGAAAACGAACGCATCAAGTTGAGCTATCTTCGTGCCGGCTCTGAGACCGGCACCACGCCCAATGCCACCGTCAAATTATGGGTGGATGGTCAGGAGCGGCAGGCGAGCGCCGACGGGGACGGGCCCGTGGATGCCGCCTTCAAGGCCATCGAATCCATCGTGCGCAGCGACACTCACCTGCAGCTATACTCGGTGAACGCCATCACCAGCGGCACCGACTCCCAGGGGGAGGTCACGGTGCGGGTGGAAAAGGGCGGTCGCATCGTCAATGGGCAGGGCGCGGACACCGATATTGTGATCGCCTCCGCAAAGGCCTACATCCACGCCCTCAACAAAATCATCGCGCCGGAGGTACGGGCGCATCCGCAGTTGTAAGGCAGTAAGGGGTGTTGCATCTCCCTTTTTTGTCCTTTGCGGACGGGACGCAGTACGAGTTGTGACGGAAGCGCCATGTCTCGGCCCGGTTTCTTCCCCAGTTGAGCCTTAAGGAGTGGAGCGTGGGCAGTGACGAGGCGCGGCGGCTGAGCTATCTGGACGCCATGGGCATTCAGGTGTGGTGGCGGCGGCCAGGTGAAGCGGTTCGGCCTGCTGCCAGCGCGGGGTCCTTGCCGACCGCCCCCGAGGCGGCGGCAAGCGACGCTGACGCTGCCTCAGCAGACTGGGAGCCGTTGCGGGCACAGGTCATGGTCTGCTCCCGCTGTGGTCTGCACCAACAGCGGACCCAGGCGGTGTTCGGGGTGGGTGACCAGCGGGCGCGGTGGCTGGTGGTGGGGGAGGCGCCCGGCGCAGACGAGGACCGCCAGGGCGAACCGTTCGTGGGTCGGGCAGGTAAGCTGCTCACTAACATGCTGCTCGCGATCGGCCTGAAGCGCGAGGAGGTGTACATCGCGAATATCGTCAAGTGTCGCCCCCCCGGCAATCGGGAGCCGACACCAGAAGAGGCGGCGGCCTGTGCCCCCTTTCTGGCCCGGCAGATTGACCTGATTCGACCGCGCATCATTCTGGCGGTGGGGCGGATCGCCGCCCAGAATCTCCTCAAGACCGACCGCACCGTCGGCGCGTTGCGCGGGCGGCGCTTTGGCTATGGGGATACCGGAATCCCGGTGGTGGTGACCTACCATCCCGCGTACCTGCTGCGCTCCCCGCAGGAAAAGCTTCGGGCGTGGCAGGACCTGTTATTCGCCAAGGAGATCCATTCCCGCCTATGAAGTACGCTTCGGCATAATGGCAGTGCAGCGCTCCGAGGATCGCAGCGAGGTCGTGGTGCGCCCCATGCGGGATCAGGACGTGACGACCATCATGGACATCGAGCAGCGCGCCTACCCGTTTCCCTGGACCGCCGAAATTTTTCACGACTGCTTGCGCGCCGGTTACAGCTGTTACGTCCTCGAAAGCAGCGGCGTCCTGGTCGGGTACGGCGTGATGTCGGCCGGTGCCCACGAGGCGCACATCCTCAACATCTGCGTTAGCCCGGAACAACGCGGCCGCGGCTACGGGGGAATGCTGATGGAGCGCCTGATCGAGCAGGCGCGCTGGCTCCAGGCCGAGATGATGTTCCTCGAGGTGCGCCCATCCAACAGGGCGGCGCTGCAGCTGTACGCCAGGTTGGGCTTCAACGAGATCGGTACCCGCACCAATTATTATCCCGCCAAGCATGGCCGCGAGGATGCCCTGCTGCTGGCCAAGCACTTATGAGGCTGCATCATGGAAGTCAACGCCCCTGAAGAGTTGCCCGCATACACGCTACGGGTGAGCGCCCGCGCCCGTCGTCTGCAGCTTCGCGTCACCCCCTGGGGACAGGTGGAGGTGGTGGTGCCGCGCAACGTTTCGCTGGCGCGGGTTGTGCCCTTTGTACGCGAGCACCGCACCTGGCTCCAGCGTACGCTGACTAAGATGTGCGCGACGCAGGACTCGGTGCCCGACGAAAGGCCGCCGGAACGATTAATATTGGCGGCAGTGGAGGAGGAGTGGCAGATCGGGTACGATCGCAGCAGACGCGCCACGGCCCGCGCGGAGGCGGCGGAGCGCCGGCTTATGATTGGCGCGCCTGACGACGCCGCGGCGCGCACAATGCTGCGTCACTGGCTCCGGGACTACGCGCGTTCGCGTCTGCTGCCGTGGCTGCACACGGTGAGTGCCGAGTGTGGCTTGCCCTTCGCTCGCGCCACGGTGCGGGCGCAGAAGACCCGCTGGGGAAGTTGCAGCGCGCGTGGCCACATTAGCCTCAACTGGCAGATGATTTTCCTGCCCCCGCCGCTGGTACGATATCTCTGCGTCCACGAGCTGTGCCACACCGTGCACCTCAACCACTCGCGGCGTTACTGGGAATTGGTGCGTCGCCACCAGGCCGATTACGCCGCGAATGAAAAGGCACTGCGCGGTGCGGCCCGGCACATCCCCTACTGGCTGACCGTGGCCGAGCGCTAAAAGCAGACGCACCGGTCAATGCATCGCTTCACGCTCGTTCCGGAGCGCGCCCCTGGTGCGGCGGCGACTTGAAGAACCAGATTTGGTAGAAGGATATCAGCCACTGGAAAGCGAACGAGAGCCCCATCAGGCCGCCGCCGATGATCACCACGTAGGCGAAGCCGGTGGAGACCTTGGTGAGCCACCAGGAGGCAATGTCGAGGAAGATGGCAAGGAACGGAACGCAGACCGCCACGATCTTGAGGGTCTGGTTGCGGATATAGGCGTGGCTGAAGATCAGGCCCATGAAGCCGAAGATGAAGGTCAGTCCGAACAGATGGATGTGCGACACCCGCACCAGCGTGCCGATGCTCACCCCGGTGTCGAGTTGCGAGACCGCCCTGACGTCGGCGTAGCTCATCAGCGTCGGGAGATGCGGATTGCTGCCGTTATGGCAGCCGCGGCAGCGCGCCTGCAGGATGGGATCGACGTGCGCCTGGTAGTCTGCCTCGCCGCCGCCGCTGCGGACCCAATGAATGATGGTGGCTCGCTCCTCCGCCGGCAGCATGCCGCTCATCGGCCCTTTCAGCGCCGTCTCAAGCCGCGTGTCCGACTTGCTGCCGCTGTAGGCGATCTTGATGTCTTCCACCGACAGTCCCCGCCTGCCGTCGCGGCCTGCGTCGACCTCATAGATCTGGATCATGGCGAAGATGTAGCCGATTCCCAGGATTAGCAGGATGTTGATGTAAAGGGCCTTTAGCGCCAGCGGTAGGTCGCTGAACAGGGGATACTGGAATCTGCCGTTCACGCTGTCCTCTTTATTTCATGGGGGGGGTGGGCGCGCGCATTATAGCGGTCCTCGGCCGAAAAAAAAACGCGGCGCAAAGCTCAAAGGTATGCGATATCATTTGTCGCGCCACACCGGGAGCCGCCGTGGACCAACCAATCGATAAACTGATCGCCGGCTATCGCCGTTTCCGCCGCCGCTATTTTCATGAGGAGCCGCAGCTGTTCGCCAGCTTGGTAGCGCGCGGTCAATCTCCGGCAGTAGCGGTGGTGGCCTGCTGCGACTCGCGGGTCGATCCCGCCATCATCATGGACTGCGAGCCGGGAGACCTGTTCACCATCCGCAATGTTGCCTCACTGGTGCCGCCCTACGAGCCGGACGGCCTCTATCACGGCACCAGCGCCGCACTTGAATTTGCGGTGCGAATCCTCAAGGTCGGCCACGTGATCGTGATGGGTCACGCCCAGTGCGGTGGCATCCAGGCGCTAATGGAGGGCACTACCGGCATCACCGGCGGCGAATTCATCACCTCCTGGATGCGGATCGCATCCCGCGCTCGGGAGATCGCGCTTGCCGATCCGGAGCGGATCACAGCGGAGGCGCGGCGACGCTGCTGCGAACAGACCGCGATCCAGATCTCACTGGCCAACATGCTGACCTTCCCCTGGGTACGGGAGCGCACGGAACTACAGCAGTTGCGTCTGCACGGATGGTACTTCGACATCGGCAGCGGGGAGCTGATCCGCCTGGAGAGTGGTGGCGGTCGAATTACGGAATCCCCGCTGTGACGGAAACGGTCGTCGGCGGACCCGGGGGCAACGCCGGGTGGCGGCGGGTGGTTCCTGCGCCTTTATTTATTCCCTAGCGTGACAGATAGCCGCCAAGTTCGTCGATGAGCGTATTGCACTCTCCAACCGCCTTGGTGGGGGCGTGGCCGTCCGAGATCATCTTGCCGTCCTTGCCATACTCGCATTTCACCTGACCGCCGTCGCCATCGCTGGTGACGATCAATTGGCTGTTGTTGATGTCGTACTTGGCATCGAGACGGCCGCCGACATAGTAGTCGTACTGGGTGGTGCGGCTTAGATAACGCGCCCGCGGGTTGCGCGCGAGCTTCCTCATGGTGCCGGTGATTTCTTCGGGCGGCAGCGGTAGCAGGGTAGCGGCCTGCTTGGCGGCGGCCTGATCCGGCTGCGGCGCGGCAGCAGCCCCCGGTGGGGCCGGTGCAGCGGCAGGGCCAGCTGAGGCCACTGTGGGGCTTCCCGTGGCATCGGCCTTCGCCACCGGCCCGGGCGGGGCGGCCGGGCCGGCGCCAGCCGCGCCATTCGTCGTCGGTGCACGAGCGGCTTCTGGCGTTGTGACGGTGGGTGAGGCATTGCCACTGGCGGCAGCCGCCTCAGCTGTGGGTGTTGTAGCGTCGTTTCGGGCCATATGGGTTGTGCAGCCGCTGGCGGCGAGGCCGCCGCCCACTATTCCCACCAAGAGAAGCTTTGCTCTGTTCATGGCTGGTGCCCCGCGGTCAAGTTCTCTGTTCATCGTCGTGGGGCAGGTAGGCCCCCGCACCGGATTGTTTTACCATAGTGTCACGTCGTTGTTAAATAGTGGGTCGCGGGACGCCGGCGGTCGTCCAGTAATGAACTGATAAGGAAAAGGGAGAGCTGTGGATAAGAGCCGGCATTACATCGGTCTTGAACTCGACGCTTTTGGCGGTATGACGCCGACCGGCACCATGATCCGAGACGCGTGGGTGTTCGGTATCCTGCCCGAGGGCGAAGGTTGCGCCGGCTGGAGTTATGACCGACTCCAAGATCTCTACGACCGGGTGACAGAGGCGTGGATGCCCTATGGTCATCTGGCGAGTCGGTTGCCAACGGCGCTGCGCGATCGTCACCATGCGATCTACGATGCCGCGGTGCGCCGTGCCCGGGAATTGGGCTGGACGCCAGAGCTAGGCGAGGAGGATTGAACGGGTCCTTGAGGGCGCCCCGCCGTACGACTACAATGCCAGCGTAATTTCACTGCGCCGCGCGCGGCGCCATGAGGACGACCGTATGAGCATGCTGGCCATTTATCGCGACGACGGCGAATGCTTGGAGCAAACTCGGGACGTTGAGACCATTGCCAATCAGCTGCATGCGGCCGAGGTGCTGTTCGAGCGTTGGCGGGCGGATCGCCAGCTGAAGACCGGTGCCGGCCAGGAAGAGATCATCGCCGCCTACCGAGGCTCCGTTGACCGCCTGATGAAGCACCACAACTTCAAATCGGCGGACGTGATCAGCATGACTCCGGACCACCCGGACAAGGTCGCCTTGCGCAACAAGTTTCTTGAGGAGCATACGCACAGCGATTTCGAGGTGCGGTTCTTCGTCGAGGGCCAGGGGCTGTTTTTTATTCACAGTGGAGACCGGGTGTACGCGATCCTCTGTGCCCAGGGTGACCTCATCAGCGTTCCCGCCAATACGCCCCACTGGTTTGACATGGGGGCAGCGCCGCAGCTCAAGTGCATCCGCCTGTTCACCTCCCCTGATGGTTGGGTAGCAAATTACACCGGCAGTGCGATCGCCAAGCGCTTCCCTACCCTGGATACATTTGCCGCCGGGTGATGATCGAGGCCATCGTCACCGATATTGAGGGCACCACCTCCTCGCTTTCATTCGTCAAGGATGTCCTGTTTCCGTACTCGCGGGCACGGCTGTACGCCTTCATCCACAATCATGCGACCGATTCGGCGGTACGCGCCCAGCTCGATGAGGTATGTCGGCTGGCCGGGCGCCGCCTCGATGAAAAAGAGCTCGTGGCACAGCTGGAGCGCTGGAACGACGAGGACCGCAAGGTAACTCCCTTGAAGGCCCTGCAGGGCATGATTTGGGAGGAGGGATATCGCCGCGGCGATTTCACCGGGCACGTCTACGATGATGCTGCCCGCCAGCTTCGGGAATGGCAGCAGCGCGGCATTCGCTTATATGTCTTTTCATCCGGTTCGGTGCAGGCCCAGCGGCTGTTGTTCGGATTTTCGGATCACGGCGACCTCATGCCGCTGTTCTCCGGGTATTTCGACACTACCATCGGCGCCAAACGCGACGAGGCCGCCTACCGGAAGATCGCCGAGGCTATTGGCAGCGAAACCCGGAACATCCTGTTCCTGTCGGACATCAAGGAAGAACTGGATGCCGCCCGCGCGGCTGGCATGCGCACCGCGTGGCTGGTGCGCGACGGCAAAGCTGATCCTGGCGCGGCACACCCGCAGGTGCGGGATTTCGACGGCATCAGGCCATAAGCTTCGCGCGCAGTGCCATTCCTTCCATCGCCTCCCGAAGTACCGCCACTCCGGCGCCGGCATCGTGACCATTTACGGTCAGATGCCGGCGCCATGCCCGCGCTCCCGGCACGCCCTGATAAAGCCCCAGGAGGTGGCGGCTAATATGGTGCAGCCGTGTCCCTTCGCCCAACTCCCGCTGCACGTAAGGAAGCAACCGCGCAATCACCTCTTCGCGCGAGGGCTGCGGGCGCGTTGATCCGAACAGGCGGCGGTCGGCTCCCGCGAGCAAATAGGGGTCGTGATATGCGGCGCGGCCCACCATGACGCCGTCGACCTGGCGAAGGTGCTCAGCGGCCTGGTCGAGAGCAGCGATGCCGCCGTTGATGATGATCTCAAGGTGCGGGAAGGCGCGCTTCAGGCGATAGACCCGCTGATGATCCAGGGGGGGGACCTCCCGGTTCTCTTTTGGGCTGAGGCCGTGTAGCAAAGCCTTGCGGGCATGGATGATGAAGGAACGGCAGCCGCCGCCGGCCACGGTCGCGACGAAGCGGTAGAGGAATTCCTCGCTGTCCTGGTCGTCGATGCCGATGCGGGTCTTTATCGTCACCGGCAGGTTCGTTGCGGCGCTCATCGCGTCGACACATTCCGCCACACGCCCCGGCTCCGCCATCAGGCAGGCGCCGAAGCGCCCGGTCTGCACCCGCCCGCTGGGACAGCCAATATTGAGGTTGATCTCGTCATAGTCGAATTCCGCCGCGATGCGCGTACACGCCGCCAGTTCGCGTGGATCGCTGCCGCCCAATTGCAGCGCCAGCGGGTGTTCATCTGGATGGAAGCGCAGTGCCCGCGCAGCATCGCCGCGGAGGATGACGCCACAGGCAATCATTTCGGTATAGAGACGGACGTGGCGGGAAAGCAGGCGCAGGAAATAACGGCAGTGCCGGTCGGTCCAGTCCATCATCGGCGCGACGCATAATCGTCGCGGCGCCTGGAGGGCTTCCGGTGTCTGGCCGCGCATAGGAGGAGGCAACCGGCCGCGCCCTAGCGGGCGAGGTCGGCGCTCAGGCTCTGCGCCAAGCGCTCGCAGGCCGCGATGTGCGCCTGCTTTGCGGCGGGGGTGGCGCTGGCCGTGAACAGCTCGCCCTGCGGCGTATATTCGCAAAACAGCTGGGCTGAACCGGGTTGCAAAGAGGTGATGTGCAGGATCCCGGTATCCGTGCCGTACTCGGCAAGCAGCACTCCGCCGACGTAGTAGCTATAGCGTTTCTCGACCAGCGAGAACAGGCTGCGGTGGTTGGCCACAAGCCGCTTGTTGAGCGCGAGGATGCCATCCGGGCCATTGGCCGCCGGCGCGGCCGAGGCGGGTGAGGTGGCAGGAGCGACGGGGGCATGGATGCAACCCACCAAGTTCGCGGCGGCGAGAAGTAAGGCCAGGGGGGCAATCCTGCGCTTAATCATGAGACTCCGGCGCGTTGGCGATGCATGGCGGACTGCCATTATATCCAGGGCGCCGGTGGGGTCCAAGTGCGCCGGTTTCGGTGCTTTCACGCTTGCGGGTATAATCGCCGGATTCACGTCCCGCGGATCCGCGAAAGGTCGTTGGCGCCGATGTCGTCCCTGTTCGATTTCGATAAGCCCGCACTCTATGCCGTGATGGGCAATCCGGTAGCGCACAGCAAGTCGCCGCGTATCCACACCCTGTTCGCGGCCCAGACCGGCCAGCGCCTGGAGTACCTTGCGATCCAGGTCGACCCTGGTGGGTTCGAGCAAGCCGTCAGCAGCTTCGTCGCCCACGGCGGCAGCGGGCTCAATGTGACGATCCCATTCAAGACCCAGGCCTGGGAGCTGGTCGACGCGCGGTCAGAGCGGGCCGAACTGGCCGGCGCGGTGAACACCATTGCGGTGCGCAAAGCCGGTCGTCTGTATGGTGATAACACGGACGGCATCGGATTGGTAAGGGACCTTGCCGAGAATCTCGGTGTGGGCCTCGCCGGCCGAAGGCTGTTGTTGCTGGGTGCCGGCGGCGCCGCGCGGGGAGTGTTGGGCGCCTTGTTGGCGCAAGGCCCCGCGTCGCTGGCCATTGCCAACCGCACCGCCGATCGTGCCGCCGCACTGGCGCACCAGTTCGGGAGGTTCGGAAGCGTCCATGGCGGTGGCTACCCGGAACTTGCAGGGCGGCTCTTCGACGTGGTGATCAACGCCACCTCTGCGAGCCTACACGGCGAGGTACCGCCGCTGCCAGAGGGCG
>Ga0335085_10018395_pt1 | contig 10044 bp, 9 predicted proteins | sample Lox_Sample_45_FD_206712 | JGI IMG/M metagenome (GOLD analysis project Ga0335085, IMG submission 206712) | Soil microbial communities from Loxahatchee National Wildlife Refuge, Florida, United States - Lox_Sample_4.5 | ecosystem: Environmental > Terrestrial > Soil > Wetlands | place: USA: Florida... | reverse complement strand
AGGGCCCCGCCGGGCCGACCGCCTCTCAGCTCGTGAACGCGACGACGACCTCCGCGGTCAACGCGGCGGCCAACACGCTCACGACCGCGTCGGTGAGCTGCCCGGCCGGAAAGGTTCTGCTCGGCGGCGGCGCGAACATCACGACCACTGCAGCGCAGAAGAGCCGCGCGGTGCTCGTCTCCTCCTATCCCAGTGCGGGGACGACCTGGACGGCGATCGGCGTTGCGAACGCCGCCCTGGGAGCCGGCAACACGATGAGTGTCACCGCCTACGCCGTCTGCACGACCTGAGCCCGCGTCGCTCGACACGACGGTCCCGAGGTCGAGCTCGATGCGGCGGCGTGATCAGTCGGCGCGGCCGAGGCTCCAGCCGCCGTCGATCGCGATCTCGCGGCCGGTGATGTACTCGGAGGCGGGCGACGCGAGGAAGAGTGCGAGCGCCTTGATGTCGTCGGGGCGGCCGACGCGGTGCATCGGGATCTCCTTCGCGACGGCCTCCTGCACCGCCGGGTTGTGCGCGTGCCCGCCGCCGATGTTCGTGACGAAGAAGCCGGGCGCGATCGCGTTCACCATGATCCCGTCGGCGGCGAGCTCGAGCGCGGTCGCGCGGACGAAGTGGCGCGCGCCGGCCTTCGCCGCCATGTAGGCGGAGCCGATCGCCGGCTCGACCTGCGTCGCGGCGACCGACGTCGTGACGACGATGCGGCCGAACCCCCGCGGGCGCATGTGGCGCGCGGCGGCGCGGACGGTCGCGAAGATCCCGTTGAGGTTGATGTCGATCACGCGCTCCCAGCGCTCGTCGTCGTAGCGCTCGATCGCGCCCTCGGGAACGCGCGGCCGCGCGTCGCCCGCCCACGCGCCGACGAAGCCGACGCCGGAGTCGATCCCCGCGTTCGCGAACGCGACGTCGAGGCGCCCGTACGTCTCCGCCGCCTCGTCGACGGCGCGGTCGAGCGCGGCGTGATCCGTCACGTCGGCGACGGCGCCGCGGACGTCCTGCCCCTCGCCCTGGAGGCGCTCCGCGTGGTAGGCGAGCTGGTCCGCGTCGACGTCGATCAGCGTCACGCGCGCGCCGTGCGCGCCGAGCACCTCGCCGTACGCGAGCCCGAGCCCGCTCGCGCCGCCCGTGACGACCACGCCGAACCCCGAAACGTCGAACCGCGATGAGACGTTCACGCCGGCGAGCGTATCCCAGTGGCGCTCGTCGGGCCGCCCCGTCAGACTGAGGCCGTGAGCGGAGCCGCGTCGACCGTCGACCGCGTCGCGCCCTGGTACGGGCCGCGGTGGCACCGGATGCTGAAGGTCCTGATCTGGCTGATCGCGATCGCGGTCGTGCTCGAGCTGCTCCAGCTCGCCGGCGTCGACGTGAAGGGCTGGCTCAAGTCGCTCTGGGACCAGATCAAGGCCGTCCCGGTTCAGTACCTGATCGCGGCCGTCATCCTCCAGACCGGCCAGACGCTCTTCACCGGCTACTCGTACTTCGGGATCATCCACGCGGCGTACGACACGGAGGGGCTGCTCTGGCCGATCCTCACCGCGTACGCCGTCGGCGTCGCGATGAACGGGTTCCTGCCGGCGAACATCGGGACATTCGTGACGCTGCTGATGTTCATCGCGATCGTCCCCAAGATGAACTTCGCCGGCGCGACCGCGGCGTACATCGTCCAGAAGATCTTCTTCACGGCCGTCGGGACGTTCGTCTACCTCTACATGTTCCTGTCCGTCCCGGGCGCGTTCAGCCTCAACTTCAGCAACGAGAAGAACCACCCCGGGCTGACGCTGATCATCGTCGTCGGCGGGGTCGTGCTGATCGCGCTGCTGATCCGGGCCTTCTGGCCGAAGGTGAAGAAGTTCTGGGAGGGCGCGAAGAAGGGCGGCGTGATCCTCTCGACGCCGAGGAAGTACTTCGGCCACGTGTTCCTGCCGTCGTTCATCGGCTACGTCTGCAAGATGGGCGTGATCGCCGTGTTCCTCGCCGCGTTCGCGATCCCGGTCACCTTCGACTCGATCATGTGGGTGATCGGCTCGGGCTCGCTCGCGAACGTCGTCTCGTTCACGCCCGGCGCGGTCGGGATCACGCAGGCGACGAACGCGCTCGCGCTCAAGACGTGCTGCGCCGTCCCGAACAACACCGCGGTGGCGTACTCGACGGCGCAGCAGCTCGTCACGACGGCGTGGAACGTGACGCTCGCGGTGATCATGGTCATCGCCGTCTTCGGCTGGACGGGCGGCAAGACGCTCGTCGGCGGCGCCTACTCGGACGCGAAGGTGCGGGTCGCCGAGACGAAGGAGGCCCGCAAGGAGAAGAAAGAGGAGAAGAAGGCCGCGAAGGAAGCGGCCAAGCACGAGGCCGACGCCTAGCGCAGGATCTCGATCAGCAGCACCCAGGTGTTCGCGAGCGAGAAGACGAATACCGCGACGAACCCGGCGGCGAGCCAGTAGAGCCCGCCGCCTGCGCCGGCGAGGAGCGTGATCCCGCAGACGACGAACGGGATCGTCTCGACCTGGCCGAGTGAGATCTCGATCGCGGACTCGTGCCACGGGCGGCCGCCGCGCCGGCTGTGGCCGAACGAGTCCCACGCGCACCACGCGATGAAGACCCAGCCCGCGACGCCGAAGGCGAGGAGCTCGACACCGAGTGCGTGCGCCGACTGCGGGATCAGCCCGGCGACGGCGCAGACGAGGATCAGGATCAGCGACCCGATCGTCGCGGCCGCGCGTGGCGGCAGGTTCGGGAACTCGATGATCCGCGCGACGTTCACCGACACTGCGACGATGACGAGGCCTGCAAGCGCGGCCGACGCGCCGGCGCTCGCGACGAAGAAGTCGGTCCACTGCTCCGGCGTGTAACCGCTCACGAAGCCCGGACTATAGAGTCGCCGCGATGAGCGGAGCCGCCGTCGAGACCGTGCGCGGGCCCGTCGAGCTGACCGAGCTCGGACCCGCGCTGATGCACGAGCACATCTTCCTGCTCGAGCCCGAGGCGCTCCAGAACTACGGCCACGTGTGGGGCGCGAGCTACTGGGACGAGGAGGTGCGCGTCGCCGACGCGATCGCGAAGCTGCAGGCGCTGCGCGACGTCGGCGTCCGGACGCTCGTCGACCCGACCGCGCCCGGGCTCGGCCGCTACATCCCGCGCATCCAGCGCGTCAACGCCGAGGTCGACCTCAACATCGTCGTCGCGACCGGGATCTACGCGTTCATCCAGCTGCCGAACTTCCTCGCGTACCGCTCGCCCGACGCGATCGCGGAGTTCTTCGTCCGGGAGATCCGCGAGGGGATCGACGACACGGGCGTCAAGGCGGGCTTCCTCAAGTGCTGCGTCGAGGAGTTCGGGCTCGTGGGCCACATCCCGCGGATCCTCCACGCCGTGGCGATCGCGAGCGTCGAGACGGGCGCGCCGGTGATGGTCCACACGAACGCGGCCGCCCGGACCGGGCTGCTCGCGCTCGAGGCGCTGACGGGCCACGGGGTCGACCCATCACGAATCGTGATTGCGCACATGGGCGACAGCAACGACCTGGACTACCTCCGCGCGGTCGCCGACACGGGCGCCTGGCTCGGCTGCGACCGGTTCAACATCCCGCATTTCAACCCGGACGAGAATCGGATCGAGACGATGGCGAGGCTCGTCGAGGCCGGCTACACGGGCCGGATCCACGTCAGCCACGACGCGGCGTGCTTCTGCGACTTCATGACCGGCGACCCGAACTTCGCGGACGAGAAGCCGAGCTACGTGCACTTCCACACGAAGATCGTCCCGCGGCTGCTCGAGGCGGGCGTGACGCAGGACGACATCGACACGATGCTCGTCGCGAACCCCCAGCGCTTCTTCGCGCCGGCGGCGTAGCCGAACCGGTTCGGCGTCCTTACACGCCTTTTACGCCGCTCTTAGCTTCTGTCGGCACCGTGTGATGTGCCCGGCCGCGACCCGAAAGGAATCACCGACCCATGAACTCGAAGCGGAAGCTCGCCCTCGGAGCAGCTCTCGTCGTTCTGCTCGCCCTCGCAGGCGCGGCCGTCGCCGCAGCCGCGGGGCACGACCACGGCAAGAAGACCTCGAAGCAGAAGACGAAGACCGTCACCACGGCCGGGCCGGCGAAGCTCGGCGTCGTGGGCGCGATGGGGATCGCAGGCGACTTCGCGGCCGCGGCGTCCTACCTCGGGATCACGACCGACGCGCTGAAGGCCGACCTCAAGTCGGGCAAGACGCTCGCGCAGGTCGCCGACGCGACCCCGGGCAAGTCGTCCGCCGGCCTGATCCAGGCCCTCGTGACGAAGGCGCAGGCTGATCTCGCGGCGGCGGTCAAGGCCGGGAAGCTGTCCCAGACGCAGTCGGACGCGATCTCGTCCCACCTCACCGACGCCGTCACGGCGATCGTCGACGGGAAGCTCCCGACGGGGATGCACCCGGGCGGCGGCCCCGGCTCGGGCTTCGGCCCCGGGCCCGGGTTCGGCCTCGGCCGCGGCCCGATCGGCGGCGCGATCACGGCCGCGACGACGTACCTCGGGATCTCGGCGCAGACGCTGATGCAGGACCTCATGTCCGGCAAGTCGCTCGCGCAGGTCGCCGACTCGACGTCCGGCAAGTCGGCCGCGGGCCTGATCCAGGCACTCGTCGCCGCGGAGCAGGCGCAGCTCAAGGCCGCGGTCACCGCCGGCAAGCTCACGCAGGCCCAAGCCGACGCGCTCTCGGGCAACCTGACGCAGCGCATCACCGCCCTCGTCAACGGGACGCCGCCGGCGCACGCGTACGGCGGGGCACCCGGCGGCTGGGGCAAGCACGGCGGGATGCCGCCGGCGCCGGGCGGGAGCAACGCCTGATGCGAGCCCGGAGGCTCGCGCCGCTCCTCCTCGCCGGAGGAGCGGCGCTCTTGTTCGGCGCGGGCGCCGCCCATGCGGCCGTCCGCGACATCCCGACCCAGACGAGCTCGAACTGGGCCGGCTACGCGGTGACGGACAACGGCACCGCGGCGACGACGGGCGCCGCGCCGACGACGTTCTCGAACGTCTCGGGCAACTGGACGCAGCCGAAGGCGGCCTGCACGATCGGCAACCAGACCTACTCCGCCTTCTGGGTCGGCCTCGGCGGGTTCAGCGACGGCTCGCAGGCCCTCGAGCAGATCGGCACCGAGGCGAACTGCAGCGCCACCGGCAAGCCGAGCTACAGCGTCTGGTACGAGCTCGTCCCGGCCGCCCCGGTCACGATCAAGCTGAAGCTCGCCGCCGGCGACCAGTTCTCCGCGAGCGTCGGCGTCACCGGCACGACGGTCGCGCTCCGGATCGCGAACCTCACCCGCGGGACGGTCTTCACGAAGAGCCTCCAGATGGCAAACCCGGACCTCACCTCGGCCGAGTGGATCGCGGAGGCGCCCTCGTCCTGCACCCGGTTCGGCGGCTGCCGGCCGCTGCCGCTCACGAACTTCGGGACGGCGCTCTTCACCGCCTCGACCGCGACGGGCAACGGCCACGTCGGGACGATCAGCGATCCCGCCTGGGCCGCGAGCGCCGTGACCCTTCAGGGCACCTCGGGCGGCCTCTACCGCGGCCGCTTCGCGAGCACGCTCCCTGCCGCGAACGCCACGCCGGGCCCCCTCTCGAGTGACGGCTCCTCGTTCTCGGTCGCCTGGTCGCAGGCAACGTATGCGCCGAATCCGAACTACCCGCTCCCCGGCGGGCGGGGGTTCGGCGGCTAGAAGGGGTGCCGATAGGCTTGATTTTCGGCTTTACGAAGCCGATAGATGTGTCTCGAGACCGCCAACTTCCGACGAAGAAGGTCGTCTAGACGATATGAGAAGCACCATGCTGACCTCTGTGCCGCCCAGCGACTGCATGCTGGCGCGCGAGTCGGCTTCGGCACGGCTCGACGGCGAGTTGTCCGAGCTCGAGAGCGCGCGCCTCGACGCCCACCTCCGTGGGTGTCCGGATTGCCGTGCCTACAGCACGGAGATCGCCGCGATCGCGCTCCGGATGCGGGCCGCCGACCTCGAGCAGCCCGGCCGCGTCGCGGTCCCGCGCCGGCGGCGCCTCGCGGGAGCGCGGATGCAGGTCGCCGTCGCGGCCGCCGCGGCCGCCGTGGCAGCCGCCGTGGCCGGCTCGTCCTTCACGCTCGGTCACGCCTTCGGCCACCGGGGGCCGGCCGTGAGCGGCTCCTCGACGGGCGACCTCGTGTCCCTGCGGGCCGATTCGACGCTCCAGCACCTCCTGGCGCTCCAGACGACGAAGTCCGAGCCCCGGGCTCCGGCCGCCCGCCCGGGCCAGCTCGAGGCCGTCTAGAACCCGCTCCGGGAGCCGCCTCGAGGACAGGGGGTGGCACTTTCCGGCAGACCTAACTAAGCTAGCGCGCCGTCGTCTTACGAACGTGACAAAGGCACGCCTTGCGGGGCGTGGGAGCGAGCAGGCGCCGCCGAAGGATCGAGCTCCCGGCGCACATCAAACGGAGGGAATCGATGCACAGACGCCTCTGGCTCCTCGTGGGGGCAGCGGCCGCGGTGCTGCTGCTCGCGGCTTCGGCCACCGCGACGTCCAAGGTCGCCGGCAGCACGCGCAGCGCGTCGCTCGCCGCAGCACCGTTCGCCCAGAGCTGGGCCAACGTGCCGCGGACGCCCGCGGGCCGCAAGGCGAAGAGCGTCCTCGTCTTCGGGATGGAGCAGGACATCGTCGGCTTCAACACGGCGATCTCTTCGGAGAACGCCTTCTGGGCCGCGATCACCGGCAACACGCCGATCCTGCGCGGGAACTACATCATCGACAACAAGGCCAACTATCACCTTGACCTTGCGTCGAACGTGACCGCAACGAAGTCGTCGCTCTCGATCACGATCCGCCCGGACGCCAACTGGTACTGGGGCGGCAAGAAGATGCCGGTGACGAACAAGGACTACGTCTACACCTGGCAGCAGATCATGAACCCGAACAACGACGTCGCGTCGCGCACGGGTTACGACCAGATCACGGGCTACAAGCTGAAGGGGACGAAGCAGATCACCTTCACGTGGAAGAAGCCGTTCGCGGACTACCGTGACCTGTTCGGCCTGATCTATCCGTCCGCCGCTCTCGTCGGCCAGGACTTCAACAAGTTCTGGTCGAACTGCGTCTGCGGCACCGACGGCCAGCCGGTCTCGGACGGCCCCTTCTACATGTCGAACTACACGAAGGGCCAGGGCCTGACGCTGAAGGCGAACCCGGATTGGTACGGGGCGAAGCCGAAGCTGAAGGAAGTCGACTTCAAGATCATCACCGACACCAACTCCGAGATCCAGGCGATGCGCGGCGGCGAGGTCGACGCGATCGCTCCGTCACCTCAGACGGCGCTCTCGCAGCTCCAGGGCCAGTCGAACCTGGTCTACAGCGCGGTCACCGCGTTCTACCAGGAGCACATCGACATCCAGTACGGCCCGAAGGGCAACCCGCTCCTGAAGGCGCCGTGGTTCCGCCAGGCGCTGATGATGGGCATGGATCGTCCGTCGCTGATCAAGGCGCTCTACAGCCAGATCGCTCCGGGCATGAAGCCCCTCAACAACCTGGAGTTCATGGTCGGCCCGCTGGCCGTCCCGCACTTCGCGAAGTGGAACTTCAACCAGAAGAAGGCGCGTGACGTTCTCGCCAAGCACTGCACGGGCGGCCCGTCCGCTCCGTCGGCGAGCAACACTGCCGTCTGGACGTGCTCGGGCGTGAAGGCCGAGATCAAGTACGAGACGACCGCGGGCAACCAGCGCCGCGCGACCTCGCTCGCGATCTTCACGCAGCAGCTGAAGTCGATCGGCATCCAGATCGACCCGGAGATCAAGCCGTCGACGACGGTGTTCGGGACGGACCTGCCGAACCACGACTTCGACATCGCGGAGTACGCGTGGGTCGGCTCGCCGGATCCGTCGGGCTTCGACTCGATCTGGGGCTGCGGTGGCGACTCGAACTACACGAGCTACTGCAACCGCAAGGTCAACGCGCTCTTCGATCAGGGCGACGTCGAGCTCGACCAGACCAAGCGCGTGACCTACTACAACCAGGCGGACGTCCTGATGTCGAACGACATCCCGGCGGTCCCGCTCTACTCGCAGCCGAGCATCCTCGTCTACAAGAAGGGGATCGCCGGCATGCAGAACAGCAACAACCCGACGCTGACGGGCCCGACGTGGAACATCGAGCAGTGGGCCTGGACGTCGTAGGGAGTACTTCGAGCTGACAGCTCGCTGAAGGACAATCGGATCCGCGCCCGCCGGCAGGCGGGCGCGGATCCGGCTTGAATATCAACCCGAGGAAGCCCCAAATGCTGACCTACATCACCCGACGCGCTCTCTACAGCATCCCGGTCCTCATCGTCTCGACGTTCCTGAGCTTCACCTTCGTGTCGCTCGCGGGGAATCCGACCGCAGTCCTGCGCAGCAATCCCCGCTTCTCGCCGGTCACGCTGCACCTGCTCGAGCACCAGCAGCACCTCGACCGCTCGATCCCCGTGCGCTACTGGTTCTGGGTGAAGGAGATCTTCACGAACAAGCTCGGCGACTCCCTGCAGACGTTCCAGCCGATCTGGCCGGACCTGACCCGCACCGCCGGGCACACGCTGCAGGTGATCATCATCGCCGAGCTGCTCGCGCTCGTCCTGGGCGTCGCCGTCGGGATCTACTCGGCGATCAAGCAGTACTCCGTCTTCGACTACGCGTTCACGACGATCAGCTTCCTCGGTTTCGCGATGCCGACGTTCTGGCTCGCACTCCTCCTGCAGATCCTGTTCGTCGACATCTACCTCAAGTGGAACGTCCGGATCTTCTACACGTCCGGTCTGAACAGCCCGGGCGAAGGGGCGTGGTCGATCGACCGGTTGCAGCACATCGCGCTCCCGGTGATCACGCTCCTGATCATCAGCTTCGCGACCTACTCGCGATACATGCGCGCATCGATGCTGGACGTGATCAACACGGATTACGTGCGGACCGCGCGCGCGAAGGGGATGTCGGAGTGGCACGTGATCATGCGCCACGTCTTCCGGAACGCGCTGATCCCGATCGTCACCGTCGCGGCGATCAACTTCGGCGCGCTGCTCGGCGGCGCGATCGTCACCGAGACGGTCTTCTCGCTCGACGGCATCGGCTACTACTTCATCCAGAAGCTGACGAACCTCGACCTGTACGCGGTGATGGCGTACCTGCTCATCACCTCGGTCGCGATCATCCTCTTCAACCTGATCGCCGACATCCTGTACGGGTACCTCGACCCGCGCATCCGCTATGAGTGAGCAGACGTCGGTGCCCCTCGGTGCAGCGGTCGGCAACACGCCGGGCGGGCCGGTCACCGCGCCGCCCGGGCTGACCGACTCCACGGTCGAGGCCGGCCTCGAGGTCAAGGTCCGCAGCCAGTGGGACTACGCGCGCCGGCGCTTCCTGCGCCACCGGCTCGCGATGATCGGCCTCGTCGGGCTGATCATCCTGTTCGGCGCCGGGATCTTCGCGAACTTCATCGCGCCGTACTCGTTCGAGCAGATCGACCTGAACAACGTGCTCCACGCCCCGACGCTCTCCGGCCACCACTACTTCGGGACGGACGAGATCGGGCGCGACGAGTTCAGCCGGGTCATCTACGGGATCCGGACCTCGCTGGAGGTCGGCGTCCTCGTCGCGGTCCTGTCGACGTTCATCGGGCTCGTGATCGGCGCGGTCGCCGGCTACTTCGGCGGCTGGCTCGACAACCTGCTGATGCGCATCACCGACCTCGTGCTGACCCTGCCGTTCCTCGCGATCCTCGCCGCGGCGTCGGCGCTGCTCGGCGCAGGGGACTGGAAGCGGATCACGCTGATCCTCGCGCTGCTGTTCTGGGTCGGGACGGCGCGTGTCGTGCGCGGCATCTTCCTCTCGCTGCGCGAGAAGGAGTACGTCGAGGCTGCGAAGGCCGCGGGCGGCGGCGACATCCGGATCATGTTCCGCCACATCCTTCCCAACACGCTCGGGCCGGTCGTCGTGAGCGCGACGCTCGCGGTCGCGACCGCGATTCTGATCGAGGCCGCGCTCGCGTTCCTCGGCCTCGGCATCAAGCCGCCGACGCCGTCGCT
>Ga0335085_10018394_pt1 | contig 10044 bp, 10 predicted proteins | sample Lox_Sample_45_FD_206712 | JGI IMG/M metagenome (GOLD analysis project Ga0335085, IMG submission 206712) | Soil microbial communities from Loxahatchee National Wildlife Refuge, Florida, United States - Lox_Sample_4.5 | ecosystem: Environmental > Terrestrial > Soil > Wetlands | place: USA... | reverse complement strand
AAAAGCTCGGCATTTCTTACGTCCGCCGCATAATCAGCTTCGCTGACCAAACCGACACACGGCGCCGTGCAGCGGCGGATTTGGTGCAGCAGGCATGGCCGCGACCGGTTGGCGAATACCCCATCGGTACAGGAACGCAGGCGGAACACGCGTTGCAGCAATTGCATGCTTTCGCGCACTGCCCCGGCATTGGGAAAAGGCCCGAAATAGCGATGCCCGGTCTCGAGACTGCCGCGATGAAATGCAAGACGCGGAAAGCGATGTCCGCTCAACATGAGGTAAGGATAAGATTTATCATCTCTAAACAATATGTTATAGCGTGGACTTAAAGACTTTATGAGATTGTTTTCAAGCAACAAGGCTTCGGTTTCGGAACGCGTGACGGTGGTTTCAACCGTCGCCACTTGTCCCAGCATGAGGCGGATGCGCGGCGACAACCCCGCGGACTTCCGGAAATAGGAAGCAACGCGTTGTTTGAGATCGTGGGCCTTGCCGACGTACAAGGTCTCACCCGCCGCATTGATCATGCGGTAAACACCGGGCAGGCGCGGCAGCCCTGCAAGTAATGCGCTGGCGTCGAACACGATTCAGCCGGATTAATCGCTATCCAGCAATTTGCCGGCGATCGCCCATTTGTCGTCCGGCAGTTCGTCGAAGGCGATGTAGGTATAGGACTTTGGCTTGTGGGCAATGCGTTCCAGGGTGTCGGTGATTTCAGCAGCGATTTTTTCGCGTTGTTCGTGCGTCAGCGTGCCGGCAATGCGAATATTGACATAAGGCATGATGAACCTCGGAATCGAATGGATGTTGGATATCGCCAAATTATAACCGGCAGCACCTCCTTTAACGGTAAAGCGGCAGTTCGCCGCTACGCGCACTGCTCGCGTGCACCGCGGCCACGGATTCCGTATACAACGGGTCGTCCAGCAGCTGCGCCGGTGATCGCGCTCCATCACGCCCGCGCAGGCGCAGCAGGCGCGCCAGACCGAGCGCCGGCAACGGCGCATCGAAATCCGCCAGCAACTCGTCCGCCGCCTGTGGATCGTTGCAGACCAGCACCATGTCGCAGCCGGCATTGAGGGCGGCGTCAGCCCGCTTGGCAATACCGCCAGCCCATTGCGCGCCCGCCATCGACAGATCGTCGCTGAATATCATGCCGTCGAAAGCCAGTGTGCCGCGCAGGATTTTTTTTAGCCAGATGTCGGAAAATCCCGCCGGCCGCTCGTCAATCCGCGGGTAAATGACATGCGCCGGCATGATGCCGGCCAGCCCGTTTTCGATCAAATGCCGGAACGGCACCAAATCACCGGCCGCTATCTGGGCATATGACCGATCATCCACCGGCAGCTCATGATGTGAATCGGCAACAACATGGCCGTGGCCGGGAAAATGTTTGCCGACCGCCGCCATCCCGGCGTCGCGCAACCCATGCAGCAGACTCAATGCGAGATCGCCGATGACCTTGGGATCACGATGAAATGCGCGATCGCCAATGACGGCGTTGTGGCCGTAATCGACATCCAGCACTGGCGTAAAACTCAGGTCGATGCCGTGGGCGCGCAGCTCGGCGGCCAGCACGTAGCCGGTGTAGCGCGCCAGTCGGCGCGCTGTGGCGGGGTCTTCATCCCAGCGGGCACCGAGCTCGCACATCGCGGGCAACGCCGTAAACCCTTCCCGAAAACGTTGCACGCGGCCACCTTCCTGATCGACGGCAATCAGCAACGGCGGCTGGCGCAACGCCTGGATTTCCTGCACCAGTCCGACCAACTGCTGGGAGGACTGGTAGTTGCGGGAGAACAGGATGACACCGCCGGTCTGTGGTGATTTCAAACGCCGACGATCATCGTCAGTCAGCTGCGTTCCCGAGATATCGAGCATCACTGCACCCGGCACCGACGCTTTCATGGATTTCCCAGCACTTTGAGATAACGGCGCACGGTTTCGGCGAGGCCCAATTCGAGTGCATCCGCAGTCAGAGCATGGCCAATCGACATTTCCAGCACGCCGTTAACCGTAGCGATGAAACGCGGCAGATTGGTCAGATTCAAATCGTGCCCGGCGTTGATGCCGAGGCCGGTCGCCTGTGCCGCCTGTGCGGCCGCGACATAGCGTGCGAGCACGCCGGCTTCTTCCGTGCTGCCGAAGGCCCTCGCATAGGGTTCGGTATACAGTTCGACGCGGTCGGCACCGACCCCGCGAGCGAGCGCCATTGTTTCCGGCAGCGGGTCCATGAACAAGCTGACCCGGATTCCCAAGCGGTGCAGTTCGTCGATGATGGGGACGATGCGTTCGCGGTCCCGCGTCAAATCCCAGCCACGATCCGAAGTAAACGCGTTCGGATCGTCGGGGACCAGCGTGCACTGTTGCGGGCGGACCGCACGCACCAGGTCGAGCATGCCATGAAATGGATTGCCCTCGATGTTGAATTCGGTTGCCGGCCGCCGGCTCAACAGTTCGGCGAGCGCATAGACGTCGCTTTTCCGGATATGGCGTTCGTCGGGACGCGGATGGACGGTGATGCCGTGCGCCCCCGCGTCGAGCACGATGGCGGCTGCCCGAGTCACGCTCGGGATATCCAGATTGCGCGCGTTGCGCAGCAACGCGATTTTGTTGAGATTGACGCTGAGACGGGTCACAGCTGCCGGAGGTCGCTCAGCAATTGCCGGGTATGCAGGGTCTGCCCGTTCAAATGATGGTTGATCAGCAACCGCATCAATGCCCTGCCTTGCTGCAGCGTCAGCGGATTCGAATAATCATCTTGCATGAGGTCAATCAAGGTTGTTCCCGAGAGACGCAGCGGCGGATCGTCGCCATTTATCGGCACCGGCCCGCGCTCAATCAGATAGGAATAATCGAGCTCAGGTCGGATCGGGTCCCCGGTTTCGATATCATGATCAAGTATCAGTGCATAGCCGATTTCCTTCAACAACTGTTTCTCGAATCGGCGCAATGTCGCGGCGCGCTGGCTGTGGGTTGCGAGATCGAATATTGACTGCTGGTAATCCTCGAACAGTCGCTCATGAGGAACTTCCCGCGGCAACAGTTTGATGACGAGCTCATTCAGATAAAATCCGCAAAGCAGCGATTCGCCCCTCAATGCCGACAACCCGCCCTGCCATTCGGCTTTGTGCAGCGTTCGCAATTCCGATTTTCCCGACCAGGTCAGCAACAAGGATTGAAACGACAACAACAGTCCGCGCAAGATGGAGCGCGGCCGCCGGGCGCCGCGCGCGAGTAGCGGCACACGGCCATGATTACGGGTGAAGGTCTCCACTATCAGGCTGGTTTCCCGATACGGGTAGCTGTGCAGCACGAATGCAAGTTCCGCCTCGCGTCGTGTTTTATGCGGATCAGGCATGGCTGATTTGCTTCAAAAAGCGCTCATCATCAATCCAGCCGGGTTTGGCTTTGACCCAGATCTCGAGAAATACCTTGCCGCCGAACAGTTTTTCCATGTCGCGCCGCGCTTGCGAGGCGATTTCCTTGAGACGTTTGCCGCCGACGCCGACCACCATGCCCTTGTGCGACTCCTTGCCGACGATGATGGACGCGTGGATGCGCCGCAACCCCTGTCGTTCGGAAAAATCTTCGATCACGACGGTGCTGCCATAGGGCAGCTCGTCGCCGAGCTGGCGGAAAATCTTTTCCCTGATCAATTCTGCCGCCAGAAAACGCTCGCTGGCCTCGGTGATTTCGTCCGCGTCGTACAAAAAATCTCGGCGCGGCAGATACTTCTCCGTCGCATTCATCAATTCATCGAGGCCCTTGGCCTTGGTGGCGGAAATCGGAACAATCTCGGCAAACTCCCGCTGCTCCGCAAGCTGCCGGATGAAAGGCAGCAATTGCTTGCGATCCGCGACCCGGTCCATCTTGTTGATTGCCGCCAGCACCGGTTTCCCCGGCGGCAACAATTCAACCAGACGGCGGTCTTCCGGCCGCAATTTAAGCGCTTCGACTACCAGCAGTATGGCGTCTGCTTCCGCCAGCGACTGCGTGAGCGCGCGGCTCATCCGGCGATTGAGGGTGTTGATAAAATGGGTCTGAAATCCGGGCGTGTCGATCAATATCAGTTGGGCATGCGGTCGGGTTACGATACCCGTAATGGCAGCACGGGTGGTTTGCGGTTTATGCGAAGTGATGCTGAGCTTTTGTCCGAGCAGGCTGTTCAGCAGGGTGGATTTACCGACATTGGGACGCCCGATTATCGCGACGTAGCCGCAGCGGTGTTCCTTAACACCCTTCATCGGAATGAACGGTGAGTTCGTAGGCATGCCGGGCCGCCATTTGCTCCGCGCTGCGACGGTTCGGCCCCTCGCCTTCGGTACGGATGCCCAGCCCCGGAATCACGCATTCGACGCGAAACATCTGGTCATGCGCCGCGCCCTGAGTAGTGATTATCGAGTATTGAGGGAGCGGTAAATGCCGGCCTTGTAACGTTTCCTGCAGCAAAGTCTTGGCATCCTTGTCGAACGTTGCGGCAGCAGCGAATTTCAGACGGTCGTCGAATATTTTGACGATCACTTGGTGTGCCGCCGGATAACCGCCGTCGAGCAGCGCGGCGCCGAGCACGGCTTCGAGGGCGTCGGCGAGAATCGATGGCCGCTCCATTCCTCCGCTTCTGAGCTCGCCTTCGCCTAACAGCAAATGCGTACCCAAGCCGATCCGACGCGCCTGCTCGTAAAGACTATTCTGATTGACGATGCCGGCGCGCAACCGGGACAATTCGCCTTCCGATTTTTCCGGAAAATTACGGTATAACTCTTCGCTGACAACGCAGTTTAAAATTCCATCGCCCAGAAATTCGAGCCGTTCATTGTGAACCAGACCGTAGCTGCGATGCGTCAGTGCTTGCCGGAGCAGTTCAATATCGCGGAAACGGTATCCGATAGCCCCAGTGAGCGCAGAGAATGTCATCCCTGACCGGTGTTGATTTTCAAGAGATCAATTTTCCGAGGAAGCGTTGAAATCAATCAACAAGCTGACGTTGTAAAATAGCGGAACCTTGACCGAATAGGCGGCGCTGATCGTGAGATTATCGCCGTCCTTCTCGATATCAAGATCGTCCGGCCCAACAGCATCGATATTGTCGATCATCGCGTGCTTGATATAGGCCATTTTGACGTCCTTGATCGGCCCGCTTTTCACCTCGGGATCATTGGCAATCTGCTGGAGGGTCTTCTTGATCGTCAGATACTGCATGTAGGGAGTGAAAAGCTTGAAGCCCAATAGGGCGACAAAAATGACGATAAAACAAATCACGATAAAACCACCCAGGGTCAGGCCGCGTTGCTTGTCCATATCGCCCTCTTTAATCGATGAAACGTCCGATGCGTTTGAGATCATTGAAATTCCACCAAATCATGAAGGCCTTGCCCACGATGTTGCGATCGGGAACGAACCCCCAATAGCGGCTGTCCCGGCTGTCATCGCGATTATCGCCCATCATGAAATAATGTCCTGGCGGCACCGTGCAAGTAAATCCCGCTTCATTGTAGACGCAATTATCCTGAAATGGGAACTGCTCGACCCCTGCCAGATTGATTGGCAACACCCCATTGCGGATCAATATCGCATGCCGGTGAGAATCCAAAGCCTCCTCGAACCTTAGCGCTGATACGAAATTGCCGTTGCCGCTCCTGTCAAGATAATCGAATTGGCCGTCGGCGGCAACGACGACCGGTTGGCCATTGATCGTCAGTCGTTTGTTTTGATAAGTGACGCGATCACCGGGAACGCCGACCACCCGCTTGATGAAGTCGACCGAGGGGTCGTCAGGGTAGCGGAATACCATGACCTCACCGCGCTGCGGCTGATGGATGTCGATTATCTTGACGTTCAGGATGGGCAGGCGGATGCCGTAGGTGAATTTGTTAACTAGGATGAAATCCCCCACCAGCAGTGTCGGCAACATCGATCCGGACGGAATCTTGAAGGGTTCTACCAGGAAAGAGCGCAGCAGAAATACTATTAGGATGACCGGGAAAAAACTCTTAGGATACTCGACCCACCAAGGCTCGCTGACGCCGGGTGCTCGGTGCCGGCGCAGGACAAAGTGATCAAGCAGCCAGATCAGGCCGGTAACCACCAGCAGCAGGAATATGAACAAGGCGAAATCCACTATCGTCCTTTCTTTTTGAAGTGTTTATTTTTCAATCTGCAATATCGCAAGAAAAGCTTCTTGCGGTATTTCGACGTTGCCAACCTGTTTCATGCGTTTTTTCCCGGCTTTTTGTTTCTCCAGCAGCTTTCTCTTGCGCGTGATATCGCCGCCATAGCATTTAGCAAGCACATTCTTCCGCAATGCCTTGACGGTTTCGCGCGCGATGATGTGTGAGCCTATCGCGGACTGTATCGCGATATCGAACATCTGTCGCGGTATCAGTTCTCGCATTTTCTGCACCAGTTCCCGCCCGCGCTGCTGGGAGACCGAACGGTGCACGATCAGTGACAGCGCGTCGACGCGATCGCCGTTAATCAACATGTCGAGCTTCACGAGGTCATCTGCCCGATATTCCTTAAATTCATAGTCCAGCGACGCATAGCCGCGGCTTACCGATTTGAGTTTATCGAAAAAATCCAGCACCACCTCGTTGAGCGGCAATTCGTAGATCAGCATGACCTGACGTCCCATATAACGCATGTCGCGTTGAACGCCGCGCCGCTGCATGCATAACGTGATAACGGGACCCACATAGTCCTGCGGTAATAATATCGTGGCGGTGATGACCGGTTCCTGGATTTCTTCGATTTTTGAAACATCTGGAAGACGCGACGGATTTTCGATCTCGATCGTTTTTCCATCTTTCTGCAGCACTTGATAGACCACCGTCGGCGCTGTGGTAATGAGCTCCATTCCGTATTCGCGCTCGAGTCGCTCCTGCACGATATCCATGTGCAACAGTCCGAGAAAACCGCAACGAAAACCGAAGCCAAGCGCCTGCGAAGATTCGGGCTCGAAACGCAGCGATGAGTCGTTGAGCTGCAGTTTCTCAAGCGCCTCGCGCAGTGCGTTGTATTGGTTGGGGTCGACCGGATACAAGCCGGCGAATACCTGCGGCTTGATCTCCTTGAATCCTGGCAATGCCGCCGCGGCCGGGCGGTTGACGAGCGTCACGGTATCGCCGACACGCGCCGTCTTGAGTTCCTTGATGCCGGCGATAATGAAACCGACCTCGCCGGCGGACAGGCTGTCCTTGGCGCGCGATTTGGGCGTGAATACGCCGACCCGTTCGCACAGATGCTGTGCCCCGGTCGACAGCAACAGGATGCGGTCGCGCGGCCTCAGAACCCCATCCACGACCCGTACCAGCATGACGACTCCGACATAGTTATCGAACCACGAGTCGACAACCAACGCCTTGAGCGGCGCCGCCGGGTCGCCGCGCGGCGGCGGGATGCGGGCAATCACGGTTTCCAGGATTTCCGGCACGCCCTCGCCGGTCTTGGCGCTTGCGCGCACGGCATCGGCCGCCGCAATGCCGATGATATCCTCGATTTCCGAGATCACGCGCTCGGGCGCTGCCGATGGCAGATCGATCTTGTTCAACACCGGCACCACTTCCACGCCTTGTTCGAGCGCGGTGTAGCAATTGGCTACGGTCTGCGCTTCCACTCCCTGCGAAGCATCGACCACCAGCAATGCCCCTTCGCACGCCGCGAGCGAACGCGATACTTCATAGGAAAAATCCACGTGGCCCGGCGTATCGATCAAATTCAGCAAATAGGTCTTGCCATCGCGCGCACGATAATCAAGCGCCACCGTTTGCGCCTTGATCGTGATTCCGCGCTCGCGCTCGAGTTCCATTGAATCGAGCACCTGCGCCCCCATCTCGCGGTCAGATAGTCCGCCACACAACTGGATGAAACGATCGGCGAGCGTCGATTTGCCGTGATCGATGTGCGCGATGATGGAGAAATTGCGAATTTCGTTCATTTGCAACCATAAAAAAGGGCACGCCGTAAACGTGCCCTTTCAGCCGTCAGGCCCTGATTTTAACCTATTCCCGCAACCCGGTTACCGGCCCGTGCGTGGCGGCAATAAGATCGTCAGCCGGTATCTTTCTCGATGCGCAACGGAACATAAAGCGTCATGTCGTTGCGGCGCACCAGCAGCGCGGGGATATCGTCTTTCTTGAACTGCTCCATCAATTTTCCGAATTGGGCGAGCGATTTCACTTCCTGATTGTTGACGGCCAGGATGATGTCGCCCCGCCGCAATCCGGCACGCGCGGCGGAACCCTCGACGTTCTCAATCAATACGCCACCGGTAATTTTGAAGTGGCCGCGCTCTTCGGCAGTAGGCTCCACTGCCGTAATGCCGAGGCGGCTGATGCTGTCGGGAGCCTGCGGCTTGCCGCCCTGGGACGGATGCGACGGCGCGGCTTCAGCCGTTTCGTCGTTCGGCATTTCACCGACCACGATCGGCAAGTCAAGCGTAGTCTTGTTACGCATTACCTGTATCGCGACTTTGGCGCCGGGTTTGGTGGCGCTGACCAGGCGCGGCAGATCGTCGGATGAATCGACCGTTCTGCCGTCGAATTTGAGTATCACGTCGCCGTTTTGGATACCCGCACGTTCCGCCGGACTGCCTTTTTCGACCATGCTCACCAGCGCGCCGCTCGCGCGCCCTAACCCGAACGACTCCGCAAGATCCTTGGTGACGGACTGAATCATGACGCCGATCCGCCCCCGCTTCACCTTGCCGGTAGCGCGCAGTTGCGTGGCGACGTCATTGGCAACGTCGATCGGAATCGCAAACGACAACCCCATGAAGCCGCCGGTGCGGCTGTAGATCTGGGAATTGATACCGACCACCTCGCCCTTAAGGTTGAATAACGGTCCGCCGGAATTGCCCGGATTGACCGCAACGTCCGATTGGATGAAGGGCACCAGGTTTTCTTCCGGCAATGAACGTCCTTTGGCGCTGACGATACCGGCGGTGACTGAATTTTCAAAACCGAACGGCGAGCCGATCGCCACCACCCATTCGCCGACCTTGAGGCGTCCCGGATCGCCGAATTTCACCGGCTGCAGACCGCTGGCGTCGATTTTCAGCAGAGCGATGTCGGTGCGCTTGTCGCTGCCGATGACTTTGGCGATGAACTCCCGCTTGTCAGTGAGCTTGACATCGACCTCGTCCGCGCCTTCGACCACGTGCGCATTGGTCAGGATGTAACCATCAGCGCTGATGACGAATCCGGAGCCGGTCGAGTTGGACTGAAATTCGCGCGGTGCTGGTGTGCCGGGGTTCGGCATGAAGCGCCGGAAGAATTCATAGAAGGGGTCGTCCTCCGGCAGATTGGGAATCTGCGGCATGATCGCAGGATGGCGTACCGTCTGAGTTACGCTGATATTGACGACCGACGCTCCCTGCTTTTCGACCAAGTCGGTGAAATCGGGCAATTGTGCCACCGCCGAAAACGGCAGCACGATTAATGCTATGAATACCAATTTGCGCAACATCTGGTTGACCCTTTCCCTCTAATGCTTGAATGAACTATTTACCTGCTATCTACGGCTATTTTTGTTCGGATGTTACCGAATCCGCAATTAATTTTATCGTGTGCGGCGGAGCTTCGCCGATCACCGTAATCATCTTGTCATCCTGCGGCTTGAAATAGACATTGATCGCGCCATGCGATGCCGGACCAACTGCGGGTGGTGAATCCGGCAGTGGTTCGATGAACACCGAGATCGCCGCGATACCGTCCGAATAAACGAGTTGCGACATCACAGGATGCCCGGGCAGCGAACGTTTGATGGCAGCGAGTTGCTTGAACCCTGCTGGCTCGTTGATCGACCACTCGCCACTCTGTGGTGTGTCATCCTGATTGGCGCGGTCAATCCGCCAACCCCTGCTTGCGGAGGCAAAATGCGACTGCAGCATCTTCCTGTTGATGGCGGTTCCAATATCGAGCTCGGTGAAAGCAAAGGATTCAATCATTTCATGATCGCTATTGTAGGTGCGCACGCGCAGTGGCAGACCGGTCGTCAGTTCCGCGCAAAAATAGCGTCCATAGCGTAGATTATCTTTGGGCTTGAGCA
>Ga0335085_10018393_pt1 | contig 10044 bp, 8 predicted proteins | sample Lox_Sample_45_FD_206712 | JGI IMG/M metagenome (GOLD analysis project Ga0335085, IMG submission 206712) | Soil microbial communities from Loxahatchee National Wildlife Refuge, Florida, United States - Lox_Sample_4.5 | ecosystem: Environmental > Terrestrial > Soil > Wetlands | place: USA: Florida... | reverse complement strand
CGTCACCCGGCGGCTGCGGGTCACGATGTTGAACGCGAACTGGTGCGGGTCCTGGTCGGCGTACTGGCCGATATTCTCGAACCACTCCAGGCTGGCCTGCGCGGCCCGCTGGGTCGAGGCGACCACCGGCCGCCGTTCGGCCTCGTACGCGGCCAGCGCGGCATCCACGCCTGGCTGCTCGTGCAGGCAGGCGGCCAGGGCCAGCGCGTCCTCCATCGCCAGCTTGGTACCCGAGCCGATGGAAAAGTGCGCGGTGTGCGCCGCGTCGCCGAGCAGCACCACGTTCTGATGCCGCCACGTCTGGCACCGCACGGTGGTGAAGCTCACCCACCGCGAGTTGTTCGCGAACAGGCTGTGCTGGGCAGCACCGGGCCCGCCAGCACCGGGCCCACCGAGCACGTCCGCGCACAGGCCGCGGATCATCTCGATTGAGGCCTCGTCGCTCTGCCCGGGCGGCAGCCCGGCCGCGCGCTCCGCCGGCGGCCCGAACCCGGCCCGCTGCCACACGTCCTCGTTCATCTCCAGGATGAACGTGCTGGCCCGCTCGCTGTACGGGTAGCCGTGCACCTGCATGATCCCGGCCGGGGTGTCCAGGATGTAGAACTTGAACGCGTCGAAGACCAGGTCGGTGCCGAGCCAGATGTACTTGCACCGGCGCTGCTCCAGGTCCGGCCGGAACGCCGGAGCGAACCGGCTCCGGGTGGCCGAGTTCATCCCGTCGGACGCGACCACCAGGTCGTAGCCGGCGGCCAGCCCGGCCACGTCGGGCGCCTCGGTGCGGAACAGGATCCGCGCCCCGAGCGAGGCGCAGCGGGCCTGCAGGATGGCCAGCAGCCGCTTGCGGCTCATCGCGGCGAAGCCGTGCCCGCCCGAGGTGAACGTGGTGCCGCGGAAGTGCACGTCGATGTCGTCCCAGCGGGCGAACTCATGCCGCATGGCCGCGAAGATCTCGCGGTCGGCGTGCTCGATGCCGCCGAGCGTCTCGTCCGAGAACACCACCCCGAAGCCGAACGTGTCGTCGGCGGCGTTGCGCTCCCAGATGGTGATCTCGTGCCCGGCGTCTAGCTGCTTGGCCAGGGCCGCGAAGTACAGGCCGCCCGGACCGCCACCCAGGACCGCGATGCGCATAGAGCCGATCGTATGCCGGAATCGCTACGATCGTCAATAAATCGCGATATCGGTAGGCTGCCGTCATGACCTCCGAGCACATCAACCCCGCCGGACTCGCCCGGCCTTCCGGGTTCTCGCACGCCGTTTCCGTCCCGGCCGGCCGGATGGTGTTCCTGGCCGGCCAGATCGGCCTGGACCGGGACGGGACGCTCGCCGAAGGCGGTGTCGTGCCGCAGTTCGAGCAGGCCCTCGGCAACCTGCTCACCGCGCTGGCCGCCGCGGGCGGCCGTCCGTCCGACCTGGTCAGCCTGACCATCTACCTGACCGATGTGGAGGATTACCAGGCGCACGGCAAGGAAATCGGCGCGGTCTGGCGCCGGCTGGCCGGCACGGAGTACCCGGCCATGGCAGGAGTGGGCGTGGCCAGGCTGTGGCTGCCCGCGGCGCAGGTCGAGATCCAGGGCGTCGCCGTGGTCGGTGCTAGTTGAGTCAGTGCCGATTCAGTCAGGGCCGATTGACTCAGGCGCTGATGGCGGACTTCACGTAGGCCCGGGCCGGCTCTTCGAGCAGCGCCTGCAGGGCGAAGAACAGGTCGGCGGCCCTGATGCCGACCCACCCCTCGGGCAGTAGTTCGGCAGGCAGCCCGGGGTCCAGGTAGGGGAGCCGCCGCCAGTCAGTCAGCGCCCGCACGTAGCCGGCGAACGCCTCCTGCTCCCCGGGCGGTCCTGCCTCGAAGACCCGCAGCACGGGCTCGTGCGCCCGGATGAACGACTCGTACTGGCGCTCGAGCTCGTCGAGGTCCCACCACTGGCGGATCTTGACCGCCGGATCGCCGAAGGCGAGGTGGTCGGCGCGGAACAGGTCGGCGTACGCGTCGAGTTCCAGCCGCCGCAGCGTCTCGGCCGTGCTGTCCCGCGGGTGGGCAGGCACGATCCACACCCCGGGCGCGACCATGCCGAACCCCAGCCTGGTCAGCTCGGACCGCAGCACGTGCCGCCGGTGCCGTTCGGACTCGGGGACCGAGAAGACCGCGAGCACCCACCCGTCAGCGGGCGTGGCCCGGCGCCGCCGGAAGATCCGCGCGTCACCTTCGCGCAGGATGCTCTGTGCCTCGGCAGACAGCTGGTAGCCGGCCGAGCCGCCGTTCCGCCGCGACTGCAGGATGCCGCGCCGCTTCAGCCGTGAAATGGCCGAACGGACGGCCGGCTCGTCGATTCCCAGATCAGCGAGCAGCCGTATCAGGGTCGCGACCGACAGCCAGCCGCCGTCGCGCCGGGCGTAGAGCCCGTAGATCGTGATGATCAGGTGCCGCAGCCGGGCCGACCGGGCGGTTGCGTCCGCGCCCGGTTCGCTCGTTTCCGCTCCGTTCGTTTCTATTGCGGCCGTCACCCGGTCACGATACCAACTGCGCTCCCTATTCCTTGACCTCCCGGAGGCGCCCGGTCTCGACCTCGTAGACGAAGCCGCGGACGGAGTCCTTGTTCGGGACGAACGGGCTGGCCTTGATCCGGGCGATGGACTGGCGCACGTCGGCGTCCAGGTCGCCGAAGGCCTCGAGCGCGAACGGGGGCCGGATGCCGGTGTCGGCCTCGATCTGGGCCTTGACGTCGTCGTCGTGGAAGGTGAGCATGCCGCATCCGGTGTGATGGATGAGGATGATCTCGTTCGTCCCGAGCAGCCGCTGGGAGATGGCGAGGGAGCGGATGACGTCCTCGGTCACCACCCCGCCGGCGTTGCGGATCACGTGCGAGTCCCCCTCGGAGAGCCCGAGCACGCCGTAGGGGTTGAGCCGGGCGTCCATGCATGCGACCACCGCGGTGTGCATGGCGGGCGGCAAGGGCAGGTCGCCCCGGTCGAAGCTGGCGGCATACCGTTCGGCGTTGGCGACATAGGTGTCGGTGCTACTCACGGTTCCTCCCCGGAGGAATGTTCGGGTGTCGGCGGGATCGTATCCAATCTCACGCTAGCCTAATCCTGATCTAACAGACCAGAAATACCGGGTTGATCAGCGGGATCAGCTCTTGTCGAGCCGGGGGAACGCGACCTCCTGCAGCAGCAGCCGGATGGCCGCCGCGACCGGGATCGCCACCAGCACTCCGACGATGCCGAGCAGGACCCCGCCGATCAGCACCGCGACCAGGCTGGCCAGGGCGGGCAGTTCCACCGTGCGACCCTGGATCCGCGGCACGATGAGGTAGTCCTCGGCGAGCCGGTAGACGATGTAGAAGCCCAGGGTGGCCAGCGCGACGGGGAGCGATACGGTCAGTGCGACCAGGCTCACCACGATTCCGCCCACGGTGGACCCGATCACCGGGATCAGGTCGAGGAGGGCTACGAACGTGCCCAGCAGGAGCGGGTACGGGACACCCCACGCGAGCAGCCAGAGATAGGTGCCCAGGCCGGCGATCACCGCGGTGATGAAGCTCCCCAGCATGTAGCCGCCCACCTTGGCGAAGATCTCGTCACCGATGAGGATGGCCCGGGGTCGCCGGGAGTGCGGGACCAGCCGGTAGGTCAGCAGCTTGATCTGCGGCAGGCCGGCCAGGAAGTAGACGCTGAGCACGCCAATCGCCAGAATCTCGGACACGGTGCCGATCACCAGGGCGCCCGCGCCGATGACGCCGCCCACCAGGCTGCCGCTGCCGCTGGTGAGCAGCTTGGTCAGCCGGTCCTGGACGTGGTACTTAACGTTGAGCTGGCCCAGTTGCGAGTTGCGGTCCTGCAGGTCGTGCAGGTAGTGCGGGATCTGGTGGGCGAGCGCGGTGGCCTCGCTGGCCATCGGCGGGATGGCCGCGGCCAGGAATCCCCCTATGACGGCCAGGCCGCCCACGACGACGATCAGGACGGCCGCCCACCGGGGCATGCGGTGGCGGACCAGCCAGCCCACGATCGGATCGAGCCCGGCCGCGATGAAGAACGCCAGGAAGATCAGGATGAGCACGGACCGGGCCCGGACGAACAGCTCGAGCAGGCCGTAGGCGACCGCCACCCCGAGGGCGCCGTACAGTCCGATCATGAACGGGGAGCGCCGGTTGACGGGGCGCCCGGGAGTGCCGAGGCCGCCGGTCTTCTCCGCGACCCTCGCCGCCGTCTCGAGCGCCTCCTGGATCCGGTTGTCTCCCGGGCGGCGCTCGTCCCTGGCCTCGTCGTCCTGGGTCCGGACTTCCTCTTGCGCCCGGATCTCGGCCGACTCCGGAGCCTGGCTGGGCTTGTTCACCCGGCCCGTCTACCCGAGGCTCAGCCGTTCAAGCCCCCGGCATCAGCCCCGGAGGAGGAACACGATGATCACCGCCACCACGACTACCACCGCCACCGCCACCCCCGCACGCCAGATCACCGGTGCCCTCCGGGCGGCCCGATCCGGAACGGGCGGCCCTCCCGCGCTGACCGGCGCTCTGGGGCTGGCCGCCGCTCCGCGGTCGGCCGGCCTCGGCGGTGCCGGCGTGTACATCGTCGGCGGTTCTGGCGCGGACATTGGCGGAGGTCTGGGCGCCTGCACCTGTGTCGCGGGCGGCTCCGGGCTCTGCGCCTGGAGCGGCGGCACGGGCGACGCCGGCGACCCCGGGATCGGGTAGGGCCTGGTCGGCGGCGCATGATCAGGTTCGGCGGGCCGGGCGGCGCCTGCCCGCGCCGCGTACAGCGATACCTTGACGAATTGCAGGACGTCCAGTGCGGGCGGCGGCAGCCCGTTGGCCGGGTCGGAGGGGCGCGGATCCTCCCAGTAGAACGGCCGCACGAACAACGGCCGCCCCAGCGACAGGGCGTACTCCCACTCTTCCCGGCAATACCGCGAGCGCATCGAGTTGCTCGACCAGAACAACTGGAAGACGTCCGCCTCCTTGATGAGTTCCGGCAGCCGCTCGCGCCACCGCTCAGCCACCCGGAGGGCGACCACATCGCGCAGGTACTCATCCCCGAGCGTGCGGGCTACCTCGGTGAAGGCGTCGACGATCGCCCCGTCGGCGTGTGAGTACGACGGGAAGATCTTGCGATAGCGGGCCGCCGAATCCGCCACCGCCGGCGGCGGCCCGGCCGGGAGCGACGCGGTGATGCTGATGGCCAGGGACACCTCGCCGAGGATCAGCGGACCGCGCCACACCCGCACCGCGCCGCGCACCACCGAGCCGACCAGGCCGGGCGGGGCCTGCAGCCGGAACTCGACATGGTGTACCGGCTCCCACCAGTCGAACTCGGCGCTGGACGGGTTGCAGAGCAGGCCCGGCAGATCGGCGGTGACCCGCAGCCGGGTACCGCGGAGAACCCCGCTTCGGGCGTCCTCGGCCGCCGGCCGGACCGGCGTGTTCCCGAAATGCGCCCGCGCGATCGCCTCGACCCGCTCGTTCGGGTCGAGCGGCGGCTTGCCCGGCTCCTCCACCAGGTCGGTCTTGTGCGCAAAGACCAGCAGCGACGCCCAATTCCCCGGGGAGATTGCCTGCGGCCGGTAGACGGTAAAGCGCACGTCGTCGTCCGTCAGGCTCGCGGCCGCGGCCCGCGGTTCCGCGCGTCCCGGGCTAGGCGGGGGCGCGTAATCGCGCGCCGCGGCGGGAGCGGGGGGAGGTGACGCGGCGGGCGGATGGTCCCACCAGTGCCCGGGCCGGATGAGCGCAGCATCCGCGGGGCCGAACTCCACCTCGGCCCCGCCGGCCATGTCGTACAGCCACAGCGTGCCGTCGGCCCGGCCGGCCAGCACCCGGGCGCCGGTTCCGTCGACCGCGATCGCGGTGGCAGCGGTCCCGATCTCCCGGAAGTCGGCCGCCCGCGCGGTGGCCCAGCGGAGCAGGTAGCCCTCGGCGCTGGCGGCGATCACCGTCGTGCCGTCCGGGCTCACCGCCACCAGCGCGATGCCGGGACCGTCTCCCGCCATCTGCCAGATGCCCGCGGCGAGGTCGTAACGGCGGATGGTGCCGTTGCCGAAGGCGGCGGCGACCGGGCCGTGCTCCGAGGCCACCGCGACCGCCCGGGCCGCCTCCCCGCCGAAGGCTACCGGCGGGGCGAACTGTCCGGTGCCGGTGTTCAGGACGCGCAGCGTCCCGTCCGCGCACGCCGCCACGGCCAGCACGCCCGAGGGTGACAGCGCCAGCGCGCGGACCGGGGCCGGCACCGCGAACTCGGCATCCCGCGGCCAGGCGCCCTTCACGTTCTCGTGCAGCCGGATCGTCTCCCCGTCCGCCCACAGCACCCGGAGGCGGTCACCCGCCAGCGCGACGGCGACCGGCTGGCTGCCATCGATCGGCACCGCCTGGCGGATCAGCCTCGGCGGCACGCCGGAACCCCGCGTCCGCACGGTCCCGTCCGCGGACACGGTGACGGCCCATGACGCATCGGGCGCCATGGCCAGGGCGACAATCTGCGTTAAGGGAGTCATACAGGGGAGTATCGCAGAATGTAACCGTTCCGCCCCGGCCGAAATGGTCATCTCGGCCGGGTGTGCCAGCGTCTGGTAGACCACGCAGTAACGCTCGGTGAGCCGGATGAGCGTCTGGACCTGCTCGGCGCTCGCGTCGGTGTCCAGGTCGAAGGCGAGCCGGATGGACCGGAACCCGACCGGCGCGTCCTTGCTGACCGCGAGGGTGCCGCGGAAGTCCAGGTCGCCTTCGGCCGCGACCGTTCCGCCTGCTACGTCGATCTTCAGCGAGGTGGCCACCGCCCGCAGCGTGACCCCGGCGCACGCCACCAGCGCCTGCAGCAGCATGTCGCCCGAGCACAGCAGCGTGCCGTCCCCGCCGCTCGCCGGGTGCAGCCCCGCGACGGCCAGCGCCCGCCCGGTCTCCACCGAGCACGAGATGGCGTCGTCCAGCTGGCCGCGCGCCCGCAGCGTGATGACGGCTTTCTCCGGGTCCTCCCGGTACGCGTCCTTGAGCGGCTGCTGCAGGGCCCGCAACTCCGCGCTGTCCATAAGGGCTCCCGTCTGTGCTCGGCCGTCTGTGTCCGGGCGGTCCCCTTCACGATAAGGCCGGCCAGCGGCGCTGCGAGGCGTCGTAGTCGTCCAGTCGCCAGGCCATCGCCGACCGCGGCCTGATCGCCCAGACGACGTCGAAGTCGGGATCGCGGTCCGGCAGGTACTGCTGATCCTCCGGGCTGGTGTACTTCGCCGCCAGCGCCGCGACCACCGCGGGCACCGCGGCCGGCGGCCCGAGGTCCTCGGCCACGCCGCGGACGATCAGGACGTCCTCGCCGCTTTCCAGGTGGACCACGACCCGCGGGTCGGCCGCCAGGTTGCGCGCCTTGACCGTGCTCCGCTCGCTGTACAGGTAGAGCGTCTCGCCGGTCACCGCCCCCCAGACCGGCGCCGCGTGCGGTGCTCCGGACGCGGTCGTGCTGCCCAGCCAGTAGGTGCGCGCGGCCGCGAGCCGGCCGGCGACCTCGGTCCAGGTCATCGTGTCCTCTGCCATGACCCGATGATCGCACCGATCCGCTCAGATGAGCCCGGCCAGCCGGTACAGCACGAGCGACCCTGCCACGGCCACGTTCAGGCTGGCTCCCGAACCCGCCATGGGGATCTCCACCGCCACGTCGAGCAGTTCGAGCGCCTCGGGCGGGATGCCCGTCTGCTCGTGCCCGAGCACGGCGATCGTGCGCCGTCGGGCGGCGGGCAGATCGGCCAGCCGGATCGCCTCCTCGGCCAGCTCGACGCCGATGATCCGCGCCTCGGCCGATCGCTGCCGGAGCAGCCAGCGGCAGGCATCCGGGCCGGTCCAGTGCACGCAGGCAGGCCGGCGCAGGGTGTTCCCCCGCTCCAGCGCCTCCGGAACCCAGGGCAGCCGGGGCACGGCCAGGCACGCGCCGACCGCGTCGCAGGTCCGCAGCAGGGTGCCCAGGTTGGCGCCGTGCTGCGGCCACAACGGGGCGGCGATCAGGTGATCCCAGCACTGGTGGCGGCGGGGCCGTCGCTGGCGGGCTATGTCCTTGCGGGTCTTGACCCGGATCCGCGGGCCGCTCACCGGCCCGTCAGGGTGTCACTTTCCACGTCTGCGGTGCTTCGCGGCGCACCGGGGCCATCGCCGGTAACAGCAACTCCATCACAGTGTAATCATCTCGATGCCACCGCGGCGGGGTGCGATCCGTCCGATGCGCATGAAGAACGGATTTCGTGCCGCCATCGGGGTGGCCGTGACGGCACTGCTGGCCGCGGGGTGCGGGTCGGTCCCGGTCCCGCCGCCGGTCATGGCCCACGGCGTGGCGGCCAGGGAACCCCTCGTGGACCCGCGTCCCTACGGGACGGCGGACATGGCGCTGGGCCTCGACGTGCTCGGCGCGTATTGCCGGGCCGACCCGCGGGCCAACCTGGTCCTGTCGCCGTCGAGCCTGGCCAGCGGGCTCGGCATGGCCTATCTCGGCGCCCGCGGCGGCACCGCCCGGGTCATGGCCGGCGTGCTGCACCTGCCGCCCGCGGGCGGCCAGGCGCTGGCGGCAGGCCTGCAGGCCCGTTCGGCCGCGCTGCGCAGGCTCGATGGCCCGGGCGTGACGCTGGACGCTAGCGACCAGGTCTGGGCCGACCCGACCCTTACGACCGAACGTGGCTACCTGAACGCCGTCGCCACCGGGTACGACGCCGGCCTGGCCAAGGCGCCGTTGCTGACGGACCCCGAGCAGGCGAGGCAGGAGATCAACCAGGCGATCGCGACCGCGACCAAGGGCCAGATCCCGCACCTGCTGGCTCCGGGCTCCCTGGACTACCAGATCGGCTGGGTGCTGACCGACGCGCTCTACATGCACGCCGCGTGGGCCACCCCGTTCGACCCGCACGATACCGCCCCTGGGCCGTTCACCACCGCCGCGGGCCGGCCGGTCACGGCGCGGTTTATGCTGGGCGGCCAGTTCCGTGCGGTCAGCGCGGGTGGCTGGACCGCGGTCTGGCTCCCGTACCGCGGTGGCAGGCTGGCCATGGAGGCGCTGCTGCCGCCGGCCGGCCCGGCCGGCTGTGCGCTGCCTGCCGCCACGGCCCTTGGCGCGATGACCTCCCGCCTGGCGTCCGGCCGGCCCGGCACCCTGACCAGGAGCGTTTTGTTCCCCAAGGTGAATCTCGCCACCCAGCTCAGCCTGAAGCCCGTCCTCACCGGACTCGGCATGGGCGTCGCGTTCACCCCGGCGGCGGACTTCACCGGGCTGTCGCGGCAGGCGTGCTGCATCGGCTTCGTGGAGCATGCGGCCACCCTGGACATCGGCGAGAAGGGCACGGTGGCCAGCGCCGCGACCGCGGTCGGCGTGGAAGCGACCGCCGGGCACCTGCTGCCGCCGCAGGTCAGGTTCGACCGTCCCTACCTGATGGTGGTGACCGCCCGCGCGACCGGCGAGCCCCTGTTCATGGCCCGCGTCGCCGACCCCGCGACCCCTTAGCCTGCCTGCCCCATCCCTCCGCTCCCTCCGCCTCCGCGGATACGGCGTGGATGCCCCTACCATGCAGTTCTCAGCATGAACGCGGCATCCACATCGGTCCGTACGGCGGTGCAGGAGTGACGAAGGTCCGTTCTCGCGTAGTAGGTCAGCCCTCGGCGCCGAGCATCGGGCCGGCCCGCAGCCGGTCCGCGATTGACATGCTCATGAAGTTCCCCATCGTCTACCGGTAGCTGGATGGTGGCCCCGCCGTTATGACACGTCAAGAGCCTGTAAGTACGTATAAACAAACTAGAAATTGGGTTGGAATCTGCCGGCCGCGAGCCTACCGCTCGCCTAACCCGGCCAGCCCCGGCGCGCGCGCCGGTCACTGCGACATCGGCTGAGGTCATCGTTAACTGCGATCCACGTGGTCCATACGTGACCAGGGTCCGGCCGGGAGGGCCAGCCGGGGTCTATAACGGTCCGGTTTCCATCCAAACTCTGCAGTGGTTAGAATGTACAAACAAACGGCCTAATCACACGCGGGATGCCGAAGATGCCTGAACGCGAACCGAGCGCCAACGGTCCGATTAGCATCGACCGGACCAGTCCGGTACC
>Ga0335085_10018392_pt1 | contig 10045 bp, 9 predicted proteins | sample Lox_Sample_45_FD_206712 | JGI IMG/M metagenome (GOLD analysis project Ga0335085, IMG submission 206712) | Soil microbial communities from Loxahatchee National Wildlife Refuge, Florida, United States - Lox_Sample_4.5 | ecosystem: Environmental > Terrestrial > Soil > Wetlands | place: USA: Florida... | reverse complement strand
CGCGCGTTCTCTACTGGGTCGACATCAAGCGGCGCGCGATCCACCGTTTCGACCCTGCAAACGGACGGGACGAGCAATGGCCCACGCCCGAAGACGTCGGCTCGCTCGCCGTGCGCGCCACGGGCGGGCTGGTCGTTGCCATGAAGACCGGCTTCCATGTCTTCGATCTGGCCACGGCGGTGTTCACGCCGGTCTTCGATCCCGAACGCCACCTGGCCGGCAACCGCTTCAACGACGGCAAGCCTGACCGCCGCGGACGCTTCTGGGCCGGCAGCATGGACGATGCCGAGAAATCCCCGACCGGCGGGCTCTACCGCCTGGGCACGGATTTCACCTGCAAGCGCATGGTCGATGGCATCATCTGCTCGAACGCGCTGTGCTGGAGCCCGGATGATCGAACGCTCTACTACGCCGATAGCTGCAAGCACGCGATCTGGGCCTGGGATTTTGACGCCGACGCCGGCGAGATCAGCAATCGCCGGCTGTTCGTGGAGGTCCCGCTCGCCGAGGGCGATCCCGACGGCGCGACCGTCGATGCCGACGGCGGCGTCTGGGTCGCCCATTGGGGCGGCTGGCGCCTCGTCCGCTACGATCCGAAGGGCCGGGTCGATCGAGTCGTCAAAGTGCCCGTTGCCAAGCCGACCTGCCCGATGTTCGGCGGACCAGGACTCGATATCCTCTATGTCACCTCGGCCTCGATCCAGCTGTCGCCCGACGAACGCAAGCAGCAGCCGCAGGCCGGCGGCATCTTCGCCTTCGAGCCGGGCGTGAAGGGACTGCCCGAGTCCTATTTCAACGGCTAGGGCGGTGCTGCGCCAGCAGCGCCGCGTTGACGCAGTTGCGCAGCTTGCCCTCGGTGAGATAGGCGACCACGGTCTGCATGGGCTTGCGGCGCAGGTCGGCCATCCCGGCTTCGCTGAAGAAGGCGGCATGCGGCGACAGCAGGAAGCGACCGGCCAGCCAGGGCTCATTGGCGGCGTGCGCCCGCATCAGCGGGTGCGCGGGATCGGGCGGCTCCTGCGGCAACACGTCGAGGCCGGCGCCGGCGATCCGGCCGCTCTTCAAAGCTTCGTAGAGCGCATCGATGTCGACGATGCCGCCGCGGGCGGTGTTGACGAGGATCGCGCTCTTCCGCATGCGCGCGAGCGCCGCCGCATCGATCATGCGGCGGGTCTCGTCCGTGAGCGGGGCGTGCAGGCTGACCACGTCGGCCCGCCCCAGCAGCTCCTCGAGGCTGCGCGTGCGGGCGAAACCGAGGGCAAGCTCCTGTCCATCAGGCACATAGGGATCGTAGAACAGCACGGGCATGTCGAAGGCGCGCGCTCGGCGCGCGGCCGCCGTGCCGATGCGGCCCATGCCGATGACGCCGAAGCAGTTGCCGCGCACGCGCCCAATGAGCGGCGGTGCGGTCCAGTCCCAGCGCTTCACCACGTCCGCGCGCAAGGCGTCCTGGAAGAAGCTGATGCCGCGCACGAGCGCCAGATAGAGCGCAATAGCGTGGTCCGCGACATCAGTCGTCCCGTAATCGGGACAGTTGCAGACGGGAATGCCCTTCCGCGCGGCAGCCTCGAGGTCGATGCCGTCGAAGCCGACGCCGGCGCGCGCAATGATGCGGCAGTTGTCGAGCTTGGCGATGGTCTCTGCGCGCAGGCTCATGACCTGCCACATGATGATCGCCGTGCAGCCGCGCCAGACGTCGTCTGGAATCTCCTCCGAGGTAGCGGCCCGGCGCAGGTCGATCTCCACGCCCGGCGGACAGGCCGTCTGTTCGACCGCCGCGTCGCCCGGAAAGATCGCGTCGGGTATGAGGATGCGCATGATGCTGGGATGCCCCTTGTTGACAGAGGTCAGATGACGTCAAGGTCCGGCATGGCCGCAAGCGGCATTATGGCGCCTGGATGCTGGATCTTGCTGGCGGCCAGCCGACCACCGATCGCGGCGGCGACGACCGGATCTCTCCCGGTCAGCCGGCCGTAGAGATACCCGGCATTGAAGGAGTCCCCGGCCGCGGTCGTATCGACGACCTTGCCGACTGGTGCCGGGGCGATCGTCGACGGCTCGGCGGCGCCAGCCGGCCAGACCACGCAGCCCTCGCCGCCCCGCTTCAGGACGATCTCGCCGACGCCTGCGTTGCGCAGCCGCACCAGACAGGCGCCGACGTCGGCATCGCCGAAGAGCCGCTGCTCGTCGTCGAGCGTGGGCAGCGCGATGTCGCAGCGGCGCAGCGCCTCGGTCATCCACATGCGGGCGTCGTCGATACGCGGCCAGCCGGCCGGGCGGTAGTTGCTGTCGAAGGCGATCTGCGTGCCGCCGGACCGCAGGCGATCCAGCATCGTCATCAGCGCCTGCCGCTGGGCGTCATCTAGGACCGACAGGGTGATACCCGACAAGTAAAGGCAAGTGTAGCCGGCCAGGCGCTCCGCCAGCCGCGCGTCGCGCCCGTCGCGCAGCATGTCGCGCGCGGCGGCGGCCGAGCGGAAATAGGTGAAGGAGCGCTCGCCGCGCTCGTCCGTGCGAATGATGTAGAGGCCCGGCAACCGCCCGGGCAGGCGGGCCACGAGATCGGTGCCGATACCCTCCTCCCGCCAGCCGTCCAGCATACCCTGGCTGTAGAGGTCATCGCCGAGCGCGGTGACGTAGTCGACTCGGATGTCCTTGTCGCGACCGAGGCGCGCGAGGTAGAGGGCGGTGTTGAGGGTGTCGCCGCCGAAGCCAAGCGCGAGCGTCCGCGCACCGGTGTGGCGCAACTCCATCATGCACTCGCCGATGGTGGCGACGCGCTTCATCAGGATTCCGTTTCCTCGCAACCAGAGGCGGCCTAGATTGTTAGCGTTATGGGGATGAGGCAAGCCCAAGCACGAGATCTCGATCAGGCATGAGCGTTCGTGACATCACCGGCTTGGCGCCGGTCATACCGATCATCACCATCGATGATGCCGCGACCGCCGTGCCGCTGGCGCGCGCGCTCGTGGCCGGTGGCCTTCCGGCCATCGAGGTGACGCTGCGCACCGGGGCGGCCCTCGATGCCGCGCGCGCCATGATTGCGCAAGTCCCGGAAGCGGTCATCGGACTCGGCACGGTCCTGCGGCGCGAGCACGTCGCGGCCGCCCTCGACATCGGCGCCCGCTTCCTCGTCAGCCCTGGCTTCTCGGCGGAGATCGCCGCGCTGGCGCGCCAGTCCAAGCTGCCGTTCCTGCCCGGCATCGCAACGCCATCGGAGCTGATGGCCGCACTGGCCGCCGGCTTCTCGGTATTGAAATTCTTTCCGGCGGAGCCGGCCGGCGGCGTCGACATGCTGAGAGCGCTGCACGGCCCCTTCCCGGACGCCGCCTTCTGCCCCACCGGCGGCATCGATGCCGCCAAGGCGCCCTCCTATCTGGAGCTGCCGAACGTAGTCGCCGTCGGCGGTTCCTGGGTGGCGCCGCGCGCCGCGGTCGCCGCCGGGGACTGGCAGAAGATCACCGCCCTCGCCCGCGCCGCCCGCGACCTGCGCCAGCGCTAGTCGGGTCCACCCACGCGGACCGAATAGGGCGGCGGATGGGCGCAGGATCCCCATTGCAGGAGCCGGCCATATTCCGCCTCGACGCCGTAGAGGCAGCGGTCGCCGGGCCGGCGCGAATTCGGCGCCTCGGTGTTGCTGCAGGCGGCGAGAAGCAGCGGAACGAGCAGGGCGAGGGCTGTTCTCATGAGCGAACTCACCTGCGCGCCTACAAGAGTCCGCGCGCCCGCAGATTCTGCATCAGCGCGCTCGTGCCGAAGGTCCAGGGCGGGATGGCGTCGCTCATGCTCACCCGATTGACCAGCGCGCCCAGCGTCGGCGTGGAGATGGTGACGATATCGCCGCGCTTGTGGGTGAAGCCGGCACCGGGGCGGTCGCGATCCTGGGTCGGCGCGAACATGGTGCCGAGGAAGAGCATCATGCCATCAGGATACTGATGGGTCTTCCCGGCGGCGTGATGCACGAGGTCGAGCGGATCGCGGCTGATCTTCGCCATCGAGCTGGTGGCCCGCAACGTGAACTGGTCGTCCCCCGCGATCGACAGCCCGACCTCCGCCTTGCGCACAGCGTCGATGCCAAAGTGTTCGTCGAACAGGCGGATGAACGGCCCGATGGCGCAGGAGCCGTTGTTGTCCTTGGCCTTGCCGAGCAGCAGGGCGCTGCGGCCCTCGAAGTCGCGCAGATTGACGTCGTTGCCGAGGGTGGCGCCCACCGTCTCGCCGCGGCTGTTCACTGCCAGCACGATCTCGGGCTCCGGATTGTTCCAGGTGGACGCGGGATGGAGGCCGACCTCGGCGCCGGTCCCCACGGCCGACATGGGCTGACTCTTGGTGAATACCTCGGCGTCGGGCCCGATGCCCACCTCCAGATAGGGCGACCACAGCCCGCGCTGCACCAGCAGGTCCTTCACCTTCGCCGCTTCGGCCGAGCCGGGGCGCACCGCCGAGAGATCGATGCCGATGGCGTCGATCAGGCTGCGCCGCACGCGGTCGGCCTGGCCAGGCTCGCCCTTCGTCTTCTCCTCGATCACCCGCTCGAGCAGGCTCGACACGAAGGTGACGCCGCAGGCCTTGAGCGCCTGCAGGTCGCAGGGCGCGAGGAAGCGAGGCTTCTCGGCATCGTGGTGGCCGGCCGCGCTGTTCGCGAGCAGGTCGGCGACGCTGCCGAGCCGCGTTCCCCGCGCCTTGGCCGCGCGTGCCGCCTGCGCGGGGTGCACCGCCTCGAGCAGGAGCGATGTCGTGGCGTAGCTGCGCGTGATGTCGATGACGTCGCGGCCGTCGACCAGCACCACGCTCGGACCGGCTGGCGTGCCCGGCGCCCAGGCGCGGCCGACCAGGCAGGCCCGGCCGAGATCGGAGGGCAGCGATGCGTTCGGGTCGAGTTCGATATCCATCGGTCAAACCTCGTTCAGAAAACAGCGGAGAGATCGAGCGCGGCGTCCACCCAGGCGCCGCCACGCTCGTTCGACGCTGTGGCAGCCTCGATCAGCTTGAGCGTGCGGGCACCGTCCTCGACGCGGGGGAAGTCGAGCGTCGCCGGATCGGGCGTCTGACCGAGGCGCAGCGCCATGGCTGCGTCGGCGAAGTCGCGGTAGAGATTGGCGAACGCCTCGGTAAAGGCCTCCGGATGCCCGATGCGGATGCGGGTTGCGCGCTCCGCCGCCGGAGAGAGGCCGTCCTGCCCGCGCGACAGCCGCCGGCGCGGACCGTCGGAGGGTGCCAGCCACAGCTCGTTCGGCTCCTCCTGGCGCCACGTCAGACCGCTTTTCTCGCCGTGGATGCGGAAGCTAAGTCCATGCTCGCTGCCGGCCGCCACATAGCTGGACCAGAAGGTCCCCTGCGCTCTGTTCGCAAACTTCACCGTCAGGAAGGCGTTGTCGTAGACGCGCCGGCCAGGCGTGAAGGTGGCCATGGTCGCCGACACGGCGGCGACCTCCAGCCCGGTGACGAAGCTCGCCATGTGATGCACGTGCGTGCCGACCTCGCCGAGGATCCCGGCGACACCCACGCGCTCCGGGTCGAACCGCCAGTGGCGCTTGGCGGGGTCGGGTTCTTCTACGACCATCCGCGACGTCCCGATCGGGAACTCGACGAGGACCAGGCGCACGGCGCCGATCTCGCCGGCGGCAATGCGCGCCCGTGCCTCCCGGACCATGGGATAGCCGGAGTAGTTGTGGGTCAGGCAGAACAGCCGCCCGCTCTTCCGCACCACCCGTGCAAGATCGATCGCCTCCGCGAGCGTCGAGGTCATGGGCTTGTCGCAGATCACGTCGACGCCGCGCTGCAGGAACGCGGCAGCGACGTCGTGGTGGCTGTCAGTCGGACCGCAGACGGTGACGACCTCGACGCCGTCGCCGCGCTTGGCCTCCGCCTCCGCCATCTGCCGGAAGTCGGCATAAACGCGATCGGCAGCGATCAGCAGCTCGGCGCCGGCCGCCCTGCCGCGCGCCGGATCGGACGAAAAGCAGCCGGCCACCAACTCGTAGCGGTCGTCGAGCCGGGCGGCCATGCGGTGGGTCTCGCCGATCAGCGAGGCCAGCCCGCCGCCCACCATGCCCAGTCGCAGCCGGCGTCCGAAGCGTCGTCTGAGCCCGTGATCCACGCTCCCTCCCCTCTTTCCGGTCCCACCAATACGACATATCTGAGGCCTGTGCACCGCTCGTGCGCCAGCCTTGACAGCGGTGCTATCATCCGGCTGCTTTTTGCCCTGCCGCCGCTTGGCGGCGTTCCTAGCGTCAGAGGTTAACCATGGCGGAAGTCCTGGACCGGCCGGCGACCCTGCGGCTCAATCCCTCCGATCCGGTGGTCGTGGCGATGCGCGATATCGCGGCCGGCGAAACCGTCGCATCCAAGGTGAAGGCGGTCGAGCCGATCGGCCGCGGCCACAAGGTGGCGATCGTGCCGATTGCGGCCGGCGAGCCGGTGCGCAAGTTCGGACAGATCATCGGCAACGCCACGAAGGCCATCCAGCCTGGACAGCATGTTCACGTCCACAACCTCGCCTTCCGGCCGAGCGCGGCCGACCACACCATCGGCGCCGATCGCCGCAACACCGCGCCGCTCCCGGAGGCAGAGGCCGCTACCTTCCAGGGCATCTTGCGGGCCGACGGCAGCGTGGCCACGCGCAACTACATCGGCGTGCTCACCACGGTGAACTGCTCGGCGACCGTGGCCCGGCTGATCGCCGACCAGTTCCGCGGCCCGCAGGCACTGGCGGAGTTTCCCAATGTCGACGGCGTCGTCGCCCTGACCCACAAGAGCGGCTGCGCCGCCGCCGCCGACGGCGAGGCCGTCGATCTCCTGCGCCGCACCATCGGCGGCTACGCGAAGCATCCGAATTTCGCGGCCGTGCTCGTGATCGGGTTGGGCTGCGAGGCCAATCAGTTGAACCGGCTGTGCATGCAGGAGGGCATCGCGGTCGGCGGCCGCGTCAGCACCTACATCATCCAGGAGACCGGCGGCACCAATGCCACCGTGCGCGCCGGCGTCCAACGCATCAAAGAGCTGCTGCCCGCCGCCAACGACGTTCGGCGCCAGACCTTGCCGGCCAAGCACCTGACGCTCGGGTTGCAGTGCGGCGGCTCCGACGGCTTCTCCGGCATCAGCGCCAATCCCGCCCTCGGCATCGCGGCCGACCTGCTGGTGCAGAATGGCGGCACGGCGATTCTGAGCGAGACGCCGGAAATCTATGGCGCCGAGCACATGCTGCTGCGCCGCGCCGTCAGCAAGGAAGTGGGCGAGAAACTGCTCGACCGCATCGCCTGGTGGGAGGAATACACCGCCCGCCACGGCGAGAGCATGGACAGCAACCCCTCGCCAGGCAACAAGGCCGGTGGCCTTACCACGATCCTCGAGAAGTCGCTGGGTGCGGCCGCCAAGGGCGGCTCCAGCGACATGGTCGATGTCTACCGCTATGCCGAGCCGGTGACGAAGCGCGGCTTCGTCTTCATGGACACGCCGGGCTATGACCCCGTTTCCGCCACCGGCCAGGTGGCGGGCGGCGCCAACATCATCTGCTTCACCACCGGGCGCGGCTCCTGCTACGGCTGCAAGCCGGCGCCCAGCCTGAAGCTCGCCACCAACACGCCCATGTACGAGCGCATGAAGGACGACATGGACATCAACTGCGGCGAGATCGTCGACGGCACGGCCACGCTGGAGGAAGTCGGCCAGCGCATCTTCAAGATGATCCTCGACACGGCGTCGGGCAAGAAATCGAAGAGCGAGGAATATGGCTACGGCGACGACGAGTTCGCGCCGTGGCACTTCGGCGCGACCATGTAAGGTAGTTTCCTGTCTATTGAATTGGGTGTGCCGTTTCTACTCGCTGTCATCGCCGGGCTTGACCCGGCGATCCATGGTGCGGCGGCACGATGGATGCCCGGCTCAAGGCCGGGCATGACAGCTGCGGGGGGTGAATGGATCAAATCCGCATCGGCCTGATCGGCGCCGGGTTCATGGGCCGGGCGCACACAATCGCCTATCGCGAGGTCGGCGCGGTGTTCGATCTGGCGGCGGCACCGGTGCTGGAGCTCATCGCCGAGATTGACCAGCGCACGGCGACGACGGCCGCCCGCAAGCTCGGCTTCCGGCGCGCCACGGCCGACTGGCGGCAGCTCGTCCAGGACCCGGCCGTGGACCTCGTCGATATCACGGCGCCGACGGCCGCGCATCGCGAGATCGCGATCGCGGCGCTTGCCGCCGGCAAGCACGTCTATTGCGAGAAGCCTCTGGCGGTGACCGCCGCCGAGGCGCGGGGGCTGGCCGCGCGCGCCGCCAAGACCGGCGTCGTCACCATGGTCGGGTTCAACTATCTGAAGAATCCGATCCAGATCCTGGCGCGCGACATCATCGCCAGCGGCGAGATCGGCGAGATCATCGATTTCCGCGGCATCCACGCCGAAGACTACATGATGAACACGGATGGCCCCATGACCTGGCGCTGCAGCGGCCCGCTCGGCAGCGGCGTGGTGGCAGACCTCGGCAGCCACATCATCTCGCTCGCCCGCTATCTCGCCGGGCCGATCGAGTCCGTTTGCGGCACGCTCGACACCATCGTGAAGCAGCGGCCCGTGGCGCCTGGCGCGCGCCGGCGACAGCGCGTGCGCGCCGACGACCAGGCCCGCTTCCTCGTCCGCTTCGCGAATGGCAGCGGCGGAACGATCGAGGCCAGCTGGGTGTCGACCGGCCGCAAGATGCAGCTCGCCTATGAGATTGCGGGCACCAAGGGCTCGCTCGCCTTCACGCAGGAGCGCATGAACGAACTGAGACTCTACGCCGCCGGCCAGAAGCCGGGGCGCGCGGGCTACAAGACGATCGCGACCGATGCCAACCATCCGCCCTACGGCGCCTTCTGCCCGGCGCCCGGCCATCAGCTGGGTTTCAACGACATGAAGGTCGTCGAGGTGCGCGACCTGCTCCTGGCCGTCGCCGGCAAGGGCAAGGCTTGGCCGGACTTCCGTGAAGCCTGGGAGATCCAGCGCGTGATCGAGGCCGTCATCCGCTCGGATGCTGGCCGCCGCTGGGTCCGTATTGACGAGATCGAGAGACGCAAATGACACATCCCTTCTCCCTCGACGGGCGCGTGGCGCTGGTGACCGGCGCCTCGCGCGGCATCGGCTTCGCCATTGCCGAGGCGCTGGCCGACAACGGCGCCCGCGTGCTGCTGAACGGCCGCGACCGCACGATGCTGCTGCGCAAGACCGAGGACATTCGCGCCAAGGGCGGCAAGGCCGAGGTGGCGGCCTTCGACGTCACGGATGCCGCCGCCTCGGTCAAGGCGGTGGCCGATGCCGCCGACAAGTTCGGCCGGCTCGACATCCTCGTGAACAACGCCGGGATCCAGCATCGCGTCGCCCTCACGGAGTGGACCGACGCCGATATCGAGCGCGTCCTGGCCACCAACTTCACGGCCTGCTTCCGCCTGGCCCGCGAGGCCGCGCGCGCGATGATCGCCGCCCGCTTCGGCCGCATCATCAATATCGGCTCGATCGGCGCCATCCTGGCGCGGCCGACCATCCACGGCTACATCGCGGCCAAGGGCGCCATCCACGCCCTCACCCGCTCGCTGGCGGCGGAGCTGGGGCCGAAGGGCATCACGGTCAACGCCATCGCCCCGGGCTACGTCGCCACGGAGCTGAACACGGCCCTCATCAACAACAAGGAATTCAACGAGTGGGTTTGCAAGCGAACGCCACTCGGCCGCTGGGCCGAACCGCGCGAGATCGGCGGCGCCGCCGTGTTCCTGGCCTCGGATGCGGCATCCTACGTCAACGGCCACGTGCTGACCGTCGACGGCGGGATCTCCGAGACGCTGTAGTCCAAAGAAGAAGGGGCAGGTCTCGACCCGCCCCTTCCGAACAGTCGTATCGGTTGAAAGCGCTACTTGCCGATGCAGGTATCGGCGGTGTCCGGCGTGCAGACATCGAGACCCGTGTAGGTCGGATCTGCGGGCGCCGGCTTGCCTTCCTTGATGTCCTTCAGGAAGTACATCGTCTTGTAGCCCATCTCGAACGGCCGCTGACCGACCTGGCCCTTGGACAGTCCG
>Ga0335085_10018391_pt1 | contig 10045 bp, 12 predicted proteins | sample Lox_Sample_45_FD_206712 | JGI IMG/M metagenome (GOLD analysis project Ga0335085, IMG submission 206712) | Soil microbial communities from Loxahatchee National Wildlife Refuge, Florida, United States - Lox_Sample_4.5 | ecosystem: Environmental > Terrestrial > Soil > Wetlands | place: USA... | reverse complement strand
GACCGCGATCAAGATGGCCCGGGCATACCACCTGGCGCGCGGCGCATCGGGGCGCGTGGCGGTGATCGGGCGCCGGTCGAGCTACCACGGGAACACGCTCGGCGCGTTGGATGCCTCGGGCAAGGAGCCCGTCCGCAAGCCGTACACGCCGTGGCTCGGGCGGTTCCTGCACGCCCCGGCGGCCTACGAATACCGCTGCGAGAACCCGGCGCACCCCGACGGGTGCGGCGCCTGGCACGCCGCCGAGCTGACGCGGATGATCGAGTCCTACGGGCCAGACACGATCGCGGCCTTCATCGGGGAGCCGATCGGCGGCGCGACGCTCGGAGCCGCCGTCCCCTCGGAGGACTACTGGCCGGCGATCGTGGAGGTCTGCCGACGCTACGGCGTGCTCGTCATCGCGGACGAGGTGATGACCGGGTTCGGCAGGACGGGGCGGTGGTTCGGTATGGACGCATGGGACGTTCGTCCGGACATCCTGGTGGCCGGGAAGGGGACGACGAGCGGCTACGTCCCGTTCGGCTTCGCCGCCGCCTCCGGCGAGGTGTTCGCGACGATCGCGGCGAAGGGCTTCGTCCACGGGTTCACCTGGTCGCACCACGCTCTCGGCGCGGCCACGGCCCACGCGGTGCTCCGGCGGCTCCGCGACGACGGGCTCGTCGATCGAGCCCGCGATCTCGGTGCGAAGATCCACGGCGACCTCGCTGCGGCGCTCGACGAGGTCGCGATCGTGGGCGACGTACGGGGCCTCGGCATGCTGATCGGCGTCGAGCTGGTCGCCGATCGCGACACGAAGGAGCCGTTCCCGCGGCAGGACCGCATGACCGAGCGGATCGTGGCCGCGGCCCGCGACGCCGGCCTCCTCCTGTACTCCTCCTCCGGCCACGTCGACGGCACGAACGGCGATCTCGTGCTGCTCGGGCCGCCGTTCGTGCTGACCGACGACGAGGCGACGCTCCTCGTCGAGCGGACGGCCGTCGCGGTACGTTCCGTCGCGTGAGCGATCGCGTCGGTCTGGTGCTCTGCCCCGAGGCCAGGATCTACGACCACGGCCCGGAGCACCCGCTCCGCCCCGACCGCGTGCTGCTGACCTGGGAGCTGATCCACGCGTACGGGCTGGACGATCTGCCGACCGTCGAGCGGTTGACCTGCGAGCCCGCGGACGAGGCGACGCTCGAACTGGTGCACACCCCCGCGTTCATCGACGCGACGCGGCGCGCGGGCCACGGGGAGGTCGGGCCGTGGGAGGTGTTCGGATACGGGCCGGGCGACAACCCGATCTTCCCGAACATGCACGAGGCCGCGTCGATCGTCGCCGGCGCGTCGGTGCGCGCCGCGGACGCGGTGTGGTCTCGATCGTGCGAGCACGCGTTCAACGCGGCGGGCGGGCTGCACCACGCGATGCCCGACCGGGCGTCCGGGTTCTGCGTCTACGACGACCCCGCGGTGGCGATCGCGTGGCTCCTGCGGGCCGGCGCCGAGCGGATCGCCTACGTCGACGTCGACGTCCACCACGGCGACGGCGTGCAGGCCGTGTTCTGGAACGATCCCCGCGTCCTCACGATCTCGATCCATGAGTTCGCCCCGTGGTTCTTCCCCGGGACCGGTCACGCGAGCGAGCGAGGCGGCCCGGCCGCGCCAGGCAGTGCGATCAACATCCCGCTGCCGCCGTTCACCGGCGACGCCGCGTGGCTCGCCGCGTTCCGCGCCGTCGTCGTGCCGAGCGTGACGGCCTTCGCTCCGGACGTCCTGGTGACGCAGTTGGGATGCGACACGCACCACACCGATCCGCTCGCCCAGATGGAGCTCACCACGGCCGCCTACGCCGCCGCCGCCCACGACCTCCACCGGCTGGCGCACGCCGCCGCGGGCGGCCGATGGGTCGCGACCGGCGGCGGCGGCTACCAGTGGGCGCGGGTCGTGCCGCGCGCGTGGACCCTCGCGTTCGCCGAGATGGCGGACGCGGAGATCCCCGACGAGCTCCCGGCGACGTGGGTCGTGGAGGCGGAGCGCCGGCTCGGCGAGCGTGTGCCGGCGACGTTGTCGGAGCTGCCGCTCGGGCCCGGCCGCGGTGACGACGCGGCGCGCGCGGTTGCCGCCGAGGTGGCGGCCGCGGTCCTTCCTGACACCGGCCCACACCGGCCCTCCGACCGACCCACCTGACCACCGCCGCCACGACGACGTTCGGCTTGGGTTGCCCGCGCGAACAATCACTTGCTAGCGTGAGGCTCGATGACGCCCGCCTCCCCCCCGCGCCCCCGACGCCGGGCGGTGCTCGCGATCGCCGTACTCGCGCTCTCGCTGGTCGATCCCCTGTTCCGCGCGACGACGCCGGCGGCCGCTGCGACGGTCCCGCCGAACGTGGTGATCTTCTTGTCGGACGACCAGTCGATGGGCACGATCCGCGCCACGCCCAACGTGCGGAACGAGATCGCCGCGCCCGGCGTGAGCTTCGCCCGCGCCTACATCAGCGACCCGCTGTGCTGCCCGTCCCGCTCGTCGATCCTGACCGGGCTCTACTCCACGCACACCGGGGTCTTCACGAACGGCGAGGGGACCCTGAACAGGGATCACGGGGGGACGGCGGCGTTCGAAGGCAACGGGAACGACGATCGGACGATCGCGAAGACCCTCGACGACGCCGGGTACCAGACCGCCCTGTTCGGCAAGTACCTCAACGGCTACCGGAGCTACTCCGAAGCCAACCCGGGGCCGACGGGGTACTTCCGTCCGGACGGCTGGGACGTCTGGCGGGCGTTCTACGAGAACAACGGCAAGTACTTCGACTACGACCTCCTGCGTGACGACGTCGGCACGACGCCGAGGGTCGTGCACTACGGACACGCGAACGGCCCGAAGAAGAACGACTACTCCACGACGGTCATCGGGAAGATGCTCCTGTATTGGTTGCATCACCGCGACCCGTCGGCTCCGTTCTTCGCCTACGTCGCGCCGTACGGTCCCCACGGCCCCTCGGACGCCGATTACCGGGATGCGGCGCTCTTCCCCAAGCTCGCGCCGTTCACCTCGCCGGCGATCGACGAGACGCATGACGAGAAGGCGGACATGCCGACGTACGTGCGCAACCGGAACCTGACGCAGGCCCAGCTCGCGAACGGGCAGCGGGAAAGACGCAAGCAGTTCCGTGCCCTGGCCGGCGTCGACCGGCAGGTCGGCCAGGTGATGGCGTATCTGCAGGACACGACCGATCCACGGACCGGACATCCGTACATCGAGAACACGATCGTGATCTACCTGTCGGACAACGGTGTGATGTGGGGGGAGCACGATCTGATCGGCAAGTCCGTGCCGTACGAGCGCTCGACCCATGTGCCGATGTACCTCCGGTACGACGGGGCGCCGGCCGGCTCCGGCTACGTCCCCGGGAGCACGAACCGCGGCCTCGTCGCGAATATCGATGTGGCCCCGACGATCTACGACCTGACGGGGGTCGCGCCGCCGATCCCGCTGGACGGCGTCGATCTCCTTCGGGGCCACGACGACGGGGTGATGCTCGCGTCGCTCGCGCAGGCGCCCAACGGCGTGCCCGGCTTCTGCGGCGTTGTCACCCCTGACGGCTGGAAGTACGTCGTGTACGTCCCGCAGGAGGGCGTGATCGACGAGCCGTACGAGGAGGAGCTCTACCAGGTCCGAAGCGACCCCGCGGAACTCGACAACCGAGCGGAGGACACGTCCGACGCCGTCGCGATGGCCGCGGAGGCACGCGCCAAAGCCATGTTGTACGCGACGTCAGGAGGCCGCCACTGGTGCGCGCTGCCCGGCGTCCCGCAGAGCTGGTACAACGCCTGGTCCTGAGCGCCGGTCCTGAGCGCCGGGCGCAGCGCGGTCAGCCGGGCTCGCCGAGCTCGTCGATGATCATCCCCAGCAGCCAGCTGAGGTACGTGTAGAGCTCGAACGACGCCTCGGCGTCGGGGTCGCCGGCGACGTCCGGCGGGGTCGTGTCCTCCCGGATGTCCAGGCGCGAGCCCAACACGAGCGTACGTCGTTCACGGCGCGCATGCACGCCAGCACGTCGGGCTCCCGGAGCGTCTGCGCGTGCGTTGCCCGTTCGAGCACATCGAGGCTCGCGAGCCGGTCGCGCAGGAGGTCGCCGCCGACCGCGTCCTCGTACTCGAGCTCGGCGATCGGGTCGTCGGGATGCGCGGGCGGGAACAGCCGCTGGAGGGACGGATCCGAGGACGGCGTCTCGTGCATGAGCAGGGCGCGGAACTGCCCGGCGACCTCGGCGAGCACCTCGCGTTCGTTCGTTCCGAGCGACACCTCGAACGTGCCGTCCTTCCGTCGACGGATCGGTCCCTTCGGCACGGGCGTTATCGATCCTTCTGCATCGTCGCCCACAGGCCGTACGCGTGCAGCCGCGCGACATGGCCCTCGCACTCGTCCTTCGTGCCGTTCGACACGACGGCCTTTCCCTTCGTGTGCACGTCCATCATCAGCTTCTCGGCCTTCGTCCTCGGGTAGCCGAACAGCTTCATGAACACCCAGGTCACGTAGGTCATCAGGTTGATGGGATCGTTCCAGACGATCACGATCCACGGCACGTCGGGCACGACAACCTCGCCGGCCTCGGGCCGTTCGACCTCGACGGGCGCGGTCTTGGTCGGCGCCGCCGTGCCGGCGCTCACCGGTGGCCGGCCTTCCGCACCTGGCGAACGCCCCATCGGTACAACGGGGGCGTCAGGACCCGGAACGCCTGGAGCGGCGCGATCCAGCGCGGGATCGAGTACTCGGGTGCGATGCCGTCGCGGACGACCTTCACGATCGCCTCGGCGACGCGATCCACGTCCAGCACCGCGAACGATGGCAGATCGTCGTGCGTGAACGCCTCGGTCTCGACGAACCCGGGGTTCACGCTCGTGACGAGGATGCCGCGTGGCGCGGTGTCGTAGTTGAGCGATTCGCTGAACGCGACGACGGCGTGCTTCGTCGCGGTGTAGAGGGCGGCGCCCGGCGGCGCGAACCGGCCGGCCAGCGACGCGACGTTGACGATGTGACCGTGACCGCGCGCCAGCATGCCCGGGAGGAACGCGCGCGAGCCGTAGAGCACGCCGAGCAGGTTCACACGGACGACCTTCTCGATCTGGTCGTAGGGGAGCGAATCGAACCCGCCGCGTCCCGGCATGCCGGCGTTGTTGACGAGCACGTCGACCGGGCCGACCGCCTCGTGGATCACGCCGGGGAGCCGATCGAGCTGCTTCGGATCCCCGACGTCGACGGTGAGGGCGAGCGCCGAGCCGCCCGCCCGATGGATCCGGTCGGCCAGCTCGTCGAGCCGCTCGGTTCGGCGGGCCGCCAGCACGACCTTGGCTCCACGCTTCGCGAACGCGACCGCCGTCACCTCGCCGATGCCAGCCGACGCCCCGGTCACCACGACCACGCGGCCCCGCAGCTGCATCCGGTCCTCTCGATAGGGTGATTCCCGATGACCTCCGACGTTATCGAAGCCCACGTCCGGCGTCTCCCGGCGATCGACGCACGTTGGACGCCGCGTCCAAGCTCTCGCGAGGAGCTCGAGCGGGCCCTCCTCGCCGGCGGCGTGGCGGGCAGGGCGACGCACCCGCTGGACAACGTGCGCGGGAACGCGCAGATGCTGCTCGATCACGATCCGGACAAGGAGTTCGGCCTGCGCGGGCTCCAGCGTGGGATGTCGCTCGAACGGATCCTCCGGCTCGTGGAGGACGCGGCCGGCGCCCCGATCGACCGGGAGGCGCGGACCGGTCCCGTGGAGATACGGCCGGAGCCGATCGTGGAAGCGAGCCTCGCCGCCGGCGAGCGCCTGGCCCTCGCGGCCCGGCGCGGCGAGTCGGTCGTCCTCGCGACGGGGCATCCGACCGGGCTCGCACACCTGTATCACCAGCTCGCCCTGTTCCTGGTGACGGCCGGCGCGGCGGTGCCGGCCGCCGGGGAGGGCATCCGGTGGCGGGAGCGCCGTCTGGATCACGACTGGTTCGTCGACCGGTGGGACGGCGTCGCGATGCTCACCGACGGACGAGAGCCCCGGCACACACATCGTCCCGACGCGATGGAGCGGATGCTGGCCGCCGTGCGACCGGATCTCGTCTTCGCCGATCACGGGTTCGCGGGGGCGGCGATCGAGGCCGGGGTGGAGACGATCTCGATCGCCGACGTGAACGATCCCGCCTTGCTCGTGGCCCGGGCTCAGGGACGGACCGAGCACGTCCTCGTGTTCGACGATCATGTCCGGCCCGACGACTACTGGCCCGTCTTCCTCGGCCTCTCCGCGCCGACCCTCGGCCACGCACCCGCCTGACCAGCGGCGATAGGAGCGGGTCTGGACGGCGTTCGGGGACCCCCCTACCATCCGCCCAGACATGAAGACGCCCTTCACCGAGGCCCGGCTGTTGACCGTGAACGAGGTCGCTGACCTCCTGCGCGTATCCAGGATGACCGTCTACCGGCTGATCAAGGAAGGGCAGATGCCTGCCCTCCGGGTCGGCCGAAGCTACCGACTCCGAGAGGACGACGTCGACGACTACCTGAGCAGGCGCTACACCGAAGCGATGTAGCCCTTCGAACAGCCGCGGCCCTCCGGGTGACACGGAGGACCACATGAACGAGCACGAACAGCTCGTGGACCAGGCAGCGCGACATGCGCGGACCGCGCTGTTCCTCGGCGGTCTGGATTCCGGCAAGAGCACGCTCGCCCGCGCGACGGCCGCGTTCGCCCTGCGCCTGGGGCGCACCGTCGCGTACCTCGACGCCGACGTCGCGCAGAAGACGGTCGGGCCGCCCGCGACGGTCGGCATGAAGCACATCCGCGTCCCCGACGACCTCACGCTCGAGCGGATGGCGGAGGCGGACGCACTCGGGTTCGTGGGCTCGACCTCGCCGCAGGATCACCTGGTGCCGCTGGTCGGGGCGCTCCAGCGGCTGAAGGATCGCGCACGCACCGAGGGCGCCGACCTGCTGATCGTGGACACCGGCGGCGAGGTCTCCGGCATCCGCGGCCAGCTCGTGAAGTACTACAAGGTCGACGCCCTGCAACCGGACCTGGTGGTCGCGCTGCAGCGGGGTGAGGAGCTCGAGCCGATCCTCGGCGTCGTCGACCGGTTCTTCGGGATCGAGTCGGTGCGCGCCCCGGTCCATCCCGGCGTGCAGCCCACGAGCGTCGAAGAGCGCATGGCGATGCGGGAGAAGGCGATGGCCCGCTACTTCGAGCAGGCGCCGCTGCAGCGGTTCCGCGTCCGGCCCACCGTGTTCATGCCGACGCTGCCGCCGCTGTTCGACCTGCAGACCCTCGACCGGCTGCTGGTCGGCCTCTCGGACGGCCACGGCGGCTTCACCGGCCTTGGCGTGCTCGAACACGTCCCCGAGGACGGCGGCCTGCGGCTGATCTCGCCCGTGGCAGAGCCGCCGAAAGCCCTTAGACTGGGATCCGTTCGCCTGGAGGACTCCTACCGAGCGAAGCGGGTGGACCTCCGGAACCTCTTCGGAACCGAATGAAAGGCGTGTTGGGTTGCCGTCACTGGTCAAGAAACGCCGCAAGAAGATGCGAAAGAAGAAGCACAAGAAGCTCCTGAAGCGCACCCGCCATCAGCGGATGAAACTGGGCAAGTAGGTCCCCCGTGGGCGGAACGCCCCGATATCGGTGGATCCTCGCGATCGCCGTCCTCGTCGCGTCGATCGCTCCGTCCTGCGGCGCGGCAACCTCGGCCCCGAGCCTGTCTCCGTCGTCGGCCGTCACGTTCCGCACGGCCGACGGCGTCCGTCTCGCCGGCCGCCTCTTCGGCCCCGCGAACGCGCTGCAGGGCGTGGTCCTCGCGCACATGCTTCCGGCAGATCAGACCTCATGGTTCCCCGAGGCGACGCACCTCGCGGCAGAGGGCTATCGCGTCCTGACGTTCGATCTGCGGGGCTACTGTCCGGGCGGGATGGGCGGATGCTCCGAGGGGACGAAGGACGTCGACGCGGCGCCCACGGACGTCACGGCCGCGCTGTCCTATCTGCGGGCGCACGGGCCGCAGCGCGTCGGACTGATCGGCGCGAGCGTCGGCGGCACGGCGTCGTTGATCGCGGCGTCCCACGACGGCTCGGTGCCGGCGGTCGTCACCCTCTCGGCGCCGCTCGCGTTGGGGAACCTGGCCGTCACGCCGGCGCTGCTCGGCGCGCTCGACGCGGCGAAGCTGTTCATCGCCGGCCTCGGCGATCCGACGGGAGCGGCGCAGGCGGCGGAGTCGCTGTACGACCTGAGCCCCCAGCCGAAGCGCCTGGAGATCGTGACCACCGACGCGCACGGCACCGACTTGTTCGCGAGCAGCCAGGGAACGGACGTGACGCTGCAGATCGACCAGTGGCTCTCGCTGCACCTCCAGGGCGGCGCCGCGTGACGCGACCGATCGTCTTCCTGACGGATTACGGGATCCGCGACGAGTTCGTCGGGATCTGTCACGGGGTGATCACGCGGATCGCGCCCGATGCCCGGGTCATCGATCTGACCCATTCGATCGCCCGCCAGGACGTGATGCGCGGCGCGCTCGCGCTGTCGCGCGCGGCCGGGTACATGCCCGTCGACGCCGTGTACTGCGCGGTCGTGGATCCCGGCGTCGGGTCGGAGCGCCGGCCGATCGCCGTTCGCTCGGGATCGGGCGCCGTGCTGGTCGGGCCCGACAACGGCCTGCTGTCGATGGCGTGGGCCGTGCTCGGCGGACCGGACGCCGCGTACGAGATCGCGTCGCCCGGCATCGTGCTCTCCCCGATATCGAAGACCTTCCACGGCCGCGATATCTTCGCCCCCGCGGCGGCGCACCTCGCGAACGGGACGCCCATCGAGACCATCGGTGCGTCCGTCGACGTCGACGGCCTCGGCACGCTCGAGGTTCCGGGGCCGATGGTCGCGCCCGGTGCGATCGGTGCCCGCGTGATGGCGGTGGACGGTTTCGGCAACGTGCAGCTGAACGTGACGCCGGGACACCTCGAGGCCGCGGGGATCGAAGGGTCGATCGACCTCGCCGGCACGACCGTGGAGATCGTCGGGACGTTCGCCGATCTGCCCGAGCAGGGGCTCGGCGCGATCGTCGACTCGCAGGGGTTCATCGCGATCGTCGTGAACAAGGGCAGCGCGGCTGAGGCGTTGCGCCTCGGCGACGGCGCGACGGTCGTCCTGGAGTAACGGGCTCAGCCCGCCGGCGCGGACGTGGAGGGCAGCTCGGTGCCGCTGGCCGGGCCGGGATACGGCGTGCTGGGCGCCGGCTGGCGCAGCTGGGCCGCGGCCGCGATCGCGAGCAAGACGAACAACAGCACCAGCACGATGGCGGTCCCACGTCGCACGCCCCGAGGATAGCGAGCCGCTACGGCGCCAGGCGGTGCTCGAGGCGCTCGCGCATCGCGACCATCTCGCGTCGGAGCCGGGTGGGCTCCGTGAGCCAGCGGCGCAGATCGACCTCCAGTGAGATCGTGCCCTCGAAACCGCTCGCGACGAGGTCGTCGACGAACGGGTCGAGCGGCAACACGCCCTGCCCGGGCGGCAGGTGCGAGTCCCACCCCCGACCGGCGTTGTCCGACAGATGGACGTGGCGGAGGCGGTCACCGAAGCGCCGACGGACCTCCACGAGGTCGTGGTTCGCGACGCCCGCGTGGGACGTGTCGAGGACGAGGTGGGGGATGCCCTCGAGGTCGTCCAGATCCTGGTTCGCGTGGAGCATCAGCGGGCGCGGGCCGACGTGGATCGGGAACATGTTCTCGATCGCGACCGTGACGCCCGAGCGGTCCTCGAGTCCCGGCAGCTCCTCGTGGATCCACCGCCGGTACGTGCGCTGCCACCGGTACGGCGGGTGGGTGACGATCAGGGGGACGCCGGCATCCGACGCCGCTCGGACCGCTCGCTCGATCTTGCCGACGGGGTCGGTCCCCCAGACCGACCTCGTCAGGAGCAGGGACGGAGCGTGGATCGCCTCGATCCGAAGGCCCTGCTGCTCGGCGAGCGTCCGCATCCGCTCGGCGCTCTGGCTCGCGGGATCCTTCGTGACCATGATCTCCACGCCCTCGTAGCCGCATCCCGCGATCA
>Ga0335085_10018390_pt1 | contig 10045 bp, 7 predicted proteins | sample Lox_Sample_45_FD_206712 | JGI IMG/M metagenome (GOLD analysis project Ga0335085, IMG submission 206712) | Soil microbial communities from Loxahatchee National Wildlife Refuge, Florida, United States - Lox_Sample_4.5 | ecosystem: Environmental > Terrestrial > Soil > Wetlands | place: USA: Florida... | reverse complement strand
CACCGCCATGCAAAGCGCAGCGCCCAACCCGCTCCTGGAACTTCGCCAGCTCGGCGTGAGCGTGTGGCTGGATGACATCAGCCGCGGGATGCTCGAGGACGGGAGCCTGCGCGCGCTCATCGAGCAGGACGGCGTCGCCGGCCTCACCTCCAACCCGGCGATCTTCGCGCACTCGATCATGAATGATGCGCGCTACGCGGCGCCGATCGCGCACTTGCTGCCGCGCGTCAGCTCGGCGATGGCGCTCTACGAGGAGCTGGTGCTGAGCGATCTTAAGGGCGCCGCCGCACTGCTGCGCCCGCGCTACGACGCCAGCCACGGCGCCGATGGCTACGTCAGCCTCGAGGTCTCCCCGCACCTCGCCTACGACGCCCCCGGCAGCCGCACCGAGGCACAGCGCCTGTGGCAGCGGCTGCAGCTGCCCAACGCCTTCATCAAGATCCCCGGCACCGAGGCGGGCGTGCCGGTGATCCGCGACCTGATCAGCGCCGGCGTAAACGTCAACGTGACGCTGCTGTTCTCGCCGGAGCGCTACCGCCAGGTGGCGCTCGCCTACATGGACGGCCTGGCGGCGCGTGCCGAGCGCGGCGCCGCGCTCGACAGCGTCGCCTCGGTGGCGAGCTTCTTCCTGTCGCGCATCGACACCGCGGTCGACAAGCAGCTCGATTCCCTGAGCGCGCACGGCCAGCCCGCCGCACGCACCCTGCGCGGCAAGGCCGCGATCGCCGCGGCCGCCTACGCCTTCGAGATCTTCGAGGAGCTCACCGCGAGTGCCCGCTGGCAGGGGCTCGCGGCGCGCGGCGCACGCCCGCAGCGGCTCCTGTGGGCCTCGACCTCGGCGAAGGACCCGACCTTCAGCCCCATCAAGTACGTCGAGGAGCTGATCGTGCCCGACACGGTCAATACCATGCCGCTCGAGACCCTCAATACCTACCGGCGCACGGGGCACCCGGAGCTGCGGCTCGAGCGCCACATGGCCGACGGCAGTGACACGCGCGAGGGGCTCGAGCGCCTCGGCGTCGACCTGGAAGCCCTCGCGCAGCAGCTCGAGCGCGAGGGCGTCGCCAAGTTCATCGAGCCTTTCGACCAACTGCAACAATGGCTCGAGGCCAAGCGACGCGGCGCGCGATCCGGCTGAGCCCGCCGGCGCAGCTGACATCCTTCGCGGGGGGTGGATGTGGATACCAACACGGTACGGGAGCGACTGCTCAGGCGGCGCGAGGAGCTGCGCCAGCGCGCCAGTGAGGCGAGCGCCGACCTGCGCCACGAGGCGGACCCGCTGTCGGCGGACTTCGCCGAGCAGGTGACGCAGCGCGAGAACGACGACGTGCTCGGGGCGATCTCGGACTCCGCGCGCGTCGAGCTCGCGCAGGTGGACGGGGCCCTCAAGCGCCTCGCGAGCGGACGCTACTTCACCTGCGCGCAGTGCGGCGAGGACATCGAGCCGGAGCGCCTGGGCGCCGTGCCCTACACCGACCGCTGCCGCGCCTGCGCCGAGAGCGCCGCGCGGGCGCGGGTGCGCGGCTGACGGCGCCGCGCATGAATGCGGCGCGGCACTGCGGCGTCATCACCATCACCACCGACTTCGGCCACCAGGGGCCGTTCGTCGGGGTCATGAAGGGGGCGATGCTGAGGCGCCTGCCGGGGGCGCAGCTCGTCGACCTCACCCACGAGGTACTGGTGCACTGGCCGGCCGAGGCCGGCTTCTGGCTGGCGCGCGCCTACGGCTATTTTCCGCCAGGCACCGTGCACGTCGCGGTGGTCGACCCGGGCGTCGGCACCTCGCGGGCGATCCTCGCCGTGGAGGCGGACGGCCACACCTTCCTCGCCCCGGACAACGGACTGCTGGCGCCGCTGGTGACGCGCGTGCCGGCCGCGCGCATCGTGCGCATCGGCGCCGCGCAGCTCGCGCGCCTCGGCATCGAGCGCGTCAGCGCCACCTTCCACGGCCGCGACATCTTCGCGCCGGTGGCCGCCGAGATCGCCGCCGGGCGCATCACGGCGGCGCAGCTCGGCGAGCGCGTCGACACTCTGATTCCCTCCTGGGTCGAGGAGCCGAGCGTCGAGCCGCGCAGCGTGAGCGGCGTCGTCATCACCCAGGATCACTTCGGCAACCTCATCACCAACATCGACGGACACCTCGCCGAGCGCTTCCGCCTGCCGCTGGTGCACGCCGGCAACCATCACTTCCCGATCCTGCGCACCTATGGTGAGACCCGCCCCGGGGAGTACCTGGCGCTGGTGAACTCCTTCGGCGTCATCGAGATCGCGCGCGCCGAAGGCAGTGCCGCGGAGGGCCTGGGGCTCGGGCGCGGCGCCCCGGTCGTCGTGCGCGACCGGACCGATCAGCCTTAGAAAAGCGCCGCCGCGGGCACCGCCGGGGCCGCCTGCTGGTCAAAAGTTGATCGCTGGCACCAATCGGCTATAGTTCGCAGCCTTGCCCGTGCCAGATTAGCACGTTACCTATTGAATTAATTCAGGATTTAGCCGCCCGATGTCGGAACGAGATAACGAGAGCTTCGATCTCGACGATGAATACCTGAGTGGGCCGACCGAGGACGGCACCGATTACGACCGGCTGCTCGATCGGGTCGACAAGCGCGTGCGCACCCAGGGCAAGCGCGGCAAGGCCGCCTGGAGCCGCCTCGAGGAAGTGCTGGCCGATCGCAAGCTCGAGAAGGATCTCAAGGACTTCGACGACGAGCTGTAGGCGCCAGCGGCGCCACCGACCATCCCCCGAGCGCCTGGAGAGAGGAGCGCAGTGACCCCGCCGTCGGCCTGGATCGTGCTGAAGTTCGGCGGCTCGAGCGTCTCCAGCCTCCACAACTGGACCAACATCGCGCGCATCGTGAGCGAACGCCGCGCCACCGGCGTGCGCGTGCTCATCGTGCACTCGGCCATCTCCGGGATCACCGACCGCCTGGAGCGCCTCCTCGATGCCGCGATCGGGCAGGGCCACGAGGGCGAACTCGCCGCCATCGAGGAACGCCACCGCCGTCTTGCTGCCGAGCTCTCGGTCCCGCTTCCCGAGGAGGTCGAGCGGCTGCTGGCGGAGCTGCGCGAGATCGCCGCCGGCGTCGCCCTGGTGCGCGAGGTGAGCGAGCGCACCCGCGCGCGCGTCATGGCGGCAGGGGAGCTCATGGCGACCCACATCGGCGCGCGCTATCTCGCGGCCCAGGGCCTGACGCTCGAGTGGGCCGACGCCCGCACCATGCTGCGCGCGGAGCGTGCGGCCGGTGCCGCGCGCGCGAGCCTGCTGTCGGCGGTGTGCAGCTTCGCCCCGGATGCGGCGCTCGAGGCGCTGCTCGCCCCAATGCCGCCGATCGTCATCACCCAGGGCTTCATCGCGAGCGACGAGGAGGGACAGACCGTGCTCCTCGGGCGCGGCGGCTCGGACACCTCGGCGGCCTACCTCGCCGCGAAGCTGCGGGCGCAGCGGCTCGAGATCTGGACCGACGTCCCCGGCATGTTCAGCGCCGATCCGCGCTCGACCCCGAGCGCGCGGCTGCTGCGCTCGCTGCACTACGACGAGGCGCAGGAGATCGCCACCAGCGGTGCCAAGGTGCTGCACCCGCGCTGCATCCTGCCGGCCCGTCAGTACCGCATTCCGCTGCACGTCTACGCCACCCAGGCGCCGCACCTCGAGGGCACGATCCTCGGCGCGGAGGCCGCGGCCGGCAGCGCCCGGGTGAAGGCGGTGTGCACCAAGAAGGGCATCACGCTGGTGTCGCTCGAGAGCCCGGGCATGTGGCACCAGGTGGGTTTTCTCGCCGATGCCTTCCAGGTGTTCAAGCAGCACGGCATGTCGGTGGACCTGGTGTCGACCTCCGAGACCAACGTCACCGTGTCGCTCGATCCGGCCGCGAACTCCCTCGACAACACCCGCGTCGCGGAGCTCGTCGCCGATCTGTCGCGGCTGTGCCGCGTCGAGGTCATCGGCCCGTGCGCCTCCGTGAGCCTGGTCGGGCGCAACATCCGCGCCATCCTCCACCAGCTCGGCGGGGCCTTCGAGTTCTTCGAGGAACAGAAGATCTACCTCGTGAGCCAGGCCGCCAACGACCTGAACTTCACCTTCGTCGTGGACGAGAACCAGGGGGCGCGCCTGGTCGAGCAGCTGCACGAGCTCCTGATCCGCCCGCAGAGCGGCGATCGCGTGCTCGGTCCCACCTGGCAGCAGCTGTTCTCCGCGCCGCAGCCGCTGCCCGCCGCGCGCAAGCCCTGGTGGCGCGGCAAGCGCGCAGCGCTGCTGCACGCGCTCGGCGCGGACGAGGCGGCCTACGTCTACGACCTCGAGCGCGTCGCGGCCGCGGCGCGCTCGCTCAAGCAGCTCAGCGCGGTCGGCCGCGTGCACTACTCGATGAAGGCCAACCCGCACCCGCGCATCCTCAGGCAGCTGCGCGAGCAGGGCGTGGACTTCGAGTGCGTCTCGCGCGGCGAGCTCGAGCGGCTGCTCGAAGTGTTCCCGGACCTGGCGCGCGAGCGCATCCTCTATACGCCGAACTTCGCCGCGCGCGCCGAGTACGCCTGGGCGCTCGAAGCCGGGGTACGCGTCACCGTCGACAACGCCTACGTGCTCGAGCGCTGGCCGCAGCTGTTCCGCGGCCGCGAGCTCTTCGCCCGCATCGACACCGGCGTCGGCCGCGGCCACCACGACCACGTGCGCACCGCCGGCACGCGCTCGAAGTTCGGCGTGCAGCTCTCGGAGCTGCGCGTGCTCGCGGGGCTGGCGCAGGCGGCCGGGGCGCGCATCAGCGGCCTGCAGGCCCACGTCGGCAGCGGCATCTTCGATGTCACCAGCTGGGAGCACACGGCGCGCGTGCTCGCCGGCGCCGCGCGCGCCTTCGAGGGACTGAAGGTGATCGACGTCGGCGGCGGCCTCGGTGTCCCCGAGCGAGCCGAGCAGCCGCCGGTGGATCTCGGCAAGCTTGACACGCTGCTCGCGGCGGTGCGCGCCGAGCACCCGCAGCTGGAGGTGTGGCTCGAGCCGGGCCGCTATTTCGTGGCCGACGCGGGGGTGCTGCTGGCGCGCGTGACGCAGCTGAAGTCCAAGGGCGGGGTGCGCTTCGTCGGCGTGGCCACCGGCATGAACTCCCTCATCCGCCCGGCACTCTATGGCTCATACCATGAGATCGCCAACCTGACGCGCAGCGAGGAGCCGGCGACCGAGCTCACGAGCATCGTCGGCCCGATCTGCGAGAGCGCGGACGTGCTCGGCCACGATCGGCTGCTGCCGGTGACCCGCGAGGGCGACGTGCTCTTGATCGCCAACGCCGGCGCCTACGGGCACGCCATGAGCTCGCACTACAACCTGCGCGCCCCGGCGCCGGAGCGCTTCATCTGAAGCGCGCGCTGCTCTTAGCCGCCGGCGCGCTGCTGCTGGCGCTCACCGCCTACCTCGTCTACCTCGATCGCCTGGTGACCCACCAGTTCGAGGGGCGCCGCTGGACGCTGCCGGCGCAGGTCTACGCGGCACCGCTCGAGCTGTACGCCGGGCTGCCGCTGACGGCCGCGCAACTCGAAGGCGAGCTCAAGCGCCTGGGCTACCACCGCGCCGAGCAGGCCGACCGCCCGGGCAGCTACCGCCTGAGCGGCCCGGCCCTCGAGGTGGCGCTGCGCCCGGCGCGCTTCGCCGACGAGAGCCGCCCGGCTGCGAACCTGACGCTCGCCACCGGGGCGAAGGGACTCGAGTCGCTGCGCGATGCCTCCGGTCACGAGGTGGCGGTGGCGAGGCTCGAGCCGCTCTTGATCGGCTCGATCTTCCCGATCCACGGCGAGGACCGCATCGTCGTGACGCCCGAGGAGGTGCCGCCGCTTCTGCCGGCGGCACTCAAGGCGGTCGAAGACCGCAAGTTCGACACCCATCACGGCGTCGACCCCTTGGGGATGCTGCGCGCACTGTGGGTGAACGTGCGCGCCGGGCAGATCGAGCAGGGCGGCAGCACGCTCACGCAGCAGCTGGTGCGCAGCTACTTCCTGAGTTCGCGGCAGACCCTGTCGCGCAAGCTGCGCGAGGCGGCCATGGCGATGGCGCTCGATGCGCACTTCACCAAGGCCGATCTCATGAACGCCTACATCAACGAGATCTTTCTCGGCCAGGACGGCGACCGCGCCATCCACGGCTTTGGACTGGCGAGCGAGTTCTACTTCGGCAAGCCGCTCGCGGAGGAGAACCTGAGCGAGATCGCACTGCTGGTGGCGATCGTGCGCGGTCCCTCGTACTACGACCCGCGCCGCCACCCCGAGCGCGCCCGTGCGCGGCGCGACCTGGTGCTGAAGCTGCTCGCCGAGCAGGGCGTGGTGAGCGCGGCGGATGCCCGCGCCGCGGCCGGCAGGCCGCTCGGGGTCACGGCGCGCCCCTCCGGGACCTACTATCCCGCCTACCTCGACTTCGTACGCCGCACGCTGCGGCGCGACTACGCCGAGGACGATCTCACCAAGGCGGGGCTGCGCATCTACACCAGCCTCGATCCGCGCGCGCAGGAGGATGCGGAAGGGGCGCTGGAGAAGGAGCTGGCGCGCCTGGACAAGCTGCACAAGGGCCACGCCGAGCCGCTCGAGGGAGCGGTCGTGGTGACCGCGCCCCAGAGCGGGGAGGTGAGCGCCATCGTCGGCGGGCGTGACGTCGGCTACGACGGTTTCGATCGCGCGCTCGATGCGCGCCGCTCGATGGGCTCGCTGGTGAAGCCCTTCATCTATCTCACGGCGCTCGAGAGCGGCCGCTACAACGCCGCGACCGTGATCCAGGACGAGCCGGTGGACGTGAAGCTCGCGGGCGGCAGGCACTGGAGGCCGGAGAACTTCACCCACCAGAGCAACGGCCCGGTGCCGCTGGTGCGGGCGTTGTCGGAGTCGCTGAACCTCGCCACCGTCGGGGTGGGGCTCGATCTCGGCCTGCCGAAAGTGACGCAGACCCTCGAGCGCTTCGGGCTCGCCCAGCCCCCCGAGCAGGTACCGGCGATGCTGCTCGGCGCCATCGACGTGTCGCCGCTCGAGGCGGCGCAGCTCTTCAACGGCCTCGCCAACGGCGGCTTCCGCAGCCCGCTGCGCGCCGTGCGCGCCGTGATCGGCGCCGACGGCAAGGCGCTCAGGGCCTTCCCGCTCGAGGTGACGCCGGTGGCCACCCCCGAGGTCGTCTACCAGCTCGACCGCATGCTGGTGTCGGTCATGGAGCACGGCACCGGGCGCTCCGGGCGCGCACTCCTGCCCCCGCAGCTCACGGTCGCCGGCAAGTCCGGCACTTCCTCGGAGTACCGCGACAGCTGGTTCGCAGGCTTCTCGGGCAGCCACCTGGTCGTGGTGTGGGTGGGGTACGACGACAACGCCCCCACCGGCTTCACCGGCTCCGCGGGGGCGCTGCCGGTGTGGGCGCACGTCATGGCCGATCTCGGTACGAGCTCCTGGGCGCCGCCGCTCCCGGACTCGCTCGCGGAGGTGCAGCTCGAGTACTCGAGCGGGCTGCGGGCGCTGCCGGGCTGCGCGGACGAGCTGGTGACGGTCGCGGTGCCTGCAGGCACCAGCCTGCCGGCCAAGCCCGGCTGCAACTTCCCTCCAGCCGGGACCGCCCAGGAGGGTCCCTCGCTCAGGGAGCGCGCCGAGCAGTGGCTTAAAGGCCTGGTTCATCCCTAAGTGGCTATGATGCGCAGCATGCGCCTCGGCACGGTCACGGGAGTCCTCGCCGCCACGCTCACCCTCTCGGCCTGCACCCTGATGCAGCCCTCGCCGTCGTTTCCGCACCCCGCGCCGCCCGCCGCGGGCAGCCCCTCCGGCAGCGCCCAGCCGGCCCCCGCCACACCCGCCCCCGAGACGCCCGGTACCCTCACCGCACCCCCCGAGCGCCCCCCGGCGCCGGTTCCGAGGCAATTTCACTTAAGCGCGGCCTCGGGGGCCCTGGTGTCCCAGGCACACGCCCAGGCCGGGAGCGGCGACCCGGTGGCGGCTGCGGCGACGCTGGAGCGGGCGCTGCGGATCGAGCCCGAGAACCCGCTCCTGTGGATCGAGCTCGGGCGGGTACGCCTGAACGCCAATAACCCCTCCCAGGCCGATGCCATGGGCCGCAAGGCCCTCTCGCTCGCCACCGGGGATCCCGCCGCCCAGGCCTCCGCCTGGCGCCTGATCGCCGATTCGCTGCGGGCCCGGGGCCGAAACGGCGAGGCCGCCGAGGCCGAGTCCCACGCCGAGCACCTGGCCGCGGCGCGTTAAGTCCCTGATCTGGAAACCTCCCGCCGCCCTTGCGCTCAGGGGGAGGGCGACCCTACACTTCCCGGCACTCATCGAGACCGGCTGAGGGATAAGGCCCTTAGACGCCGGGGCAACCGCCAGGCTTAACCACCCTGGAAAGGTGCCAACTCCTGCGATGTCCGCGAGGCATCGACAGATGAGCGGTCAGCGTGGCCCGGGCAACCGGGATGGACGCGATAATTTCTGCGGCGGTTCCCGTCGCAGAAGCGCTCCGCAGGAGGCCGATGAGACGGCCATCAATTTCAAGCGGAGTGTGTGATGAAAGCCCGAGCCGAGAAGATCAGCGCCCCAGCGCCGCAGCGCCCTGCGCTCCCGCGGAGGCGGCCATGAGCAAGCCCACCGACCTGCCGCGGCCGAAGAGCGCCGCCAACAGTGGCTGCTCGGACGTGACGCGCACCGTGCGCGCCGGCATCGAGTGCGATGACGCGAGCGGCTGCGTCGTGCCGCCGCTGCATCTCACCTCGACGTTCGCCTTCCGCGCCTTCGGCGAGAAGCGCACCTACGACTACACCCGCTCGGGCAACCCGACGCGCGACCTGCTCGGGCAGGCGCTCGCCGAGCTCGAGCACGGCGCGGGCGCGGTGATCACCGCGAGCGGCATGGCCGCCATCACCGTCACCGGCTACCTGATCCCGGCCGCTGCGCGCATCGTCGCCCCGCACGACTGCTACGGCGGCACCTACCGCCTGTTCGACGCCTGGCGCCGCCGCGGCGAGCGGCAGGTGGAGTTCGTCGATTTCGCCGACGCGGCGGCCGTGCGTGCCGCGCTCGCCCAGCCGACCGCGCTGCTGTGGATCGAGACCCCGAGCAACCCGCTGCTGCGCATCACCGACATCGCCGCCTGCGTGGCCCTCGGGCGCGCCGCGGGCGCGCTCACCGTGGTCGACAACACCTTCCTGTCACCGGGCTGGCAGCAGCCGCTGCAGCTCGGCGCCGACCTGGTGGTGCACTCGACCACCAAATACATCAACGGTCACAGCGATGTCGTCGGCGGCGCGGTGATCGCGCGCGACGCGGCGCTCGCCGAGCAGCTGACCTGGTGGGCCAACTGTCTCGGCCTCACCGGGGCGCCCTTCGACAGCTTCATGACGCTGCGCGGGCTGCGCACGCTGCATGCGCGCCTCGAGCACCACGGCCGCAACGCCCAGGCGCTCGCCGAGTGGCTCACCGAGCAGCCCGCCGTGCGGCGCGTGTGGTACCCGGGCCTCACTCAGCACCCGGGGCACGAGCTGGCGCGCCGCCAGCAGCAGGGTTTCGGGGCGGTCGTGACGCTCGAGCTCGAGGGCGGCCAGGAGGCGGTGCGCCAGTTCGTCGCGGGACTGGAGTGCTTCTCGCTCGCCGAATCACTCGGTGGCGTCGAGAGCCTCGTCGCCCACCCGGCGAGCATGACCCACGCGGCCATGGATCCGGCGGCGCGCGTGCGCGCCGGCCTCACCGACGGGCTGATCCGCCTCTCGGTCGGGATCGAGGGGCTGGAGGATCTGCGCACCGACCTGGCGCGCGGCCTCGAGCGGCTCGAGCGGGTGCTCGAGTCCCCGGGGCTCAGCCGCGCCGCTGCAGGCTGCTGAGCACCGCGTCCGTGGCGGCCTGGCTGCCGAGGGAGGGCTCCCCGGGCGCGGCGAGGTCCGCCGTGCGCGCGCCCCCTGATATCGCGGCGTCCACCGCCTGCTCGAGGGCGAGCGCCTCCGCATCGAGCCCGAGGGAGTGCCGCAGCAAGAGCGCCGCGCTCATGATCGTGCCGAAGGGATTGGCGATGCCCCGGCCGGCGATGTCGGGCGCGGAGCCGTGGATCGGCTCGTAGATGCCG
>Ga0335085_10018389_pt1 | contig 10045 bp, 9 predicted proteins | sample Lox_Sample_45_FD_206712 | JGI IMG/M metagenome (GOLD analysis project Ga0335085, IMG submission 206712) | Soil microbial communities from Loxahatchee National Wildlife Refuge, Florida, United States - Lox_Sample_4.5 | ecosystem: Environmental > Terrestrial > Soil > Wetlands | place: USA: Florida... | reverse complement strand
GCGTAGAACGCCGTCGACACCGCGTACGGGATGCCGAGCCCGACGTGCAGGACGTCGGCCGCCATCGTGCCGAACACGGCGACCATGACGACGGCCAGCCAGTAGACCCAGCTGTTGTACCGGCGGACGGAGAACTGCAGCGCCATGGCCGCGACGAAGGCGGTGAAGCCGGCCACGACCGCGATCTCCGGGTTGAACCGGTGCACCAGGTAGTCCGATGTCGCCTCGCCCATGCCGGTGGTTAGCACCTTGGTGATCCAGAAGTAGGCCGTCACCTCCGGGACCTTGGTGAGCGGATGCCGCTGGGGCGCCACCCACCGGGCGGCGCGGAGCTCGCCTCTGCTCATGGCGGCCAGTATGGCAACTCGGTTGCCACGTCTCTGTCACGCCAATTCAAAGGCTCTGCAATGACGCATAACGAGATCCCGTCGGCCGCCGTCACGTCGGCTGGCCCCGTGCCGCCCCGGTCCGCCGATAACCTGGCGACCATGCTGGCGTACTGGGCGGCCCGGTGAAGGCGCTCGTGTTCACGGCGCCGGGCACGGTGGAACTGCTCGACGTGCCCGAGCCCGAAGCGGCCCCCGGCGAGGTGCTGGTCGAGGTCCGCGCGGCCGGGATCTGCGGCAGCGAGCTGCATGGCGCGCGCCGCCCCGGGTTCCGGAAGCCACCGCTGATCATGGGGCACGAGTTCGCCGGGACCAGCGCGGGGGGCGAGGCGGTGGTGATCAACCCCATCCTCTCCTGCGGCCGCTGCGCGGAGTGCCGGCGCGGGCTGCGCCACGTCTGCCGGGAGCGGCAGATCATCGGTGTGCACCGCGCCGGCGGTTTCGCCGAGCGCGTCGCGGTGCCCGCGTCGGCGCTCCGCCCGCTGCCGCCGGGGCTGCCGTGGGAGGCGGCGGCGCTGATCGAGCCCGCCGCCAACGCCGTCCACGCCTGGCACCAGGCCGGCCGCGCCCTTGGCGCCGGTGGGGCCCACGGCACCGACGGCGCCCAGGGCGCACGGGTCGCCGTCACCGGGTGTGGTGCCATCGGGCTGCTGTGCGCGGCGACGGCGCTGTCCGGCGGGGCGGCCCGGGTCGAGGTGACCGACCTGTCGCCGGCCCGGCTGGCCGCCGCCCAGCGCCTCGGCGCGCAGGTGGCCGGCGCCGGCCTGTCCGGCGAGTACGACGTGGTGATGGACGCCGTCGGGTCGGCCGCGACCCGCGCGGCCTCGATCGCCCACCAGCGTCCCGGCGGAGTGGCCGTCTGGCTCGGCCTGGCCGAGGAGGAGGCGGGTTTCGACGCCAACGCGCTGATCAGGAGCGAGAAGCGGGTTCTCGGCTCCTTTGCCTACCGCGACGAGGAATTCGCCCACGCCACCGCGCTGATCCAGGACTGGGACCTGACCTGGGCTGAGGGCTATCCACTGGCCGCGGCGGCGGAGATCTTCACCGGCCTGATGAACGGTGGCCTGCAGCCGCTGAAGGCGGTGCTCCGGCCCTGACCCCGCGGGCCACCCCTTGACCCTCGCGGGCCACCCCTTGACCCCGCGGTCACCCCTTGACCCTCGCGGGCTATCCCTGACCCCGCGGTCACGGGGACGGCGGGTCCGCGCCGACCCTCCGGACGGTGGCGGTCTGGGCCAGGGCCAGGGCGGCAGCCAGGTCCGGGCTGCTCGCCGTGCCGCCGGCCGCCCGGGTCGACAGCGCGCCCACGGCACAGCCCAGCGCGGCCGCGGCGGGCAGGTCCAGGCCGCGCAGCAGGCCGGCGATCAGCCCGGCGTTGAAGCAATCCCCCGCGCCCGTGGTGTCGACCGGGGTCACCGGCGGCAGCTCCACCCGGTGCCATGCGGGGCCGTCGGCGCAGAGCGCTCCCCGTTCGCCGAGCTTGACCGCCAGCCTGGGCCCCGCGGCGGTGAGCGCCCCCGCCGCGGCCGGCAGGTCCGGCTCGCCAGCGATCGCCATGGCCTCGGCCTCGTTGGGGAGCAGGACATCGGCCTGGGCCAGCGCGGCGCGCAGCCGCCCATCGCCCCATGTCCCGGCCGGGTCCCAGTTGGTGTCGAGCGAGGTGGTGACGCCCGTGGCCCGCGCGTCCGCCAGCATGGCGGCCAGCCCGGGCCCCAGCGAGCGCTCCAGCAGGAAGTAGGAGCTGACGTGCACGTGGCGGGCCCGGGCGAGCAGCACGGCGGGGACGTCCCGGGCGGTCAGCGAGGTCATGGCGCCGAGGGCGGTCAGGATCGCACGGTCGGGCCCGTGGGACAGCGCGACGGTCATGCCGGTCGGCATGCCGTCGCGGACGGCGACGGCAGCGGTGCCCACCCCTTCCCGGGCCAGCTGGGCCAGCATGAAGTCCCCGGGCGGGTCGGCTCCCACCGCCGCGACCAGCTCCACGCTCAGCCCCAGCCGCGCCGCGGCCACCGCCGTGATCGCCGCGGAGCCGCCGACGACCAGCCAGATGCCGTCCACCAGCTTCTCCTGCTGGCCGAAGGACGGGGTGACGTCGCCGCCGAGCACCAGCACGTCCGGGTTGCAGTCGCCGACCACGACCAGGTCGGTGCCCGGGCGGCCTGCCCCGCGCTCGGTCACGGCCGGCCCGGCGGCTCGCCCTGGCCGGGCATCGCGGCGCCGATCACCCTCAGCAGGCGGGTCACCTCAGCGGCCACCGCGTCCCGCCCGGCCGCGCCGTACCGCCGCGGATCGACCAGGGTGGCGTCGGCCGCGAGATTGTCGCGGACGGCGGCCGTGAACACCTTGTTCAGCTGGGTGGCCACATTGATCTTGGTCATCCCGGCGCCGACCGCCGCGGCCAGCGCCGCGTCGGGGACCCCCGACGAGCCGTGCAGGACCAGCGGGACGCTGACCGCGGCGTGGATCCGGGCGATGAGCCCGGTGTCGAGGACCGCGTCGCGGGTCAGCATCGCATGGGAGCTGCCGACCGCCACGGCCAGGGCGTCGACGCCGGTGGCGGCGACATAGCGGGCTGCGTCGCCTGGGTCGGTGCGGGCCCGGGGCGAGTGCACGCCGTCCTTCCCCCCGATCTCGCCGAGCTCGGCCTCGACCCACATCCCCCGCTCGTGACACCACCGGGCGACCCCGGCGGTGGCATTGACGTTCTCGCCATAGGGCAGCGCAGACGCGTCGTACATGACCGATCCGATGCCCAGGTCGGCGGCTTCGGCGACCAGCTCGGTGGTGGTGGCGTGGTCCAGGTGCAGCGCCACCGGCACCGCGGCCGAGCCCGCGATGGCGGCGCAGGCCCGGGCCAGCGGGCCGAGTGCGCCGTGGTAGGTGGCGCAGTTCTGGCTGATCTGAAGGACCACGGGAGCGGCGGCGGCCTCGGCGCCCGCGACGATCGCCTCCGCGTACTCGATGCCGATGACGTTGAACGCGCCCACGCCGTGGCCCGCCGCGGCGGCCGGCCCGACGATCTCTGCCATCCGCGCCGCTGACATCAGCCGGCCTCGCCGCGGCTCACCCTGACCCCGGCCAGCGCCTGGGCGTAGTCGGCATGGCTGAACTCCCCCGCGACCGGCGCGGCGGCCGCGGCGGCGCCGAGCGCGACCGCGTGCCGCAGCCGCACCTCCCACGGGCGCCCCAGGACCAGCCCGTGCACCAGCCCCGCGGCCACGGCGTCGCCGGCGCCGGTCGGGTTCCCGCTCACGTCGGCCGGCGGCACCGCCTGCCAGCTGCCCTCGCCGGTGACGGCCCACAGCCCGCCGGCCCCGAGCGTCACCACGACCGCCTGCGGGCCGGCGGCCATCAGCTCCCGCGCCGCCAGCGCCACCGCGCCCCGGTCCGCGCCGCGCGCCGTGGACAGGCTGCGGCCGGCGAGGGTTTCCAGCTCGGCGAGGTTCGGCTTGACGATGGCCGGCCGCGCGGCCGCGCCCAGGAGCAGCGCCTCGCCGTGCCCGTCCAGCACGGCCGGCACCCCGGCCGCCGCCGCCATCGAGCCCAGCTCCGCGTAGGTGTCTGGCGGCAGGCCTGGCGGCAGGCTCCCGGACAAGACGACGGCCGCGCATCCGGCCAGCGCCCTTTCATACCTAACGCAGAACTCGGCGTACTCGTCCTGCCCGACTGCCGGGCCCGGCTCGTTGAACAAGGCGGCGGAGCCGCGGGCGGTGTCGACCACGGCGAAGGTGCGCCGGGTCTCGCCGCCGATCCGCGTGAACGACGCCGGCACCCCCAGCCCTCCGAGCGCGGATGCCACCTGCTCGCCGGTGATGCCGCCCGCGAGCCCGGCCACCTGGACCTGGGCGCCGATCGCCCGCAGTGTCCGGGCCACGTTCAGCCCCTTGCCGCCGGCCCGGGCCCGGGTGACGGCCGGCCGGTTGACGCCGGCCCAGTCGACGCCGGGCACGTGATGCGTGACATCGAGGGCCGGGTTGAGGGTGACGACGAGGATCACGGTGATGGTGAATCTACCGTCGTTGCCGCTCGGCCAGCAAGACGAACGACCAGAAGCAGCCTTGCAGAGCGCACGAGTGTGTTCTAATATCCGCACATCCGAGCGAGAACGAAAGCAGAAGCGACGGCGAGGGCTTCCGGGCTGAGGCGGTGTCCCGGACCCGTTCGGGCCGCGCTCGCGGGCGCAGGTGAGCCGGTGGAGGGCTGATGGCCACGACCCTCGATGAGGCCACCATCGCCCGGGACGCCAACCGCCGTATCCGCCGCTCGAACAACATCACGGGCTGGGCGTTCGCCAGCCCGTCCGTGGTCATCGTGCTCGGCCTGTCGTTCATCCCCATGATCTGGGCGGCGTATCTGTCGCTCACCGACTCGAATCTCGTCTCGCCCGGCCACTTCATCGGGTTCGCGAACTACGCCGCCCTGGCCAAGGACCCGCTGCTCCGCCAGGCGTTCACGAACACTCTCCTGCTCGCCCTGATGTACCTGCCGGTCGGCCTGGCGGCCGGGCTCGGCGTGGCGATCCTGCTGAACCAGAAGATCAGGCTCATCGGCTTCTACCGCACCTGCTTCCTGGTGCCGTTCGTGGCGTCGGCGGCGGCCGAGGGCCTGCTGTTCAGCTTCATCTTCGACCCCAACTTCGGGATCGTGAACTCCGCGCTGCAGGCGGTGGGCCTGCCGCGTCAGGGCTTTCTGCAGGATCCCTCGCAGGCCCTGGTCGTGCTGGCGATCGTGTACTTCTGGACCCAGTTCGGCTTCAACATCGTGATCTACCTCGCGGCGCTCCAGGACATCCCCCAGGAGGTCCTCGAGGCGGCGTCGATCGACGGCGCGGGCAAGTGGGCCAAGTTCTGGCACGTCACCGTGCCGACCGTCCGGCCGGTGACGATCTTCCTGCTGGTGTGGGGCCTCATCGACGTGTTCCAGTTCTTCGACCTCGTCTACACGACGACGAGGGGAGGCCCCCTCAACTCGACGCTGACGCTCGTGTACTACATCTGGCAGCTGGCGTTCAACTACTTCACAGCCGGCTACGGCGCGGCCGTCGCCTACGTCCTGTTCTTCACCAGCCTGATCGTGACCGTGGGTGCGCTCGCCTACGGCCGCCGGCGGAGGGTGACGCTGTGACCGGCCAGCAGACCCTGCGGCCCGCCCCCGAGGTCGACCCGGCGCTGCACCGCGCCCGGATCGAGGAGGCCAACCGGCGGATGCGCCGCAGCGGCTGGCGGCGCCACCTGCCCCAGCGGGGGCATCTGGTCCTGCTGCCCCTGTCGATCATCATGGTCCTGCCATTCGCCTGGATGGTCCTCACGTCGTTCATGACCGACACCGAGATCAACACCATCCCCCCGCCGCTCTGGCCTCATCACCTGTACACGGGGGGGTACTCGCTTGTCCTGGCCAGCTCGGACTTCCCCTACTGGTTCCTGAACAGCCTGATCGTCTCCGGCACCGCGGTCATCGCCCAGCTGATCCTGTGCAGCCTGGCCGGCTACGCGTTCGCGCGCATCCAGTTCCGGGGGGCCACCGTGATGCTGATCCTGCTGCTCGCGACGGCCCTCATCCCATTCCAGCTGACGATGATCCCCACTTTTGAGATCTTCCACGACATCGGGCTCATCAACACGCTCGGGGCACTCATCGTGCCCCAGCTGACCTCCGCGCTCGGCATCTACCTCATGTACTCGTTCTTCCAGTCGTTCCCGAGAGAGCTCGAGGAGGCCGGGCGCATCGACGGCTGCAACCGGCTCCAGGTCTTCTGGAAGATCGTGCTCCCGCTTGCGCGGCCGGCCCTGGCCGCCCTCGGGATCATCACGTTCATCTACGCGTGGAACGACCTGATCTGGCCGCTGATCGCGATCACGTCCAGTCGTACGTTCACCGTGCAGGTGGGCCTCACCACGTTCCAGGGTGAGCACGTAACCCACTGGTCGGCCATCATGGCCGGCACCACCTTGACCACGGTGCCGGTGCTGCTCGTGTTCCTCATCGGCCAGCGCCGGTTCATCCAGGCGATCACCGGAGCCGTCAAGGGATGACCGGCGGCGGCCAGGGCTGACGAAAAAGGAGACCAGTATGAAGCGGATAGCGCTGGCGGGGATCGCGGCCCTGACCCTGGTTCTGGCCGCATGCTCGGGATCGGGCTCAAGCTCCTCGGGGAGTAGCTCATCGGGGAAGGTCACGCTCCAGTTCTGGACCGCACAGACCCCGCCCACCACGACGGTGATTAACAATCTCGTCAAGACCTTCAACGCCACGCACCCGAACATCGTCGTGCAGGCGAGCTCCGGGGGGACCTCGACCGGGGATCTGCTGCCGAAGGTCACCACCGCGATCGCGGCCGGGACCGCCCCCGACGTCGCGTACATCTACGGGTCCTACGCCGCCAACATCGCCCAGAGCAGCGCGTCCGTGAACCTGAAGAACATCATCCACACCCCGGGATACAACTGGAACGACTTCTACCCGGCGTCGCAGCAGACCGTGTCGCCCGGAGGCAAGGTCATCGGGTTCCCCGCCCTCATCGACAACCTGTCGGTGATCTACAACAAGAAGCTGTTCGCCGCGGCCGGGGTCCCCGTTCCGTCACCCAACTGGACCTGGGACCAGTTCCGCGCCACCGCGAAGAAGATGACCAATCCCGCCAAGCACATCTACGGCGTGAATTACCCCATCGGCGGGGACCTGCTCGACACGTCCTGGCGGTTCTTCCCCGGGCTCTGGCAGCGCGGCGGGCAGATCCTCTCGCCGGACCACAAGAAGGCGCTGTTCAACTCGTCGGCGGGGGTAGCGAACCTGACGCTCTGGCAGCAGATGGCGACCGTCGACCATTCGGTGTACCTGGACCCGACGGCGAACAATGCCGAGCCGCTGTTCACGAGCGGGCATCTGGCCATGTTCGTCAGCGGCCCGTGGGAGGTCCCGGTCCTCAACCAGGCGAAGATGGACTGGGCGGACGTGCCGCTGCCGGCCGTGACCACCAGCCACCAGACCGTGTCCGGGCCCGACAACTGGGTCATCTTCAACAACGGCTCCGCGCGGGTGAAGGCCTCCATCACGTTCCTGGAGTGGCTGACGGCGCCCAAGCAGGAGCTGGCGTGGTCGATCGGGTCCGGCTCGCTCCCGATCCGGCCGTCCATCCTCAAGCTGCCGGGCTACCAGGAGTACCTGAAGAAGTGGCCGGGCATCGGGCCGATGGCCGCGAATCTGGTGAACGCCAAGGAGGCAATGCCCACGCTGCCGCAGTGGCCGCGCGTGGTCGACGCCCTCGGCAACGGCATCGCGTCGGTGCTCCTCGGCCGGGCCGCCCCGGCGGCCGCCCTTAACCAGGCGGCGCAGCAGGCGGACACGATCCTGAACGTGCCCGGCGCGGCCGGCCAGTAATGGCCAGGTAGCCCTCACCCGGCCGGGTGACTCAAGCGGCCCTGGGCCGTTATGGCTCAGCCGCCGCTGATCCCGGCCGGGATCAGCTCGCCGTGGGCGTCGATCAGCTCGTCGCACACGCGGATGATCTCGTCGATGGTCAGCGTGGCGGCCGTGCTGGGGTCGAGGAGCGCCGCCTGGTACACCAGGTCCCGGCGCTCCTCGAGCGCGGCCCGCACGGTCAGCTCGCAGACGTTCAGGTACAGGCGGTTGAGCGCGGCGAGCTGCGGCGGCAGGCTCCCCACCCGGGTGGGCTGGACGCCCGCCCGGTCGGCCAGGCACGGCACCTCGGCGCAGCAGTCGTCCGGCAGGTTGTCGATCGAGCCGCCGTTGCGCACGTTGCCGTAGATCATCCGGGGCGTCCCCGTCTCGATGGAGTGGATGATCTGCGGGGCGTACTCGCCGCCGTGCTCCAGCCCGAGCGGCTCCCCCGCGGCGAGCTTGCGCCGGGTCTCCGCGTAGGCGCCGAGGTTCCGCTCGCTGCGGTGCAGGTACTCGTTCACCGGGATCCGGAAGCGGCGGACCTGATCCTCGTGCGGCAGGAACCAGGGCACCAGGTCCGCGTTGTGCTCGCTCGACTCGGTCGGGAAGTAGCCGAACCGCTTGAGCATCTCCACCCGGACCCGCCGCCCCAGCCCGTCCGGATCGCCGGCCACGATCTCGCGGAGCCGCGGGTAGAGGTCCTGCCCGCCGTGCTCCAGCCGCAGGATCCACGACTGGTGGTTGAGCCCGCCCGCCAGGTAGGTGATCTCCCCGAACGGGACACCGAGCAGCTCCGCAAGCTGCTCAGCGGTGTTCTCCGGCGACATGCAGACGCCGACGACCCGCTGGTGGGGCGTGCCCGCGTAGATCGCCCACACCAGCGCCGCCATCGGGTTGGTGTAGTTGTAGAGCCAGGCGCCGGGGGCGACCTCGTGCAGGTCACGCGCCAGGGCAAGCAGCGCGGGGATGGTGCAGAGGGCCCGGAAGATGCTCCCGATGCCCAGGGTGTCCGCCATCGCCTGCCGCACGCCGTGCCGCCCGGGGATCTCGAAGTCGAGCCGCAGCCCGTCGTGCCCGCCAACCCGGATCATGCTGATCACGTGATCCGCTCCCTCGAGCGCCGACCGGCGGTCCAGGTGCGGCTCGATCGTGGCCGGCGCGCCCAGCGCCCCCGCGGTCCAGCGCGCGATGGCCGCCGCGGTCTCCAGGCGCCCGCCGTCCACATCGAACAGCGCGATCGTGGACCCGGCGAGCTCGTCGAAGCCGAGGATGTCGGCCAGCAGCTCCTTGGTGAACTCCACGCTGCCGGCCCCGTTCAGCACGATCTTCGTCATCAGGCCCCCAGGTGGGGCAGGACGTGCTCCGCCCACAGGTCCAGCTGCGCCGGCGACGGCTCCAGGGTGTGCAGGATCAGGTACTCGATGCCGATGGCCAGCCTGGCCCGGAGCTTGTCCACGATTTCCGGCGGCGTGCCGGTCAGGTACACCTGCTCGAAATACTCGAAGGGCCGGCCGTCTCCCATGATCGACGTGAAGGCGCGCCGCTGCTCGGCGAGGGCCTTGGCGCGGTCCCCAGTGGGCACCAGGTGGAGGAAGTTCTCGTGCGCGGCCGTGAACGTGCCCGGGTCGCGGCCCGCCGCCGTCAGCGCGGGGCGGATCTCGGCGAGGTCCTCGCAGATCTGCGACGGCAGGGAGGTGGGCCGCGCGATCCACCCATCGGAGGCGGCGATCCGCCGGAGCACCGCCGGGGCCAGCACCGGCCGCTCGGGGGAGGCGGCGTGCGGGAGCTGCCGGCCGCCCGCGGTCCACAGGCGGAGCGGCGAGCGCATCGCCGGGCCGACCGCCACGTCCCGCAGCCGGTAGAACCGGCCCTCGTAGGTCACGGACTCGCCCGCGAGCAGCCGCCGGAGGATGGCGATCGACTCGTCGGTCCGGCCGCCCCGCTCCGCCCGCCGCTGCCCGACGGCCTGGAACTCCCGGTCATCCCAGCCAGTTCCCACGCCCAGGATGTAGCGCTCATCGGCGAGGGTCTGGAGCGTGGCCACCTGTTTGGCGAGGACGACCGGCTGGCGGGTCGGCAGGACGAGCACCGAGGTGCCCAGGCGCAGCCGCGACGTCGTCGCCGCCACGTAGGTGAGCGAGACGATCGGGTCGAGCCACGGGACCGCGTAGAACCTGCTCTGGTGCAGCAGGTGATCGGTCGCCCAGACGGAGTCAAACCCCAGGTCCTCGGCGCGCCGGGCGAACGCCGCCAGCTCA
>Ga0335085_10018387_pt1 | contig 10046 bp, 11 predicted proteins | sample Lox_Sample_45_FD_206712 | JGI IMG/M metagenome (GOLD analysis project Ga0335085, IMG submission 206712) | Soil microbial communities from Loxahatchee National Wildlife Refuge, Florida, United States - Lox_Sample_4.5 | ecosystem: Environmental > Terrestrial > Soil > Wetlands | place: USA... | reverse complement strand
GCTGGCCACGCCCGAAGCGTCCACCATGCTGTTGCTGAGCACGGGCCTCCTCGGCCTTAGCCTGACGGCCTGGCGCGACGCCCGGTCCAGGCGCGCTCGCGCCTGACCCGCGCGGGCCGGTTCGCCGGTCCAGCCTGCACCATTCGCTGTCGTCCTGACTCGGCCCTTGACGATCTGTCCGGCGCGCCTTATTTAACCAATTGGTTAAATATGATCGCCACCGCCAAGCTCGACGCCACCTTCCAGGCCCTCGCCGATCCCACCCGGCGCGCGATCCTCACCCGCCTCGCGGCGGGCGAGGCGAGCGTCACTGAGCTGGCGGCACCGTTCCGGATGAGCCTGCCCGCGGTGTCCAAGCACCTCCGGGTGCTGGAGCGGAGCGGCCTGATCACGCGCGGGCGCGACGCGCAGTGGCGCCCGTGCCGGCTGGCGCCCGAACCGCTCAGGGACGCTGCCGTGTGGATCGAGCACTACCGCCGGTTCTGGGAACAGAGCTTCGACCGTCTCGATGCCTACATCGCCGAACTGCAACGCAAGGAGAAACGCCATGCCCGCCCGCGACGCCGCGTCCAGCCCGACTCCTGATCGCGAGATCGCGCAGACCCGCGTGTTCGATGGGCCGCGCGACCTGCTCTGGTCACTGTGGACCCAGCCGCAGCATGTGGCGCAGTGGTGGGGGCCGACCGGGTTCGCCACCACCATCGAGCGCATGGACGTGCGCCCGGGCGGGCGGTGGGACTTCGTGATGCATGGGCCCGACGGCACCGATTACCGCAACGAGATCGTGTACGTGGAGGTCGAGCCCGGCGAGCGGCTGGTGTGGGATCACGGGCCGTATCCGCCGTTCCGCGCCACGGTGACCTTCACGGCGCGCGGCGACCGCACCGAGGTGACTATCCGCAACGTGTTCGAGTCTGCCGAGCTGCGCGAGCGGGTGGTCCGCGAGTTCGGCGCGGTAGAGGGACAGCGGCAGACTCTCGAACGTCTCGCGGGCCAGCTCGCCGACGTCAGGGTCGGACGCCTCGTGCTGGAGCGCCAGTTCGGCGCGCCGCGCGCGCTGCTGTGGCGCGCCTGGACGGAGCGCGATCAGTTCGCCGCGTGGTGGGGGCCGGCCGGCGCCTCCTCGCCGGTGTGCGAAATCGACGTGCGGCCCGGCGGGAGCATCCGGCACTGCATGCGCATGCCCGGCATGGGCGACTTCTGGACGGCGGGCGTCTACCGCGAAGTGGTCAAGCCCGAGCGGCTGGTGTTCACCATGTACTTCACCGACGCCGACGGCCGCCGCATTCCCCACCCCGTGATGCCCGGGTGGCGCGCCGACACCGAGTTCCTCACCACGGTCACGTTCGTGGAGCGCGGCGGTCGCACGCTGCTGCGCGTGACCCAGACGATCGAGCACGGCGCGGTCGCCGGCGACGCGCTCCAGGCCGAGCGCGGGATGGCCCGCCTCGGCTGGACGCAGCAGTTCGAGCGGCTCGACGCCCACGTCCGGGCGCGGGCGTGATCGACGGCGAGGGCGCGGCGCCGCTTGGGCGGCGCGGGGTCCGGCGTATAGCTTAGGGCGTCTCCGACCGCACGGTGGCCATGCCGGGCCTGCCTTTCGACGACCGCGCCGATCTTCCGCCCGAACAGCGTCGCGCTCTCGCCGCCACGTTCGGCGCCTTCACCACGCTCGGCGCGCTGCTCGACTGGGGCCGCCGCGCGGACCCGCCGGTGTCCGTCGAGACGATCGTCGTGCAGGACGAGTACTCGCACGACGTCCTCATTCCGCTGCCGGCGGGCCGCTACCTCGTGTACGAGGCGACATGACTGGGCGCGCTGACGGCGGTCGCCGTCTGGCCCGCCAGGCCGACGCCCGACGCGCTGCTCGCGGCGCGGCTGGCGCGCGGCTGGACTCCCACGCCGACCGCGCTGCGGACGGGGGACGCGGTGCTGGGCCACGCGGCGTGCGTGTTCAAGCGCCCGTAGCTCCGACCTACTTCGCTCGGCCGGCCGCGTTCCGCCGCTGGCTCGAGCAGCACCACGCGTCCTCGCGCGAGCTGATCGTGGGCTTCCACCGCCGCGCGTCCGGCACACCGAGCATCACCTACCCCGAAGCGCTCGACGAAGCGCTGTGCTTCGGCTGGATCGACGGCATCCGCCGCTCGGTGGACGCGGACCGCTACACGATCCGTTTCACGCCGCGCAAACCGGACAGCTACTGGAGCCGGGTCAACACGCGCAAAGCCGAGGCGCTGCTGACCGAGGGGCGGATGCACGCCTCCGGGCGCGCCGTGTTCGCATCGCGCGACGCGGCCCGCACGGCAAAGTACTCGTTCGAGCGCGAAGAGGCCGCGCTCACCCCGGCACAGCGCCGCGCGTTCAAGGCGAGCGCCGAGGCGTGGCGGTTCTTCCAGGGGCAAGCGCCGTGGTACCAGCGCGTCACGGCGTTCTGGGTGACCAGCGCCAAGCGCGAAGAGACGCGGCAGCGCCGCCTCACGCAGCTCATCGCCTGCTCCGCCGCCGGGCGACGCCTGCCGCAGCTGGCCCGCTCCGAGCCGCGGGGGCGGTGATGCCCGCCGCGTGGGTGGATCCGGCTGCCGCGCTGGTCGTGGGTTTCGCCGCGTGGGTCGGCTGGCGCCGCGGCACCGTGCCGATGACGCTCGCGGTGATCGGCATGCTCGGGGGCTACCTGGGCGCGGCCCTCTTCTATCGCCCGTTCGGCGTGCTCGCGGAGCGGCTGTTTCAGCTGCCCGCGTTGCTCGCCATGCCGCTCGGCGGCATGGTCGCGCTGCTCGTCGTGTCCCTCGTTCTGCGCGCCGTCACCTGGAAGATCAACCGCGCGATCGCCATCAAGCGCGCGGCCGGCTGGTATCCATCGCGCGCCAATCGCGCGGGCGGCGCGGCGCTCGGCGCCTTGTGGACCGCGACGGTGGTGGTCGCGGCGGCGTGGTTCTGCATGGCGCTCCGCGGCCTCACCCACCGCGGCCCCGAGATTGGCGGCACCCTCACCGGCCGGGTGAGCGTGGCGGTCACGCACCGCGTCGTCTACGGCGTCCTGCGGCACGCCACCACCGACCCGCTGGCCGCCAACTTCGGCGCGTTCATGATCTCCGACCCCGGGCGCGGATTGGCGGATGCGCGCGCGCTCGGCGGCGACATGCGGGTGCGCCGGCTGCTGACCGACGCGACCCTGCGCGGCGCGCTGGCCCGCGGCGATCTCGCCGTCCTGGAAGGCAGCGCCGCCGTGCACGCCCTGGCCGAGGACTCACTGCTCCACCGCGCCGCGGCCGAAACGGGGTTCATCTCCGGCGATCCGGGCGTCCAGGCCGTCGCGTCCGACTGGCGCAGCGCGCCGGCCCGTTGGCGCGGGCGATCGAGACCATGCGCACCGACCCGGAAATGCAGCGGTTGATGCACGACCCGGACACCCAGCGGCGGGTCGCCGCCGGCGACGTCGAGGCGCTGCTGCGCGACCCGAATGTCTCACGGCTGCTCGGCCGCGCCGTCGATATCCTGCGCCGGCAACCGACGTGACGCCGCCCCCGCGCATGCTGGCGTGTCGCAGCGTTCTCTTCGACATGGACGGTGTGCTGGTCGATTCGCGGGTCCCGGTCGAGCGCACCTGGCGGCGTTTTGCCGAGCGCCACGGCTTCGACCCGGCGCGCATCATCGCCGTGGCGCACGGGCGACGCACCAGCGACACGATGCGCGAGCTGCTGCCCGCGTCGGACGTCGCGGGTGAGGTGGCACGGCTCGACGCCGCCGAACTGGAGGACCTGGACGGCATTACCGCGGTGCGCGGCGCCGCCGCGCTGCTCGACGCGCTGCCGGGCGCGGCGTGGGCGATCTACACGTCGTGCGGGCGGTCGCTGGCGCTGCGGCGGCTGCGCGCCGCCGGGCTCGCGCCGCCACCGGTGCTCGTCACCAGCGACGACGTGACGCGCGGCAAGCCCGCGCCGGACGGCTATCTCGCCGCGGCCGGCGGGCTCGGCGTGCCGGCCGGCGCCTGCGTGGTGGTCGAGGACGCGCCACCCGGCATCGCGGCGGCGCGCGCGGCGGGCGCCGCGGCGCTGGGCGTTACCACGACCTACCCGGCCGCGCGTCTGGCCGGCAGCGCCGCGATCGTTCCCGACCTCGTCCAGGTGCGGCCGGTCGTCGACGCGGGAGCGCTGCGGGGCCTCACGATTGACACGGAGGAGCCGGCGCGCTGACGCGGGCCGGCGGCCGGCGACTTACAGGCGCCGGGGCGTCAGCTCCAGGGTGCGCACCTCGAAGGGCGCCAGGTCGAACGCGTGCGGGGTGCCGGCCGAGAGCTTGAGATGCGGCATGCCGCGCTGGTCCGCGTAGGCGCCGTGCGCGACGAAGTGGCGCTTCGCATGCTCGGGCAGCTCGAGCGCTTCGCCCAGGTCCACCGGGAGCGTCTGCCGTTCGGCGCGCGGGTTGCGCATGGTGAGCACCGCTTTGGCCGGCGTCCACGCGGCCCAGCCGTACGCGTCCAAGCTTCCGGGATCGCCGCCCACCCAATGCACGTCGGCGAGCACGTCGGCGTTGGCGCGCGACCACCGCGCTGACTCGGCGATCGCGTCCCAGTCGCCGCCGTTGAGCAGGCTCGGCGTGATGTACATCTCCTGGAGCTGAGTGCCGGAGCCGAAGTACGCGCGCACCTCGGAGGGGAACGCGCCGGTCGGGTCGGTGTCCAGGTTGTGCGCGTGCTGCGCGTAGATCATCCCGTGCAGCATGAGCGAGCTCAGCGGGTACAGGGGACCTTTGCGCACAATGCCGGCGTAGGTGTCCGCGTCACGATAGGTGATCCACCGCTGCCGGTCCGGGCCCACGCCCGCAAAGTCGTGGTCCTCACCGCCCCGCCAGATGGAGTCGGCCCACTTGAGCCAGAACGGTGAGGGATACGTGCCGGTCGTGAGGTTGACGTACAGGTCGGGCCTGGCCTGGCGCAGGTCCTCGATCAGGGCGATGGCGGCCTCGAAGTCGCTGCCGAACGCGCTGCCCGGAATGGCGCGGTTCACGTTGCCGGCGCCGTCGAACTTGAACTGATTGACGCCGGCGGTGTGGATCATGTCGAGACAGGTGTCGCGGAACCGCCGGTAGTAGTTCGGCCCGGACAGGGCGAAGCCGCCCTCGTTGGTCTCGAAGCCCTGCGCCCGGCCGGCGCGCAGCCGCTCCTGCTTGGGGTTCCCATAGCCGCCCCACGGCGACATCCACACGCCGGGCGCCGCGCCGTAGCGCGCGGCGGCGTCGCGCACGTTGACGAACCCGTGCGGGAAGCCGGGGCCGAACCGCCACACCGTCTCGGGGTCGTCCCAGCCGTCGTCGAACAGGAACGAATCGAGCGTGACGCCGCGCTGCACGTGCAGCGCCTCGCCGAACGCGTGGATCCGGTCGAGCGCGCCCGCCTCATCGTAGCGGCTGAAATAGCCGAGGTCGTACCAGGTGTTGTAGTGCAGGAACGTCCGGTAGGGGTGGGCGCGCTCGCGCTCGAGATACTCGAGGAATCCCCGCCGCAGCTGTCCGGTCGGCGTGGTGCCCATCACCGAGCTGAACGTGTAGGTCACGCCGGGCACCAGCGGCAGCTCGCGGCGCATCAGCGAGCGGGCGCGGTCGCCTTCGACTTCGCTGTCGGCCAGCGGGTGCTCGCACGCGAAGAACAGCTGCCCGCTGACGATCGGCGAACCTCGCACGGTGCCGTTCACCACCGCGGCGCCTAACGTCAGGTCGATGAGGGTCACCTCGCGCACCGGCAGCTCGCCGCCCACGGCCTGCACCGTCAGCTCCTGGCGCAGGTAGGTGGCGTGGTCGCGCAGCACCGCGCGCCACGACGCCCGCAGCCGCCCGCGCGGGTCTTCGAGCGTCACCACGTACGCGTGTCCGGACAGCCGCTCCGCCAGGCGCGACGCCGCGGGGTTGGGCGCCAGGCGCTCCGCCTGCGCCGCCGTCACGCGCAGGTCCGACGCGCCCAGGCGTGAGCCGTCCGCGAGCGTCAGCGAGAAGAAGTCCGGATCCAGGGCGATCTCGCGGCCGCCCACGTGATCCTTCAGGCGGTCGGCGCGCAACGCGCCTTCCTCCAGCGAGAACCGCAGCTCGATGGCGTGGTTGGCGACCTTCACGTCGTGGGGACGGCGCGCCCCGGCCAGGAGCACGGCGCCCGCCGCGCCCCCCAACTCCACGAACCGGCGCCGGTGCATCAGCGCACGTCCCCGCGGTCGCGATAGTAGTTCACGTCGAGCACGTCGAGCCGCCGCTCGAACCCCGCCAGGCGGCGCTGGAAATCGGCGAAGTCGCGCAGCGCCGCGGGAGTCCACGCCACCTCGGCGAGGGCGGTGAGCCGGGGAAACGCCTGCCACTCCACGTCGCGCGGCGTGTCGAGATACTCGCTCCACAGCTGTCCCTGCGTGCCGAGCACGTGGCGCGCCTCCTCCGGCGTCAGGCTGTCGGGTACCGGCTCGTAGGCATAGACGGTCTCGAGTGGCAGATACCCCCCGATCCGCAGCCGCTCCGTCACCGTATCCCGCGTCTGATAGTAGTCAAAGTAGGTGCTCGACGTGGGAGTCATGACGACGTCGTGGCCGGCGCGCGCCGCCGCGATGCCGCCGGCCGTGCCCCGCCACGACATCACCGTCGCGTTCGGCGCCAACCCGCCCGCCAGAATCTCGTCCCATCCAATCAACCGCCGCCCGTGCGCGGTCAGGAAGGCGTCCATCTGCCCGATGAACCACGACTGGAGCCCGTCCATGGTGGCCGCGCCGACGGCCCGCATCCGCGCCTGCACCGCCGCACTCGAGTCCCACTGCGTCTTCACGGCTTCGTCCCCGCCGACGTGGACCCACGGGCCGGGGAACAGCGCCATCACCTCGGCAAGAACGTTCCGGTAGAACGCCACCGTCGAGTCGGTCGGGCTCAGGATGTAGGGGCTCACCCCCCAGCTGCGCCACACGCTCACCTGGCGGCCCGTCACGCCCAGCTCGGGATACGCCGCCACCGCGGCCTGCGAGTGCCCGGGCATTTCGATTTCGGGCACCACGGTGATGAACCGCGCCGCGGCGTACGCCACGACCTCGCGCACGTCGTCCTGCGAGTAGAACCCGCACTCGGGGACCGTGGTGTAGCGATCACGGGTCGAATCGCCGGTCGGGCGGCCGATGACCGTGCCGCTCCGGCACGAGCCGACCTCGGTGAGGCGCGGGTACCGGAGAATCTGGAGGCGCCAGCCCTGGTCGTCGGTGAGGTGCCAGTGAAACCGGTTGAGCTTGTGCAGCGCCATCAGGTCGAGGAAACGCTTCACGAACGACACCGGCATGAAATGACGGCCGGCGTCGAGGTGCGCGCCACGCCAGCTGAACCGCGGGTAGTCCTCGACGGCGACCGCCGGCACCGTCCACACCGCACCCGCCACCGGCGCGCCGCGCAGAATGTCGGGCGGCAGCAGCAGCCGCAGCGTCTGCACGCCGTAAAACACGCCGGCCGGTCCGGCCGCGCGGATCGTCACCCGGCGCGGCGTCACGTCGAGCCGGTAGCCCTCGGCGCCCAGCGTACGCAGCGACCGATCGATCCGCAGCACGATCGCGTGTGGCCCCGGCGTTCCCCGCACCGCGAGGTGCCACCCGGTCGCCGGCGCGAGGTCGTCGGCCAGTTGCCAGGCGATGCCGCGCAGCGCCGGACTCGCGGCGATGGTCGTGGCGGCGGTGAGCCGGAACACGCCGGCGCGGCGCACCAGTGACACCGGGCGCGGAATGATGGCGAGAGTGGTGTCGTTCGTGGCGAGCGTCGCGGCGAGCACCAGCGCGTACAACATCGGGTTCCTCGGAAAAAACGTGCGCCAAGATGGTGGATCGCGCTATGATTCGCCATGCCGACCACGCTCGTGATTCTCGCCGCCGGGATGGGCAGCCGCTTCGGCGGCGACAAGCAGCTGGCGGCCGTGGGCCCCGACGACGCCACGATCAGCGACTACCTGGTGTACGACGCGCTCCGCGCCGGCTTCGACGACGTCGTGCTGGTGGTGCGGCAGCGCCCGAACCCGCTGGAAGAGATGATCGCGCGCCGGTTCGGCGCGCGGCTGGCGGTCCGCTGCGTCGAGCAGCGTCTGGACGACATCCCGCCGGGCGCGGCCGTCGCCCCGCGCACCAAGCCGTGGGGCACCGCGCAGGCCGTGATGGCCGCGGCCCGCGACATCCGCGGGGCGTTCGCCGTGGTCAATGCCGACGACCTGTACGGCCCCGCCGCGTTCACCGCGCTGGCCGCGTTCCTGACCTCCGCCGCGAGCGCCACCACGTCGGCCCTGGTCGGATTCCCCCTGCGCGCGACGCTGAGTCCGTCGGGCGGAGTGAACCGGGGCGTGTGCCGCGTGGACGCGTCCGGCATGCTGGTCGGGATCCGGGAGACCATCAACATCGAGCCACACGAGGACGGCGGCGCGTACCGCGACGACGCCGGCACCCTCCAGCATCTTCCGGGCGACACGCCGGTCTCCATGAACATGTGGGCCTTCAACCCCGCGATTGGCCGGGCGCTCGAAGACAGCTTCCGCGGCTTCCTCGACGCGCACGGCCAGGACGCAAAGGCGGAGTACCTCCTCCCGGCCGAGGTCGGGGCGTTGGTCCGGAGCGGCGGCCTCCGCGTTCGCGTGCTGACCGGCCCGTTCGAGTGGTGCGGCGTCACCTACCCGCAGGACCGCGCGCTGGTCGCCGACGCGATCCGGCGGCGGATCGAGCACGGCGTCTACCCCGAGCGCCTCGGCGCGTGATGTCGCCGGAGGTCGCCGCGGCCGCCCGGCAGTTCGCCGACGGCGAGGTCGCGCGCGCGGAGCGCGTTGCCGGCGGCCACATCCACGAGAGCTGGCACGTCACGCCGGCCGACCGGCCGCCCCGGCCCGACCTGTTGCTCCAGCGCCTGAACACCCGCGTCTTCACGACGCCGGATGCGCTCATCGCCAACGCCGTCAGCGTCACACGGCACCTGGCGGGCGGCGCCGGGCCCGGCGCGGGAGCCGCAATGCTGGAGCTGCTCCCGGCCGCCGACTCCGGCGGATTTCACTGGATCGACGACTCCGGTGCATGGTGGCGCGCATTCCGCTACATCGAAAACACAACGTCGCTGACCCGGGCCGTGACGGTCCGCCACGCCGCCGAAACCGGTCGCGCGTTCGGGCGCTTCCATCGGGCGATGGCGCGCTACGACGGCGCGGCGCTGCGCGAGACGCTTCCGCACTTTCACGATACGCCGCGTCGCCTGCGCGATCTGGCCGAGGCCGCGGGCGCCGATCGGGCAGGCCGCGCGCGGGGCGTCCGAGCGGAGCTCGATGCGATCCGCGGCTTCGCCTCCGCGGCGGGCCGGCTCGAGGCGCTGCGCGCGTCGGGCCGCCTGCCCGGGCGCATCGCGCACAACGACGCCAAAATCGGCAACGTGCTGTTCGACGCCGCCGCGGAAACGGCGCTGTGCGTCATTGACCTCGACACGGTGATGCCGGGTCTGCTGCTGCACGACTTCGGGGACATGATCCGCTCCACGGCGGCGACCGGCGAGGAAGACGACGCGCGCCGCGGCGCGGTGGAGGTCTCGGTGCCCTGCTACCGCGCGATCCTCGAGGGCTTCCTCGAAGAAACCGGCGACCTGCTGACCGCCGTCGAGCGCGACCATCTCGCCGACGCCGCCCTCCAGGTGACGCTCGAGCAGGCGGCTCGCTTCCTCACCGACCACCTGGACGGCGATCGCTACTACCGGGTGAATCGGCCGAATCACAACCTCGATCGCGCCAAAGCTCAGCTGTCCCTGCTCGGCTCGCTTGTCGCAAAGGAAGACGAACTACGAGGCGCGTCGGCCGCAGTGTAGCGTCGAGGCAACAGGTGAACGCTCAACGCCACACCTTCGTTGCCGCGTTGCCATATGCAAGTTGTTGTCCTAAATGAAGATGGAGCACGGTAATCCGAGGTACGGATCATGCTTTACTTCGTGGCGTAGACAACGTGTGTCCTCAAGGAGACTTATCTGGGCATGACCCGTATGCGCTCGCTGCTGACCGCCGCCGTGCTTGCCACGGTGGCAGCGCCGTT
>Ga0335085_10018385_pt1 | contig 10046 bp, 15 predicted proteins | sample Lox_Sample_45_FD_206712 | JGI IMG/M metagenome (GOLD analysis project Ga0335085, IMG submission 206712) | Soil microbial communities from Loxahatchee National Wildlife Refuge, Florida, United States - Lox_Sample_4.5 | ecosystem: Environmental > Terrestrial > Soil > Wetlands | place: USA... | reverse complement strand
GGAGCCGCGCAAGCGGCTCTTTTTCGTGCCGAACTCAGGCAGCCGCCTCGCTCTCGAGCCGGTCGCGCCAGGCGGGGTCGAGCTTGCGCAGCCGGCGCACGCGCTCGGCGACCGGCGGATGAGTGACGAACAGCGCCGCGAGACCGTTCTCCGCGAACGGGTTGATCGTGTACAGCGGCTCCGTGGCCGGGCTGCCCTTGAACTCGACGAGCTCCGCCGCCTGCTCCAGTCGCGTCAGCGCGTCGGCGATCCCGTGCGGCGAGTCGCACAGCTTCGCCGCGTACCGGTCGGCGCTGAACTCGCGCTTCGGGGAGACGAGCAGATGGACGCAGGCCGCCGCCACCGGCCCAAGCACGAAGAGAAGTGTGCGCTCGAGCCAGCCGCCGATCCGGCTCGTCTCGAGCAGCACAGCCGCCGCCACGGCCGCCGCCGTCTGTATCTGCACGTCGTGAAGGCGAACGTGGGCGATCTCGTGGGCGAGGACGCCCTCGAGCTCGGCCGGCGCGCAGGCCGCGACGCAGCCCGTGCTCACGGCGAGCGCGGAGCTCCGCACGCCCCGCCCGGTCGCCGCCGCGATCGGCAGCCCGTCCGGAATGAGATAGAGGCGCGGCTTGACGATTCCCGCCTGGGCGGCGAGTCGCTCGACCGTGGAGTGGAGGAGAGGCGCGTCTCCGACCGGCAGCTCGCGCGCTCCGATCATTCCGAGTGCTACGCGGTCGAACGTCCAGTACGCGCCGGCCGCCAGGAGAAGGGCGCAGAAGACGAAGATCGTGAGCCCGCGCACGCCGTCGAGCAGCCAGCCGACGAGTGCGAACACGCCCACCAGCGCGAGCACCAGCAGCCACGCCTTGAGGAGGTTGCGGGCCGCCAGGAACACGCCTAGCGTTCTTCGCCGCCGTCTTCCTGCCCGTCGTCCTCGAGCAGGCCGCGCGGCGGCCAGTCGTCGTTCTGCGGCGCGTCGCAGCGGCTCGAGCAGTGGAGCGACGCGATGTTCTGGAGGGGAATGAGAATGTGGCCGTTGAGCTCGATGTGCGCCACCTCGTCGACGTAGCAGTACGCGGTGAGGACACCCTCCTGGTACTCGCCACCGAAGAGCGCGACCTCGACCTGCTCGCCCTTGTACTTGCTCGTGTAGTCCTCCACCGCCCGGAGCCTAGCCATACCCGCATGGTTACGCGGTCGTCTCTGCCGTACAGGCCGCTAACTGCCGTCCTCGTGGTGTCTCGGTGGTGTCTGTTCTTGAATGAGCGATGCGGCCAACAGCGGCAAGCTCACCCTTCACCACTGCGCCGAACCCTTGTTCTTCGCGATGACGTTGGTGGCGTTCGAGATCGCGGACCGGCTCGAGGACGACCACAACGCTTCGTGATTTACCCCGCCAATGCCGACCAGCTCTCCTGCTAGAAAAGGGTTATGGCTAATCAGAAATCAGTACCGGAGTTTGCTCCGCTTTCGGCTCTTGTCAGGTCGGACGACCTCGAGGAGTTGAAGCGGTTAGCGGTCCTGAATGAGCGGTCGGCTTCGGCCGAACTCAGGATCGCGTTGGGTGAGCATCTGCGACGCGAAAAGGCTGCAGCGTGAGCGACACGGTTGCCAGATGCTTCGGATGGGAAAAGTTCGGAAGCACGACGCGAACGCCCTCCGGCGTCGCTGCGACCGATGGCAGCTTCGGGGGCGCCTGCCTCGCGTCCCCGGAGCGCCAACCTCTCAAAGGGGACGCATGAGCTCGCTTGTCGCTCAACCGCCGACTGTCACGCCGCCGCGGCAGAACAAGCCGCTCCGGCCGGCGAGAAGAGTGCCGACGATCGATGGGAACGTGCTCGACGACGTAGCCGACCGTGTGACCGTCGCAGCTCTGCTTGGCTTCGATGTGCGATACGCATCTGCCTTCGACGGCCGCGTCGAGATCGCCGTCCCGTCACGGACCCGGGATTACTTCACGGCCATGCGCGAGGCGATGGTCGCCGTGGCAGGCCGCGTACTCCACCCGGACAGTCACCGCGACCAGGACGTCGCCCGCTGCGAGCAGATCGCGAACAGCGTGTGCCTTACGCAGCGCGAAGCGGAGGCCTTTCTCGCGCTCTGCTGCGAGCGGGTCGCAGCCATGGCTTCCATGCCGAAGTTCTGGGACGTTCGCATCGAACTTGGCCAGCAGATCGTCAACCGCGGAGGACATGCGACCGATGTCTTTCGTGCGCCGCGCACAGATCCGATCGTCATAGAGCCGGTGTTCAACATCACGACGCCGGCTCCGGTGGTGAACGTCACACCGCCTGAGCCGGCGCCAGCACCAGTCGTGAATGTGTCCGTCCCCGACCGCGACAAGCTCGTCGAGTTCGTGCGAAACGCGGAAGGCGACATCGTTGAGGCGATCACATCGAATGCAGCAGAGGCGAGATGACCGACTGGGCTGTCAGAAGCCGCACCGGCCCATCAGGCGAGCCCCTGACGTACTACGAGCGTCCGAAGCCAGGCTGTCCAGGCGTAGTGACGAGGTGGTATCCCGACGGTGCGCCCGAGCGGTGGAGCTCGATCGGCGGGACTTGCGAACTTCGGCGTCCCGGCGAACGTCGGCGGAGCACGACACTCGGCTTCGCAGGTTCGGCGCCAATGGTTTTCGCCAACAAGGGCGCGTTCGAACAGTTGCGCTCGGTAATCACGTGTACCTCGCACGGGCGGGAAACGGGGGGCGGCTTGTTCGGGACGATCAACGGAAGCAAGCTCACGATCAGCGAGGCGACGTTCGCGACGAAGGATCGACAGCGAGCCTCGTGCCGGATCGATCTCGAACGGCTCGAGCGTCAAGAACGCGCCCACCAGGCCGACGGCGACGGCGTCGTGCTTCTCGGGACCTGGCACCTCGAACCTGGCCACGGTGACCTCAAACCGTCCAAAGCCGATTTGCGCCACTGGGTCGACATGGTCTCCAGAGGTCGCCGGCCGCACTTCGTCGGTGCCACTATCCGCCGTCGCAACGCCTGGTCGCTCGGCTGGGACACGGACGCAGCCAACCTGCGCGCCCACGTGTTCTCACGAACCCCAACTGGTGGGGTCGATTGCTCGGCGGTCGTCGACCTCAAGCCCTCGCCGTGGATGCTTCCGTGATGCGGATCTTGGGAAGGAAGCAGCAGCTGTTCGACGTCAACGGGGACATCATCGAGTCCGGGGACACTGTCGTCTGCGTGGCTGGCTTCTGCGCACCAGCCCCTGGCGGCGCCACCGGGTCGATCACCGTTTCCGCCGGCATGACCTACCGCGGTGACAGCCCGGTCGTGCAACTTCAGCCGGGACTCTTCATGCCTGCCGGTGCCACGCAACAGCAGCGCGACGCCGCATACGCACGAGCCACCGCCGCACCATGACTCCCATCGCCATGTCTGAAGCTTCGCCTCGACTCCCCCGATCGCGTCGATGTTCGGCTGAACGTTGCCCTTGCCCATCCGGCAAAGGCAACGAGATCGGGGGGCGGTATGGCCGCGCAACAGGCGTGCAGTCCCAGGAACAGTCCGCGCCCATGTGTTCCCCCCGCCGACGGTTTGCAACGGACATGGACATTGCGTTGACCATCCGGTGGCCCTCCGTTGCCTAGACGGCTGAAGAGCGGGGAGATCCTGTCGATGCGCGAGAAATGGGCGTTTGGGGCGTCTGCGCGCGAGCTCGCAGGCCTGTTTGACGTCAGCGAGAGGCATGTCCGCCGGCTTGTCCGTGACGTGGAGCGCGAGCCGGCCGCGGTTTTGTTCGCTCCGGGCTCGGAGGGTTCGCTCGTCGAGGCGGTCGAGCGGTTTCTCGCTGATTTGACGCTCGAGGAGGCGGGCGACGAGATCCTCGCGCGGGCTTTGATGGCGACGGCGGCGATGGTTGATCGTGGCGACCCGCGTTCGGCGCCTCCGCTGATCGCAAAGATGCTCGAGCTGGTCCGCGAGCTGGCGTGGCGGAACCGGCCACCGGACGCCGTGGACTTGTTGCAGCGCAGGCGAGCTCTGAGGAGGGCTGGGATCGGCGTCGACGACTGAAAAGGGTTGCGCGCCCGGTCGCTAATCCCATCGGCTGGCGCGCACGTCGGGGAAATGGTGTCGTCTCACCTCGCGGCGCCGACTTCTCGGTCGGGAAACGGGCTGCCTGTAACCCTCCTCCAGGCGGCCCGTCTCCCCTGCAAAGCCGCCACGCGTGCGTCTGAAGGAGTAGCGTCGCCCGGGATGGCCTACGCGTACCGCTGTCCTCACTGTGGCGAGGAGAAGCTCTTTTCCAGCTCCGTTATCCCGCGCCAGGTGGCCATGTATCTCTCACGCGAGCTGACCGACTCCTCGCTGCCGCAGATCGGCAAGGAGTTCGGCGGCCGCGACCTCACGACGGTCATCCATGCGACCTCGAAGTCGGACGACACGGCAGGCGCATATTCCGGCGACCTCGAGCCGTTGGAGCCCCGTCTGATCCAGATCGGACAGTGCGCCGGCTGCGACAAGCGGGCGAGACGGGTCAAGCAAGCCGACGGCGAATGGGGCGAGTGGGAGCCAGCTTGAGCAGCCGGGCGGTTCCCCGGGATCACGTCCAAGCCGCGCACACAGAAACCGTCGATCCGTTTCGTCCGTTTCTGAGGTATCCGGTGTTGGGTCTGGCGTCGATCATCGATTGCCCCATCCACAGGTGCGCTGTCGCCCTCGACGACCAGGGACGGCTCTGTTCGGAGTGTCCGGAGTGTCGGCGTGAGGCAGAGCCGTCGCCGACTAGACGAGGAAACCCTTTCGGCCCCGTCCGGGAGGCCGCGCGGACGATGCTCGACGACGCCATCGGGTGGTCCCTGTCGGGCGACCTAGATGTCGCCGAAGCCCGTTTCGGGTTCCCGCGCGCGTAAGAGTGAACTCCGACCCAGGGTCGGTAAAGTCCTCGTCGTGAGGAACTGCTTGCCGGTGCGGAGGAACACGGCGCCCGTCTCCCTCGTCTAGACGGTGAGGCTGTCGCGTCCGCGCTGTTAGCGGCGGCGGCTGCCGCCCCATAGGAGTGACCAGAAGCCTGCGCGGGCGAGCGCGCGGCCGACCATCACGTTCCGGGCGCGTCGTTCGATCTTCTTTGGGTTGCCGGATTCGACGGCTTCGACGTCGCGGCTGAGACGGGCTGCCCGGTAGAGGTTGCGGCTGAGGCTCATCGTCTAGCTAGGAACGCCAATCCCGATCGTGATGGCCGGATGCCGGTCGGTCGCCGTGCTCGAGCCTGAGCCGCGCCTCACTCTCCAGTTCAGGCGGGGAAAGATTCCGACGGTCTCCTCTCCCGAGGGAAGGAAATGGACCACCAGTGCGTCTCCCTGTGGATTGTGTTTCAGGAGTCGTAGCCGCTCCCCTGCGGTGTGGGCTGGGATGCGCCAGATACAGACCACCTTGTCTCCGCCGGTTGCGGAGGGGAAGAAGAACCTCTCCCGTGCCCGGAGGCGCTCGCCTCCGATCTCAGCGCCGCAGTCCAACCGCTCGATCACCGGGGGATAGTCGCTCTCGATAGCGAGTCCCGCGAACGTCTTGCCAGCAACGGGACGCGCACGGGTACGTCTGATGCGTCCCACTACGGCTCCGCCGTGATGAACAGGTCGGGGTGCTGGAAGGTTCCACGGAGGAAACGGAGCGCGTGGTGGTGGTGGCTGGGGTGGACCCGGCTCCGCTGACGCGGGCGCCAAACACCAGACAAGCGCCGCGGCGGCCGTTACTGCGAGGCCGATCCCGAACGCGTACCGCCACTTGGACCGCATAGGCGAATCATTGACCTGACACGTCTGCCATGCAAGTGGAGTCCCAGAGCGGAGGGGCCGGAGCGGCGAGCCGAACGCCCGGGCGCTTGCTCATGGCGGCTCCGGCCAGAGACGACGTTACGCCGCTTGTCTGCGGCCGCCTAGTGGCCGTTTAGGACAGCCCGAACGTTGAATTGTGTGCTTGATCGTGTTCCGTGCTTTACTCCGCTCGATTGAGGGCGATGGGCCTTGACCGAAGCGTGACCCTGCGGAGTCCGCTCGATTCGGATGTTCGCGAGGGGGAGAAGAGATGAAGAGACTCATCGGGTCTGCGGCAGTCGCGGCGTTTGCGCTGGTCATGGTGTCCAATGCTTTGGCTGATCCTCGTATCTCCGCTACTGCAACGGTCAACGCCAACCGTCAGGTCGTCTTCAACTGGAACGAGCCGACCTCCACTTGGGGCGGGGCCGTGATCATCAACACAACTTCGCTGACAGACGCGACGGGAGAGTTGCCCTTCGATGCTGTCGGAGATCCCACGATCGACTTCGAGGACATGACCAGCGCCGGCCTAACGACCTGGACAACGCTCCCGCTGGACATGACGATCACGGAGCCTACGACCGTTTACGCCCAAGTCCAGTTGATCGATCCCTTCGGCGATGGCTCATGCAGCCAAGGGACCTTCGGAGCGGACTGTGACTCGGCTGTGATCCCGCTGACCATCCAACCGATCTGCACGCAGGTGGTTGTCACAGAGGGCTACTACAAGACCGTGGTCGTTACCCCGGCCCACTACACGAAGAAGCTGGTCAAGCCCGGTCACTGGCTGCGCCGAAACGGGCACTACGTGCGCAGGCACGGGCGTCGGGTCTGGGTCAAGGCTAAGTACGCGCGGGTCTTCCACCCGGCAGTCACCAAGAACGTCTGGGTGCCGCCGGTGTATTCGACCCAGTGCCACTAGAGGAAGACCCCAAGGCTTCACGGCGCGCACCTTCAAAGCCCCATACGCGGGACGGCCATTGGCCCCACCCGCGCGAGCAGCCGTCGCAATACATCGACAGCCTCCCGTTCTCCCAGGCAGAGACTCGCCAGCGCGGCGAGCGCGAGCTGCGACTCCGCGAGCGACAGGAACGTCGCCTCCGTCTCAAGCCGGCCGTCCCAGCGCACAGCGGCGCGTTCGAGCTTCTCCGGCTTGACCTCGGCGAGCAGGGCGAGATACGAAAGCGCGTCTTCGAGCGACGGCGTACCAAGCTCGCGAAGGGATGACTCGGCGGCCCAGAGGTTGCGCTGCTGGATCGCGCGGGTGAAGCGTCCGTGTGCCGTGCCTTGGGAAGTCATCGCCGGGAATTGGGGCCGGCCTGCCGATTGTACGGTTCAGCTGTTGCGAGGCCTGGAGCACACTCGGCGGGCGCGACCACGGGGAGTCTGCTCGGACCAGCCGTTCGGCCAGGATCGGCCCCCGTCGCAGTTCTTGCGTGTGTGACGGTCTTGGCGCGACCATCCGAGCGTGCGGCATTCGTCTGGCGTACGTCTTGTGAGCTTGTGCATTGCCGCAACTGCGGTCGTCACCTTGCTCGGCGCAGCGAGCGCCTCGGCGGCGAGGAAGCCGCGCACCGTCGCGCTCCACATCACCGTGACTGGATGGGGAACGGTCAATGTGCATGGCTACCAGCCTGCTCTGGACTGTCGCCCAGGGCCTAACTGGTCGACCTTCTGCACCGGGACGTTCCACGTGCGGCCGGGGCGACGAGTCATGGTCACGGCACTGCCCGGGCAGCAGTGGAAGACGCGGTGGGCGGGATGTAAGAGCTCATCAAAGTCGTGCTCTCTCCGACTCAAGGCCAGCCGAAGCGTGACCGTGACGTTCGTTCCGCCCGGCGACCGCTCCAACCCGTATCCGATGCATGCGTGGGAGCCAACGTTCGACTGGGAAGTGAAGGTCAACTCGGTCAAGCTGAACGCGGACGCGGACTTCTCGACGCCACCCCGATCGGGCCACCAATACGTGGTCGTCAACCTGTCGATGACCTCGCTGAGCACTGGTAATGCGCTCCCTTCCCAGGTGGTCTACGACATTGCCGACGCGGGAGTACCGACTGAGGGTGGTTCAGCAACCAAATATGAGCCCTTCTACTGCCCTTCATCTCTGCCCCCCATCCAGGGAGGGACGATCTACGCTGGCGAGACCGCGACCGGGAATGTCTGTTACGAGGTCGCCTCTTACGACGTGAGTTCGCTGGAACTCGGCGGCTTCTACGCCTATGGCCCGCCCTACTCGACCTACTACACCGGCCAAGCTCCGATGGTCTGGTTCGGGCTCGAATAAGGACTCGGGACGGAGAAAGGATGTTCAGGTACCGGCGACATACCGACGATGGGAACCGCTCGAGGTCTGGAGTCCGTCTCATTCTGTTGTGCGTTGTCGCGGCTGTCCTCGTAGGGCTGTCGGGTGCGTCGAGTGCTTCTGGCGGGCAGCGCACCGTTGCGCTGCACCTCGTGGTTACCGGCTGGGGAACTGTCTACGTGCATGGCTACCCGCCTGCGCTGAACTGTGACGTGAGCGCGTGGAATACTTGCACTGCCACCTTCAATGTCCGACTTGGACAAAAGGTTGTGGTCACTGCTCTGCCATCGGCGACGGGAAGCTGGAAACTGGCGACCTGGACCGGCGCTTGCAAAGCGTCCCCCGCCTCGTGCTCGTTCCGAGTGAACGCCAGCCGCAGCGTAGCGGTGACGTTCGTACCCTCGGGCGACCGCGCGAACCCGTTCCCACTGCATACGTTGGAGTCAACGCTCGGTTGGCAAGTAAAGGTCAACTCAGTCAACCGGAACGCCGACGCAATGATCTCGACGCCGCCGCGACCGGGTTTCCAGTACGTGCTCATCAACCTGTCGCTGACATCGATGGATCTGGGCAACGCGTTCCCCTCCCTCGTTTTCTACGACAAGGAGGCGGCAGCGCCGACTGAGGGAATCTCAGGAACCCAGTACTTCGCCTCCTCCTGTTGGCCGACGCCGCCGCCCACGCTTCCGGGAGTAGCGATCTCCCCTGGCCAGACGGTGGCTGGCAACGTGTGTTACGAGGTCGCGTCCCACGACGTGAGCTCGCTCGAACTCGGCGGCTTCTACGGGCTGTGGCCCTCTACGGATTACTACGGCGCCGGTCGAGCTTCAAAGGTCTGGTTCGCGCTCCACTGATAGCGTCGCTCTCGCGGGCCAGCCCCGAAGAGGGAGGAACGCTCGTTTCACCTGAGGAGCGAGGCTGCGAGCGACCCAGGGCACTAGCGACCCGGGGGTCGACCGGGCCGCCGCGATGAGCGCCGACGTGCCGCGATCTCTACGCTGGAGGAGCCAGAGGAGGCTCGGAAGTCACACCTTCGGCCGTCCGGGTCGAGACGGTTCAGCCCCAAACTGCCTATCTGTTGGAACCCCTCGCGCGTGATCTCCCCGCGTGCCCCCGTGGCGGGCAAGGGACGGGCCCGGAGCGGCGAGCCGGACCGCAGACGCTTCGCTACTCGCGTAACGACGACTTGTGACGCGCACGAGGGATGGGGACCGCTGTTATAGCGCCCCCATCCCTGCCCCGCGCGTCGGCTCTACAGGAAACGCTTTAGCCAGCGGCCGCTCGAGCGGCAGCGAGATTTGCCGCCAGCCGAGATCGCTCGGCCCGAGTCAGTCCGCCTGATGCATGGGTCAATGCCCCGCCGCTTGGTGTGGCACAGGTAGCAAACGCCGCGTAGCTCGCCGAAATGGACGAGTTATTGACCATGATGACTGCCCAGGTGGTTCCTCCTGACGAGTAACTGTCGGCAACCGTGGCCTCTACGGGTGGTTCAGAGTCTTCGCCGAGCCAGCCACCGCCGAGCACAACCGATCCAGCCGCGCACGCAGCCACAGACAAGCCGACGTCACACGAGCCACCACCGCTCGCGCAAAGAGTTGCAGTCGTCCCGGTAACCCGTGTGACATTCGCTGTCGAGAAATAGCCAGGCGTTCCGGCAGCCCCGGGGTCGCCCTGTGGCCCCTGCGACCCACGCGGGCCTCTCGGCCCTCTTGGGCCCCTCGGGCCTCTTGGCCCGCGTGATGCCTTGCCGCGGAGCTGCGTATGCACGCTCCTCAAGTTTGTTCCGCCTGCCGCACCGCCGACCGCGACTATCAGCACAACGATGGCAGCCAGAACTAGAACGTGACGCCTCTGCATTCATTCCCTCCCGTGATTGACGTTCCGCATCGGGGAGATGAGTCTCCCCTCGCCTGGGAACCAATCACATCGGAACCCGTTTTTCAATCCTCGTCGGCGCGCGACGGTCTCTCCACGCAACGGCTACGA
>Ga0335085_10018384_pt1 | contig 10047 bp, 6 predicted proteins | sample Lox_Sample_45_FD_206712 | JGI IMG/M metagenome (GOLD analysis project Ga0335085, IMG submission 206712) | Soil microbial communities from Loxahatchee National Wildlife Refuge, Florida, United States - Lox_Sample_4.5 | ecosystem: Environmental > Terrestrial > Soil > Wetlands | place: USA: Florida... | reverse complement strand
CGCGAGCTTCTTTCCGGTGTCGGCAACGCCAAGCCTGTCGGCCTCGGCGAGCAGGGTGTCGTAGGCGGTGCCGCCGCAGCCGATGGTGAAGGGAAGGTCCCTGTGCACGGCGAGCATTCCGGCGCGCAACTCGTCCTGGCTCTTGGCCTTGGCGCCGTAGCCGGTGCCGAACATGTCGGCCATCAGCACCACATAGTCCTTGCCGGCGACCGTGCGCGCCTGGCCGATCGTGTCGGCGCAAACGCCCTTCCAATCCGGCTGCATGAACACGACCGGACGCTTGGCCTTCACACTGTCATCGTAGACGATCGTGCCTTCAAATTGCCTGCCGCCGTATTGATACGGCACCTTCCTCTCGGCCATCGTCTTCTCCCTGGGTAGCTATTTTTATCGGTTTGTTTTGGCTTACGCGACCTCTGTCGCATGGGCGGTCCGGTGGACGGTACGTATGAATTCGACGCCGGCGCTGGCGCGCGGATCATCGAGCGGCAAAACATATCGCACGGCGCCGTCGCGATCGTCGAGCCTGGTGAAGCCGAGGCGCGGATATAGCTCGCTGACAAGTTCGTTCTTCGCCGTCGGAATATATTCGCCGATCAGCCGCCGCGCGCCGAGCGCCCGGGAACGCGCGGCGAGATCGGCCATGATGGCGTCCTCGACCTTACGTCCCAGCACGCGGCAGGACATCAGCCAGAGGTCGATGCTGGCGTCGGACGCGGACGCGCGCGAAACCGCTGCGATGCTGATGATGCCGTTGTCGCCGAACTTGTCCTTGAGCCGATAGCAGCGCCCAAAACCTTCGCGCACAATGGCGGCAAGCTCGCTCCAATTGTAGCGCCGCGTTGTCAGGTTGAACTGGTTGGTCTTCTGGATCAGCTCCAGCGCGCGCTCGCGCGCCTCGTCGATGGCGCAGGTCTCCAGCACCATGTCGAGCTGGCGGAGAAATTCCTCGAGGCTGTCTGCGGCCTGGAGCGCGCTGTCGCGCTCTGCATTTTCCGCATACATGCGGTTGCGGGCGCCCGACTCTCGGGTCGCGACGCGCCGATCGAAAAGCCCGGTCGCGATAAGCATCGGCACCCGCTGCGCCGGATCGTCCGCAAGCTCCGGCACGGCGATATCCGGAAAGCGGCGACTTACTTCGGCGCGCTCGACGGGGTTGTCGTCAAGGAAGACCACCCCGGCCGTCGAGAGTTTCAACCGATCGAGAATGCGCGCGAGGCTTGCAGACTTTGGCTCCCAATGGATCTCGGCCGCAGCGAAATCCTCGCGGCGCAGGATCATCTCGGGCCGGTTGGCGAAGACCTCCTCGACCAGCCTTGGATTGTTCTTACTGGCGATGGCGAGGATAACGCCTTTTTCCTGCAAGGATTTCAGGAACGCCTGCAGGCGCAGGAAGTGGCGGCCCTTGCCGGCCGGATCGAGGTCGAGACCCTCGAAGCCGTCGTCGCCGACGCGGCCGCCCCACAGCGTATCGTCGAGATCCACGACGACGAGCTTGCAACGCTGAATGACGAGGCCCGCAATAGCATCGGCAAGCCATCCGAGCATCGCCGGCGTGCGGTCGGGATGGAACGGAAGCTTGGCGCTATCGTAGAAGCGATCATCGAACCAGGCCCTGGCGCCGCAAGCCCGGATCAGCGGATCGGGGTCGAGAAAGCTGACGCGCTTCGATGCCAGCGCAGCGCGCAGCTTGTCGCCGACCTCCCGGCGCCAGCCATAGGCACCACTGCCGTCGGAAATCTCATCGGCGAGTGGCTCGGGGAGCGTCACGACGATATGAGCGTCGGTCGCTTTGCAGGCCGCTTCCACCGCGCCGGTGATTGCGGCTGCGACGGTTTCGGCGTTCCGTAACGAAGCAAAGGCGAATTCAACCGAAGTGAACGCAAGCAGAATGTGTGTCGGTTTGAAGCCGTAGAGTGCCGACGCCGGGTCAAGGAGTTCGATGCGCCATTGATTATACGGGCTCTCGTAGAGATCGGCGGCGATGCCGCGGGCGGCAAGCGCCAGAGGAAACCCCTTGGCGAGCATCTGGGTCGAATAGTTGCCGGCCAGCGCCAGGCGAATCCGTGGCGCGTCGGATGGCGTTGGCGAGCCCGCGGCCTCATAGTCGCGCACGCATGAGAAAAGCTGTTGCAAGGAGCCCGCCGACGCGTAGCGTGTAGAGATTGCGTCAAGTTCGCGGCTCTTGCCCATCAACTCACGCCCTTGTTTTCAAGGAGCGCAACCAGTTCGCCAACGGAATTGAGCTGCGCCATCTCGTCGGTGGAGAGCGTAACACCAAGCTTGGTTTCGATCTCGACCACCAAAACGATGTGGTGGATGGAATCCCACAACGGCACCTGGGAGGCGTCCAGATCGTCCGTCAGCACCAGGTCCGGGTCCAGCACGCCACGAAATATCGGTTCGAGCTTGCGTAGAATCGTTGTTTTACTCATGCCCCTTCGCCGGAGCGGTCACATTCGGCTCTTCTTATGCGCTGCCAGGATGGTGAACAAGGGGCGGTTGTCGTGCTGGGAGCGGGCCTACTCGCTTAGAACGGCGGGTTCCTTGCCTGGGTCGGCCGGGCTTGTCCCCAAGGTCTGCAATTCCGCGACGATGTCGCGGTTGAGCGTCGCTTCGACGTCGCGGATCATTCGATAGGCATCGACGCCGTCCATCACCCGGTGATCGTACAGGACCTGCACCGGCGCTTCACCGTTCGGCTGGATCAATCCATAGTAGATCATCAGCGTAATCGGCATGGTCGACTGCATCACTTGCCCGGGGGTCGGAAACGGGTTGATGGCGTAAGTCCCCATGTATCGTGATCGCAACCGGCCGGACCAGCGCAGTGTGATGTGCCACAGCAGACGGCGCACGGGAGCGGGCGGCCGGGAAAAGCGGATCATGCGGCGGAAGCCGCCGACCGCCTCGACGGGTTTTGTCTTCAGGCTCCGCAGCTCGCGGTCGAGCTTTGCGAGCGGCGTCGCGTCTGGCGCTTTGTACTGCTCGAAGAAAACCGCAGAATCGCCGTTCCAAGTCCGTTCGACCACGATGGTGCCGACAGTGAACGGGTGGATATAAAGCCGCGCCCAGGGGAACGGCAGATAGGCGGTCCGCAGCGCTGCGCGGCGCTGGCCGACAAGCGCGACGGCTTTCATCCAGATGGCTGCCCAGCCAACCGGAGGCTGGTGCGCCGCGCGCGCAGCCATGACAGGCGCGACGTTGATGGTCCAGTTGCAGCCCATGGGCTGCGCCTTCCTGCCGAAGTGCATCAGCTCGTGAATCCATCGCCGATGCAGCGGGACCGATCTGTAACGCGGCGCAAAAGGCATGCGAGCTAACGGGTGCGAAGCGTTTCTCAAACGCGGAGTTATCGAGGAAGATCGATCATTCTAGCATGACGCTGGCGCGCTGGAGAAATCCGCGGCCCGTCGCAATCGGGCACACTATCTTTCCAGCCTCGCAACGATTTCGACATGGGCCGAATAGCGGAATTGATCGATCGGCGTCACCGCGGTGATCCGATAGCCGCCATCGACCAGATGCCGCACGTCGCGTGCGAATGTGCCGGCGTTGCACGACACCGCGACAATGACCGGGACGCGACTTGCGGCGAGCGCGCGCGACTGCGCCAGAGCGCCCTGGCGCGGCGGATCGAACACAACGGCGTCGAACCGGTCGAGCTCTGAAGCGACAAGGGGGCCCTTGAACAGATCGCGCACCTCCGTCTCGACCGGCTTGAGGCCGGAGGTCGCCGCGGCAGCGCGCTTGAGGGTTAAGACCGCCGGTTCGTCGTCATCGAAGGCGGCGACCCGCGCACGCGCGGCGAGACGAAGCGCGAACGGGCCGATACCGCAGAACAGATCTGCGATTGATCTCGCGCCGACGCTTGCTTTAAGGACCAGTCGCGACAACTCGGCCTCGCCTTTCGTCGTCGCCTGCAAAAATGCGGCCGGCGGCAATGACACATCGGCCGGCCCGATCCGCAAAGTCGGCACGCGTAATTGCGAGATCAGTTCGCCGTGGCGTGTAAGTCGGGCCAAGCCCCGGGATGCGGCGACGCCGGCGAGTTTCGCCGTGAGCGATGGTGTCAGCGGCCCGGAGCCGCGGACATCGACGTCGAGGCCTGCGTCCGTCGCCGTGACCTGGATGTCGAGCGGCTTGCCTGTGGGGCCAAGGGCCTCCGCGACCGCCCAGGCGGCCTTAAGCGCACCGTCGAGGCCTGGGGCCAGAACCGGGCAGCGGTCGATTGGAACGATGTGGTGCGCGCGCGGAGCGGAAAATCCAACTTCGAGCACGTCATGCGTGCCGCGCCGCACGTGAAAGACGACGCGGCGGCGACCCTCGCCGTGAGCGTCGATCAGGTCGCCGACCGGCGCCTCGACGGCAGCCTGCTGCAACGCTGTGACCACGAGATCGCGCTTCCAGGCGCGATAGTGCGCCGTATCCCAGTGCTGCACGGCGCAGCCGCCGCAGACGCCGAAGTGAGGGCAGATCGGTGCGATGCGGTAGGCGCTGGGCTTATCGACGCGAAGAAGCTGGCGGCGATCGGGGTGACCGGGGACGCTCTCGACCTCGACGGTCTCGCCCGGCAAGGTGCCTGGCACGAAAATCGGCTCGCCGCCGCTCTCGACGACGCCGTCGCCGCGATGACCGAGCCGGTCGATCACAAGTCGCTCAACCACGCTTCGCCCCGGGCCTGAAACGCTCATGCCCGGCGCAAGGCCGGGCATGATGGGCAGGTGACATCGAGAAGCCCTGCTATCTGACGAGCTTTACGGCCTCGCCGCGCATGTTCTGGCCGAGCGCCTCGAACGCCTTGGCGACAATGCCTTTGCTGTCGAGGCCGGCCTTGGCGTACATCGCGTTCGGCGAATCCTGGTCGATGAAGGTGTCCGGCAGCACCATCGAACGCACCTTGATGCCGCGATCGAGCACGCCGTGCTCGGCGAGCGTCTGCATGACGTAGGAGCCGAAGCCGCCGATGGAGCCTTCCTCGATGGTCAGCAGCACCTCGTGCTCGCGGGCAAGCCGCAGCAGCATGTCGACGTCGAGGGGCTTGGCGAAGCGGGCGTCGGCGACGGTGGTGGAGAGGCCATAGGTCGCAAGCTCGTCGGCAGCCTTGAGGCACTCACCGAGCCGCGCGCCGAACGAGAACAGCGCCACCTTGGTGCCTTCGCGCAGGATGCGGCCCTTGCCAATCTCGAGCGGCACGCCTTCATCCGGCATCTTGACGCCGAGACCCTCGCCGCGCGGATAGCGCAGCGCCGACGGGCGATCGTCGATCGCCACGGCCGTCGCCACCATATGAACGAGTTCCGCCTCGTCGGCGGCCGCCATGACGACAAAACCGGGCAGGCAGCCGAGATAGGCGACGTCGAACGCGCCGGCATGGGTCGGTCCATCGGCGCCGACGAGGCCGGCACGATCCATGGCGAAGCGCACCGGCAGCCGCTGGATGGCAACGTCGTGCACGACCTGGTCATAGGCGCGCTGCAGGAAGGTCGAATAGATGGTTGCGAACGGCTTGAATCCTTCCGTCGCCAGGCCGGCGCAGAACGTCACGCCGTGCTGCTCGGCAATGCCGACGTCGAAGGTGCGCGTCGGAAACTCCTTCTGGAAGAGATCGATGCCGGTGCCGGACGGCATGGCCGCGGTGACGGCGACGATCTTCGGATCCTTGCGCGCCTCCTTGATGAGGCTCTCAGCATAGACCTTGGTGTAGGCCGGCGCCGCCGGCTTTGATTTCACCTGCGCGCCGGTCGCGACGTCGAACTTGACGACGCCGTGATATTTGTCGGCGGAAATCTCCGCAGGCTTGTAGCCCTTGCCCTTCTGGGTGACGACGTGAACCAGGAACGGTCCGTTTTGGGCGTCGCGCACATTGCGCAGCACCGGCAGCAGGTGATCGATATTGTGGCCGTCGATCGGGCCGACATAGAAGAAGCCCATCTCGTCGAACAGCGTGCCGCCATTGACGAGGCCGCGGGCATATTCCTCCATGGCGAGCGCCCGCTTCTCCAACGTGCGTGGCAGATGCTTGGCGAGATTGCGCACGCCGCGGCGCAGCACGCCGTAGGTGCGCCCGGACACGCAGCGCGCGAGATAGGCCGAGAGCGCCCCCACCGGCGGCGCAATCGACATGTCGTTGTCGTTGAGCACCACGATGAGGCGCGAGTCCATCGAGCCGGCATTGTTCATGGCCTCGTAGGCCATACCGGCCGACATTGCGCCGTCACCGATTACGGCGATAACGTTGTTTTGCTTGCCTTGGAGATCGCGCGCGACCGCCATGCCGAGGCCGGCCGATATCGAGGTCGATGAATGCGCGGCGCCGAACGGATCGTATTCACTCTCGGCGCGCTTGGTGAAACCGGAAAGTCCGCCGCCCTGGCGCAGCGTGCGGATGCGATCGCGTCGGCCGGTGAGAATCTTATGCGGATAGGCTTGATGACCGACATCCCAGATGAGCCGGTCGTTGGGAGTGTCAAACACATAGTGAAGCGCAACGGTAAGCTCGATGACGCCCAGGCCGGCGCCAAGATGTCCTCCTGTCACGGCCACGGCATCGACCGTCTCCTGCCGCAATTCATCGGCGACCTGCCGAAGCTGGGTCGGCTTAAGCTGCCTGAGGTCGTCCGGGGTCTTGATAAGGTCGAGCAAAGGGGTCTTGGAGACAACAGTCACGCTTATGCTCCTTAATACCGAAATACCGACGCACGCGGTTTTTCGCCTAACGGCTCTTATTGGGGTCTAGTGCGCGCCCATCCTCACGCACATGCGAATTTGGCTGGTTTTACACCATTGTAGCCGGAAAGGGCAATTTTGCTTGTTCCGGGTTAGGAACTGTCAGCTATTGCTGGCCCTTATATGATGGGGAGTGTTGGGAAATTCGCCATGGGCCGAAAGGTCAATTTGGGCCGAGGGGCGAATTTGGTGGGCGTCCCAGCCCTCTCCTTGGTTTTACAAGCACCTTTCCTGGTTCAGCTTGCCACCGATTGGCAGGGATTCGTGCTTAATAGTGGCGACAGCAGCCCGGGCCCCTGCCTGGGCGCTATGCAAATAGACGCATTACGGGTCAAAATGTTCCCAATCACGCCCGGGCCTGCTCCATCACTGCGTTTGGCACCGAAAACCGTGGAACTCGCCGAAACGGTCGAAATCAGGGGCTGACGTGCCGTGGCTCTCGAGATTTACCGAAGAAAGCGAAAGTTCGGCGTCACCTCGGAGCCGCGCGGCCATAAGGCACGGCGCGACGGCCATCGCTACGTCATTCAGAAGCATGCGGCGCGCCGGCTGCATTATGATTTGCGGCTCGAGCTCGACGGGGTGATGAAAAGCTGGGCCGTCACCCGCGGTCCGAGCCTCGACCCCAACGAGAAGCGGCTCGCCGTCCACGTCGAGGATCACCCGATCGAATACAACACATTCGAGGGCACCATTCCGCAGGGCGAGTACGGCGGCGGAACGGTGATGATCTGGGATCGCGGGCGGTGGATTCCTGACGGCGATCCGCATAAGGGCTATGCCAAGGGCCACCTGATTTTCGATCTCGACGGCGAGAAATTGCATGGCCGCTGGCACCTGGTGCGCATGCGTCCACGGCCTAACGAGAAGCGCGAGAACTGGCTGCTGATCAAAGCCAAGGACGAGGAAGCGCGCGGGCCGCGGGGCAAGGACATTCTCGATGAACAGCCGTTGTCCGTCGTGACCGGCCGCTCCATTGAGGATATAGCCGCGGGTAAGGGCAAGAAGCGGGTCTGGCATAGCAACCGGGCCGACCAAGTGCCGGCTGCGCGGCAAGGAAAGCCGGCCGGCAAGCTATCGGCGAAACCCCGCGCCCGCGCCAAGGCCGCCGCCACGAACGTCGAACGAAAACAAGGCGGGCGCGTATCGCGGGCGCCCGTTCCGGATTTCGTTCCGCCTTCTCTCACTACGCTTCACGAGAATCCGCCGCGCGGCAAGGAATGGCTGCATGAAATAAAGTTCGATGGCTATCGCATCGAGGCCCGGCTGGATCGCGGCAAGGTGCGCCTGCTCACGCGCAATAAACAGGATTGGACCCATCGCTTCGAGCCCATCGCCGCGGCGGTGGCGGCGCTTCCGGCCGAGACAGCGCTTCTCGATGGCGAAGTCGTGGTCGAGGACGATCGGGGCGTTTCGAGCTTTTCGCTGCTGCAGACCGATCTGAGAGACGGCCGGAGCGATCGCTTTACTTATTATGTCTTCGATCTGCTGTATCTCGACGGCCGCGACTTTACCGGCGAGCCGCTGGTCGCACGCAAAGCCGCGCTCGAACGGCTTTTGCGAAAGACGGGCAAGAACAGCCGCATCCATTACGCCGAACATTTCGAAGAAGATGGCGCTTTGATGCTCAAGAGCGTCTGCAAACTCGGCCTCGAAGGCGTGGTGTCGAAGCGCAAAGATGCGCTTTACACCTCCGGCCGTTCTGAGAATTTCATCAAGACCAAGTGTCACAACCGGCAGGAATTCGTCGTCGCCGGTTACAGTCCGGCGACATCGGAGCCGAACGCGGTCGGCGCGCTCACGGTCGCGGTCAACGATAACGGGGAGCTTCGCTATGCCGGCCGTGTCGGCACCGGATACACGCGCAAGGTCGCGCGCGATCTGTGGCGGCGGCTCAAGCCATTGCAGACCGCCCGGCCGCCGATCGCGCTGCCGGCCGAAGAGCGGCGCAAGGATGTGGTGTGGGTGAAGCCTCAGCTTGTCGTCGAGGCGGAGTTTCGCGGAGTGACCCATGGCAACCTGCTGCGGCAGGCGTCCTACAAAGGCTTGCGCGAAGACAAGCCGGCGCGCGATGTGGTGCGCGAGACGCCGGCTGCGATGGCGCAGCGGCAGGCGGTCCGAAAGTCGGCGAAATCGGGGGCCGGAGCGCGCAAACGCATGGCCGGGAAGTCGCCGGCAGAGCCGAAAGCAGCGGCCGCGAAGGGGGGTTCCGGCGCCTGGGCCGAAGTCGCCGGTGTCCGCCTGACGCATCCCGACCGCGTCTATTGGCCTGATGTCGGCATCACCAAGGAAGATTTGGCCGAATATTACGTCAGCGTCTGGGATTGGATGGCGCCGCACGTGGTCGACCGGCCACTCGCCCTGGTGCGCTGCCCGGACGGGATCGACGGCGAATGTTTCTTCCAGAAGCACATCGCGTCGAACATCAAATCATCGCCGCTGCGCCATGCGGTCAAAACCAAGGAACACGACGTCGTTGCGGTCGAGAAGGTCGAGGACGTGGTCGACCTGGTGCAGTCCGGCACGCTCGAAATCCATACCCGAGGCTCGCGGCTCGATGCGCTCGAGCGTTGCGACCGCGTCGTGTTCGATCTCGATCCGGGGGAGGGTGTCTCGTGGGCGCAGATCGTCGCCGCCGCGCGCGAGACGCGCGATCGGCTTACCGCTCTGAAGCTCGATAGTTTCGTCAAGCTCTCCGGCGGCAAGGGCATTCACGTGGTGCTGCCGATCGCGGACGCCGACTGGGATTCGGCCAAGGCCTTCGCCCAGCGCATCGCGCTCGCCATGGCCGCCGACGACCCGCAACGCTATGTCGGCAAGATGACCAAGTCGCTGCGCAAGGGCAAAATCTTCATCGACTATTTCCGCAACAGCCGTGAGGCGACCTCGGTCGCGCCTTACTCGACGCGGGCGCGGCCGGGTGCTGCGGTGTCGGCGCCGCTGTCATGGGAGCAACTCGGCCGCACTAAGGGCGCGAACGAGTTCACCGTGCTCGACCTGAAGAAGCGCTTCAGGAACGACCCCTGGGGCGACATCGGCAAGGTGCGGCAGAAGCTGCCGAAATAATCAACCCGCGAGCCGGAATCGCTCCGCCTTGGGTTCGAATCGCGCCCGGAAAATCTCCGCGTCGAGCGGATCCTCGAAACAATAGCGCACGAAGGCCGCGTAATCGTCCTCGACATACATATCGAACTTGCCGACATATTCGATGAGGAAGTTCATGATCTCGCTGTCATCGGCGAGTTGCCGCCGCGGCAGCACCACCTGATGCGGGCATTCCTCATCGAGCCTGCGCAGCCACGCGCTCTTTTTGTCCGG
>Ga0335085_10018383_pt1 | contig 10049 bp, 3 predicted proteins | sample Lox_Sample_45_FD_206712 | JGI IMG/M metagenome (GOLD analysis project Ga0335085, IMG submission 206712) | Soil microbial communities from Loxahatchee National Wildlife Refuge, Florida, United States - Lox_Sample_4.5 | ecosystem: Environmental > Terrestrial > Soil > Wetlands | place: USA: Florida... | reverse complement strand
GCTCGTCGCCAACACCCTCGGCCGCGCCACGACCCCGCACTGGGGGGTGGACAGCAAATCCATCTACTTCACCAATTGCACGGTGTCGGGAACCAATCCGGACTGCCGCATCCTCAAAGCGGATCTGCGGTGACGGCGTCTCACGTTTCGATCTTGTACGCCGCGGGCGTCGGTCTCAGCGGCCGGTCGAACCACAGCGGCCGCCGCGTGCCGTCGGGGCCGGGCGCGGGGCGCGTCTTCGCCATCCACTCCTGGTAGATCCGGTACGACTCGTTCGTATCGACGACGATGTCGCCGTAGCGATCGTCGGCGCCGGCCTTCTCGACCGTCACGCGCTGGTGCCAGCAGTGCATGCCGCTCACCGGATCGGGCTGGACCGGAAACGTCAGGTTCTGGTGCACGCCGATTTCGCTCCACCACACGCGTCCGCTGTCGGGATCGTCGCTCGAGAACGGTTTGGCGCCGTGGACCTGCCGCATCTTGTAGCGTCCCTCGCCGTCGGGCACGATGCGCACGAGCGACGAGGCGGCGCGCGCGCCGCCCTGATCTTCGTTGAGCCGCCAGCGGCCGAGGTGATGGGACATGCCGACGACACCCGGACGGATGCCTTCGGTCACCCAGGCGCGCGTGACGAAGTAGCCGATCGCGGTTTTCACTTTCACGAGATCGCCCGCCGCGAGGCCGAGCCCGATCGCGTCCCCGGTCGAAATCCACAACGGGTTGTTGTGCGAGATCTCGTACAGCCACTTCACGGGCGATCGGGTGTGCACGAGCGTCGGCAGCCGGAAGTTCGGCAGCAGATCGAACTCGTTCGCGGCCCGGTTGAGGTCGCGCCAGTAGACCTGGCCGGGCACGTAGCGGGGAATCGCGTGCTCGGGCCAGCCCCACGCGGCGAGCGTCGGTGAGTAGAACTCGAGCTTGCGCGAGGGCGTGTTGAATCCGACGCGCGGCATGCCGTCGATCACGACGCCGACCGTGGCGCCGTCCTTCGCGATGAGGCCCGTCGCGTCGTTGGTCGACGTGCCTTTCATCGCCGCCGCCGAGAGCGACTGCTCGTGCGCCTTGCTGTACGCGACGTCGTCGACCTTGAAGACGCCATAGCGGCGCATGTACTGGAGCGGCGTCAGCTCTTCCTTCGCGGCGGCGTCGGGCAGTCCCGGCACCGAGTGCTCGAAGATCCAGCCGTAGTACTCGTCGAGCGTGATCATCTCGCCCGGCCGCGCGGGCGATTCGAAGAACTTGCGGATGCCGAGCGATCCGTCGGGATCGATCTTCCACGAGAGCGCGATCCAGAACTCGGCTTCCTCCCAGACCTCGCCGGGATTCGCCTCGTAGGTGCGATCGACCGTCTTGCCTTTCTTCTCGAGCGCGACGCGCTTGACGGGCTGGCGGAAGCCGAGCCAGCGGCCCGCGTGCGTTTCCTGGCTCATCAGATCGTGCCGCTCGGTGCCCAGCCCCATCGGCAGGACGTAGTCGGCGAACCACGCCGTCTCGCTCCAGATCGGCGTGAGCGCGATGTGCATGCCGATCTTCGACTCGTCCTTCAGCACTTCCATCCACGTGAAGCCGTCGGGATTCGTCCAGAGCGGGTTGTAGACGCGCGTGAAGTACGTGTCGAGCCGCCCGCGGCCTTCCTTGAGAAAGTGCGGGAGCAGGAAGCTCATCTCGAAGAACGCGAGCGGGAACTCCTTGGGGAACAGCAGCTCGTTCCAGTAGGTCGGCGGCGGAGGCGGATTGGGATGCTTCGGCACGAACTTGTTCGTGACGTGCAGATTCGTTCCGCCCGGCTCGCCGATCGCGCCCATCAGCACGACGAGGAAGTACAGGCAGCGCGTGATCTGCCAGCCCCAGAGATGCCCCGACGCGGCGGCGCGCCAGCTGTGCGTCGAAAACGCCGTGCCCGCCGCGGCGATTGCTTCGGCCGCCTCGATGACCTTGTCGGCCGGCACGCCGCATTCGATCTCGGCGTACTCGGGCGTGAACACTTCGTAGTCCTGCTTGAGCGCCTCTTCGAAGCTGTCGAACGTCCGCGGCAGATCCGGCCAGCCGGCGTCGAGGTACGCCTCCCAGTTCACCCACCGGCGCACGAACTCGCGGTTGTACTTCTTGTGATCGATCAGGTAGCGCGCGATGGCGAGCAGCAGCGCGCTTTCGGTGCCGGGCTGCGCGGGCAGCCAGAGATTCGCTTTGGCCGACGTGTTCGACAAGCGCGGATCGATCACGATGAGCTTCGCGCCGTGCGACTGGCCTTCGATGATCCGCTGCGCGTGCGGGTTGAAATAGTGGCCCGCTTCGAGATGCGACGAGAGCAGCAGAATCGTTTTCGCGTTGGCGTGGTCGGGCGACGGCCGATCGGCGCCGGTCCACAGAAAATGACCGAGCCGCGCCGACGACGAGCAGACGTTGGTGTGGCTGTTGTGCCCGTCGACGCCCCAGCACTGCAGCACGCGGTTGACGTAGCCGTCCTCGCCCGGCCGGCCGACGTGGTACATGACCTCGTGCCGGCGATCCTCCTGAATGGCCTTGCGGATGCGGCCGCCGAGATCGTCGAGCACCTCGTCCCACGACACGCGCGTCCAGCCGCCGCCGCCCCGCTCGCCGCTGCGCTTGAGCGGATACAGCACGCGATCGGGATCCTCGAGCTGGTTCGGCGTCACGACGCCCTTCGCGCACGTCCGGCCGCGCGATCCCGGATGCACCGGGTTGCCTTCGATCTTGCGGACGGCGAGCGTCTCCTTGTCGACGTACGTGAGGATGCCGCACGCCGACTCGCAGTTGAAGCAGATGCTCGGAATGATCCAGTACCGTCGTCGATCCTTCTTCGGCCAGCTCGTCGATTCGAAATCGACGTAGTTGTCCCACTTCGACGGGTCGGGGTGCTTCTGGAAGTCGGTCATTGCGCTGTGTCTCTGTCGTTGTCCGAGTCTGCCTCGACGTCAGCGTGTCGCTTTGAACTTGCGAACGGGGACAGGCCCCTGCTTGCGCCTTTCGGGGCCGGGCCCCTTCCTCAGTTCAGGAATTCGGTACAGCTTGCCCGGCTTCGACCCAGACGTACCCCCAGGCCATGCTTCCTGCCAGCGCCAACAGCGACGCGGCGACCAGCGTCACCAGCGAGAAGCTCGCGAGCGACGCGAACGAGACGAGCAGGATCGGCGCGAGCCCGCCGAGGCCGAGCGCGCCGGCCCAGAACAACTGTCGGTAAGCGCCAAATCGAATCGCGCGCACCGCCAGCTCGTGGTTGACCGTCGGACTCGGCGTGAGCAGATGCTCGAGCGCGAGGATGGCCAGGTGCGCGAGCGAGGCGAACGCGAGCGTCAGGCCGAGCGCGCGGATCGTGTCGTGCTCGCCGCCCGCCACGATGGCGACGATGAGCAGCGCGGCGCTGCCTTCGGCCGCCGCTTGCGCGATCAGATCGATCGTCGCGTGCGGGCCCTGCCAGAGATCGCGCGCCAGTCCCTGCGCGAACAGGAACCCCGTGTACGCCGTCGCGCCGAGCGACGTCGCGAGCGCGATCACCGCGAGCATCGTCACCACGATCGTCCAGCCCAGCGGCACGCACAGGATCCACAAGCCCGCGACGATGCTGTGCGCGGCAAGCAGCACGGCGCCGCGCGTGAGCCACGATCGCCAGTTGGGACGCGTGAGGATGTAGTAGAAGCGCTCCGGCCGTTCGAGGTCGACGATGAGCACGACGGTCGTCCCCAGCGCGAAGACCAGCGAGAGAAACGGGCCGGCGAAGCTGACGAGCGGCGATCGATCGCCCATCAGCCAGAAGAGCGCCGACAGGAACATCGCGCCGGTCGAAATGCCCTTGGCGACCAGGTACAAGACGAGATCGAATCCCCACGCCTTGCGGTGCGGGACGTCGTAGTCGACGCGCGGATCGCCCGGACGAAGCGGATCGGGCTCGGGCGAGCCCGGCGGCCGAAGGTACGCCTGGCCTTCCTTGAACAGAATCGGCCGCGCCGCGATCTCCGGGCGCAGCAGGCTCTCATCGGCGCCGAGGTAGAACACCTTCGGCCCCGTACCCTTCTCCGGCTTGCGCACCATGAACGGCTGCCGCTGGACGATCTGCGACACCTGACTGGTGGGATCCTCGAGGTCGCCGAAGATGCGGCACTCCGTCGGGCAGACGCTCACGCACGCGGGCTGAAGCTGGTTTTCGATGCGATTCGCGCAGAAGTTGCACTTCTCCGCGGTGTGCGTGCCCGGATCGATGAACAGCTGATCGTACGGGCACGCCGCCATGCACGCGCGGCAGCCGATGCAGGACGCGCTGTTCAGGTCGACAATGCCGTCCTTGCGCTTGAAGAGCGCGCCGGTCGGGCAGATCGCCATGCAGGGCGCTTCGGTGCACTGATTGCAGAGCACCGGCAGGAACAGTCGCTGCGTGTCGGGAAACTTGCCGCGCTCGACCGTCTTGACCCAGCAGCGGTTCACGCCGACCGGGATGTCGTGTTCGGCCTTGCAGGCGATCGTGCACGCGTGACACCCGATGCACTTGCGCAGATCGATGACGAAGCCGTACGTGGGCACTGTGCGGGACTATAACGCAAACACGTCGAGCGCGCGCCGCCGATCGGCCTCCGGGACGAGAGGAAAGCCCGCCAGCACGTGCGCAAACATCGGCGCGTCGAGCCGGTACAGCCGGGCGACCGCGGCCTGCAGCGCCGCAAGCGATCGGCCCGATGCCGGACAGCGCGCGAGCCGCCGCGCCAATCGGCCGATTCGCCGCTGCCGATCGTCGCCCGTCCACGCCGGGACCGGAAGATCTTCCACGAGGCTCGTCGTCAGATGCCCGCCCATCAGCATGCGCACGACGGCATTGAGGACGTACGAGTTGAAGACGCCGCAGAGAAAGTGCTGGCGATCGGTGTCGAGCGGCGTGCGCAGGCAGAAGACCGTGTGCGTCGAGAGCACGCCCGCCGGCAGCACGGCCGCGATGAGCGAGAGCCGGTTCGCCACCGCCGACACGTCGCGGTAGCCGAGGCGCGGCCGCTCGTAGCGGCGATCCGCAAAGCGGCGCGCGGCTTCGTCGATCGCGATGCGCGACGTCGTCGAGCCGGCGTCCACGACGAACGGCTGCAGATGCTTGCCCTCGATGATCGGCAGGCCGCTCGCGCCGAACGACTCGCGATCCTCGGTGGCGTTCAGATCGCGGCCGAACCGCACGTTCCAGCCCTCACGGCTGCCGAGCGGCGCGCCAATCGACGCGATGTGTTCGAGCACCTGGAGATCGCGAGTCGATCGCACGTCGGGAAGCCTGCGCGTCCGGCCGCCAACGACGGCGAGACCGTTCGAGGTCAGGCGGATCGGATAGGCGGATTCGGCGGGATCGTCGCGATCCGGGAGATCGTCGATTTGCGACGCCGTCTTCACGCCGAATCGCGCGCGCACGTCGCGCGTCCGGCCGCCGGCTTTCGCGACGACCACGAGAAAGCGCACGCCTCGATGAATCGGAAACAGCGCCTCGGCGTTGTCGAGCCCGACGACCGTTTCGAGGCCCGAGCGATCGAGCAGCCGCCGGCGAAGCGCCGCGGCGCCATCGTCGACCGCGAGGCCCCAGGGCAGGATCACGCCCGTACGGCCGCCGACGCGCGTCAGCGAGAGCGATCGTTCGAGGAACGGTTGATAGAGGTTGACGTGTCCTCGGTCGCAGGAAGGATAGAGGCCCGAGTCGCGGATGAAACGAACCAACGCGGAGAATGACTTGGGAGACGGCTCCGGCGACGGGTCCTTCCGCAGCATCTCCCACGGCGGATTGCCGATGACGGCGTCGAAGCCGGGCCGGTCCCGCACGTCGCCGGACGGCCGATAGAAGACGTCGGCGAACTCGAGCGGCCAATGGAAGAATCGCTGTTCGGCCGCAATGCGGCGCGCGTCGGCCATCCACCGGCCGAGCATCGACGAGCCGAGCGTGCGATCGTCGCGGAGCCACGCGTCGAGCGCCGCGCGAACCTCCTGCGGACTCGGCGGCTGCCCGCGCCAGAACCAGCGCGCACACCACAAATCCGAAGCGTCGCGCCATCGGCGCAGCGGCGACCCGTCGCCGGTCAATCGTGCCCAGATCGCTTCCTTCGCATGGACGTCGGCGACCGATTCGTCCGATCGCTCGGCCAGCTCGACGAGCGGTCGAGCCGTCCTCGCCATCGCCTCTTCGAGGCCCGCGAGCCCGCGATCGAACAGCGGCTGATCGGTCGCCGCGCGCTTCATCGTCAGCCGGCGAAGATCGTCTGGCGACGCGCCAAGGAGGCTGTTGCCGACGCGCAAGCGATGATCGAGAAAGCCGAGCGGCTTGCCGGCGGCCAGCGTCGTCAGCCAGATCGAGAGCCGCGCCAGCTGAACGGCGACGGGATTGGCGTCGACGCCGGCGAGGCATCGTTCCGCGACGAGCCGCCGGATGTTCGCGCGCTCGCGCTCGTCGAGATCGGTCTCCGCGCACCGGCCCTCGTCGACGAGCGCCCGAGCGTACGCGGCCGCGAGATAGCGGCAGGCGGCGACCAGGAAGGCGCCGCTTCCCATCGCGGGATCGACGACGCGAAGCGCGAGGATGGCGTCGGTCGTCGCGCCGGCGACGAGCGGGGCCAGCGTGCGCCGGACGACGAACTCCGCGAGCGGCTGCGGCGTGTAGAACGTGCCCGTCTGCTTTCGTCGCTCGCTGTGCGCGCCGGAACGGGCGCTGACGGCGGCAGCGGCGCGATCGTCGTCGAGGCGATCGGGATCGAGATCGAGCACGCGTTCGTACACCGCGCCGAGCTGCTCGACGCCCAGGTCCGCATAGTTGATGTGCTCCAGCCCCGCACGGCCCGGACGCGTGCCGAGCGCGACGAGGGCTCGCTGCACTGCCGCGTCGCGTTTGGCGGCTCTCGGCGTCCTGCGTGCGTGGGCGCGCCCGCCTTCGAGCGTTGCTGCCGACGCGCGCGCGAACAATCGTCCGTTGAACGGCGCGACGACGAGGTCGTCGATGCGGCAGCCCGTGCGCAGCAGGCGGGTGATCGCCGCCAGGCCGTCCCAGAGCCCCGGCTGATGACCTCCGGCGGCCGCGGCCTGGCATTGCGCGCCGAGCGCGTACGCGCTCGCGTAAATGGGATGCGATCGGGGCACGAGCTCGCGCGACTCGGCGAAGAACAGAAAGAGCATCCGATAGACGAGCGTGAGCGATTCGTCGAGCGCCGCGCCGCGGGTCGAAACGACCGGCCGGAGCGCGCGCAGCGCCTCCGTCACGCCGACCTGCAAGTCGGCGCGGACCCGGTCCTGGAAGAATCTCGCCGCCGTGGCGAGCGCGTCGAGACGACTCGTCGCGCCATCGCCGGAGTCGAAGGCGCCGGCGTGCGCGAGCGCCCAGAAGGCGGCGAAACTGCGTCGATCGAACACGTCGGGCAGACGGAACTCGAGGCCGCGCCGCGACGCGTGGCCTCGCACGTCGACCAGTGAGAGAAACGGCGGGCCGAGCAGAAAGCACCAGTCGGCGCCAATCGCGCGCGCGACCGCAGTCAGCTCGCGCCAGCCGAGCGAGGCGCGCGAGGCCCACGGCGCGACGATGAGCCCGACCGGCGTTGAGGCGGACGTATCGAGGCGCAGGACGAATCGACCGCGCTCGATTCGAGCGCCCGAGAGGCGAAATCCCAGCACGCCCATCAAGGGCGTCGCCACATCGTCGAAGACCGCGTGCAGGCCGGTCGCCGGACCGTGACGCGACTCGACGATCCGCCACCACTGCTCGAGCTGACGGCGTTTCTGCTCGAGCCGCGCGTCGGGTCCGCCGCCGGTTCCGCGCGCCAACACGCTGACCAGAAACTGCTCCGGAAGCAGCGAGCCCGCGATTCCCTGGAGCCTCGTCATCGGGCCGCCAGGAACGCGACCATGAGCGACGGACGCCCCACTTCGATCGTCGATTCGCACTCGAGATCGACAAGTCGAGCGTGCGTCGCGTGCGCGATGTCGTCGACGACCTCCGCGCGCGTCCGCCACGCGCGCCACTCGCGCTGATCGAACAGTCCAGGCTGTGCCTCGCTTGGCTGCGCGTGCGTGGTGAGCCAGTGCTCGAGTGCGCGCTCGCGAGCGGCTTCGCGATCGCGGCGTTCGCGAAGGATGCGCGACAGCCGGCGGCCGCGTGGCGAGAGCGCGGCGAGCGCCTTGGCGCGCGCCACCTCGACGATCGATGGCGCGAGGACGTCGCGCGGAGCGTTGCCCGGCACCAGCACCGGCACGACGTGAGACTCGACGACCGCGCCGGCGCCATCGACGATCGGCACGTCGAACACCAGCACCGCGCCGGGATCCGACCGGGCAAAGATCGACGATTTCGAAAGCGCCCAGCATGCGCGCCCGCCGTCGACATCCGGTACCCGCCAGCGTCGATGAAATGCGCGTTGTCGATTGAGGGCCCGCGCCGCGGCACGGGCCGGCCGCGACCAGCGAGTCGTGAGCGACCATGCCGCCGGAGGTGACGGCGATTCCGTCGGCAGGGCGCCGGTCCACACGGCTGCGCGCAGGGCGCCGTCGGTCAGGGGAACGTCCATCAACGCGCCGCCAATCGCCTGTTCGGCGGCCAACGCGCGCTGCGCCAGTCTGACGATGACAATCGATTCCGCGTGATGATTCGTCAGGAAGAGCGCGACGTGCACGCGCCGGGTTTGGCCGAAGCGATCGACGCGGCCTGCCCGCTGCTCGAGGCGCACCGGGTTCCACGGCAGCTCGAGATTGACGACGAGCCGCGCGCGCATCTGCAAGTTGAGCCCGAGGCCGGCCACGTCGGTGGCGACAAGCAGCGACGCGTCGCCGCGCTGAAATCGCCTCAGTTCGTCGCGCCGTTCGGCCGGCGTCTGACCGCCGTGCAGGCACGCGACCGCCAATCCGGCGGGGCAGTGCCGCCGGATCGCCTCGAGCGAGTCGCGGAATTCCGTGAACACTACGACCGGCTCGCGCGCGCGGCGGACGAGCGCGAGGACGCGTCGGATTTTGGTGTCGTCGCGCATGGCGGCCTCGGCCAGGCCGAGCACGCGATTGATCCACAGGCGTTCGCGCCTGGGATCCAGGCCGAGGTCGGCCGAGAGTCCTCCGATTTCGTCCGGCCCGAGCTCGTCGGGCTCGCAGAACGCGAGCGTCTGCTGCCGCGGTTCCGCATCCGCGCCGCCGGCCTCGTCGAGCCACGCCAGTCTCCGCCGAAGCGAGACGGCCAGCGCCGCGGCCGTCGAGAGCGCGCGCTTGCGGAGCACCGACAGCAGGAGCCGGGCGACGTCTTGCCGCTCGGCGCCGGTCGCGGCGAGCACGTGGCGCTCGAGTCCGAGCAGCGCGTCGAGCAGCCGCGACTCGGCGTCGCGTGTCCGCACGCGATGCCACGTCACGCGGCGCGGCCTGTCGAGGCGGACGTCACGCCGCGTGCGCCGAAAGATCTCGATCGTCTCGTCCGCGCCGTCGCGCGCGCCGAGCGCGAGCAGCCGCGCGAAGCGCCCGGGATCCCCGTCGTGCGGCGTCGCGGTGAGCAGGACGACGCGCCGCGCGCTCGCGGTGAGGTGCCGGCACGTCGCGTGACGATCCGAGTCGCCGCACGCGATGTGCGCTTCGTCGATCACGACCAGATCCCAGGCCAGTTCCGGCAGCGACTCGATCACGTGCGGCTGTTTCAGGAAATCGAGCGACGCGATCCACACGCCGGCGAGCCGCCACGGGTTGCCGCCGGGCGCCGACCGCCGCGACAGCGCGTCGATCGACATTCGATCGCCATGACGGCACGCGAGTCCGAATCTGCGCGCCAGCTCGTCTTCCCACTGGTCCGCAAGCGGCGCGGGTACGGCGACGAGCACCCGCGAGGCCGGCGCTCGCCGAACGATCTCGGCGATCACCAGGCCCGCTTGAATCGTCTTGCCGAGACCTACGGCGTCTGCGATCAGCACACGCCGCGCGCCGCCGATCACCGCGAGCGCGGGCTCGAGCTGGTGGGGGAGGATCGTCAGAGCGGCGCCGACGGCCGACGCGACGGTGTGAATCCCGCGCGCGGACGCGACCTGTCCGGCAAGGCGTGCGAGGGCATGCGCCGCCGAAACGCG
>Ga0335085_10018382_pt1 | contig 10049 bp, 9 predicted proteins | sample Lox_Sample_45_FD_206712 | JGI IMG/M metagenome (GOLD analysis project Ga0335085, IMG submission 206712) | Soil microbial communities from Loxahatchee National Wildlife Refuge, Florida, United States - Lox_Sample_4.5 | ecosystem: Environmental > Terrestrial > Soil > Wetlands | place: USA: Florida... | reverse complement strand
CCGAAGAGCACGACTTCGACGATCGGCAAGAGGATCACGACCGCGAGCGTTCTCCGGTCGCGCAGGACGTGGTAGACCTCCTTTCGGAGCAGGGCGAGCAGCGCCTTCATCCGACACCGCCACCGGCCGCCGCCTCGCGGGCCGCGGCCGGCCGTGCGAGCCGGACGAACACCTCGTCAATCGAATCGGCTCCGAACTGCCGTTTGAGCTCCGTCGGCGTGCCCATCGCCGCGATCGTCCCCGCCACCATGACCAGGACGCGGTCGCAGTACTCGGCTTCATCCATATAGTGCGTGGTCACGACGGCCGTGGTGCCGCGGTGCGCGGCCTCGTAGATCAGCTCCCAGAATTGGCGGCGCGTGATCGGATCGACGCCGCTCGTCGGCTCGTCGAGGAACACGATCGTGGGGCGATGCAGGAGAGCAACGGAGAATGCGAGTTTCTGCTTCCAGCCGAGCGGGATGGAACGGACGGCCGTGTTGGCGACGCGCTCGATACCGAGGCGGGCGAGCAGCGCGTGCGTGCGCTCGCGGATCTCCTGGTCCGTGAGGTCGTAGATCCCGCCGAACAAGCGAATATTCTCGGCGACCGACAGATCGTCGTAGAGGGAGAAGCGTTGGCTCATGTAGCCGATGTTGGACTTGATCGCGTCGGTCTCGCGGTAGACGTCGAAGCCCGCGACCGTGGCCTCGCCGCTCGTCGGAGCCAGGAGGCCGATCATCATGCGGATGGCCGTTGTTTTGCCGGCGCCATTGGCGCCGAGGAATCCGAACACCTCGCCGCTGTGGATCTGGAACGAGATGTGGTCGACCGCGGTGAACGCGCCGAAGGTCCGGGTCAGCTCCTTGGCACGGATCGCGATTCCGTTGGGTTCGGTCGTGGTCGCGACGGTGGCGCCGGTCGTCCGGGGATTCCCCGGGGCTGGGTTGCGCGGGGTGTGGTCGGTCATGCGGCGTCCATGGCCTGGTCGCTTTCGCCCTCGCCTTCCGGAGCGCCCATGCGTTCCATGAAGCTGTCTTCGATGGTCGCGCTCGTCGGTGCGACCGACACGCCGGCGACGCCCCTGGTTTCGAGAAACGCGGCCAGCTCGTGCTCGACCTGTCCGGGCGCGACGCCCGCGCGCCGATCGGCGTAGTGGAGCGTTTCGCCGAAGGGATACACTGAATGGGTCTCGGGGAACTCACGGAGCATGTCGAGGGCCCGGTACCGTTCGGCGGCGCGCACGGCATAGAGTGGTCTGCCGAACGAGGCGGTAATCGCGGCCGGCGTGTCGATCACGAGGATCTTGCCGCGCTGGATGAGCGCGACACGGTCGCAACGGGTGGCTTCGTCCATATAGGGCGTGGACACGACGATCGTGAGGCCGGCGGCTTTGAGTTGCGCGAGCAGGTCCCAGAAGTCGCGCCGCGAGACGGCGTCCACGCCCGTGGTGGGTTCGTCGAGCAGCAGGATGTCGGGGCGGTGCACGAGGGCGCAGCAGAGCGCGAGCTTCTGTTTCATCCCGCCCGAGAGCGCTTCGGCCCGTCGCTGTCTGAACGGCTCGAGTTGCGTATAGATGGGCGCGATGCGGTCGTATTCCCGCGCGATGGTCGTGCCGAAGACCGACGCGAAGAACCGGAGATTCTCCTCGACGCTGAGGTCGGCGTAGAGCGAGAAGCGGCCGGGCATGTAGCCGATCCGTTGGCGCAGCGCCCAGAGATCGGCGACCGGGTCGGCGCCCAGGACCCGGGTGCGGCCGGCGTCGGGGACGAGCAGCGTTGCGAGAATGCGAAAGAGGGTCGTCTTCCCGGCGCCGTCGGGACCGATGAACCCGAACAGTTCGCCCGTACCCACCGTGCACGACACCCCATCCAGCGCGGTGGTGGTGTCGAATCGCTTGACAACGTGGTCGACCACGACGGCGTCCGTCATCGTGCGGCCGTCGTGTGCACGAAGTGGACGCCGGCCGGCATACCGATCTTGAGGGTGCCGTTGGGGTTGGCGACGCGGATCTTGATGGCATAGACGAGGTTCGTGCGCTCGTCTTCGGTTTCGATCGGGGTCGGCGTAAACTCGGCTTGGGAGGAGATCCAGTCGACCGTGCCCGTGAGTGTTTGCTTGCCGTTCGCGCCGACGTCCACCGAGAGTTGGGCCGGTCCGCCGAGTCTGATCTGGCCGAGCTGCGGTTCGGTGAGGTAGGCCCGAAGCTCCAGCGTGTCGAGGTTGGCGATGGCGTAGAGCGGCGTGCCGGGTTGGACGAACTCCCCCGGCTTGACGTAGGTGGTCAGGACGGTGCCGCTGATCGGGTTGCGGACCTCGCTCTTCCGGAGCTGATCGGCGAACTGGGCCACGTGGGCCTCCGTGGACGCGGCGTCCGCGCCCGCGGATTGTTGCTGGGCGCGCAACGCGTCGATCTGGCGGTTCTCGGCGTCGATCTGCTGGTCCTGCGCCTTGATCTGGTCGGCGAGCACGCGGTTGGTCTGGTCGGCCTGATCGAACTGCTGCGCGGTTGCGGCTTTCTGGGAGAGGAGGCGTTGCATGCGGTCCGCGTTCCGCTGCGCGATCTCCTGTTGGGTGACGAGCCCGTCGCGACCGGACTGGAGCGCGGCGCGTTGCGCCTCGAGCGCCTTGATCTGTTGCGCGACTTCTTCGATGTGGGCGGTGTTGCCCGCGCGCTGTTCCGCGGCCTGACGGCGTTGGAGCATGATCTGGGTCGTGTCGACGACCGCGACGATGGTGTTCCCGGCGAGCGTCGCGCCGTCGGTCGGCGTGAACGACAGGAGCTGTCCGCTTGTCTGCGCGCTCACGACGATCTCGGTCGCCTCGATGTTGCCGTAGGCGTCCGGCGTTGACCCGCCGGAGCATCCGACGGCCGCCAGGAGACCCACGGACCACGGGAAAACACGTCTGGATGTCATAGAGACTCGTGTCATCAGTGTATGTCGACGCCAAGGATGGTGAGGAAGTGGGCGCGCGCCTGGGCGAGCGCGATGCGGTGGTCGTCGCGGGCGAGCCGGGCGGAGAGCAGGTCCGTCGCGCGGTCGACGTATTCCGACCCGGAGATGACGCCCTCCTGAAGGCGCACGGCGGTTTCGCGCTCGACCTGGGCCCGCAGCGCGATGATCCGATCGTCCAACGCCATGGCGCTGTCGAGCTGTTCCATGGTCGCGAGGTCGTCCTGGATCGATCGCCGCAGCTGGCTGGTGAACGCGGCTTCCTCGTCGGATACGGCTTGCTGTTGAAGGGCGAGGGCCTCGCGGCTGCGGTCCGTCGTGCCCCAGTCCCACGGCGTCCACTGGAACTGGATGCCGCCCAGCCAGTACGACGTGAAGGCGGTGTTCAGCGGGTTGAGGCCGGGTCGTCCGTAGCCGGCGCGGACGAACGCGGAGACCTGCGGTTTGAGCTGAGCGGCGTCGAGACCCGCTTCGCGGTCGAGCTGCGCGCGGGTGTCGGCGAACTGCTGGTATTCCGGACGCGCGCGGAGGCTGTCGAGTTCGTGCGCGGCGGCGGCGACGGCGGCCGCTTGGTCGGGCAGCGCGAGGGCGTCCGAGTCGGCGAGGGTGTGGCCCACGAGGGCCGAGAGCTGGGCGATCGCGGCTCGACGATCCGCGCCCACCGAGGCTTCGTCCTGGCGGCGCTGGAGGATGGCTGCTTCGATCGCCGACGTGTCGCTGGGGAGCGAGGTGCCGGCGGCGACGCGGTCGACAGCCTCGCTGAGGCGGGCTTGGAGATCCGTCACGGCGGCCGCGATATCGACCGATCGCTGCTGGAGCGTCGCGGCCGCGAAGAACGCGGCGTTCACCTCCTGGCGGAGCCCATGGAGCGTGGTGCGCACCTGGTCTTGCGACACGGCGAGCTGGGCCCGTTCCACGCCGAGGCGGGGGGCGATCGTGGGATTGTACAAGGACTCTTGCGCGTTCACGTGGGCGTCGTAGGTGTCGTGTGGCGGAGCCGGGATGCTGAGGTTCGGGAGCGCGAGCGGAATCGCGGCGACCTGCGATTGGTACTGTCCCGTTCCGTTGGCGGAGAACGCGGGCAGGCGGTCGGTGCCGATGTTGCGCACGCGGAGCGCGGAGGCGGCCGAATCGAGCGCGAGTTCCCGCTGCCGGGGATCGGCGTGAACGGCTTCGGTCTGGAGCACGGCGAGGCGGAGCGAATCGCGCGGAGTCGCGGGCTGTTGCGCGCCGAGCGCGGGCCGGGCGCCCGCGAGGGCGATCAGCGGCGGGACGACCGCGATGGCGGCTCGAACGAGCACGTTCATGGGCGCAGGGCGTTGAGGAAGAATTCCGGAAGTTGCTTCTTCCGCTGATCGATGAAGCGCTGGAATCCCTGGGCGTCGAGGCCGAGCGCGAGGGCCAGCATCGGGCGCATGGCGAACGGGAACACGCAGAGGGCGACGAGGTTCACGACGAACTGTTCGGCGCTGATCCGCCGGAGGGTGCCGGCGCGGGCGCGCGCCTTGAGCTGCCGCTCGAGGGTCGCGCGGACGCGCGGGGCGGCGCCGTCGATCTCGATCCCGGTGAGGGCTTTGACGAGTTGTCGGGCGCGCTCCGGATGGTGGTTCATTTCGCTGATGAGATAGGCGGGGGCGAACGGGGTGCGCGAGAGGTGTTCGAGCTCGAGCGCGACGACGCGTTCGACTTTCTCCTCGATCTCGGCGTCGGAGCCGAGGATGTCGAGGACGGGGGGAAAGAGGCGTTCGCCGACGCGGCGGAAGACGGCCTCGGCCAGCCGATTCTTGTTGCGGAAGTAGTAGTGGAGCAGCGCCTTGTTGACGCCGGCCTCGTCGGCGATCTCCTGCATGCGGGCGCCGGCGGTGCCGCGGCGGACGAACACGAGGTGGGCCGCGTCGAGGATGCGCGTTTCCGTGCCCCCGTCCGGTCGGGCCGCCGCGCTGTCGTGACGATTATCCATGCGGTTTTACCATTTGGTTAGGATCGGAATTAGCGCGATCGCGCCGGACGCCGCAAGTGGCGGGGGCGGCCGGGCGCGCTATCTTTCCCCGCCATGGAATCCTTTTTCATCGCTCAGCGCGCCCGTATCCGCGACGAACTGTTCGAGTTTCTTCGCATCCCGAGCGTCAGCGCCCGCTCCGAACACAACGCCGACACGGCCCGAGCGGCGGAGTGGCTGGCGGCCGCCATGCGCCGCATCGGCCTCGACGTCTCCGTGCATCCCACGGCCGGCCACCCGGTCGTGCTCGGCGAGTGGCGCAAGGCGCCGTTGGGTGCGCCGACGATTCTGGTCTACGGCCACTACGACGTGCAGCCGGCGGAGCCGCTCGAGCTCTGGGACAGCCCGCCGTTCGAACCAACGATCCGGGACGGCAAGATCTTTGCCCGGGGATCGGTCGACGACAAAGGACAGCTCTTTCTGCACGTCAAGGCACTCGAGGCGCAGCTCACCACCAACGGCAGATTGCCGGTGAACGTCATCGTGCTCGCGGAAGGGGAAGAAGAGGTCGGGAGCGAGCACTTGGCGGAGTTCATCGAGCGCAATGCGTCTCGCCTCCGGTGCGACGGCGTGATCATTTCGGATTCCTCGATGTTCGCGCCGGGCCTGCCTTCGATTCTCTCGTCGCTCCGCGGCATGGCGTATTTCCAGATCGACGTGCAGGGGCCCGGGGTCGATTTGCATTCGGGCATTTATGGCGGCGCGGTCGTCAATCCGGCGATGACCCTGGCGCGGATGCTCGCGACGCTGCACGACGGCCACGGGCGCGTGGCGATCGACGGCTTCTACGACGACGTGCGCGACTGGGGAAGCGCGGCCCGCGCGGCGATCAAGGCGCTGCCGTTTGACGACGCGCATTTCCGGGACGAGACCGGGGCGCCCGCGCTCGGCGGCGAGCGCGGATTCTCGACGCTCGAACGACTGTGGATGCGGCCGACGTGCGAGGTGAACGGTCTCTTGAGCGGCTACACCGGCGAGGGAGCGAAGACCGTGCTGCCCTCGCGCGCGATGGCCAAGGTGAGCTGCCGGCTCGTGCCAGACCAGACGCCGGATCGCGTGGAGCAGCAGCTGCGGGCGCACATCAAGCGCGTGACGCCGGCGGGGGTCACCGTGACCGTGACGCATCTGCACGGCAGCAAGCCGTGGCGCGCGGAGCTGTCGGGACCGCTGTTTGACGCCGCGCGCGGCGCGCTGCAGGACGCGTTTGGCCGCGAGCCGGTGATCACCGGGGAAGGCGGCTCAATTCCCGTCGTGGGCGACTTTCAGCGGATCCTGGGCGCGCCCGTCCTGTTGATGGGGTTCGGGCTGCCCGGCGAAAACGCGCACGCGCCCAACGAATGGCTGAGCGTCGAGAATTTCGAGAACGGCATGGTCGCCGTCTCCGGGTTGTGGGACCGGATCGGGAACCCCGCGGCGAAGACGCGCTGACCGGCTAGAGGCCCGACAGCAGCTGGTCGTTGCTTGGCGTGGCCGCGATGCGTTTGATCAGCCACTCCATGGCGGATTGCGACGGCATCTGGCTGAGCCCGCGCCGGAGCGTGTAGACGGCGTCGATCTGGTCGGGCCGAAAGAGCTTTTCCTCACGCCGCGTGCCGCTGGTGGCGATGTCGATCGCGGGATAGATGCGCTTCTCGGCGAGACCGCGGTCGAGCTTGATCTCGCAGTTGCCCGTGCCCTTGAATTCCTCGAAGATCACGTCGTCCATTCGCGAGCCGGTCTCGACGAGCGCCGTGGCGATGATGGTGAGCGAACCGCCGCCGGACGATTCCGGGATGTTGCGCGCGGAGCCGAAGAAGGCTTTGGGTTTGGCCATCGCGGTCGCGTCGAGTCCGCCGGAGAGGGTGCGGCCGCTGCCGCGTTCAGCGTTGTTGTGGGCCCTGGCCATGCGGGTCAGGGAATCGAGCACGATGACGACGTCGCGGCCGTTCTCGACGCAGCGCCGCGCGCGCTCGAGCACCATTTCGGTGACGTCGACGTGGCGTTGGGCGGGTTGGTCGAAGCTCGAGGAAACCACTTCGCCGACCCCCCATGAGATGGCTTCGCTGACTTCCTCGGGGCGTTCGTCGACGAGGAGGATCAGCAGCACCGCGTTGGGGTGGTTGATGGCGATGCCTTCGGTGATGGCGTGGAGCAGGGTGGTTTTCCCGGCCCGGGCCGGCGCGACGATCAGTGCACGCTGGCCGTAGCCGATCGGGGCGATCAGGTCGATGGCCCGCCTGATCAGCTCGGCACCGCTCTTGGCCGGGCGTCCTGTTTCGAGGAACAGCTTCCGTTCCGGATAGGAGGCGATGAGCGAGTTGAATTCCGGTCGCACGCCGATGTCGGCAGCCGGCACGGCGTTGATCGACAGGATCTCGAGGGCGGTGACGCGGCCGCGCGGATCGGTGCCCGTCGCGGCGACGATTTCGTCCGAGCGGCGCAGTCCGTATTGGCGGACGAGATTGGGGGGGATCCAGGCGTCGCCTTGTTCGGCGAGGTAGCTGTTGTTGGGGCGGCGGATGAAACCGCCTTCGCGGGAGGGATCGAACCATCCGCGCGCCTCACCGGAGGCGAGAATGGTGACGGGGAGCTGCGGGGTGGGCTCGCGACGGGGGCCGCGCCCTCGTCCGCGCCGGTGTCGGCGTCCGTTGCTGCGTCCATTGTCGGGCCGGGGCGCTCCTCCGAAGGTCTGATTGCCGCCACCGTTGCCGCCTTGCTGGTTCGGCCCGAGCGGTCGGGTCGGATACGGAGGAACGGTGCCGGGTTCGGACAGGGCTTCAGGCTCGGATTCCATTGTCATAGGCGCGAAGTCATTCGGGATGGGCCCACCTTCGTCGTCACCCTCCGGCTCGTCGCGCTGCGCCGCGTCGCCGCTGCCGAAGGATTCGTCGCGATAGGGATTGGGTTCGTTCGCAAGTTCTGCGTCGGGGCGCGGGGGGCGAGGGCCGCGGCCGCGACGAGGGGGACGTCGACGTTCGTTCATGCTGCATGTGGTCAAGGGTAAGGCTTCTCAACGAGACCCGCGTCGCCAACGCGGAGACTCGCCTGCTGCATCCTGCATGTATCCGGGGCCGCGCGCACGGGAGCACGGTACCGGCTTCGACGGCGTTGGCCGGGTCAACACTGGCACGGAACAACGCAATGTGACGAGACTGATCGCGACGCGCGCGGCCTGATCAGCAATCGTCGGGGCGCGGACTGCACACACGATTCCGACGATATTGGCGCGGCGGCGCGGCTTCAAACGATTGGCCCTCGCGGCGCACGGGCGGAGTCGAGGAACCAGTACGAAGTGCCGAAGTCGGCCGGCCACAGCAAGACGAACTCGCGCCGGCGGACGAATGGAGTATGTGTCGGTTTGCGCAAAATCGCAAGAGAGCAGATTTGGTGATGCGGCGGGGAGCTGGGCCGGGAACGGCCGGGTTGCGGGTGGGGTCCGCGCGGGCTTCCCATTAGCCTTGTGGGGTCCCCGCGCCGACCTGAACCTGTTCTCTGCAGATCACGTGCCCATGGACTCGCTTGCGGCCGACCTCGCCGCCACCGTCGAGGACTATCACCGCCACGGCAACGTGGGGGCGCTCCTGGACGCCGTGCGGCGGCTTGCCCGGACCTCGGATCCGGAACGGCTCGCCGCGGCGGCAGCGTCCTATCGGGATCTTCCCGAGGTCATCATACCAGTTTACGAAAGTATCGTGGACCGGGCGCCGACCGACGCGCAAGCGCTCGTCATTCTGGCGAACGCCTACTGGTTGACGGGGCGCGGCCCCGACGTGGTCGGCGATCTCGCGTCGCGCGCGATCGCGATCGACGCCGCCAATCGGGGCGCGTGGCACCTCTGGGCGCTGGCCGAATCGAGCGTTCGGGCCCGGGTGGACCGGTGGCGGCAAGTCGTGGCGCGGTTTCCGGACGATCACCTGGCGAGGGCGGCGCTGGCGGACAACGCCACCAGCCTCGCGAGCGCCGAGCACGACCCCGTGGCCCTCGCGACCGCGATCGCGACCTATCAGGGGCTCCTGGCCGAGGCGACCGAGCCGGCGCACCGGCGCGCGCTGGAGACGGCGTTGACCACGCTCGCGTCCTGGACCTTCTGAGCGGCGGGTCGGGCTAGCCCGCGGCGTCGTGCGCCTGGGGCATCATCGCGTGCATGGCGTCGATCACGTCCTGGAGGTCGAACGGCTTGCGCAGCAGTTCGCACTGGCACGCCGCGATGATTTTGTGGGCGAATTCGCTGATATCGCCGGTCATGAAGAGGGTGTGCTGACGCACGTGGGGCTGGTGCGCGGCGATGAGTTCGAAGATGGTGTCGCCGCGCAGGTCGCCGCGCAGGTGGAGGTCGATCAGGAGCAGGTCGATGTGTTGCGTCTGGACGATGGACATCGCGGCGTCGCTGGACAGCGCGACGACCGGTTCGAAGCCGGTTTGCTCGAAGGTGACGAACAGCGCTTTGCAGATCGCCGGTTCGTCGTCGACGATGAGGACGCGTGGACGATTGCCGGGGAGCCTCGCGGCCGCCGGCCGCGCACCGGCTGCACCGTCAGCGGGATATGATTCGTGCGCCGGCCACCCGTCGCCCCCCCGTCCGATCATTGCTCCTCTCTGCGTCGTCGCATCTGCCGGGCCAGAAGCCCGACGAGTTCGTCGTCGCCCAACTCGCGTCGGGCTTGTTCCGTGGATCGTCCCGTCATCTCCCGCATTTGTTTGGCGAGCTTCCAGGGCGTCGCGTATCCCGCCTTGGCTGCCGCGTCTTTGATGGATCGTCCCGGGTCGTGGAGGTACGCGTGCACGCGTAGCAGCTGCGCGGCGACCACCAGCAATCGGGCGGAAAAGAGTCCTACTGGTTCCAAGTTTCGGTACAACGTTCGGGTATTCATGCCCGCGGCCGTGGCGAGGTCGCGGGTCGTGCGAAATCGTCCAGGCGACCGGAACAATTGTTCGACCGCTCGCGCCACGGTGACCGGCAGGCCGGCGAGCTCAACCGAGAGCTCCCGCAGCATTTGCTCGCCGAGCACGTTGGCGGGCGCTCCCTCGAGGAGTTCGAGGAACCGCCCGGGGGTGTCGTCGATGCGATGCAGGATGACGGTGTGCACTCCGCATCGCGCCAATCGGACGACCGCCTGGAGGCTGAAAGGGGTCAACGT
>Ga0335085_10018381_pt1 | contig 10049 bp, 8 predicted proteins | sample Lox_Sample_45_FD_206712 | JGI IMG/M metagenome (GOLD analysis project Ga0335085, IMG submission 206712) | Soil microbial communities from Loxahatchee National Wildlife Refuge, Florida, United States - Lox_Sample_4.5 | ecosystem: Environmental > Terrestrial > Soil > Wetlands | place: USA: Florida... | reverse complement strand
ATCAAGCAGATGACGTTGCCTCTCATGGACGTGCCGACGCGCCGTTTCCGTGCCGATCCCCGCGGTGCCCGCGCGGATATGCGCGCTACGATCCGTGCGGCGTTGCGTTCCGGCGGTCTCCTCGCGCTCAAGCGCAAGAGCCGGCGCAGCCGACCGCCGCCGCTCGTCATCCTCTGCGACATTTCCGGCTCCATGAGCCGCTACAGCCGCCTTTTCCTCCATTTCATGCATGCCGTCACCAATGACCGCGACCGCGTCTACACCTTCCTCTTCGGAACGCGCCTCACCAACATCACCCGCTTTCTCCGCTACAGGGACGTCGACGTCGCGCTCGACAAAGTCGCGGAGGCGGTCGAGGACTGGTCCGGCGGCACGCGGATAGGCCAATCCCTCGCGGAATTCAATCGCCGCTGGTCCCGGCGCGTCCTTGCCCAAGGGGCGGTGGTGTTGTTCATCACGGATGGGCTCGATCGTGACGCAGGGGTGGGGCTCGGCAAGGAGATGGACCGGCTGCACAAATCCTGCCGCCGGCTCATATGGCTCAATCCCCTGTTGCGCTACGAGGCCTTCGCCCCCAAATCTTTGGGCATGCGGGCGATTCTGCCGCATGTCGACGAGTTCAGGCCGGTGCACAATCTCGAGAGCCTGCGGGACCTCGTGGATACACTGAGCAAGCCAGCGCCGCGGCGCCTCGAGGCGGCAGCGGCTTGGCGCGAGCGAGGAGAAGCAGCATGAGCGATACCGAGCAAATCCTGGAGCAGGCGGCGGAGTGGAAGGACCAGGGCAAGGGCGTCGCCCTCGCGACGGTCGTCACGACCTGGGGTTCCTCCCCTCGTCCCGTAGGCGCAAAGCTCGCGGTAGAGGACGGGGGCAAGTTCGTGGGTTCCGTCTCCGGCGGTTGCGTCGAGGGTGCCGTCATCGAGGAGGCGCTCGCGGCGATCAAGGACGGCAAGCCCCGCCTCCTCGACTTCGGCGTCACCAACGAGCAGGCCTGGGAGGTCGGGCTCGCCTGCGGCGGCAAGATCCAGGTCTTCGTGGAGCGCGTGGAATGAGGCGCGCCTTTCTCGACCGCGCACTCGCGGCCTCGCATAGCGGAACCCCCGCTGCGCTCGCGACGCACCTCAAATCGGGCAGGCAGGCCTTCATCGAGGGCGAGAAGATCGAAGGCGACCTCGCGCTCGATGCAGTCGCGGTCTCGGGTGTTCGGGCGGCGCTCCGCGACGACCGCAACACTACGATCGAGACGGCGGAAGGGCCCGTTTTCGTCGAAGTCTTCAACCCGCCGCTTCGGCTTATTGTCGTGGGCGCCGTCCACATCGGCCAGCCGCTCGCGCAAATCGCAGCACTCTCGGGCTACGCCGTCACGGTCGTCGACCCCCGCAGCGCCTTTGCAACGGGCGAGCGTTTCCCAGGCGTCGCGCTCTCGACCGAATGGCCCGACGAGATCCTACCGCGCCTGGCACCGGACCGGCGCACCGCGATCGTGACGCTGACCCACGACCCCAAGATCGACGATCCCGCGCTCACCGCCGCACTCAAATCGCAGGCCTTCTACATCGGCGCACTCGGCTCCAGGAAGACGCACGCCGCGCGCACCCACCGCCTGCAAAAGGCGGGATTCTCCGAGGGCGAGATCGCGCGCATTCGCGGGCCCGTCGGTCTCGCGATCGGTGCGCTCACGCCAGCGGAGATCGCCGTCTCGATCCTCGCTGAGATCACACAGACGCTCCGCGCCGACCGGATCCGCGAGCGCGCGGCGGCATGACCTTCGGCGAGATCCCCGTCGCGGAGTGCGCGGGGGCGATCCTCGCACACAGCCTCCGCGTCTCCGGCCGCGTCCTTAAGAAGGGACGGCTGCTGAGCGCCGAGGATGCCGCGGCGCTCGCCGCAGCCGGATATCGCAGCGTGATCGCCGCGCGACTGGAGCCGGGCGATGTCGGCGAGAACGAGGCCGCCTCCGCGCTTGCGGACGCCGTCGCCGGCTCCGGCGTCAGGGCGGCACCCGGCTTCACCGGACGTGCCAATCTCTTCGCGGAGACACAGGGCCTCCTCGTATTCGATCGCGCGCAAATCGATCGCTTCAATCTCGTCGACGAGACCGTGACGCTCGCGACCCTGGAGCCGCATGCGCGTGTCGAGCCCAAGCAGATGGTGGCGACGCTCAAGATCATTCCCTTCGCGGCACCGAAGGCGGCCGTCGCGCGCTGCCTCGAGGTCGCGCGCGAGGCTTCCCCGCTCCTCCGCGTCGCCCCATTCCTGCCGCGCAAGACTGTGCTCATCCAGACGCGCCTCCCCGGTCTCAAGCCGAGCGTCCTCGACAAGACGCGGGAGACCACGCGGGCGCGGCTCGAAGCGCTCGGGAGCTCGCTCCTGCGCGAGAGCCGCTGCGAGCATGCAACACCGATCCTTGCCGCCGAGATCGCGGCTGCGCTCGCCGCCGAAGCGGAACTCGTGCTTGTCGCGAGCGCTTCCGCCATCGTCGACCGCCGCGACGTCATCCCCGAGGCGATCGTCGCCGCCGGCGGCACAGTCGATCACTTCGGCATGCCCGTCGATCCCGGTAATCTCATGCTGATGGGCCGGCGGGGAACGGTGCCGATATTGGGCCTCCCGGGTTGCGCGCGCTCGCCGAAGGTGAATGGCTTCGACTGGGTGCTGCAGAGGTTGCTCGCGGGGCTTCCCGTGGGATCCCGGGAGATCATGGGCATGGGAGTGGGCGGCCTTCTCGCGGATATTCCGAGCCGCCCGCTTCCGCGAGCGCTCGCGACCCCAGACGCGGCGACTGCGCCCGAGCCGCAGCGCGCGCCACGCGTCGCCGCCCTCGTGCTGGCGGCGGGACAATCGCGGCGAATGGGCGCCCTCAACAAACTCCTGATCGAGATCGACGGTGTGCCGATGGTGCGGCGCGTCGCGGAGACGCTGAGCCAAGCGGGAGCTTCACCGATCGTCGTCGTTACGGGCCACGAGCGCGAGCGCATCGTCGCGGCGCTCCAGGGCCTGCCGCTCGTCTTCGCGCATAATTCAGAATTCGCAGAGGGACTCTCCACCTCCCTCAGGGTCGGGATCGCCGCCCTCCCCGCTGGGATCGACGGAGCCCTCGTCGCCCTCGGCGACATGCCGCGGGTGACGGCTGCGGAGGTGCAGCGCCTGATCGCCGGCTTCAACCCTCTCGAGGGCCGCGCTATCTGCGTCCCCACGCGGCGCGGCAAGCGCGGCAATCCCGTGCTCTGGGCACGCCAGTTCTTCCCCGAGATGCAGGAGGTCGCCGGGGACGTGGGCGCGCGGCACCTGATCGGCGCCCACCCGGAGATGGTGGCGGAGGTGGAGATGGACGAGGACGGCGTCCTCACAGACATCGACACACCGCAGGCACTCGCAAAGCTCGCGGCCTCCGGGGTCAAGGTCGCAGCGCCCTCCTGACGCCCACCCGCATGCGTTGACGAGACCCCGCCGGGATGATACGAGCGTGAGAATTGCCGCGGTCGCGGGACGAGGGGGGCACATTCATGGCGTGGCTCATCGATGGCGCGTGCGCGCGCCTCTCGGCGTTCGCCCTGATTCTGCTGGTGTCCGGCCCGGTATCCGCGGAGATACCGAGTACCCCCGAGGCACGCAATGCGGTGATCGAGGGTCTGCCTTGGCAAGGGGCCGGCAAATACGATCTGCCCGCCTCCAAGAGCACCATCAATCTCCCCGATGGTTATCTCATCGTCACCGGGAAGGACGCGGCCGCGCTTTACGAAGCGATCAACGGCACCGATGCGCCCGAGAGCCTCGAAGCCGTAGTCCTCGATCCCAAGGCCGGCAACATCATCATGTTCAAGAGCATCCGCGAAGGTTTCGTCAAATTCGACGATTGGTCCGATGTCGACGCGGACGACCTTCTGCGGAGCTATCGGGAAGGGGCGGAGGACGCGAACAAGGAGCGTGCCGAGCACAATGTCCCGACCCTCACGGTCGTGGGCTGGCGACAGAAGCCGTCCCTCGATCCCAACACCAAGACCGTGAGCTGGGCTCTCGACCTCCAAAACGAGGCCGGCGCGCTCATAAATGAAAACGTGCTGATCTTCAGCCGTTACGGCTATGAGCAGCTTGTCTGGGCCGGGAGCGCGAAAGACGATCCCAACGTGTTCCTGAATCGCATCCGCGCCGTCTACGATTTCGATGCGGGCGCGCGCTACGGAGATTTCCAGCCCAACGACAAGGTCGCGGAGTATGGCGTCGCCACGCTGGTCGCGGGTCTAGTCGGCGCGAAGGTCGCGGCGAAGCTTGGCCTGCTCGCAGTGGCGCTCGCCTTCCTCAAGAAGGCGTGGATCATCGTCGTCGTGGCTGTCTCTGGGATCGGCGCCCTCGCGAAGCGCCTCTTTCGCCGACCGAGCCCCGCCACACCAGCCACACCCCCGCCGGAAGACCGGCCGGGTCAGGGTCCCGCGTAAAATTTCAACGTGTACATATCGGCCTTGGCCTGCTCAGGGGAGATAAGCGTCACGACGAAGACCTCGGGGTCGTAGTTGTCGAACCCCGCGTCGTAGCCCTTCATGGAGTCGACGCGCACATAGAGCATCTGGCCGGCGGCGAGCGTCACCGTCTTGTTCTGATCGGGATAGAGGCCCTGGCTGTCGACGGAGATCAGGTAGGTCCCGGGCGGAACGTCGCGGTAAAGGACACCGCCGGGCTCCGAGATCGCAACGTGCATGCCGTTCAGCCGGATGTAGGGCCGCGCCATGCTGACGTAAAGCTGATAGTACCGATAAAAGTAGATGCGGGCGCGGTCCGGCGCCAGCGCGGGAATACCGGCGGCGATGGAAGCGAATGGCGGCGGTGCCGGGCCCGATGAGCAGGCCGCGACCGCCATCATCAGCACCGCGCCAAAAGCCGCGCGTCTGCTCGGGTGAGACCGCATGCTTGCCTCGGCGTTCCGGACCGCAAGTGCCCGATTTTAGGGCAACCTCGCCATCCCGAGGCTAATCCCAGACCGCGTGGTCCGGGAATCACGTTCGCGTGCAGGATTCTCCGGCAAAATCCAGCCCCCGGGCCTTGACGCAAGCCACCATTCCAGCGACAAGCATTGTCAAAGGGCCGCGCAGTCGGCCGAAAAACAAAACGCGGACGGGAGGAATGTGTGCGCGGACTTTTGGCTCTATCTAGAGCCATCGATGCCTTGAACGGCCAGATCGGCCGAGCCGTTGGTATTCTGATCTTCGCAGCGGTCGTGGTGAGCTCCGCCAACGCGGTGGTGCGGTACATCTTCGACACGAGTTCGAATGCCTGGCTCGAACTGCAATGGTATCTCTTCGCCGCAGTGTTCATGCTGGGCTCAGGCTACACGCTGCTCAGCAACGAGCATGTCCGCATCGACATCATTGTCGGACGTCTCTCCCATCGCAAACGCGCTTGGATCGACCTCATCGGCGGCTTACTTTTCTTGCTCCCGATGACGCTCGTCATCGGCTGGTTCAGCTGGCCCTTCTTCGCGAAATCGATTGCGGGCTGTCACTTTCTCGGGGCCCCGGTATCGGACCTGCTGGGTTGGGCCCTTCCCGGCCAGTCCGGCACCGATTGTGAGATCTCGAGCGACGCCGGCGGCTTGATCCGCTGGCCCGCGAAAATCCTCATCCCGATCGGCTTCGTGCTGCTGGCACTGCAGGGCATCTCCGAGATCATCAAGCGCATCGCCTTTCTGATCGGCGCCGGTCCTGATCCGCTCGTGACAGAGGGCGAGCATCACGGCGAACCGATTTCGGATTGAGCCCATGACGACATTCATCATCGAGAACATTGCGCCGCTCATGTTCGCGGCGCTCGTGCTCCTCCTTATCTTCGGCTATCCCGTCGCCTTCGCGCTCTCGGCCAACGGCCTCTTCTGGGGCGCGCTCGCGATCAAGTTCGGCCTGCTCGGCCCCGATCTCCTGCAAGCGCTGCCGCAGCGCGTATTCGGGATCATGCGGAACGACACATTGCTGGCGGTGCCGTTCTTCACCTTCATGGGATTGATCCTCGAACGAAGCGGCATGGCGGAGGACCTGCTCGATACGATCGGGCAGATGTTCGGGCCGCTGCGCGGTGGCCTCGCCTATGCCGTGATCTTCGTGGGGGCGCTGCTTGCGGCGACGACTGGTGTCGTCGCGGCCTCGGTGATCTCCATGGGCCTGATCTCGCTCCCGATCATGCTGCGCTACGGCTACGATCGGCGCACGGCCGCAGGCGTGATTGCGGCCTCCGGAACGCTGGCGCAGATCATTCCGCCAAGCCTAGTGCTGATCGTGATGGCGGATCAGCTCGGCCGTTCCGTCGGCGATATGTACAAGGGCGCTTTCATTCCCGGCATAGGGCTCGCGATGCTCTACGCCGCCTACATCGCCCTCGTCACCGTCATCAAGCCCGCTTGGGCGCCCGCCTTGCCGCGCGATGCCATTACGATCCGCGAGGATGACGGGCGTGCGGGCTACACTTCGCTCGCGGCAATCTTCGGTGTGGCGACGATCGCCGCCATATACCTCGCGATTTACCAGATGCCCGCGATCTGGGCCTGCGCGCTCGCGGGATTTGGGACATATGTGGTTGCGCTCGCCAACAAATTCCTGAAGCTCGGGCTTCTGAGCCGGCTCGCGGAGCGCGTGGTCATCGTGATGATGCCGCCGCTCGCGCTCATTTTCCTCGTGCTCGGCACGATTTTCCTGGGGATCGCGACACCGACCGAAGGTGGCGCCATGGGTGCGAGCGGCGCAATGCTTCTGGCACTCGCCAACAATCGACTGAACTGGTCACTCTTCCATCAGGCCATGGACAAGACCGCGAAGCTCTCCTGCTTCGTCATTTTCATCCTGATCGGCTCGACTGTATTCAGTCTGGTGTTCCGCGGCGTCAACGGCGATCTCTGGGTCGAGCATCTCCTGACGAGCCTGCCCGGCGGACAGCTCGGGTTCCTGATCGTCGTCAATCTGATGACGTTCGTGCTCGCATTCTTCCTGGACTACTTCGAGCTCGCCTTCATCATTGTGCCCTTGCTGGGCCCAGTCGCGGAGAAGCTCGGCATCGATCTCATCTGGTTCGGCGTGCTGCTTGGCATCAACATGCAGACCTCCTTCATGCACCCGCCGTTCGGCTTTGCACTCTTCTATCTCCGAAGCGTCGCGCCGAGCGCTCCCTATACGGACCGCATCAGCGGCAAGCGGCTCGAAGGCGTATCGACGGGCCAGATCTACTGGGGTTCGATCCCCTTCGTGTGCGTCCAACTCCTGATGGTCTCGGTCGTGATCCTCTTCCCGCGGCTTGTGCTGGTCTCGCTAGACAACGGTCCCAAGATCGACCCAAGCAAGGTCAAGATCGAGGCACCGATATTGGACCAGGGCGGCTCGGACCAGCCGTTCGTCCCACAGATCAAGTAGCAAGAAAAAAGCCCCGCCGAACGGCGGGGCTTTCTCTTTCCGGGCGATCCCGATGGATCAGCCCTGCTGATGCCGCAGCATGAAGGTATCGAAGCTGTACTCCGAGAATTGGAACCAAAGTTCCTCCTCGCCGCGGAATTGCTTCCAGGCGTCGTAGATCTTCTTGAACTTCGGGTTCTTCGTGCAGGTCTCGTCGTAGAGCTCATTAGCGGCCTTGTAGCAGGCCTCGAGTACGGGCTGCGGGAAGGCCGTCAGCTTCGTGCCATTCGCGACCAGACGCCGCAGTGCCGCAGGATTGTCGGCGTCGTACTTGCCGAGCATCCAGTTCCGCGCCTCCGCCGAAGCCGTCTCGAGGGCCGCCTGATAGGTCTTCGGCAGTTTGTTCCACTGGTCGAGGTTGACGTAGAGCGAGAGCTGCGCGTTCCCTTCCCACCAGCCGGGGTAATAGTAGAACTTCGTGACCTTGTAGAATCCGAGCTTCTCGTCGTCGTAGGGGCCGACCCACTCGGCCGCGTCGATGGTGCCCTTTTCGAGCGAGGGATAGATGTCGCCGCCCGCGATGACCTGCGGCACGACGCCCAGCTTCACCAGCACGCTACCGGCCCAGCCGCCGATCCGGAATTTGAGACCCTTGAGGTCGTCGACGGTCTTGATCTCTTTGTTGAACCAGCCTCCCATCTGCGCGCCGGTGTTGCCGGCGACGATGGGATAGACGTTGTAGTCCTTGAAGAAGTCGCGCAGGAGCTGCATGCCGCCGCCGTGCCACATCCACGCGTTCTGCTGGCGCGTGTTGAGCCCGAAGGGAACAGTGGTGTCGAAAGTGAAGGTCGGGTCCTTGCCGACGTAGTAGTAGGAAGCGGTGTGGCCGAGCTCGACCGTGTTGTTCTGGACGGCGTCGAGCACCTGCAGTGCCGGCACGATCTCGCCGCCCGCGAAGGCGCGGATCTGGAATTTGTTGTCCGTGATCTCCGCCACGCGCTTTGCGAGATATTCCGCACCGCCAAAGATCGTATCGAGGCTCTTCGGCCAGCTCGCCGCCAAGCGCCATTTGATCTCCGGCATCGTCTGGGCGATCGCCGGGGCCGCTATCGTGCTCGCGGCCAGTCCGACGCCGCTCGCCTTGAGAAACTTACGCCTTTGCATGCTGTCTCCTTTGGTTCCTCCGGTGAAGCGGCCGCTTGGATCGGACCGCCCTTGATCCTTCCCGCCACCGTCTCCGCGGCTCGGCGGGTATCCGCGCGATCATACACCAAGGGAAGCAAAGGGATAGGACCCCGAAGCGAGGTGACCGCCGGCCCCGGCGCGGACCGGCGGTCGTTGAATCATCGGTCTTATTTGCCGCCGAGGTTCAACGCATGCGTGAGATTGTTCGCCTTGGCGTCCCGCTCGCCGAGCGGAGGCAGCCCATAGCGGGTCTCGATCAGTTTCAGGATGGAGGTCGTGTCATAGATCGTGTGATCGACGTGATGCCGCTTCGCGAACGGAGAGATGATTACGGTCGGCACACGCGAGCCCGGGCCCCACTTGTCGGCCTTGGGCGGCGCTACGTGGTCCCACATCCCGCCGTTCTCGTCGTAGGTCACGATGATGACCGTGCTCTTCCAGAGCGGGCTTTTGCGGATCTTCTCGATCACCTCGGCCATGTGCTCGTCGCCGGAGATGGTGTCGGCGTAACCGGGATGCTCATTGAGCTCGCCGATCGGCTTCCAGAACACAACCGAGGGGATGTCGCCCTTGTCGATTGCGGCGATCAGCTCGACCTCGTCGAGGAGGTGCTGCTTCTTCGCATCGGTCCCGTCGGCGTAATTTGCGAAATAGGCGAAGGGCTGGTGATGGAATTGGAAATCCGGCGCGGCCTTGCCCGCGAGCGCGTCGTTCCAGCCGCCGGAGTACCAGGCCCAGGAAATCCCCTTCTCCGAAAGCATGTCGCCAATAGTCTTCATGGTCTGCGGCGGCACCAACAGGGTCTTATCGGTGATGCTCGGCGGATGCGGGTTGAAGACCGTAAAGCTCGTGTTGACGATGTGGCCCTCGGGGTCGGGCAGCACCTGCCCGTCCTTCGTGAAGTGCCCATCCGGGCCGAATGTCGAGCGCATCGACTGCGGCGCTTCCTTGTAGACCGGCGTGCAGGCGCAGATGGTCCAGAAATGATTGAGGAAGGAGCCGCCGAAGGCCGCATGGAAGAAGTGGTCGGAGAGCGTGAACTCCTTCGCGTACCTCCAGAGTGCGAGCTTGCTGCCCTCATTGTAGCCCATCACCATCGCCCCGGTGTCGCCCTCCGAGACGAACTTGTTCATCTTGCCGCCATTGATCTGCGCGATCTCGTGCAGGTAAGCATGGATCGGGCTCGGGTACTTCTTATCCAGCGGCACATATTTGCCGATGAAGAACGGCCTATTGGGAAGGCTGGCGGGGAAGCGAGGATCGGGCGCCGGCGGCTTCAAGCTGGCGTCGATCACGGGCGGCAGCGTCTTGTAGGGCTTGTTCTGGAGGTCCACCTGCAGAGAGCGCTTGCCGGCATTGGCGAGCCCGTCAGCGCCCGGGAATTTGCCGAAGAGATCGTCGAAGCTGTGGTTCTCGAGATAGATCACAACAATGTGCTGGATCTTCTCGATTCCTTTGGGCGCCTTCGGCGCCGCCTGCTGAGCGGCAGCCGAAGCA
>Ga0335085_10018380_pt1 | contig 10049 bp, 10 predicted proteins | sample Lox_Sample_45_FD_206712 | JGI IMG/M metagenome (GOLD analysis project Ga0335085, IMG submission 206712) | Soil microbial communities from Loxahatchee National Wildlife Refuge, Florida, United States - Lox_Sample_4.5 | ecosystem: Environmental > Terrestrial > Soil > Wetlands | place: USA... | reverse complement strand
TCTGTTAGCTGGGCTTCGATCTCCGATCGAATCAACTCGGCGTACTCTCTGTTCGCAAGTATTGTGTATATGATGGCAAAAATTATCGACGCCGCGAGACCCGCGCCGATCTGCGTGAATTTGTCTCTGACGGAGACCGTATGATCTGCGTAAAGCAAGACCAGGGCGATGAGGCTAGCACATACGAGCACGAGAGCGAGAGCATACCGGTAGGGCCTTTGCTGCCAGCGCCTTACTGGGCTTGCCCTGCCCGTCGCCGGTAACCTGCTCATGAATTCAGGCCTCGGGCCTGGACTACTAACCTTGGGTAGGAAGTTCCTCTTCCCAGCGAGAGTGCGATGCGCCCCCTGCAGTCTGCTCCCATGTCCCGAGAATACGTATAACGAGGCCACCCGCCAAGTCACGCGGCCCGGCTTAGCACGTGAGCACCATCCGAAGGGTGCCCCGAATGTCCCATTAGTCAGCATGTGGCGTCTTTCGCAGCAGCCAGAATCCCCCGCGCTCGTCGTATCATAATCCGGATCGCCGTGATCACGGCAGTAAGACATGCCTTAGGGTTATGCTGACCTAGCGGTATAGTAAGGCGATTTGGCGCCGCGAAAATCGGCTGAGCAGTCGATAGCTCCGGTGTCATGGTGTTCGTCCGTTACGCGTTCACGGTCACCGTGACCGGCAAGCACGTCGCGATGAACATGCACCACTACTGGAAGTTCCGCGACGGAAAGGTGTGCTTCGCCCGCAGCTCCGAGGACACCGCCCAGGTTGCCGCGGCCCTGACGCCCTGACCCGCGAAGCTCATCGGCGCTGGTGCATACACTTGCTCAAGATCGGCGCGTGCGGGTACTACCCTTGCCGGCCTGGCAGTTCAGCTACATCACCGACAAACCAGGGCTACCTGCCTATCTGATCCGCCACCGAGTAGTCCGGCCCAGGCTATTGCGCATCGGCCCTAATCAACCTAGTGTGCACACTTCAGAGTGTGCACACTTTGGCGGCGATGGGTCGGAGAGGACGGCGAGTGAGCCATCCGCGTTCGTCTGGGCCTCTGCTCGGGATCCGGGTCCTCGAGCTGGCGGCGGTGGTGGCTGGCCCCACCGCGGGCCAGATCCTGGCCGACCTGGGCGCAGAGGTGATCAAGGTGGAGCCACCCGGTGGCGACGCGGCCCGCCACATCGGCCCGGCCAAGGACGGCACCGCGCTGTGGTGGAAGTTCCTCGGCCGCAACAAGCGCAGCATCGCGATGGACCTGTCCACCCCGGGCGGGCAGGGCGTCCTGCGCCGCCTGCTGCCGACCGCCGATGTGCTGATCGAGAGCTACCGGCCGGGCACGCTGGAGCGCTGGGGGTTATCGCCGGAGGAACTCCGGGCCAGGAACAGGCGGCTGGTCATCGCCCGGATCACCGGGTACGGGCGGCGCGGCCCGCGGGCCAGCCAGCCGGCGTTCGGCACGCTGGCCGAGGCGCTGAGCGGGTTCGCCAGCCTCAACGGCACGGCCGACGGCCCGCCGACGCTGCCCCCGGTGGCGCTGGCCGACTACCTGACCGGGTTCGCCACCGCCATCGCCGTGCTGGCCGCGCTGCGCGCACGGGACTGCGGGCAGGCGGACGGCCAGACCGCCGAGGTCAGCCTGCTCAGCCCGCTGCTCGCACTGCTGAACCTCCAGATCATCCAGTGCGACCAGACCGGGGTCACGCCGCGGCGGATCGGCAACCGGATGGCCACGACCGCACCGCGCAACGTCTACGCCACCGGCGACGGCCAGTGGATCGCCGTCTCTGGCACCACGCCGAAGACGGCCGCCACACTGCTGCACCTGGCCGGGCGCCCCGACCTGCCCGGGCAGGACTGGTTCGGGACCGGAGCCGGGCGCTACGCCCACGCTGACGAGATCGATCAGGCCATGCAGGCCTGGGCCGGGCGGCATTCCCTGGCTGACCTGCTGCACGCGGCGCGGGCGGCGGGCGCGACCGCCGGGCCGGTGTACGAGGTGGCCCAACTGCTGGCCGACGATCAGATCGCCAGCAACGGCCTGATCATCGCCGTGGACGACCCGGAGCTGGGGGCGGCTCGGATGCCCGGCCTGCTGTTCGAGCTGGACCGCACCCCCGGGTCGGTGCGGTGGCTGGGCGAGGAACTCGGCGCGTCCACTGACCAGGTGCTCGGCGAGCTGGACGTGGCGCCGGACGAGGTCGCCGCGTTGCGCGCCGCCGGGGCCATCCGGTGACCGGCGGCGATGGCCTGGCCAGCACCGGGGTGGCGCCGCTGGTCCGCTACGAACGCGACGGCGGCGCGGTGGCCACGCTGGTGCTGGACCGGCCGGCCAAGCTCAACGCGTTCAGCGACCAGATGGTCCGGGAACTGGCCGGCGCGCTGCGCCGGTTCGACCTCGACGGCGGCGCGCGGGCCGCGGTGCTGTGCGGCGCGGGCCGGGCGTTCTCCGCGGGCGCGGACGTACGGGAACGGCAGGGCCGTCCGGCCGCCGAGCTGGCCACCCTGCCCAGCCCGGAAGGCTGGGACGCCGACTCGGCCCAGCTGATGACCCGGGCCGTGCACTGGAAGCCGGTCGTCGCGGCCGTGCACGGTTACGTGCTCGGCATGGCCGTGGGGCTGGCCCTGGAGTGCGAGCTGACCGTCGCCGCCGCGGACGTGAAGTTCCAGGTCACCGAGACCGCGCGCGGGCTGCCGCCGACCCGCTACTGGGAACTGCTGTGCTGGCGGGCGGGCGAGGGATTCGCCACCAGGGCCGCGCTGCAGGCCGGCTACATCGAGGCCGGCGACGCGCTCGGCGCCCACCTGGTGCACCAGGTGGTACCGCCGGGTGAGCAGATCGCCGCGGCGATGGAACTGGCCAGCCAGCTGGCCGCGCATCCCCCCGGTGGGATCCGGGCCATGGTCCGGGCCCGGCGGCACCACATCCGGGAGATCAACGAGCGCTGCCGGTACGACAACGAGCTGCACAAGTTGCATCTGACCAGCGACTTCACCGCCGGCGTGGCGGGCTTCCTGGACCGGCCCGCAGCCGGGCGGGAGGGCTGAGGCGATGACCCAGGCGGTGCTGTCCGGCCTGGCCGTTGGCTCGGCCTACGTGCTGATGTCGCTGGGCTTCGCCCTGGACCTGGAGATCTGCGACATCGTCAACGCCGCGCATGGCGCGTTCGTCGTGCTCGGCATGTACCTGATGCTGGAACTGGCCGGGCTGGGCTGGCCGGTCCCGGCCGCCATCGCCGCGGCCACGGCCGGGGTCGCGCTGCTCTCGTTCCCGGTATACGTGCTGCTGGTCGGGCCCGCCCGGGCCACCGCTGGGCACCGGATCCAGCTCGTGTACACGCTGCTGCTGCTGATCGCGTCGCCGGCCGTCTTCCAGATCTTCTTCGGCGGGGACATCCTGACCGTCGCGCACCACTTCGCCTCGGTGCCGATCGCCGGGGGCACGCTCAGCACCATCGAGATCGCCTCCATCGCGGCCGCCGTCCTGCTGACCGCCGGGCTCAGCCTGGCCGCCAAGCGCACCGCGGTTGGCAAGCTGGCCTACTGCGCGGGCCGGTACCAGCTCGGCGCCCGGGCCATCGGGCTGTCCATCGCCCGCGTCTACACCCTCGTGTTCGTGCTGGCCGGCGCGCTGGCTGGGCTGGCCGGCGGGCTGATCGTGTCGTTCCAGCCGGTCAGCCCGGCGCTCGGGCTTGGCTTCGTCTCGGTGGTGTTCCTGGTCGTGATCGTGGGCCGGGCCACGCTGACCGGCTGCCTGGTGCTGGGTTTCGGCTACGGCGTGGCCCAGGCGCTGCTCAACTACTTCGCCCCCGCCGCGATCGCCGCCACGCTGACGTATCTCGTGTTCCTGGCGGCGCTGGTGGTCGCGCAGCAGGGCGCGAGCAGGCGGGTGGCGGCATGAACCGGGCACTGGCGTTAAGAGGAAGTGATCTTGGGTTGCGGGTGCGGGAACAACGCGCTCAGCTGGCGGCGCTGGCCGCCGCCCTCGCGGTGCTGGCCGTCCTTCCGCTGGTCACGCCAGGCAGCCTGCTCACCATCGCCACCACCGACCTGATCTTCTTGCAGCTGGCCTACGCGTGGAACCTGGTCGGTGGCTTCCTCGGCGAGCTGTCGCTCGGCCACATGATCTTCTGGGCCATGGGCTCGTTCGGCGTGATCCTGGCCATCAACCACGGGCTGCCGGTGCCCGCGGTGCTGGCCGGCCTGGTGCTGGCGGGCGCGGCGGCCGGGGTCGGCATGGCCCTGGCCATCCGGCTGGCCCGGCTGGAAGGGCTGCTGTACGTGGCCATCTTCACCCTGATCCTGGGCGAGATCTGCGCCAGCGTGGCCGGCAACTGGCCGCCGCTCGGCGCGTCCACCGGCATCGTCGCGGTGCGGCTGCCGGGGATCGGGCCGGACGGGCAGTACGAGCTGCTGGCCGGCGCGGTCCTCGTGGCGGTGGCCGCGAACGTGTGGGTGTCGCTGACCCGCCGGGGCATCCGGTGGCAGGCCATCCGGGATGACGCCGCCGCCGCGGAAACGGCCGGGGTCCGGATCACCCGGGAACGGGCCGGCGCCTACGCGCTCAGCGCGGCGTTGTGTGTGCTGGGCGGGGCGTTCCAGGGCTACTACACCGGCAGCGCCTCGGCCACCGTCTCGCTCGACGTGTCGGTGCTCATCACGGTCTCGCTGGCCGTGTTCGTGGGCGGGCCAGGCACGCTGCTCGGCCCGCTGGCCGGGGCACTGGTCATCTACGGGCTCGGCTCCGTGGTGACCAGCGTGTCGACCAGCGTCAACGCCTCGCTCTACGCGCAGGTGGCCGAGTTCGCGGTCGCGCTGATCGCGCTGCGGCTGCTGGTGCCGCGGCTGGGGAACCGGGATCTGCTCAGCGGCATCGGCTGGCTGCTGAGCCGCCGGGTTCCCAGGCTGCGCCCCGGCCAGGCCACCCGGCGGCGTGCCGCGGACCGGGGCGAGCCGGTGATCCTGCCCCCGGCTGGCCATCCCCCGCCCGGCGGCGGACCGCTGGTCATCGACGCGGTCAGTAAAGCGTTCGGCCAGGTGACGGTGCTGCGCGGGGTCTCGTTCCAGGTCGAGCCGGGCCAGGTGGTCGGGCTGCTCGGGGCGAACGGGGCGGGCAAGAGCACGCTGTGCAACATCCTGTCCGGCCTGCTCCGGCCGGACCAGGGCGCGGTATCGCTCGGCGGCACCGACCTGGCGCGCATCCCGGTCACGGAGCGGTCCCGGCTCGGGGTGGGGCGGAGCTTCCAGACGCCACGGCTGTTCCCGACCCTGTCGCTGCGCGACAACCTGGCCGTCAGCACCGCGATCGGGCACGGCCAGGCCGGGCAGATCCTGCACGCGCTCGCGGTGGAGGGAGCCGACACGCGGGTCTCACGGGAGAGCGAGTTCTTCGCCCGGCGGCTGGCGGAAGTGGCCCGTGCGGTGTTTCTCGGCCGCCAGCTGCTGCTGCTCGACGAGCCGCTCGCGGGCCTCACCGAGGACCAGCACACGGTGGTCCTCGGCCTGGCCCGGCAGGCGGCCAGGAGCGGGTCGCGGGTGATCCTGGTCGAGCATCTCGTGCCGGTGGTCGCCCCGGTGGTGGACAAGCTGGTGGTGCTGGCCGGGGGTGTGGTCATCGCGGACGGGCCGCCCGCCGAGGTGCTGGCCGACGCGGCGGTCATCGACGCCTACCTGGGCAGCGCGCTGGTGGTGGAGTCGTGACGGCGCTGGCGGCCCGCGGCCTGGCGGCCGGCTACGGGCAGTTGCAGGTGCTGCGCGGGGTCGGCCTGGACGTGGGCGCCGGGCAGGTGGTGACGATCATCGGCCCGAACGGGGCGGGCAAGTCCACGCTGATGGCCACGCTGGCCGGCGCGTGCCGGGCCTGGGCGGGCCAGGTCACCCTGGGCGCGGACGATGTCACGCAGGCCTCCTGCGCCAGCCGGATGCGCCGCGGGCTGGGCTGGGTGCCCGAGGGGCGCAACGTGTTCGCCCGGCTGTCGGTGCGCGACAACCTCTACCTGAGCTGCTACATGGCCGGGCACAAACGCGAATTCGGTGACCTCGAAGCGCAGGTCCTCGACGAGTTCCCGGTGCTGGCCCGCAAGCACCGGTCGCCGGCCGGCGCCCTGAGCGGCGGGGAGCAGCAGATCCTGGCGCTGGCCCGGGTCCTGGTCCGGCGGCCCGCGGTGACGCTGCTCGACGAGCCGACGACCGGCCTGGCGCCCGCGATCGTCGGGGTGCTCGCCGCCGCGGTGGCCCGGCGGGCCGGTCAGGGCATGGCCTGGGTGATCACCGAGCAGAACATCGGCTGGCTGGCCGGCCTCACCACGTCCGTCCAGGTCATGCTCGGCGGCCAGATCGTAGGCACGGGTGGCCGGGCGCTGCTGCGCGACCGGGCCGCCCTCCAGGAGCTGTACTTCGGCGCCGGGCACCGGCGGCCGCGATGAGTCAACCGCGATGAGTCAACCGCAATGAGTCAACCCAGAGGAAGGGTACGACGATGTCCCGTGGGATCAGATTAGGGTCAGGACCGGGAGCCGGGCTCTCGCTGCTGACGGTGGCCGTGCTGGTCACCGCGTGCGGCGGCAGCACGGCCACGAGCACCCCGGGCAGCGCGAACCCGCGGCAGGTGCTCATCGGCGCGCCGCTGTCGCTGACCGGGGTCGGCGCCGGCTTCGGCGTGCCCCAGCTGCACGCGGCGCAAGCCGAAGTGGCGGCCATCAACGCGGCGGGCGGGATCAAGGATCTCGGCGGGGCCAAGCTCAAGCTGGACGTGGCCGACGACCAGAGCAGCCCGACGGTGGCCGAAACGCTGCTACGGCAGATGGCCGCGCAAGGCGCCACGGCGTTCATCGGGCCGGTGCTGAGCAGCGTGCTGACCCCGGACGAGCCGGTGATCCAGGAGCTGAAGGTGCCGCTGTTCACCCCGGCCGCGGGCGACGCGATCACCGACCACAACTCGGGCTACGTCTTCCGGTCTATCGAACGGGCGTCCGGGTTCGCCGACAGCATGGCCAGCTACCTGAAGTCGCTGGAGACGTCCCAGCACGCCCCCATCACCCGGATGGCGATCGTCGACGTGAGCCTGGAGCCCGGCCCGTCGGTGGCGAGCGCGTTCGAGGCGGCCGCGAAGGCTGACGGCTGGCACACCCAGATCAACACCTACGACGAGACCACGGCCGACTTCTCCCCCATGGTCGGCAAGATCGCCTCCTACAACCCGCAGGTCGTCGTGGGCTACCAGGATCCTAATGACGCGGTGCTTTTCGCCAAGGCCGTCACCCAGCAGAAATGGCGCCCGCACGATGGCTTTGGCTGGATATTCGGCGGGCAGGATCTCAACAGTTTCAAGGCCTCGCTTGGCCCTTCGGTCAATGGCTGGCTTGACGCCGCCTATACGGCCGGCCTGGACAGCTCCACTTATCCCGCGTCGGTGCAGGCCATCGCCGAGAAATACATGAGCCAGTACAACGTGCCATTGAACGGCAATCAGGGTTCGCTCGCCGCTATTGTCGGCCTGGTCGCGGACGCGGTGTCCGCCGCGCACAGCACCAATCCGCAGAGGGTCGCGGCCGCGGCCAGGAAGCTGAGCTTCACGTCCTCCAGCGGTTCCGCATATCCCTTCCCGCAGTCCGGCGGGGTAAAGTTCGACGCGAGCCAGGACAACGTGGGATTCATCCCGCCGATCATCCAGCTCGAAGGCAGCGCAGCCGAGCCGGCCCAGGTCGTGGTGAGCCCACCCGCCCTGGCGACCGGGAAGGTCGACTGGCCGGCCGGAAGCTGAAGGAGAAACGAGCAGTGATTGACAATGGGGGGGACGGCGAGCCCATTCTCGGCAATGCCGTCCCCCTCAATCAGCGGGAAGAACTCCGTGACACGGTGGTCCGGCGGCTCATCAAATGGCATGGCCGCCGTGAGCCTCTGGTATGCAACATCGCCGAGGTCATCGCCACGGACCTTATCTTTGGGACACTCAAACCCGGCGCCGAGCTGAACTCCGTGGATCTGGCCGAGCGATTCAACGTCAGCCGCACCCCGGTGCGCGAGGCCCTGATGCTGCTGGAGCAGGAAGGCCTGGCCGTGGTGAGCGCGCGTAAGCGCGCCCGGGTCGCGTCGCCGGGTCAGGGCGAGATCAGGGAGATCTACGGCCTGCGCAGCCAGTTGCTCGCGCTCATGGTGCGCGAACTGGTCACCAAGGTGACCGGCGAGCAGGTGCGCGAGCTGGCCGCGTGCGTCGACCGGCTGGAAGCCCAGGTCGGCGCGGGCCAGGTGGACGGCTATTTCCGCGGCCATGTCGAGTTCCAGGACCTGATGGCCGAGTACGCGGGCAACCGCACGCTCAAGCGAGTGCTGGACTCGCTGGCGTTGCGCACCCTGGTGCTGCGCTACGTGAGCGCGTCCAGCCCGGGCCGGATGCACGTCGGCGCCCGGGAGCAGCGCCAGCTGGTGGAGGCCATCGCCAGCCGGGACGCCGATCTGGCCGCGGCCGTCATCACGCACTCGACCCTGCAGGCCCTGGCGACCGTGGAGCGGGCGTGGGGCGGCCGCGCGGTGGCGGCCGATGACGGCGACGGCCGGCCGTGACCGCTCCGCTGGTGCTGCTGCACGCCATCGGGCTTGACCGCGGCCAGTGGCCGGGCCTGGCCAGCCCTCAGCCCGGGGGCCCGGCTGTTGACCAGCCCGGCGTCCTGGCCCTCGACCTGCCGGGGCACGGCGGCCAGCCGGCCGGCCCGGCCATCACCCTGGGCGGCGTGGCCGACACCGTGGCGGCCTCGATACCGCCGGGAAGCGACGTCGTCGGGCTGTCCCTGGGCGGGATGGTGGCCCAGCATCTCGCCCTCCGGCACCCCGGCCAGGTGCGCTCCCTGGTGCTCGTGTGCACCAGGCCGTACGCCAGCCCGGCCGAGATGAACCAGCGGGCCGCGGCCACCGAGCAGGCCGGCATGCCCGGTGTGCTCGACGAGACGTTGCGCCGGTGGTTCACCGCGGACGCGCTGGCCGGCCCCGATCACCCCGGCGTCCGCTACGCGGCCCGGCGGCTGCTGGCCGACGACGCGGCCGTGATCGCCGCCTACTGGCGGGCCATGGCCCACCACGATCTGCGCCGCGACCTGCGCCGGATCACCCAGCCCGTGACCATCGTGGTGGGCCGGCAGGACGTGACCAGCTCGGCTGAGTCGGCCGCGGAGTTCCACCGGCTGATCCCCGGCAGCCAGCTGGTGACCTGTGAAGGACCGCACCTGATCTCGCTGGAACGGCCCGCCGGGCTGGCCCGGGCTATCCATGATCACCTCGGCTGGGCGGCGGAGCGGGAGCGGGCCGGTGGCGGAGCGGGAACGTGACGCGCGCTCGTGCCGAGGAGGCGGCCCGCGGCCTGCTCGTGGTGCGCAGCCAGGTGGCGCCCGCGCTGCACGCCGACTACCACGCCTGGTACGACAACCAGCACGTGCCGGACCGGATCCGGCTGCCAGGCTGGCTCACCGCCCGCCGGTATGTCGCGGCGCACGACCCGGAGCAGTTCCTGGCCTGCTACGACCTGGAGAACCTGGCCGTGCTGCGGCGGCCACCATACGTCAGCCTGCGCGCCGACCGGCCCACCGCCGAGCAGGCCATCCTGGACCGTATCGGGCCCATGGACCGGCGGGTCTACCGTGAGCTGGCCGCTACCCCCGGGGGGCATGCGGAGCTGGGCGTATGCGGGGCGCTGCTGCTCTGCGTCTGGTGGCAGCCCGCCCCGGACGCCACGGCGGCGTTCCACGACTGGTACGAGCGCGAGCACCTCCCGATGCTGGCCCAGGTCCCCGGCTGGCTGCGCAGCCGGCGCTTCGCACTGGCCGAAGGGCCCGGGCCGGCCTTCCTGGCCCTGCACGACCTGGCCAGCGCCGACGTCTTCGACCACCCGCAGTACATCCAGGCCACGGCCACGCCGCGGCGGGCGGCCGCGGTAGCCCACCGAACCGGCTACGAGCGGGTCCTGTATCAGCTGATCCGCCGCTTCGATCCCCCGGAAGAGACCCTTCCTTCTTAACGCCAGTGCCTCCGCACGCCGGTACCTCAGCGCCAGGGCCTGACCGCGGCGAGCC
>Ga0335085_10018379_pt1 | contig 10050 bp, 6 predicted proteins | sample Lox_Sample_45_FD_206712 | JGI IMG/M metagenome (GOLD analysis project Ga0335085, IMG submission 206712) | Soil microbial communities from Loxahatchee National Wildlife Refuge, Florida, United States - Lox_Sample_4.5 | ecosystem: Environmental > Terrestrial > Soil > Wetlands | place: USA: Florida... | reverse complement strand
CGGCAATTCACGGCGACACGGTCATTTTCACATCCGAAGGCGACCTCTGGACCGTGAGCATTCACGGCGGAGCGGCGCAGCGCATCACGTCGAACACCGGCGTCGAGAAGATGGCGACGATTTCGCCCGACGGAGGAACGGTCGCGTTTCAGGCCAACTATGAAGGGCCGACAGAAGTCTACACGATGCCGGTGGGCGGCGGCCTGCCGCAACGGGCGACTTGGGACGGCGACGCGATTCCTGAAGGATGGACGCCGAACGGCAAGCTGATGGTGCGGACGAAGCGTTACTCGACGCTGCCCTCCCCGCAGATCGTTCTGATCGACCGGAGCGGAGCCAGGGAGATTGTGCCGCTGGCCTCCGCGTCGGAAGGAGCGTATGCAGCGGACGGAAAGACGCTCTTCTTTACACGGTGGGACAAGCAATCGAGCAACACGAAACGTTACGCCGGCGGCGAGACCGAAAATATCTGGCGCTTCGATGGCACAGCCGAGGCCACGCCGATGACGGCCGATTATGCAGGCACGTCGCACAATCCGATGTTCTGGAATGGCCGGGTCTATTTTCTCTCCGACCGTGACGGCGTGATGAATGTCTGGTCGATGGACCAGCAGGGGCAAGGCGCCAAGCAGGAGAGCCATCAGAAGAGTTTCGATATCGAGGCGGCGTCTCTATCCAACGGACGCGTTGTTTATGCCTGTGCCGGCGATCTCTGGCTGCTCGATCTCAGCACTGGGCAGGAGGCCCCGCTTCCGGTGACGCTGGTTTCGGATTTTGATCAGCTGCGCGAGCACTGGGTGAAGTCGCCGATTGAATACATCACCAATGTTCATCTCGCGCCCGATGGATCGCGCGCGGTCTTCACGGCACGCGGCGAAGTTTTCACGCTGCCTGCGAAGTCGGGACGCATTGTGAAGGTGGCGGGCGATTCGGGCGTGCGGTATCGCGATGCGCGTTTCATGCCGGACGGCAAGAGCATCGTGGTGCTTTCGACCCAGAGCGGTGAGACCGAGTTCTGGAACTATCCGGCGAATGGCGAGGGAGCCGGTGAGCAGTGGACGCATGACGCCAAGGTGCAGCGGTGGGAGGGTGTTCCGTCTCCCGACGGTCGCTGGCTGGCGAACCGGGACAAGGATCAGCAGTTGTGGGTTTACGACACCAACACAAAGCAGAACAAGCGCATCGCCCAGTCGATGAACGGCGATTTTGACGATCTCAGCTGGTCTCCCGACAGCCGCTGGCTCGCGTATGTGGAGACAGCTGATAACCAGTTCGCACAGATCAAGATTCTGAATGTCGAGTCGGGGAAAATTGAGACGATTACGTCGGACCGCTACAACAGCGTGAAGCCGGTGTGGAGTTCGGACGGAAAGTGGCTGTATTTCCTGTCCGACCGCACGCTGAAGACGGTCGTGCCGTCGCCGTGGGGTCCGCGTCAGCCGGAACCTTTCTTCGACCGGACGGTGAAGATATACGAGCTCGCCCTAATGCCGGGGTTGCGGTCGCCGTTCCTTCCGCCTGACGAACTGCATCCCGAAGAAAAGAAAGACGAGAAGAAGGACGACGACATAAAGAAGAGCGAAGCCAAACCGGCTGCCGGAGAGAAGCCTGCGGACCAAAAGAAAGATGAGAAGAAGCCTCCGGAAGTGAAGATCGACTTCACGGATCTGGCGTCGCGGCTGAGTGAGGTTCCCGCGCCTGCGGGGAACTATGACAGCCTGCGCGCCACTGAGAAACGGCTTTGCTGGCTGAACGGGAGTGCGGAAGACCCGCCAAAACTGGCGCTCCAGTGCTTCGACATCGCCAACAAGGGTGACGAAGTAGAAACCGTCATGGCCGACGTGAAGAGCTATGACATTTCGCTTGACCGCAAAAAGCTGCTGATCAGGAAAGGCGAGAAGGGCGAGCAATTCTACATTTTCGACGCGGACGTGAAGGCGACGACGACTGGCGACGCAAAGGCCCTGGCCAAGGCTGCCATGGATCTTTCGCACTGGACGTTTTCCACCAACCCGCGGGAGGAGTATCGGGGAATCTTTCTCGACGCGTGGCGAATGGAGCGTGACTACTTCTATGACCGGCACATGCATGGAGTGGACTGGATCGCGATGAGAGAGCGGTATCTGCCGCTTGTTGACCGTGTGGCCGACCGCGATGAGCTGAACGACGTAATTGCCCAGATGGTCAGTGAGCTTTCAGCCCTGCATATTTTCGTCGACGGAGGGGATACTCGGAAACCGGCGGACCAGATCGACCTGGCGTCTCTTGGAGCGCAATTCAGGCGCGACGAGAGGGCAGGTGGTTATGTTGTGGAGCACATCTATCTGCACGATCCCGACCTGCCGGATGCGGCTCCACCGCTCGCCCGGCCGGAGTCTCTGGTGAAGGAAGGAGAGGTGATCGTCAGCATCGATGGGCAGAGTCTGCTCGGCGTTCAAGACGAGCGGGCGTTACTTCGCGGCAAGGCCGGCCAGCAGGTGCTGCTGCGAGTAAAGCCGGCGTCGGGCGAACCCCGTGATGTGCTGGTGAAGCCGATCCCAGCCAAAGACGATGGAAAACTGCGTTATAGCGAGTGGGAGTACACGCGCAGGCTACGGGTCGAGCAAGAATCCGGCGGCAAGATCGGGTACGTTCATCTGCGCGCCATGACAAAGGAGGACATCGATAACTGGGCACGGGAGTATTATCCAGTCTTCGACCGGCAAGGGCTGATCATCGATGTACGCCATAATCGCGGGGGCAATATCGATTCCTGGCTGCTGAGTAAGCTGCTGCGCCAAGCATGGTTCTACTGGCAGCCACGCATCGGGAATCCGGCATGGAACATGCAGTATGCCTTCCGCGGCCACGTCGTCGTGCTATGCGATCAGGACACCGCGTCCGACGGCGAGGCTTTTGCCGCCGGCTTCGAGCATTTCAGGATGGGAAAAGTCATCGGTATCCGAACCTGGGGCGGCGAGATCTGGCTCAGCTGGGATAATCCGCAGGCCGATAACGGATTTGCAACCGCGGCGGAACTCGGCGTCTACGGGCCTGACGGCAAATGGCTCATCGAAGGGCATGGGGTCGATCCGGATGTGGTGGTTGACAATCTGCCGCACGCCACGTTCTCCGGTAACGACGCGCAGCTCGAGGCGGCAATGGACTTGCTGAAGCAGGAGATTCAATCAGACCCTCGGCCAGTGCCGAAGGCCCCACCCTATCCGGATAAGTCGTTCAAGTACGCGCAGTGATTTCTTCGGCCCGCCGTTCAAGCTGGTTCATCTCCATGCCGGGCATTGCGAAATGATCCACGTTGTCGTAGCCCTGGTCGTGTAAGGAGGCCAATGAGAAGTCTAATCTTCGCCATCAACATCACCATCGATGGCTGCTGCGACCACACCAAGATAATTCCTGATGAGGACACATTTGAATATTTCATGGACCTCATGCGAGAGGTTGACCTGCAAGTCTTCGGGCGTAAGACCTACGAATTAATGGTTCCTTATTGGCCCGACGTAGCCAAAGATCCGTCGGCGACGAAAACAGACCGCGAATTTGCGGAAGCATTTGTCTCCCTCAACAAACTTGTGTTCTCGCGGACATTAGCGAGCGTCGAAAACAGCAATGCCAGAATCGTTCGGACGAACCTTCATGACGAGATCGTGAAATTAAAACAAGCACCCGGCAAGAATATTTTGGTCGGCGGCGTCGATATTCCTTCGCAACTCATGCAGCTCGGTCTGGTTGACGAATATCGTTTCGTCGTCTCGCCAACCATTGCCGGAGAAGGCAGACGGTTGTTGCAAGGCGTCAGTCTGAGCGAAAGTTTGCGCTTGAACCTGGTTGAGTCAAAGATTTTCAAATCAGGAAGCGTTGCACTTCGCTACCTGAAACAGTGACAGAAGAATCTGCGACCGCTCTGCTGCGCCGCGGACACGACCTACAGAACGGTTTTGTCGTGCCGTGTACTTTTTGCATGTCAATACTTCTAAATACAACACTCGCCCATAAGGCGCTGAACGACAGGAAAATATAAGCTTCGCTAATCCCGGATTTAAATCTTCTGAATTTGAAAAAATGTAAGCAGTGGTCGGGACTGTGAATTTCGCCCCTGCGGCCGTTTCGCCGCCCACAAATTCGTCGCTTTGCCGTCGTACGCCGATAACTAGCCTACGCCGTTAGCTGCGATGCCGGGCTTCGTAGTTGCTGATTTCTGATTCGTGCAGCAGCGTCATGCCGATCTCATCAAGACCGTGCATCAACCGGTGGCGGCGGAACGACTCAACCTCAAACGCCTCTGACAAGCCGAAGTCGTCGGTAATGGTCTGCTGCTCGAGATCGACCGTCAGGTGATAGGGCCTGTGCTTGTGCGCGTGGTCGGCAATGCGCTCGATCGTCGGCTCGGACAATTCGATCACCAGCAAGCCGTTGTTGCCGGCGTTGTTGCGGAAGATGTCGGCGAACGACGGCGCGAGGATGACGCGGAAGCCAAACTCACCCAGCGCCCAGGCGGCGTGCTCGCGCGAGGAGCCGCAGCCGAAGTTCTTGCCGGCAACCAGGATGGTTGCATCGCGGAAATGCTCATGGTTGAGCACAAAGTCTTCGCGGTCGCGACCGTCGGGGTGGTAGCGCCAGTCGGAAAACAGGAATTGTCCGAAGCCCGTGCGCTCGATGCGTTTCAGGTGTTGCTTGGGAATGATCTGGTCGGTGTCGATGTTCTCCCGGTGAAGCGGAGCGACTACGCCACGATGTTTGCGAATCGGTTCCATGGCTAGTTCCTGTACTCCCAGCCGCGCACATCGACGAAGTGGCCGGCAACTGCCGCGGCTGCGGCGGTCTCGGGACTGACCAGGTGGGTGCGACCGTCGCGCCCCTGGCGGCCCTCGAAGTTGCGATTGCTGGTAGAGGCGCAGCGTTGTTTTGGCGCCAGAATGTCAGGGTTCATGCCGAGGCACATCGAACAGCCCGGCTCCCGCCACTGCGCCCCGGCTTCTTTGAAAATGCGGTCAAGCCCTTCCCGCTCGGCGGCCTGTTTCACGGCCTCCGAACCGGGGACTACCAGAACGCTCACGTTGGGATGCACTTTGTGTCCGTGGATGACTTTGGCTGCGGCACGCAAGTCTTCCAGACGGCCGTTGGTGCATGAGCCAATAAATACGCGGTCAACGGAGACATCCTCGATCCGAGTGCCGGCCTTCAGTCCCATGTACTCGAGCGCCGACAGCATGGCCGCGCGTTCGGATGCGTTGCGCGCCTGATCAGGATCGGGAACACTGGCAGTCACGGGTACGGACATTCCCGGATTCGTGCCCCAGGTCACGATGGGCGCGAGTTGCGGGCCGTCGATGGTGATCTCACGATCAAAGGTTGCGCCTTCGTCAGTTGCGAGCTCGCGCCATCGGTTGACGGCTTCCCTCCAGAAATCCCCCTGCGGTGCGTAGGGCCTTCCCTTCATATAAGCAAACGTGGTTTCGTCGGGAGCGACCATGCCGGCACGGGCACCGCACTCGATGCTCATGTTGCACATGGTCATGCGCTCTTCCATGGTGAGGCTGCGAACCGCGTCGCCGGCATATTCGATCACGTAGCCGGTGCCGCCGTCGGTCCCGAGCCGACGAATGATCTCCAGAATCAAATCCTTCGCAGTGGTGCCTTCCGGTAACTCTCCCGTCGTCGAAATGCGCATGCTACGCGGCTTTTTTTGCGAAACGCATTGCGTCGCCAGGACGTGCTCCACTTCCGATGTACCTATCCCAAAAGCCAACGCTCCGAATGCCCCATGCGTACTGGTGTGGCTGTCGCCGCAGACGATGGTCTTGCCGGGCTGGGTCAAACCAAGCTCAGGCCCAATCACATGAACGATACCCTGCCGTCCCGAGCCGATATCAAAAAGTGGAATGCCGTTGGCTTCGCAGTTTTTGCGCAAAGTTGCAATCTGTTGGGCAGCCACCTGGTCCTTGATGTGAAAGCGTTCGTCGGACGTCGTAGGAACGTTGTGGTCGATGGTGGCGAAGGTGAGATCGGGACGGCGAACTTTGCGGTTGGCCAGCCTGAGGCCTTCAAATGCCTGGGGCGAAGTGACTTCGTGTACGAGGTGGAGGTCGATGTAGAGCAGCGTGGGTTCGCCTTCCGGCGCACGCACCACGTGCGAGTCCCATACTTTCTCGAAGAGTGTTTTTGGTGTGGACATCAGAACTTCTCTTTAGGACTCGAAAAGCAGATCCCTCGGGGCTGAAGAACACCCCACGAAACGCAATGCCGGCGTTTCGCGGGGACTCCGTTCAGCCCCGTGATGACAAAAATAAGGGCCTAGACGCTTTTAGCACGCCGCGCGGGCTAAAGCCCGCGTGGAGAATTAAGGAGCCGCAATCGGCACGGCTGAAGCCGTGCCCTGATACGAAACCTCGCCAAAACAAGTTTCCCCGCAATTTGTGAAGTCATGCCCTAATTCAAACATCGCCAGAACAAGTCTTCCGCAAGCTGAAGTCGTGCCCTGACGCGAAACCGTTGCAGGACGGCATTTCTGAAGGCGACGCTGCCGTCCGAACCTCAGACGGCGTGGTAGGCCATCTGCATCTGTAGCAGGTCGGTCACCGATTCGACGACCGCCTGACCGATGGCGTCCGTCGGAGCGGTGGGACGCTTGCGGCGTCCGCTCAGATCGGGTGTAACCAGTCCGCGCGTCAGCGTGCGATCGACCGCCTGCATGATCTTGTCCGACTCATGGTAGAGCCCGGCGGTGTAGCGCAGCAACATGGCAGCCGACTGAATGGCTCCAAACGGGTTTGCCATGTTCTTGCCGGCAATGTCGGGAGCAGAACCATGGACCGGCTCATAAAGCTCGACCTTGCCGCCAACGCTGGCAGAAGCCAACATGCCGAGCGATCCGCTGATCACAGCGGCTTCGTCGGAGAGAATGTCGCCGAAGAGGTTCTCCGTCAGGACAACATCGTAGCGGGCCGGCGTCGTAACCAACTGCATCGCGAACGAATCGACATAAGCGTGCTCGACCTGCACGTCGGGATATTGCTTCGCCACTTCGTTGACCGTGCGCCGCCAGAGCTGAGAAGTCTCGAGCACGTTGGCCTTGTCGACGGATGTCAGGAGGCGCTTGCGGCGGCGCGCTTCCAGGAAGGCGATGTGGGCCACGCGCTCGATCTCTTCCCTGTGGTAGCGCATGGTGTTGTGAGCATGGCCTTCCGGGTTCAGCTCGCGGGGCTCGCCGAAATAAAGGCCGCCCAGCAGTTCGCGGACGATCAGTATGTCGGCGCCGCGGGTCACGTCTTCGCGCAAGGGCGAACAGTCGGCAGTGGCTTCGTAGGCTTTGACAGGACGCAGGTTGGCGAAGCCGCCGAGGGCCTGACGAAGGGCCAGGAGTCCAGCCTCGCAACGCATGTCGCCGGTAAGATGGTCGAATCTGCGATCGCCGACGGCGCCAAGAAGAACAGCGTCGGCTTCCAGACAGGCTGCCAAAGTGCGTTCGGGCAGGGGCCTGCCATCCTGTTCGATCGCTACTCCGCCGATGCGATGATGCTCGAAGCGGAATTCGTAGCCGCAGACGTCGGACACCGCCTGCAAGACCCCAACTGCCTGTTTGATTACTTCAGGGCCGATTCCATCACCCGGCAATACGACAATACGTAACTTCATGCCGGATGCATCTCCTGAGAATGCGACTCGCTGTCGCGCATGCCGCCGCGATGGGCGAACAGCATGGCGATCAAGTCCTGCTCGTAGACGTGCTTCTTGCGGTCAGCGAGATGAGTGAACTGGGAGTAAATCTGGTTGACTTCCTCGTTCGACAACTCATGACCGAGTTCGCGGTATTTGTAGACCAGCGCGTGGCGGCCCGAGTGCTTGCCGAGGACGATGCGCTCGGCGGGGATGCCCACGGTTTCGGGTGTCATGATCTCGTAGCACAGCGGATTGCTGAGCACTCCGTGCTGGTGGATGCCAGCCTCATGGGCGAAGGCGTTGCGGCCGACGATGGCCTTGTTGGGCTGCACTTCGAAGCCGATCAGCTCGGACAAGAGCTGGCTGGTGGCGTAAATTTCCGGATGGTTGATGCCGGTATCGATGCCGTAGCGATCGGCGCGTACGTGGAGCGCCATGGCAATTTCCTCCAGCGAGGCATTACCCGCGCGCTCACCGATGCCGTTGATGGTGCACTCGACCTGACGGGCGCCGGCTTCGACGCCGGCCAGCGAGTTGGCGACTGCGAGGCCCAGGTCGTTGTGGCAGTGAACCGAGATGGTAACGTTTTCGATTCCTTTTACCCGCTGACGAATGGTGCGAATCAAGTCGCCGTACTCGCCGGGGGTGGTATATCCAACCGTGTCGGGAATGTTCAGCGTAGTTGCGCCGGAGTCAACCGCCGCTTGCAGCACTTCGCAGAGGAAATTTACGTCGGAGCGGGTTGCGTCTTCGGGAGAAAACTCGACGTCGGTGCAGAGGGAACGGGCATAGGCGACCATACGGCTGGCCTGCTTCAGGGCCTCGTCGCGTCCGATTTTGAGCTTGAAGGCAAGGTGAATGTCGGAAGTCGCCAGGAAGGTGTGGATGCGCGGGCGCATGGAGCGGCTGACGGCTTCCCACGCGATCGCGATGTCCTTCTCAACGCAGCGCGCCAACGCGGCGATGATCGGTCCGTGAACTTCGGTGGCGATGCGGCGTACCGCCTCGGCATCACCTGAGGAGGCGACGGGGAATCCGGCCTCGATAATATCGACGCCCAATGCCTGGAGCTTGCGGGCGAATAGGAGTTTCTCGTCCCCGTTCATGCTGCATCCGGGGGCCTGCTCGCCGTCGCGAAGCGACGTATCGAAAACTAATACGCGGTCTCGCTGCATATCTCCTCCAAGGTTTGGTTCTCTTCTAGGTTATCGGCACCTATTCGATTAGTCAAACTAATAACACTTTACAAATCATTAGCCACGATGATTAAATTAGCCAACCTTCCCGATTCAGGAATGCGAGTAATGCTATGGAACTCTTTCAGTTAGAAACCTTTCTGGCAGTAGCCGAGGAAAAATCCTTCTCCCGGGCGGCTGCCCGTATGCATCGCACGCAATCGGCCGTCAGCCAGACCATCTCGAAACTCGAAGACGAACTGGGTGAGCGGCTGTTCGATCGTTCGTCCCGCGACGGGTCGCTGACTGACGCGGGCCAAGTATTGCAGTCGTATGCCAAAGAGCTGCTCAACGTTCGCGGCGAAGCCCAGGAAGCGCTGAAGGAGCTACGCATGCTCCACCAGGGCAAGCTGGTGATCGCGGCCAACGAGTTCACGGCGCGCTACCTGCTTCCGGTGCTGCACCAGTTTCATCGCATGCATCCCATGATCCGCATCCAGATGGTGCGCACTCTGGCGCGCGAAGTTCCCAGCCAGGTGCTCAACCACGATGTCGAATTCGGCGTCGTCTCGTTCCGCACCGACGATAGCGACCTGACCTCGCACATGCTCTACCGCGACGAACTGGCGCTGATCGTGTATCCGCGGCATCCGCTGGCCAAAGCTGATGAGGTCGGCATCAAAGATCTGGGCGCGGAATCGTTCATCGCGCACAGTGTGCTGAGTCCCTATCGCGAAAAAGTCATTCAGGCTTTCAAGAAACACCACACGCCGCTGCACATGAACGTCGAGCTGCCGACCATCGAAGACATCAAGCAGTTCGTGCGCATGGAAAACGGCGTCGCGCTGGTACCCCTCATCGCTGTCGAACATGAGATCGCGTGCAAAGAGCTCGTCCATGTTCCCTGCCCCGAGCTCGCCATGGAGCGCAAGCTGCGTATCGTTTACCGGACTGGGACCGTGCTCTCTCATGCTGGTCAGGCGTTCCTCAAAACCTGCCGGGCGGTTTCGCAAGCGCCGGGATCGCGGTATTTGATGCTGTCGGAGCATTGATCCCTACCGCTCGCAGGGGCTAAAGCCCCCACACTACTTTTAACGCGCTACGGCATGACTGAAGTCATGCCCTGATACGAATCGTCGAGTCTATCGGCACGGCTAAATCGGTTGCCGAAAGAGTCGAACAGCGGATCCCTCGGGGCTAAAGCCCCTCGTGATGACAA
>Ga0335085_10018378_pt1 | contig 10050 bp, 8 predicted proteins | sample Lox_Sample_45_FD_206712 | JGI IMG/M metagenome (GOLD analysis project Ga0335085, IMG submission 206712) | Soil microbial communities from Loxahatchee National Wildlife Refuge, Florida, United States - Lox_Sample_4.5 | ecosystem: Environmental > Terrestrial > Soil > Wetlands | place: USA: Florida... | reverse complement strand
CGGATGACAGTTCGGGATAGCCAACTCCGGTAACTGATCGGCCTCGGCCTCGCCCACCACGGCCAGGTCGATTGCACTGCTGTGGTTCTCAGCCGCATGAGCGCCGGTTCCCGCGGCGACGATCTGGACGGGAACATCCGGATACCTGCGGACCCAGCTGTCCAGCCGGCGGTCGATCTGCCGCACCGTAGCGTGGCGACGCCGCCCTTCCTCCATGGCCTGATGCACCACCTCGTCGTTGTCGGGTTCGTCGTTGAGTACCACGGCGATCACACCGAGTTCCGTCGGCGATCCGTCTGGATTGGTCCGGATGATCGCAACCGGGCAATGTGCGCCCGTCACCAACGCGGCGGCGGTTGGGCCCAACAAGCCGTCGGCAGCCCATCCCCTTCTAGAGGTGCCCACACAGACCATGGCTGCGTGCAGCGATTCAGCAATCAACGCCTGCGCGGGATCCCCCGAGAGCACCGCTGTTTCGACCTCGACCGGTTTGTGTTCGTCCTGCACTGCGCAAATCGCCTGGGACAGCACCATTTCACTGCGTTCAAGCTCCCACTCCGAGGCGTTGTCCGCCGATGCGATTCGCCGGCCCGGGATGACATACACAAGGCGGAGCGGCAGCTGCCGGCTGATCGCCTCGTCGATCGCCCACTTGACGGCGTTCACCGCGGCTTGAGAACCATTGACGCCTACCACCACCGACTTCGCGTCCAGTTGATTCATGTCGGCTCCTGACTAGTTCGACCGAACGTCGAGGGGCTCGGCGACGAGTTCGAACAACTTCTCCACATCCGCGCGCTCGCAGACCTCCGTACCGGGAGTCATCAACATCGCGGCGCCCGCCGCAATCCCCAGACGGACGGACTTGCCCAACGTCCATCCGCGGCTCAGGCCCACCGTGATCGCGGCAACCATGGCGTCGCCGGCCCCGACGCCACTGCCCCCCTGCATCGGGATGGCTGAAATACGCTGATTCGCATGGCGTGTCACGAGCAGCGCTCCTTGATCTCCCAGGGAGATTACTACAACTTCTGCGCGCCCAATGTCAATGAGCTCATGTGCGGCCGCCAATTGCTCAGCCTCAGTGGCTAATTCGCGTCCAAAGCATTCCCGCAGTTCGCGCACACTTGGTTTGAGGAGAAATACTCCAGAGGAGATGTTTTGCAAGCCGACACCGGAAGCGTCCAAAATCAGCCGGGCGCCGACTTGCCGGCAGACGTCGGCGACCCGGTTGTAGAAGTCGTCGGGAACACCCGGCGGCAGGCTGCCGCTGGCCACGACGAATTCGGCCGAGCGGGCCGCCATTCGTAGTTCCTGCAGACATCTCTCTTGTTCTCGCGCTGTCAACCGAGGCCCCGGCAGGACGAACCGGTACTGCTGGCCGGTGCTGGTCTCGTTGACGGTGAAGCTCTCTCGGGTACACCCCGCAATCGGAATTTCTCCGAACGGGACCCCTTCGTCATTGAGCAGCCTGGTGAGCAGACCACCATGCGACCCGCCTGCGGGGAACACCGCAAACACCGAGCCGCCGAGGACCAGTGCCACCCGAGCGACATTGATACCGCCGCCGCCCGGGTCGTAACGAGTCGCGTTGCAGCGCAATTTGTTTGTCGGCCGCACGACGCCCACGCTTGTCGTGATGTCGAGCGCAGGATTCATGGTCAGCGTGACAATTCGTGGCAGACCCGGGGGCGGACCGGCTTGCGCCTGCATCGTTTAGCTCCGCTCGATCATTGGACTAAAGACCACTGGGGTAGGTCTCCGGTGTCTCGCCCGCTATCCAGAGACTCGTAGGTTCCAAGGGCTCGAGCGCGCGGGTCTGATCGATATGAATCATCGCGTCGAATTGATCGGCGGGTCGAACGTGGAAGTAGTGGCTCTGCCGCTCCGTCTCGGGCCGGTAGATCACGCCGATGGCGCGCCCCAATCGGACGACGCTCAGTGGATCTTCGGCCTCCGGATTGATCAGCGCTGAGACGAAAAAGGCTGCCCTGCCGGTCTCATGGAACATTTCTTCGATGCTCCCGTTGAGTGCCGGACGAATCGCTTTTCGTTCGGCGATACCACCCCAATCGCTGGCAGCGGTGACGGTACCGGAGTAAGTGCTGAACCCGATGAGACGGGACTCATCGCCGTACTGCTGACGGACAAGTTGACCGAGCGTAAGTTGACCGTCTGCCCACACTTCGGTTGCCCTGGCGTCGCCGACGTGAGAATTGTGGGCCCACACCACTATTCGGGCGGGTACCACATCACCGTGGCGGTCCAGATGTTTCAGCAACGCCTCGAGGGTCTGTGCCATGTGCTGGTCGCGCAAATTCCAGGAGCTGACACGGCCGCTGAACATCGCGCGGTAGTAGACCTCTGCGTTACGCACCGTTTGCGCATTCTGCTGGGCGTAGAACAGCTCGTCCTCAGCGAGCAGTCCATCCCTGCGCGCGTAGTCGAGGGCATCACGTTGCAACTCGACCAATTGCTCGATGGCTTCCCTCTCACACGACGGTCCTGCGCCGAAGGCCGCAGCAAATCCATATGCCTGACCATCGTCGGCCGATGCGTGATCAAAGCAGCCGTAACGGGCCCGTGCTCGCGCGGCAGCCCTCGGGTCGATCTTGTCGAGATAGGTGATCACCTCGTGCATCGACCGGTGCAGGCTGTACAGATCCAGGCCGTAGAAGCCGGCCTGGCGCCGGCCAATTGACTCCTGACTTAGGTTGCGCGTACGTAGCCAGTCGACAAAGTCCCGAACGACGGTGTTACGCCACATCCAGGCCGGAAAGCGCTCGAATCCGCTCAACGCCTCATCCGCGGTGTTGTCCTCGCCCAGACCGCGAACATATCGATTCACTCGGTAGGCGTCGGGCCAGTCAGCTTCCGCGGCGACGGCGCAAAATCCCTTCTCCTCGATCAACCATTTCGTGATTTCGGCCCGAGCCTGGTAGAACTCGTGCGTACCGTGTGAGCTCTCACCGATCAGGACAATCCGCGCGTCACCGACAAGCTGCTCCAATATTTCGCGCGGGGGAACGCCCGCGGGTGCGTCGACGGCAACGCGAACGACCAGCTCGGCCGGGGAGGCCTCCAGCGCTCTGGTGGCCGAAACGGTTGTCGTCGGGGTGGCCAGCAGCTGCCGAACCTCCTCGTCAGTGACCTGGCGGAAATCCCAGAATGACTCGCCCACCGCAAGAAACGGCGTCGGCATGGACGCGCAGACGACGTCGTCGACCAGACCGGCGAACTCCCGGCAGGTGGACTCCGGGGCGGCCGGCACCGCGACCACGACCTGTGCCGGCTCGGCTTCGCGCAACGCCTGCACCGCGGCGAACATGCTTGCGCCAGTGGCCAAACCGTCGTCGACAAGAATGACTGTCTTGCCGGCGACTTCCAGCGGTGGACGTCCCCCACGATAAGCGGCCTCACGCCGGACCAACTCGCGGCCTTCGCGCTCGGCGATGTCGCGCAGTTGCTGCGGTGTGATCCGCAACCCTCGCACCATGTCGTCGTTAATGACGACACGACCATCACTTGCCAACGCCCCGACCGCGAACTCTTCGTGGCCGGGGGCACCGAGTTTGCGCACGACGAAGGCATCCAATGGGACATGCAGCGCGGCCGCTACCTCCCACGCCACAGGTATTCCACCGCGTGCTAAGCCCAAGACGATCACGTCCGGTCGGTCGCGGTAGGCACTCAACAGATTCGCCAGCACCCGGCCGGCCTCGCTGCGGTCGCGGAAAACTCGCCTCGGCGAGCGCCGGGTGGCCTCAGCCGCGCTTGTCATCAGGTGCCCCGATCACTTCAGCTTGACTGAACCTGGATGCGGCGTTCTGCTGGCTTCGGCTCCGACAGACCCACCGAAACAGTGAGGATGCCCTTGTCGTAAGTGGCCTGGATGTCGTCGTCATTGGCTCCGGCCGGCAGCGACACCGCGCGAACGAAGGAACCGTACGAGAACTCCGACCGCCCGTTGAATTCCTTCTTCTCGCTGCGCTCGGCCCTGACGATCAGTTGTCCGTCGCGGACCGTGATGTCGATGTCCGCCGCCGGGTCGACACCGGGGATTTCGGCGCGCACCACGTAGCGGCCGTCCTCCATCTCGTCCTCCAACCGCATGACGCGGGGATCCAACGCGGGGCGCATGCCGGCAAACGATGGGAAGGCCGCGAACAACTCCGCGAACTCCGGGAAGAGCGACCTCGCCTGACGCTGAACGGAAAGGGTGCCCATGACTGTCTCCTAGATCTCGAAATCGACAGATTGACAATGCCTATCCGACCAGTCAGCACCGGTCGATGATAGGGACGGAAGTCCCCTGCCGACGGGCCGTTGGTCGGCTCCATCATCGGTGGGCACCCTGGGCTGCTCGGCTGCGCCGATTAGCGCCATGACACGTTCCAGGATGAGATCGTGCGCATCGCCGTCTTCAGCGAGCAAGCCAAGCCCCCGGCGATGCAGAAAGCCGTCGAGGCGCCGGTCCAGCGGCCAATCCGAGTACTTGTTCCGGCCGGCATAGGGCGAGCTCAGGAACCGGCGGGCCAGCGCATCGACTTCGGTGTCGGTCAGTTGCAGTAGACCGTTTTCCTTGTAGACCATTTCACTTCCTCATGTATGCAGACAGCCTCTGCCACCATCTGTGTGGCCTAGACATTCGGCCACCCGAAATATCCGACGCCAGGGTCCTTAGCCCCCAGCGTCGTGGCTATTGGTCCCTGGCGGCGAAACCGCTCTGCTGCGGCGTCTGACGCCCGACCGAGGGACCACCGACCGGTCGATTGATGACTTTTGTCTCTATTGCACCGGGCGTGTTCGGCAAAAGATGAAGAGCCCGAGCAACCGAAAAAGGGTCGTGGTCATGCCAGCAAACAGCCGCCTCAAGCACCCCGCGGGAAAGCTCCGCGCGACGTTGCGGACGCGATAGCGCTAGGCCTACTGATGGACATCATTCGCAAGACACCCGACGACTATCGCGTCCCGCCCAATTTCACGGACTACGAGAAAACGCGAGCCCGGTTCCGCTGGTCCGATGTGCCGGCGTTGTGCGAAGGCATGGCAGACGGCGGGTGCAACATCGGTTACGCCGCCGTCGACCGGCACGCCGCCGGCCCAGCCGCGACACGCACCGCATTACGGTTCATCACCGACAAGGGCTGGGACGGCGCGATTTCCACCCGCGATCTCAGCTACGCCGAGCTGGGCCGGCTTGCCAAACGATTCACCGGAGTGCTGCGCTCGCTTGGCTATAACAAAGGCGACCGCGTGTTCACGATCATGGGTCGCACGCCCGAGCTGTACATCACCATCCTGGGCGCGCTTCGCAACGGCAGCATCGTATCACCGTTGTTTTCGGCATTCGGGCCGGAACCGATCGCCACCCGAGTCGCCATCGGGCAAGCGGATGTGCTGGTGACCACCAGGGCGATCTACGAACGCAAGATCGCCAAGATCCGCAACCGATTAACCTCAGTGCGGCACATTTTCATCGTCGACAACGACGACGCCGGCAACCAAGTGCCTGGGACGCTGAATTTCTGGCATTGGATGGCCGCTGCCGACGAGAGCGTACCGGTCGAACCCACCACTGCAGACGACCCGGCACTTTTGCACTTCACCAGCGGCACCACCGGTACACCGAAGGGCGCCATCCACGTACACGGCGCCGTCGCGATGCACTATGTCACCGGCCTGTATGCGCTTGATCTTCACCCTGACGACATCTATTGGTGCACAGCAGATCCCGGCTGGGTCACCGGCACCTCCTACGGAATCATCAGCCCGTTGCTGCACGGAGTCACTGCGATCGTCGACCAAGCCGAGTTCGACGCCGAGCGGTGGTACCGGACTTTGCAAACGCAAGAGGTTTCGGTTTGGTATACGGCGCCGACCGGAATAAGGATGTTGATCAAGGCGGGCCCAGAGCTGTGTGAGCGATATCTCTTTCCCCACCTGCGGTTGGTCGCAAGTGTCGGCGAGCCGCTCAATCCCGAAGCGGTCTGGTGGGGAAAGCGAGTGCTGGGCTTACCGATTCATGACAATTGGTGGCAGACCGAAACGGGCGGCATCATGATCGCCAACACCCCGGCCTTCGACATCAAGCCTGGATCGATGGGCCGGCCACTGCCCGGCGTGGACGCATGCATCGTGCGCCACAACGACGACGGCACAACCTCGGTCATCGAGGAGAACGATGTCGAGGGCGAGCTCGCCCTCAAGCCAGGCTGGCCATCGATGTTCCGCGGTTATCTACACGCCGACGACCGATATCGGGCATGCTTCAGCGACGGGCTCTACCTGACCGGAGATCTGGCCAAAAAGGATGCCGACGGCTATTTTTGGTTCGTCGGGCGCAAAGACGACGTGATCAAATCAGCCGGCCACCTGATCGGCCCGTTCGAAGTGGAGAGCGCGCTGACAGATCATCCGGCGGTGGCCGAGGCGGCCGTCATCGGCAAGCCTGATCCGACAGTCGGCGCGATCATCAAGGCCTTCGTTGTCGTCAAAGACGGGTTTGTCGCCGACGACGATCTGCGGCTGGAATTGCTGGGCCACGCCCGCAAGCGGCTCGGAGCCGCCGTGGCGCCCAAGGAGATCCAATTTGTCGAGTCGTTGCCGCATACCAGCAGCGGCAAGATCATGCGGCGACTGCTGAAGGCTCGCGAACTCGGCCTGCCTGAGGGCGATACCTCCACTGTCGAGGGATCGCCCGAGCCCGAAACTGAGGGAGTGTCGCCGTGATGGAAACCAAGCCGGCGCGTGAATTCTTATCGGATATGGTCCGCGTGCGGCGCATGGAGGAGAAGTGCGCGGAACTCTACAGCGCGGCCAAGATTCGCGGCTTCCTGCATCTCTATGTCGGGGAGGAGGCGGTCGCCGCGGGATCATTGCGCGCCCTGAGCGATGATGACGCGGTTGTGGCGACCTATCGCGAGCATGCCCACGCCCTATTACGCGGCATCCCGATGACCTCGATCATGGCCGAGATGTTCGGCAAGCAGGAGGGCTGCTCCCGCGGTCGCGGCGGATCGATGCACCTGTTCGACGCGTCCAGACGCTTCTACGGCGGCAATGCAATCGTCGCCGGCGGCCTGCCGTTGGCGGTGGGCATCGCGCTGGCTGACGCGATGCTGCAGCAAAAGCGGTTGACTGCCTGCTATTTCGGCGATGGTGCGGTTGCCGAGGGCGCATTTCACGAGTCGATGAACTTGGCCGTGCTGTGGAACCTGCCGGTGTTGTTCCTATGCGAGAACAACCTTTACGCGATGGGCACGGCATTGCAACGTGCACAGTCGCAGACGGATCTCACCGTTAAAGCGGCGTCATACCGTGTTCCGACGGCGGCCGTCGACGGAATGGACGTCGAGGCGTGTTACAGCGCCGCCCAACTGGGTGTCGAGCATGTCCGCAGCACCGGCGGCCCGTACTTCATCGAGTTCCGGACCTACCGGTTCCGGGCGCACTCGATGTTCGATCCCGAACTGTACCGGGAAAAGACGGAAGTCGAGCGGTGGCGTGAGCGCGACCCGATCCGGCTGTTCACCCAGCGGTGTCTGCGCGACGGCACACTGACCGAAGATGACGTGCACGATATCGACAATTCGACCGTCGCCGAGATCGAGGCCGCTGTGGCATTCGCTGAAGCCGGAACATGGGAGGACGCAGAAGATCTCGAGCGTGACGTGCTTACGCCGGCCGGCAGATGCGATGGTCTCGAAGAGCCCAGCCGGGAGAAGGCACGATGAAGACAACCTATCGAACCGCTGTGCATGACGGGATTCGCGACGCCTTGCGCGGTGACCGCCGCGTCGTGCTGATGGGCGAGGATGTCGGCCGTTATGGCGGTACTTACGCCGCATCCAAGGGCCTGCTGGGCGAATTCGGCCCGGACCGGGTACGCGACACTCCGATATCCGAGTTGGGCTTCGTCGGTGTCGGGATCGGCTCAGCCCTCAACGGATTGCGACCCATCGTCGAGGTTATGACGGTGAACTTCAGCCTGTTGGCACTCGATCAGATCGTCAATACCGCTGCAGCGCTGCGGCATATGTCGGGAGGACAGTTCTCGGTACCGTTGGTCATCCGGATGGCCACCGGCGCCGGACGTCAGTTGGCCGCTCAGCACTCCCACAGCCTCGAGCCGTGGTATGCCCATATCCCGGGGATCAAGGTGGTTGCTCCCGCTACGGTCGAGGATGCGTACGGAATGCTCGCTCCGGCCCTGGCCGACCCGGATCCGGTGATCATCTTCGAGCATGTTCAGCTCTACAACACCTCGACCGATATCGACGAGCTGAAGCCGACCGATATCTGCCGGGCGGCGGTGCGCCGCAGCGGCACTGACGTCACATTGATCGCCTACGGCGGTTGCGTGCCCAAGGCGCTGGACGCTGCCGACCAGCTATCACTGACCGGAATCGACTGTGAAGTAATCGATCTGCGGATTCTGCGTCCGCTCGACACCGACACCATCCTGGCGTCGGTCCGCAAAACACATCGCGCCGTTGTGGTCGACGAGGCTTGGCGCACCGGCAGTTTGGCCGCCGAAATCTCGGCACAGATCATGGAGGGCGCGTTCTACGACCTGGACGCAGCGGTTGCCCGGGTGTGCAGCGCGGAAGTGCCCATGCCCTACGCGAAGCACCTGGAGCAGGCGGCGCTGCCGCAACCCGCCAAGATCGTCGCCGCCGTCCAAAGTCTCTTCGGTGATCAATCATGATCGAGTTCAAGATGCCCGCTTTGGGTTCTGACATGGACGAAGGCACCCTGAACGAATGGCTGGTCAAGCCGGGAGACAAGGTGAGCCGCGGACAGGTCGTGGCGATCATCGAGACCACCAAGGCCGCAGTGGAGATCGAGTGCTGGCAGGAGGGCACGATCAACGAGCTTGTCGTGCCGGTCGGCGAAACCGTCGAGGTGGGAACGGTTTTGGCCACACTGCGGGCGGCAGGTGAGCGCGCCCAGAAGCAGCCGCGCAAGCGGCGCGCGACGGCGAAGGCCGCAACTCCCGCACCCGCACCGTCGAGGACGCGAGGCGCGACCCCGATGTCACCGACGACACCGCACCGACGCACCTGGGTTTCACCGGCCGCGCGCCGTGTTGCTCAATCGCTGAACGTCGACGTCGACACTGTGACCGGTACCGGTCCGCAGGGGGCGGTCACCATCACCGATGTCGAGCGCGCCGCCTCGGAACTAGCGGTCAAGGAACCGGCCAAGAAGCCGGCGGCCAAGACAACAGCGGCGGACCGCGGTGCCCAGATGCGGAAGTCGATCGCGGCTGCGATGAGCCGGTCCAAGCGGGAGATTCCGCATTACTACCTTGCCGACGAGATCATGATGGAAAGCTCGTTGAACTGGCTGACCGCGCGAAATGCGGAGCGATCCATCACCGAACGCGTACTGCCGGCCGTCCTGCAGCTGAAGGCCGTCGCGCTTGCCGCGCAACGGTTCGGCGAATTCAACGGGTTTTGGCGAGACGATGCCCTCCAACCCGCGACCGGGGTACATGTCGGTGTCGCCATCTCGCTGCGCGCAGGTGGCCTGGTCGCACCGGCCATTCATGACGTCGCCGAAAAGAAGCTCGACGAACTGATGGAAAACCTCACCGATCTGGTGGCACGGGCACGCGCCGGCTCGCTGCGGAGCTCGGAGATGGCAGACCCGACCATCACGGTGACCAACCTGGGCGACCAGGGAGTCGACACGGTCTTCGGCGTGATCTACCCACCGCAGGTGGCGCTGGTCGGCTTCGGAAAGCCGACGCAGCGGGTGTGCGTCATCGACGGCGGAATCCGGGTCGTAACCACGGTTCAAGGCACGCTGGCCGCCGATCACAGGGCAAGCGACGGTCACCGGGGCGCCCTATTCCTCAGCGCGATCAATGAACTGCTCCAACAGCCCGATCTCCTAGAGAAGTGATGCACGATGACGACACAAGAAGACGTTCGCGGTGTGGTCCTGTCCGTCCTGACGACGATCGCACCCGAAATCGAGGCCGATGACATTCGCGACGAGGTCTTGCTCCGAGACCAGGTCGATCTTGACTCGATGGACTGG
>Ga0335085_10018376_pt1 | contig 10050 bp, 10 predicted proteins | sample Lox_Sample_45_FD_206712 | JGI IMG/M metagenome (GOLD analysis project Ga0335085, IMG submission 206712) | Soil microbial communities from Loxahatchee National Wildlife Refuge, Florida, United States - Lox_Sample_4.5 | ecosystem: Environmental > Terrestrial > Soil > Wetlands | place: USA... | reverse complement strand
CAGTTCCTGGTGGACTTTATCCAGGCGTGCCCAGCGCTGGTCGAGCCCAGGTATCAACTAGCGCTCGATATGGCCCGGCTGGAGTGGGCGCATGTCGAAGCCTTCGACAATGCCGCGCTCCCCACGCTAGAAGACGAAGATCTTCACGATGCTGATCCACGGACACTTCGTCTGCGGTTGCAACCGCATTTGACACTGCTTCAGCTGGACCACGAGCTGGACGATTTTCTGATCGCCGTCAGGCGTAGCCAACAGGGGCGACACGAGGCCAGCAACGCCTTCGGAAATAGTTATCACCCCTCGAACCAGGAGCGAGCACACCGGTTTGCCCGCAAGCCCTGCCATCTGGCTGTCCACCGTTATCGGGATTCCGTGTTTTACAAGAGGCTCAAGCCGGCACAGTTCGTTTTGCTAAGCGCGCTGCACCGTCGTCTCCCCCTTGAGCGGTCCGTGGAGCAGGCCAGAAAATCCCACTACCCAGCGATCATCCAGACAAGTCAAATTGCCCACTGGTGTCGGGATTGGGCTGCCCTGGGCTGGTTTGTGGCATTCGACACCAAGAAACCAACAGAAAACTGCAAAAACACATGAAAAGAACAACTGTTACACGTCGTGAAGCGATCCGCCGTACCGCGCTCTTCAGCGTTGCGGCTGCGTTCGGCCCCGGGCTTTCATCCGCCTCTGCCGCGGAAGCCCCGGGCGCCTTTACTCTGGCACCGCTTGGCTATGCGTTCGATGCTCTCGAACCCTATATCGATGCCCAGACGATGCAGATCCACCACGACAAGCACCATGCCGCCTACGTTGCCAACTTGAACAAGGCCATTGCTGGGGTTCCCTCGCTGGCGGGGAAGACCGTCGAATCTCTATTGAGCGATCTCGACGCGGTTCCGGAAGCGGTCCGCACAGCCGTGCGTAACCAGGGTGGTGGCCATGCGAATCACACGCTCTTTTGGCCACAGCTGCGGAAGAACAACGGCCGCGGTCCCTCTGGCGAACTTGCCAAAGCCATCGATGGTACGTTTGGCGGGTTTGACGAATTCCAACGGAAGTTCACCGAGGCTGCCACTAAACAATTCGGCAGCGGATGGGCTTGGTTGACGATTTCGACGAACAAGCAATTGGCGATCGAGTCCACGCCTAACCAAGACACGCCCCTGTCGAAAGGGCGCACACCACTGCTTGGCATCGATGTCTGGGAGCATGCCTATTATCTCAAATATCAAAATCGCCGGCCGGATTACATTGCGGCGTTTTACCATGTCATCGACTGGGACGTAGTAGCCGACAGGTTCCGAAAGGCATCAGGTTGAGACGGAACTGCACGGCGCGTACGACTTCGGCTGCGAAGAATCGGCCAACAATTCGACCACAGGGCCGGCGGACAGGTCGGGTGATTGCCGGGACGGAACGCAGATTCCAGCGTCCGTTTGAAACCAAAAAATGAGTGAACTTCCGTAAACAGCTTGAATCTCTGGCCAACTCAACGAAAGTGACTGCTATCTCGACCATCCAATGAAATGAAAGCGGACTGCAATTGCACCCGGCGTAGGTTCCGCTCGAGCCGTGCTGGGTTTACGCTGATCGAGTTGCTCGTCGTTATCGCAATTATCGCGATTCTTGCGGCCTTGCTGCTTCCAGCCCTGGCCGCAGCACGAGCCAAGGCACATCGCGCCACCTGCCTGAACAACCTTAAGCAGTGGGGGCTGGCGATGGCCATGTACGCGGACGACAACAACCAGTATTATCCGCAGTCGCGCGAGCTGCTTTATGTCGCAACAGCCGACCACAACCCGGTTTGGGCTGAGATGTATACCGATGCGACGGCTTCGCCTCCCATTGGGCTTTCCGCATGGTTTAATGCCCTGCCGCCTTACGTCTCCGGGGTCCCCTTATGGCAATACGGAGCAAACAGCGTCAGTAACAACGTGTTCACCCGCTCTCGGTCCATTTATGTTTGTCCGACGGCGGCGGCGATGCCGATAATTCCGCCAGATCCCGACCCCGTGAATGGGATACAGCCGGGCGTTGGCCCCGGACCGACGTTCAACTATGGAATGAACCAGCGAATCAACTTTAACCTGGCCCCTCCCGCCAACGTCCCGGAAACGCCGTTCAAGATTACCCAGGCCGTGAACCCCGCCGCGTTCGTGATATTCTCGGAGCAACGAGTGCACGCCAGCGAAACACCCTACTTTGGGAGTAGCCCGGCCGACCTGAGCAGCACCTTTAATTGGTGCAACCGATTTTCCGGCCGCCACAACGGCCTCGGCAACATTGTCTTTGGCGATTCGCATGTGGCCAATTTCAAGTATGGCTACGTGGTTGGCCTGGTCGGCGGCAAGATTGCCGATCCCAAGCGCCCGGACATCAACTGGGAGTTTGACGGCCAATAAAGTACCCCCGAGGATTTGAGATTGGCTACATGTCATGGAATCTGCCTTGGCCCGAACCTCTATTTAGCCTCGGGGGATTTCGTGCCATTGTAGGCGGCACGGCGTGGCCTGCAATCGGACAGTTGGCTCAAACAAGGCCTGACGTCGGTGCGCGAGCCGCAGCGCCAACTGGGCACAGCCCTTGGTCCACGCAGACTTCCCGCCAAAAATGGCGGCGCGGTCGTCAGATCGTTGAACAGGATGATCATTTGACGTTGCGAGCAGTTGAGGTATTGTCAATTCGCGTGCGTTCCCTCATTCGATTTGCCACCGTGCTGGTGCTGGTCCTCTCGTTGGGCCTGCATTGGGCGTTGCTGCAGTCGGTAGCATGGGTGGGGATGGTTGCAAGCTATTCGCGTAACGCTTCGTTTACAGAAGCGGTGAGCAATACCTTCGATGGCAAGCATCCCTGTCCGCTGTGCAAAATGATCCAAAAAGCCCGGGCCGACGAACGGCAGCAGGACCAAAAGCAAAAAATTAAACCGTTCTCGAAAATGGAAATGGGGTTGCTTTGCCAAAACACCCTTGGCCTTCCCAAGGCCCCTTACGAGCTTATTTTTTGCTGTGACATGTCCGCACGATTGCGCACTTTACAACCTCCCAAGCCGCCCCCGCGGCGCTCTTAGGCAACCTGCCTAATCCCAACCTCGCCTGATTAGCTCCTGACGAAGCAGATTGCTGATTTCGTCACCCTAATGATTGGGCGGTCTGTTGCCTCCCCATTGGTTTCTAACGTCCGGCTGACTGAGTGGCGTCCTGTCACCGGAACCAAACATGCGAGCCGGAACTCCTTCGGAGAAGCTCGCAGTCGATGACCAAGACCCTTTGACCAAAAGGCTCAAGATAAATGCAGCGCCTTGTTCAGTCACGACCCGCGCAGGATTGCCGTGCAGCGGCCGAGTTGAAAACGTATGCACCGACCGCAAATAAACACCCAGGGGAACTTGCCAGCGCGATAAGAAGCGCCATGTCTCGCCAGCCATGAAATTGACTGCAAACAATTCAGTTCCCGCTCTTCTACTCTTCGTCCTCGCGACTGGGACCCTGCTCGCGGCGGGAATGTGGATCACAGCCGAACGGCAGCGGCAGCAGCCGCTGCCAAGGTTCGCACGCCTCGGGAAGTTTCGCTTCATCGAACGCAGTGAGCGCCCGGTGACGCAGGGTGACATCGCGGGCAAGATTGTGGTCGCGGATTTTTTCTTTGCCAGCTGTTCCGCCGAATGCCAGGTGCTCGGTAGACGAATGCGCGAGGTACAGGAGCTGACTTCGGGAATGGACGACGTGATGCTGCTCTCATTCACCGTTGACCCGAGATCGGACACTCCCCAAGTACTCACCCGCCGCGCCAATGAACTCTCGGCATCGAGCAATCGGTGGCTGTTCCTGACTGGCGAGAAAACAAACCTTTACCCGTTCATCCAGCAGCATTTCCTTCTTGCCGTAGGGGCGGATGACACCAGTGCCTTCGGTGGTTTCATCCACAGCAGTAGAATCGCCCTGGTTGATCGCCACGGTGTAGTGCGAGGTTACTACGACGGCCTCGCCGCGCTTACCTCTCATCGGATTTTTCGAGACATTCAAAAGCTTCGCGAAGAACAACAGCGTGATTCTACCACCCAGACAACTGAAAACTAACACCAAAAGAGACCACAAACAAACCATGAAGAAACTACTGAAAACAACTCTATTCGCCTCGATGAGCGGTCTGCTTGCGACCCATCTATCTGCGCAGGTCCAGCCGAACACCACCGCGAATGGCGTTGTTTACATGACGTATAACCGGGCCGCCTGGGCCACCGTCGCTCCTTCGGCGGATTACTACGACATCCACGGAAACGACCTCGGAACGAACAGCGCGACCTCCGACACCAACGGCAAGCGGTGGATGTTCCCCGACCGCTTCGAAGGTACCAACTGGGTCGCAGCGGCGTATCCGAACGATTACCTGACGCCGTTGCCAGATTATCCACTTGTGCAACCATCCCCAGGATTTGTGTTGCCGGTAAACAGCTATGGCAGCAACAGCTTCGCCACGAATCACCAGGTCACCTCCTACAACTCCACCTCGAACGCGAACGGTTACATCGGCTTGGGCGGTTCTTTCCGCGCCACCAGTGATTTCAACGAGCCCGGTTCTTCGGTCTGGTGGGAACATCTCGCACTTCAGCAGGACCCAACTAATCACATCTGGAAGTTGTCTGCCACCTCCGGTCCGGGGCAAGGGAGCCTGTTTGAGCTAAGAAACGTCACGGAGGAAACCATCGACGGGAATTTGCACCTCTCAGGCGACTATGTATTCGGCAACACCGATTGGCTGCAGTTCTTCCAAGACGTGAATGGTCACCTTGATACAAACGCGGTCCTGGGCCACATCGAATTGATCCCTGCGGGCGTGGCGAAGCTATTCGCCGGCAAGGCGGTTATCAACTACAACCAAAGCGCGTGGGAGTCGCTCGCCTCCGGATTCGCTACACCACCAGTATTGACGCTCTCCGCATTCTTCAATCAAACGCAAGCAAACGCGCTCTACCAAAGCAACCTGCTGAACGATGTTCAGGCTGTCTATTCCTATTCCAATCAGGTTTATGCCATGAACGGAGCGACGGTGTCGAATCTACCCACGCGCTACACGCAACCCACGACGTTCGTCTATTCGCGCGGCAATCTGACGAACCACGTCGGCAGCATTGGTTTGGGGGGTGTGGCACGGTTCGCCGTGCTGGGTGGAGCCGGTGGGAATCTGCTGTTCGGAGATTACACACTACAATACGACACCAATCGTATCGCGCTTGGCGGGACAGGTTGGTACTTGCTGGGGAACATTCCACCTGCCGCTGCCGTGTTCGACCTGCTCAACGTCAGCGTGATGGAAACCACAAATTCGATCAGTATTTCAGGTCACCTGGGAGTATCGTTTGAAGTCGCTAACCTTCTGTTCGGCACGCCGGGTGACACTCTGGCGAATGTGGGCACATTTAACTTCATCGGCTACACCGCCCCGCTCACCACACCAGTCATCAATCAACTGACTGCATCGGATGGCAATCTGGTGGTGCAGGCGGCAAACGGACTTCCGGGAAGCGGCTTTGCGCTGCTTTCGACGACGAGCTTGAACCTGCCATTGTCGCAGTGGAGCACGACGCTTGCTGGCGCGTTCGACAGCAGTGGCTTGAGTTCCAATTCCATTCCGATCAATCCAGCCGAACCGGCGCGGTTTTTCCGAATTCAGCAACCGTGAACTTTCGGTCGCACAGAACCCACTTGCAACGTCCTGCCGTCGCGCACGTTCGCGGCGGCAGGCGGTTCAGTGCCTGTGGCTTCACCCTGATTGAACTGCTGGTCGTGATCGCGGTCATTGGCATCCTGGCGGCGTTACTCCTGCCGGCGCTCTCATCGGCAAAACAGCGAGCCAAGCGCACGGTGTGTTTGAATAACCTCAAGCAATTTGCCTTGGCCGACACGATGTATTGCCACGACCACGGTCAATTGCCTGCCGGCAATGATTTCGTGCCCAGCACCATCACTGTGGATCGCCTCAAGGTGATGGCCGAGACGCTGGGGATGACCATTCCGAGCGGACCGGCGGCGACCTGGCCCAAGCGGGCCGATCAACCGCGCTGGATCAACTGCCCGATGGCGGCGGAATCCGGCTACGCGGAAGGCGTGACGCTTGGCGGCGGACTTTATACTGGCTACGCGTACTACGGCGGCGTGGAGAGTTCCAAAATGGTCAGCATGGGCTTTGCAACTCTGCTGAACGCACAACACTCAGCCGATCTCAAGAACACCAGGCGCGGCGTTCTTTGGACGGACGTGCTCGATGAATTTATTACGCCCGACGCGCGCCGCTTTGAATTCTTTCACGCCCGCAAACAAGTCAAGTATCCCGATTTCCGCTACCATGCCGAAGAACTCGATGGCATCCATCGTGCGTGGTCGGATGGCTCTGTCGAATGGATTGCCGGCAAGCGCCTCAACCTCTCCGGTGCAGGCAGCCCCGACCTTCAAATCAAACATCTCCTTGGCAACTATTACTACTAACCCAAATTCCTGATGAATAACGAATCACTCTCTCGACGCGAAATGTTGCGCGTTCTGACGTTAGCCTCAATTAGTGGTGCAACTGCGCCGCAAATTCTGGCGGCGGCGGAAGCGTCCGTAACCAGCAATAGCAACACGCCCCTGCACATTCACGCGCAACAACAGTTGCAGATGGGCAGCGAGCAAATCGCCATTCTCGTTTATCCTGAATTCACCGCGCTCGACGCCCTCGGACCGCACTACTTTCTAGCGGGCATGATGGGCGCGACCGTTCGCTTCGTCGCCAAGACGCTCGATCCCGTTCCCTGCGAAGGTGCGAGCAAGGGCGGCTTCTGCGTGAAACCGCAGCTCACCTTCGCCGATTGCCCGGAGGAACTCGATCTGTTGCTCGTGCCCGGCGGATTGACCGGCACGTTCGCCGCCATCGAAGACAAAGCCACGATCAATTTCCTAAAAAGTCGCGCTGCCAAAACCAAACTAGTCGGCAGCGTTTGCACCGGCTCGCTTGTGCTTGGCGCGGCGGGATTGCTCAAGGGCCGCAACGCCACCACTCATTGGCAGATGCTGGAAGTGCTGAAGGATGTCGGCGCAACCCCCGTAGCGGAACGAATTGTTTTTGACAGGACGGACCGTGTAACCGCCGCAGGGGTGAGCGCCGGATTGGACTTGGGCTTGGAACTCGTGCGGCGTTATCGCGGCGATTTCTATGCGAAAGGGATGCAACTCCTGGGCGAATACGATCCGCATCCTGCGTTCCCTGGCGGCGGCAATCCCAAGACCGCCGACCCGACTGCGGTGAACATGCTTAACGCGATGCACGCGCCTTTGCTGGCTAAGTTCAGAACTGCGATTGCCGGTGCTGGGTCCAAATAGAACAAACGCCACCATGAAAGCACGGCTCTTAATTGGTTCCCTTGGGTTATTGGTCGGTGGCTTCGTTAGCGTCCCGCTGGGTTGCCTTGGCGAGGAAGCAGATGGAGCCAATAACACCCCTGCGCAGGAGGTGGTTCCGCACACCCTGCTGGAGCCCTCCGTGGATGACGCACTGATTCAAGTGGAGTTGAGCAAGCTTGGCGGAGTCATGGTGGAGCGTGGTCAACTGCTAGCGAAGGCCGAGCTTTTGAAGAGGCGCTTGAAGACGCCGCTGGAACTCCCCGCACCATCGGCAACGCCACGCACGGACGCCGATTTGGCGGCCAGGTGCAAAGAGTCTGTAGTGGTCGTAGCCCGACTGGTGCGAATGGGCGCCACCAACGACTGGGTCGCGTTGCCTGCCACCGGCTTTTTCATCTCCACTTCGGGTGGATTCGTCACGAGTTCGCACGTGATTCACAATCCCGACTACGAAGGCATGGTGGTTTTAGCCGGAGACGGGCGCCTGTTTCCGGTGCAAGGCGTAATTGCGGATGATGAGGAGTGTGACGTCGCTGTTTTGAAAGCCGAAGTCGGCCTGGTGGCTGCGCTGCCGTTGGAGGCGGCAGGTCAAGCGGGCACACGCGTTGCCGTCCTGAGTCATCCCGTCGGTCGGTTTTTCACTTATACGCAGGGGGCGGTCACTCGCCGCAGTTTTCAGCATACGAGCTCAAGCTTTCAGGAGAAGCTTGAAATCTCTGCCGAGTTTGGGCCGGGAAGCAGCGGGGCGCCGGTGGTAAACTCATACGGGAATGTGATTGGCTGGGTGGATACCCTGCGGACATGGCCAAACCCTGCCATCCGAGACGGGGCCGTATCTCCCACGCTGACCTTTCGCGAATGTGGAGTTGCAGGGGATATATTGAGGTTGCTCGCACAAATCCGTGAGACGCCAGCGTCTGACCTGGTGCGTGCGGTCTCTACGGCTGATTTAAACAAAAAGCCGTAAGACCGGAAAACCGTGGACTTTCCCGAATAATGAGCCTTGTTCGTCACCTCCATCGCCATTGGCAGTGGGCATTGCTATGCACTGTGCGCTGTGGCCTCGTTGTGGCGGTGTGCCTTTCCATCGGAGGTCATTGGGCGCTGCTCCAATCCGTGGCGTGGACGAGCATGTTCGTGAGGTTTTCGAGCGATGGATCCTTCTCCGAGGCGCTCAGCAAGACGTTCGACGGCCAGCATCCCTGCTGCCTGTGCAAACTGATTCAAAAGGGCCGTGGCTTAGAAAAGAAGCAGGAGCGGCGGGAGCCAAATCCGAGACCCAAACAAGAGCTTGGATTGATCTGGGAGCTGTTGGATCTTCATTTTGCCTGCGAACACGAGCGCGTCGAATTTCTCGATGCAAACGCCGTCACAAGAAGAGATGCCCCGCCCAAGCCGCGCCCGCGAATTCTCTCATTCCGCTTCGTCTAATCGTTTTGGACCGTCGCTCCGGCGACCCGGGCCGGACCGTTTCGTTTCCGGTCCTTGACTCGGCGAGTCCCCATTTGAGCTGAAACGACTCCGGTTGGCTGCGTCGCTGGATGGCAACACACGTCGCCCCGGCGGGCCGGGTTTCCCATTTGGGAAAACCGCAGCCGCAAACTCGAAATGAATTGAAATTTACATCTGAAAGAATCGACCACGCTCCATGAAGAATCCCGTTTTAGAAAAATGTATTATCGCCTCCAGCTTGTTAGCTTGCGGGGCGCAGTTTATCTGCGCACAAACGCCCATCAAGGACGTCCTGGCGCAAATTGACCCTGCTACCGGCAAAGCAAAAGATACCGCTACGGAGATTTCCGTAACTGGCATCGTCGCGAGCAAGCTCATGCTGCCTGACCAGAAGGTGCTGGCCTTCGTTCTCAACCCAGGTGAACCCGCCCTCGGCGTGCTGACGGACAGCAAAGACGGTGCGCAGTTCGTCCCTCGCAACGTCGTCAAGCTGACAGGCAAGCTTGGTGACGGTCCCTTAGGCGCAGCCCTTCTGCTAAATTCCGGCAGCGTTTCGGTGACGGAAAGCAACAAACCATTCACGTCGACTTCAGTCGCTGGAGCGCTCTTCAAAGACGCTTCAGCCATGGCTGGACGTTATGTACAATTAACCAACGTGGCGTTCAGCACCCCCAAGTTCGACTCGACCGGCGTCGCAAAAGTCAAATGCGCTGATGGCGCGGAAGTGCCAATCATTCTCAGCAAGAACATCGCCGATCGCAACACTCCTTCCGGCGCGACCGATGTGTTTGGTGTCGTGGTCAAAGCCGGGAGTGAATGGCAATTGGCGGCGGCGCGATTCCTGCCAGTGAACCGCAAGGAATGCCAGGAACTCGCCACCCAGCGAACCTGCCTTACTTGCCACAACCCGGATGTAAAAAACGTTGGCCCGGCGTATCGTGACGTGGCCGCAAAGTATCGCAACGACCCGAATGCCATCAGCACGTTCATCGCTCAAATGGAGAACGGTGGCACCGGCAAGTGGGGCACGAATATCATGATCCCGTTAAAGGCCCTCGTGCCGCCAGACGACATGAAAACCCTGGCCAACTGGATTTACAGCTACCGCTGGGACGCCTTGCTGGCAGAATAAACCAAACGACGAAAGCGAATGAAAACCAGATTCATCCTCCTCCTCGCCATCACTGCCCTTGCTCCGGTGATGGCGGCCGAGATTTCTCCCGCCACA
>Ga0335085_10018374_pt1 | contig 10050 bp, 6 predicted proteins | sample Lox_Sample_45_FD_206712 | JGI IMG/M metagenome (GOLD analysis project Ga0335085, IMG submission 206712) | Soil microbial communities from Loxahatchee National Wildlife Refuge, Florida, United States - Lox_Sample_4.5 | ecosystem: Environmental > Terrestrial > Soil > Wetlands | place: USA: Florida... | reverse complement strand
GTTGAGGCGCATGACCGGATGCTGATGATTTTCCGCGAGGCGATAGACGAGGCCGTAGTCTTCGCAGTCGAGGGCGATCGTCGGGACGTGGGTGCTGTAGGTCTCGAAAATCTCCATCGCGTCGAAGGTGACCGCCTTGGGGCGCGAGGTGATGATCCCGGCCACCTTCGCCTCATCCAGGCGGATGCTGAGCGAGCCGCCGCCCAGTGAAACGCTGTAGCCGGTGCCGCGCGTGAAGCGCCCGCCGGTGAAGCCCGTTGCCAACGCCCGCGTTTCCGAATCACGGCTCGCGATCAAGCCGGGGTAGCCGTACGTCGTCCAGTCCGTGTTGGGCCTGCACGAGGGCAGGGACGCCGACACCATGACGATTTTCCCCTTCGCCTGCGGCAGCCATTTCACGAACGCGAACGAATCGGGCACCATCGATCCGCTCTCGTCGAACTTGCTGAAATCCGGCAAGACCACCACCTCGGCGTCGACATCCTTCTTGTTGGTTCCGGGGCTGTACCCCACCATCATGCCCTCGAGCGAACGGACCCGGGGCGCGATGAGGTCGATGTGCGAGTAGCCGCGAATCCATCCACGCCAGGTGCCGTATCGCTCCTCCTTTGCCGTGATGCCCAACGAAGCGTAGGTCTTGACCAGCCAGTCCTCGGCGCCCTTGAGGTTGGGCGAGCCCATGAGCCTGGGGCCGATCGAATCGAAGAGCGGCTGCGAGAATTTGACGACCCAGGAACTGTCCATGCCGATGGCCCAGATCCGCTTGAGGATCGGGTCATCGGTGGGAAACGCGACCGCCGGCGGATTGGGATAGGCCGGCGGGGTTGCCGCCGCCCCGCCGCGGCCGCCGCGGCCGCCCTGAGCGAAGGCGTGAGATGGCTGACCGGCGACGAGAATAGCGAGCGCGAGAAGGGGGGCTAGCCTTCGCATGTAATAGGGACGGAGGAGGGCGGGAGGCACGGGCGCCGGCGGGCGCGGGAAGGGCTGCCCCAAAATGCCGAATGGGCCAGGCGGCCGCCAGTCAAGCGGTACCTCGGTTCCCCGGCGAACGTGCGCCCCGTCCGGTACCGTCCGTCGGAACCAATCGCAGCGGTTCAGCGCCGCCGAGGACCCCTCGTTGTGCGGGAAGGGCCTTTATCGCAGCGTCCCAGACCGGCTCACGACCCGAAGGGCTGAAGGCGTGCGATCCCACTTCGCCCTCCTCCTCGCCTACGCTACAGCTCCTTGGCAATCCGCGAGATGCTCACGGAATCCAGCGTCTCAATAATGGTGGCCGCCTCATCGGCATCATCAACGCAGGTTTCTGCAAGCTCAAGATCAATGTCCATGTCGAGGTCGTAGTCCGCATTTGTGCGGAGGGTTCTGAGCTTGTCGAGCTTCTTGGTAAGTGCATGAGTGGGGCCGATGCTGTTCTTTAGCGCTCGATGAAGCTTCCCGTGAACGCCACTCTCGGGAAACGGCCCTGGCAGTTTATTGCTCTCAATTAGGACTGCCTTGAGATTGAGAAACACCGAGTAATAGGCACGGCTTACCGTCGAACGGTAGCGTGCCGACTCGCAGTCGGCCCACGTGTCTTCATCAATTTCGTTCTTCTGTAACGGGAGCTGATCCGCGACGTGGTAAACGTCGGTCGGATCAAGCCGTGGCGTTGCCACTGCGCCTTGTAGCGATGATAAGGACGCGCCCTAGCGACGTGGCGTAGGGCATCTCTTCGACCCGCGAATCAAATTCCGCCTGCTTCGTGCGGAAGACATCGCGTGCCATACCTCTCACCTGAACATCCAGACGCACAAGATCCTCGCCTAATTCCGCATCGGTAATCAGGCTCCGCGCAATCCGAACGTTAGATGAACCGAAAACCTCTGTTGCCAAGAGGGAGGCGGCATCGAGGGCTGGGCCCAGGTTGTAGAGCTCTACGAAGGCTTCCAGGATCCTCGGCGAGCGCGAGCCGACATCAATTGTGAAGCCGGATGGGACGGCGACATCAGCATCGTCTATATCAACCAGCCATGTCTCCCCGGTGGGCGTCGGACCAAGACGGACCCTCGGCGTCACACCTGGTAACGAGTCTGCGTATCGCCACTGCGCCGTAGATTGAATGACCTTACTGGAAACAGCGGGTGGCGGCGGTGCGTTAGGCATTCGGGATTTTCGGGTTGGGCGACTCATCGCCAAAATCCACGCCGCCAGAGTCGCGCATCTTGCTGAATAGTTCGTTTACTTGGCGATGTAGGTAAAGAAACCCGCTCATCGACATCGCAAACCGGGCCGAGATTTCGACATCTAACTTCACTTGGGTCTTTCCGGCTATCCGAGCAGCTTGAGCCCCCTCTCCTGCTTTCCGAAGGTCGATATAACCTACCAGCAATTGGATTTCGTCGTTCGCGCGCGCCAAATGGAACCAATTGGCTGCGCCTGTTGATGGCACGTCGTGGGGTACGCGGACGTCGGCAACAATAGGCACCTGCGGTGGGCTCTGCTGCGGCATACGGATAACGTATCGGCCAGGAACCAGGCCGGCTAGAGGCGGTCTCCCCGCTCCAGTCCGATTATAAGGACTCAAAAGAGGCCCACTACCGGTACCGTGGTTCCCCGGTGAACGTGCACCCCGCGGTCCAGCGCCGCCGAGGACCCCTCGTTGTGCGGGAAGGGCCTTTATCGCAGCGTCCCAGACCGGCTCACGACCCGAAGGGCTCCGACGGACTTGATATAGGTGGTCGCGGCGGCCGGATCCATCCTGGCCTGCGTCGCGGAGTCCTGGGCCGCGGCCTCGAGCGACCGTTGCTGCCACGCGACCGTGAGCGTCCCGTCGCGCAGGCTGAGCACCGGGTACCCCGCGGCGTCGTCCGCGCCACTGAGCATCTCCTCGTCGCCAAACGTCCGGCCGCCATCACGCGAGATGCGCGCGACGATCCGCGGGATCGCCCGCGTTCCGTCGTCCCACACGGCGGCGACGGTCCCCGCGAACGACCCCGTTCCCACCGCTACCTGGACGTGCGCCGCGCGCGAGACCTTGGCGATGCCCAACGGCACGGGCGTCGAAAACGTCGCCCCGCGATCGGTCGACTGGGCGTATTGCACGCCCGCGTGCCCATCCTTGCCGGTCCACCACGCGATGTGCACCGTGCCGTCGGCGCCGACCTTGATCGATGGTCCCGCGTCGGGACAATAGGTCACGTGCCAATCGTCGACGTGCACCCGGACCGGCGCGCTCCACGTCGCTCCGTGATCCGTGGACCGGGCCACGGCCATGTCGCGGACCTCGGATTGCCCCGGGCCGCCGGGATAGATTTTTCGCCACGCGACGTAGAGCGCGCCATCCGGCCCCGCCGCCATCGCCGTCCGACAGCAGGGGCACGACGCTCCGGCATCGATCGCCGCCGGCCGGGTCCACGTGGTGCCGCGGTCCGTCGAATGCACGATGTACGTGTGCGACGTATCTCCTACCATTCCGAGCCAGGAAATGTAGATCGTGCCATCGGACGCCACGAGTAACGCGTGGTCGTCGTACATCCCGAACACGCTGTCCCCTCGGGCCGTGGCCGTCACCGTCATCGGCGTGCTCCAGTGCGCGCCGCCGTCGACGGATCGGGCGAATCGCATGGCGTTCTGGGCCCACCGTTCGCCTGGGACCACTTTCGTGACGATGTAGGCGGCGTAGAGCATACCGTCCGGCGCGTACGCGATCTTGGGCGGCACCTCGCCGTAAATCGACAAGCCGCCGAGCGGATCGCGCAGCTCGGAGATCGAGTCGTGGTGGTCGGCCAGACGCACGTACAATCGCCCGTCGGTTCCGCCGTTGGGCGCCGCGACCCACGCGAGCGCGACCCCGCCGCCGGGCGCGGTCGCGAACACCGGCGCAGCGCCCCCTCCCGTGCTCGCCGACACGGACACGGCGGGGGTCCACTGGACCGTCCGGTCGGTACCCGGAATCCGCGCGCACGCCACCAGCGCGCCCGCGAGCAAAAGGCGCGCGACGGGGCCGACGGTCCGGCCCCGGTCGACGATGCGTACGCCACGGGTTGAAGTCGAGCGAGCCATCAGGGATCGGGTTTCTTCAGCGTGCACTGAAAGGTATCCGCGGACGCGTCTCGCCGGGCGCGATCGCAGTCCACGCCCCACGGCCATCTGCCCCCCGATTGCGGTGACCATCGGTCCTCGATCGGAGTGACCATCGGTCCTCGATCGGAGTGACCATCGGCCTTCGATCGGGGCGACCATCGGCCTTCGATCGGGGTGACCGTCGGCCTTCGATCGGGGCGACCATCGGCCTTCGATCGGGGCGACCATCGGCCTAGGCCCCGCCGGGTCCCGATCCTCCTGGCTTCGCGCCGTGAAACCGAAGGATGCGAGCGCTATTGGCCACGACCAGCAAGACGGCCGCGCTCTGCGCCAGCGCGCCGCGCAGCGGGTCGAGCACTCCGAACGCCGCGAACGCGATCAACACCACCGAGAGCCCGAACGCGAGCCATACGTTCTGGCCGATAATCGAACGCGTGGTGTCGGCCAGGCCGATCATCTGGGGGAGGCGGCCCAGGTCGGTTCCCAATAGCGCGACGTCGGCGCCGCCCACCGCCACCTCGTTCAATTCCGCGCCGATCGCCACGCCGACGTTCGCGCCGCCGAGGGCCAGCGCGTCATTCACGCCGTCGCCGACCATCATGACCGTTTCCCCCGCGGCTTGCCCGGCCCGCACGACGTCGAGCTTCTGCGCCGGCAACACTTCGGCGATGACCTCGTCCACACCAAGCGCATCCCCCACCGCCCGCGCTGCCGCGGCCCGATCGCCGGTGAGCAGGACCACGCGCGTGATGCCAAGCGCTCGCATCGCGTCCAACGCGTCGCGCGCCTCCTTCCGCGGCTGATCGCGGAGCACGAAGCGACCGAGACACCGGCCGCCGTGGGCGACCCACACCTGCGATACGTCCTCGCCCCCTTCGGGCCCGACGGGAACACCGAGTTCGACGAGCAGCGCCTTCCGTCCGAGGAGTGCTTGACGCCCGTCCACCATGGCCACGACGCCGAGGCCCGGCCGCTCATGGAGATCCTGGGGCGGCGCGCTCAGGACCCCTTGGGCGAGCGCCTCCGCCACCACCGCGCGCGACACCGGATGAAGGGACCCAAACCCGCACGACGCTGCGGTCGCCAGCAGCCGCGCCTCGGTGACGCCCGCCTCGGGGTGGATCTGCGTCACCGTGGGGGCGCCGATCGTGACCGTGCCCGTCTTGTCGAGGATCAACGTGTCGACGTCCGAGGCGCGTTCGAAGAAGTCGGCGCTCTTGATGAGAATGCGAAGTCGGGTGGCCACGGTCATCGCGGCGACGACGGCCGCCGGACCGGCCACGACCAATGCCGTCGGCGTGGCCACCACCAGCACGGCGATCGCCCGCGACAGGTCCTGGCTGAAAAAGAGCGTTGTGGCCGCCAGCGTCAGCACGAGCGGCAGCCAGACACCCGCCCGCCGCTCGAAGAGCCGAAGCACCGGTACCGTCGTGCGTTCGACCTCGGCCAGCAATTGAACGACTCGCCCCAGCACGGTCTCCGCCCCGGTGCCTCGAACCTGAATGCGCAGCAGTCCGTCCAGCGCGACGGTGCCGGCAAACACCGGACTGCCGGGCGCCACGTCCTCGTGCAGCGCCTCGCCCGTGATCGCCGACTGATCGACGGCCGCCCGTCCCTCGATGACCGTCCCGTCGACCGCAATCCGCTCGCCCGGGCGCACCAGGATTTCATCGCCGGGAACCAAGCTGTCGGGATCGACCCGTTGTTCGACGCCGTCGCGCCAGCGCACCGCCTGACGCGCCCCCAGCGCCCGAATCCCGTCGATGGCCGCGCGCGCACCGAGGGCGCTGCGTTCTTCGAACAATCGTCCGAGCTCGAGAAAGAGCGGAATCAGGGTAGCGGTCACGAAGCTGCCGCTCGCCGCGGCGGCCAGCACCGCGATCGCGACCAGTTGATCCGTGGCGCGCCGGGTGTCCCCGGTCACCACGCCCCGGAGTCCGGAAATCAAGGTGGGGACGCCGACGACCGCGGCCGCGACGCCCCGGATCAATTCGCCGATCTGCCACTGGTCGGGTTCCAGTCGGATGAGCAGGGTCCCGAGCCCGAGCAAGCCGATGCCGACGAGTCCCGCCCCGAGCCGAACGCTGATCCGGCGGCGTTCTTCGGGGGCGAGCGTGCCGGGCATCCCCTCCGCGTCGGAGGGTGCGGCCGCGCTGGTCCGCGCCGCGGTGTGGCGCGGACGTCCGATGGATGGGCGCGCGATATCCGTCATGGACGCGGCGGGCTGAACCCGCCCGTGTCCGGGAGGAGGGCGTGTCCGACGCCACCCGACGACGACGGCAGCGTGATGCGGAACCCGTGGTAACTGCCGTCGACCGGCGGCGGAACCCACCGCACGACGCTGGCGGCGATCGCCTTGCCGACCGCGTCGCGGTACAGGCGCTCGCGGACCACCGCCGGGTTTGCACGATACTCTTTATCGAGCGCTCGAAACGCTTCCGTCTCTCCCTGGGCCTGGGCCAGGTCGGACGCGGCAGTCGCGCGCGCCGTCTGGACGGCCGCATCCGCCTGCGCGTTGGCGTCCGGGATCGCGGTCGCCGCGAACGCCTGGGCCTCCTTTTTCTTGGTCTCGGCCCCGGTGAACGCGCTCTGGACGGCCGAGAAATCGTAGGCGAGGGCGAGCGGCGGAATGAGGCGCGTCAGTTCGAGGGACGTCAGTTCGAGACCGGCATGCGCCGAATCCAAGCCGGCCTGGGCGCGTTTGGCCGCCGTCGCGATGAGCGCTTCTCGCCCGTCCGAGAGCACACGATCCACCCCCATCTCGCCGAGCGATTGCACCATCGCCGACGTGACCTCGACGCGGAGCACGTCCTCGGCCTTGGGCCCGTAGAACGCCCACTCGCCGGGATCGCGCACCCGATAGCGCGCCATCATCTCGACGTGGACGATGTTGAGGTCGCCCGTGAGCGCGTAGCCCTCGGTCAGCGGATTGAGCGTGACCCCGTTGGCCCCGCTGATCTGCTCGTCTTCACTTGGGGCGAGCGTCTTGACCGCGACCTCGAGCACGCGTTTGACCTGGACGCGCACGACCTCGTCCACGGGCCGCGGAAACGCAAAGAGCAGTCCGGGCCCGTGCGCCTGGAGGGCCGGGGTGTCGCCCACGAGGCGCCCCCACCGCAAGACGACGGCGACCTCGTTGGCTCGGACGACGGTGATTCCCGACAGGAGGTACAGGACCCCCATCGCGCCCACCCACCAATGCATCCGCTGCCAGGCCCCGTCGAGGAGGCCGGCGATGGGCGCGGCGAGCCGGCCGATCTCCGACGGGGGACCGAGTCGCCTCACGGCGGTCCCTTGCTCTGCAAGAGCGAGAACGGATCGGAGTCGGTCCGCAGGATCAGCGTGGTGGTTCCGGTCACCATCTTGTCGATGGCATCCAGCGACCGTGTGAATTTGTACAAGTCGGGATCGATGCGGTGCGCGTCGGCGTAGGTCTTGGCGATCTGCGCCGCCGCTTCACCGCGGATGCGCGCTTCCTCCTCGGCGCCCTTGGCCCGGATCTGCGCCGCCTCGAGTTCGGCTTCCGAGCGGATCTTGCTTGCCGCCAGCTCCCCCTCGGCTTCGAACTGCGCGGCGAACTGACGGCGCTCGGCGCGCATCTGTTCGAAGACCGCCGTGACGTTCTCCTCCGGGAGCGCGATGCGATCGAGCCGGATCTGTTCGATCGTCACGCCGTAGTTGCGCATCGCCACGGGCGCGGTGGCCGCGAGGAGCTGCGATTCGATCTGGTCGACCTGGAGGTCGGCGGGGTTGGTGGACACGAGGGCCGAGAGATCGTGTTCGCCCAGGGTTCCGATGGCCGCGTTGGTGAGGAGGCCGTCGAGCTTGCCCTCCGCGGCGCTCTCCGGACCGACGGCCTGGATGAAGGCCAGCGGGTCGCCGATCCGCCACACGATGAACGTCCGCGCGATGAGGTTCTTCTTGTCGCGGGTGAGCATCTCGGATTGACCGGTCTCGTACACGCGGCGCCGCATGTCGAGGATGGTGGCCTGATCGACCGGCCAGGGGAGTTTCCAGTGGAGACCCGGCTGGATCGTGGCGCGCAGCGGATGCCCGAAGCGCGTGACGAGAACGGCCTGTCCTTCGCGGACGATGACCGCGGTGGCGTCGAACACGATGGCGGCGAGCGCCAGCGTGCCCATGATCGCCCGCAGCCATCGCTGCGTGTTTACGGATTCACCCACAACTCACCTCCATCGCGCAGAAAGCGGAAGTCCACGATCGTGAAGGGGTGGCCCGTCAACCCCTGTTCGAGGGCTTCCAGACGGCGCCGGAACATGTATTCGTCGGGGGCCGTTCGATACTGAGACTCTAACGTGCGAAAACTCCAGGATTCGCCGGCCGCCACGGCCACGGACTGGGCGCTATCCGCGCGCGCGGTGTTCTCCCCCACCAGGACGGAAGCCTGCGCGTTCGGCAGCGTCTGATTGCGGAACACCTGCGCGTTGACCACGGCCGTGACCTTCCGAATCTGCGACGAGATCACGGCTTCGTAGCTCGCGGCGACCGGCACCGGCGGGTGCATTCCGCCGAACGTGAAGCCGACGACCTTGATGCCGAGTCCCAGCGAATCGGCCTCCGCCTGCACCATGGTGCTCAGGGTATCCGCCATCGTGGCGATGTTCTGCGAGAGCACATCGGCGAGCGTGCGGTCGACCGTCTTCCGCATGACCGCGCGATAGGCGATCGCGTGCAGGGCGTCGGCGGGGTTCTGACAATGGTACCGCCACGCCCGGGCGTCGACGATGCGATACTGCACGTTCGCGTCGATCGTGACGAGGTCATGACCGTTTCCCAGCACCAGCGTGTACTCGTTGGCCGCGTGCTCGACGGCCCACAACACGTTCTCCGGACCGGGCGCCTCCTCACCCTCGTGGCCGATATCGATCACGTCGACCCGGCGGATCGGAATGCGAAAGACCTTGTCGATGGGCCACGGCCAGTGCAGGTGGAGCCCGGGCGCGAGCGGATCGCCGGAGACGGACACGCCGAGCCGCTCGATGAGACCTTGCTCCTGCACGCCCACCACGGTCAATGAGGTCGAGAGCCACCCGACGAGGAAGAGCGCGATGGCCAAGGGCTCGATACCGCGACGCACGACCGTCAGCGCCCACGTGGAGCGGAGGTCGATTCCCAACTGGCGTTCCGCGGTGTCGAGAACACTGGCGGCGATGTTGGCTCGACCGCCGAACAGGGCCAGCGGCCCGAGATTCACCGGAAACGCCGTCGCCGCACCGTCGGAACGTCGGGCTGCCCGGTACAGGCTGTAGCAGATCACGACGTTGAAGACGAGGAGGGCGACGTGCACGAGGCGAAGTGCTCCGAACCACTGCATCCATTGCAGCCCGACCGATCCCGCGGTGAGGACGAGCATCCACGCCGTCACGCGGGCCCCCCGCGCCAAGCCCGGGGCCTCCGGTATGTCTCCGATGTCGAGTGCGGCGAGATAGCGGGCCGCGGTTGCCGCGAACCCGGCGGCGATCAGGTACGCCCCCGCCCCGATTCCCGCCTGGATCGGGGTCGGCGACACGTAGGAGAAGAACTGCGACAGGACTTCCGCGGTTGCGAATACTCCCGCCGCGGCGATGCCGAGCGCGATGCGCTCCAGCACGCCGAGCGTTCGAAACCAGTGCTCGACGCGGGCGCGAATATCGCCCACGACGGAGTAGGGATTCCGTCCTTCCTTGGGCGTCCACAAGTCGGGCGGCACGTGTGGCTCGACGTGGCCCGGGGCCCCGGGCGCCGGCGCGTTCTCATCGGCCGGCGTTTCGACCGCGAAGGTCGGGACGTGGTCGAGGACCGGCGGCTCGGTGGCTGGCGCGACGGCCGCGGCCGCGGGTGCGGGCGCGGTTGCGGTTGCGGCTTCGCTTGAGGTCGCGGTCGTGGTCGCGGTCGTGGTCGCGGTCGTGGTCTCGGAAGGGCTCGCGGGCGCGGGCGGCCTCGCGCGCCGGGCGTGTGCGACGAACACGCCAACCAGAATGCCGGCGC
>Ga0335085_10018373_pt1 | contig 10051 bp, 14 predicted proteins | sample Lox_Sample_45_FD_206712 | JGI IMG/M metagenome (GOLD analysis project Ga0335085, IMG submission 206712) | Soil microbial communities from Loxahatchee National Wildlife Refuge, Florida, United States - Lox_Sample_4.5 | ecosystem: Environmental > Terrestrial > Soil > Wetlands | place: USA... | reverse complement strand
GAAGAGCAGCACGTCGCGCCGCCCGCGCTGGTCGCCGAAGCGGCCGTACACCGGCACGATGGTCGCGGAGGCGAGCAGGTAGGCGACCGCGATCCAGGAGCTGTCGCGCAGGCCGCCGAGCGAGGCGGCGATCGCCGGCGTGGCGGTGGCGAGGAGCGTCTGGTCCACCGCCGCCATGAACATCGGCAGGAAGACCGCGACGAACAGGTTGATGAACTCGGACCGGCTTACGGTGGCGGCGGCGCCGGCGGGACCTTCGCTTTTCATCGGGTTTATGATTCTGGCATGGCCGACAAGTGGAAGTTCGAAGGGGTTCGCGTGGTGCATGCGAACGAGCTCGACATCAACACCGCGCAGACCCCGGGCATGAACCGGGCGGCGGCGATCACGCACGCCCGCGCCGGCGCCGAGAAGCTGTGGGCCGGCACGGTGGTGATCCATCCCAAGGCGAAGACCGGCGCGCACCACCACGGCCCGGTCGAGAGCGTGATCTACGTGGTGAGCGGAAAAGCGCGCATGCGCTGGGGCGACAAGCTCGAGTTCGTCGCCGAGGCCGGCCCGGGCGACTTCATCTACGTGCCGCCGTACGTGCCCCACCAGGAGATCAACGCGAGCGACAGCGAGCCGCTCTCGTGCGTGCTCTGCCGCAGCGGCCAGGAGCCGGTGGTGGTCAACCTCGACATCCCGGTGGTCGAGAAGCCCGAGGAAGTGCACTGGGTCGACAACATCCACCCCGCGCCGAAGAAATGATCGCGCCGCGCCGGCTGCTCCTCGCGGCGCTGCTGCTCCTCGCCGCGCTGCCCGCGCGCGCGCAGTTCGCTTTCGCCAGCGTCGAGGAAGGCGCGGCGATCCTCGGCGCGCGCGACGACTACGTGCTCACCAGCGGCGCGCTCGAGCGCCAGGCGAAGATGCGCTCGGCCATGCCGGTGAGCGAGGAACGCTTCCGCAGCTTCATGGCCGAGTCGGCGCTCGCCTGGAGCGACGCCGAGCGGCGCAAGCTCGAGCCCGCGCTCGCCCCGCTCGAGCGCTTCCTCGCCGGGCTGAAGTGGAAGCCCTCGCGCCCGATCCTGCTCATCAAGGCCGCTGACCGGCTCGAGGACGGCTCGCCGCACACGCGCGCCAATGCGATCGTGCTGCCCGAGAACGTGCTGCGCGATGCGCGCCCCGGCCCGCTCGCCTACGTGCTCGCGCACGAGACGTTCCACGTCCTGAGCCGCGACGACGCGGCGCTGCGCGAAACTCTCTACGCCGCGATCGGCTTTCGTCCCTGCGCCAAGATGGAAGTGCCGCGGCCGCTGGCGGAGCTGCGCATCACCAACCCCGACGCGCCGCACAGCCGCCACACGATCCGCGTCACCTGGCGCGGCCGGCAGGTGGAGGTGCTGCCCTTCGTGCGCTTCGCCTCGGCGGGCATCGATCCGCGCGAGGGCTTCATGAAGCAGCTGCGCGCGCCGTGGATCCTCGTCGACCGCGCGCTCGACGGCTGCCGCATGAGCGCGCCGGCCGAGGGCGTGCCGGTCGAGGAGCTCGAGGGACTGTGGGAGCAGATCGGCCGCAACACGCGCTACGTGCTGCACCCGGAAGAGATTCTCGCCGACAACTTCGCCCTGCTCTACTTCACCTCGCGGGGCGGCAAGCCGCCGGTGGCGTCGCCTGAAGTGCTGCGGCGGATCGAGAAGATCCTGCGCCCGCAGGGTACTTGACCCGCATACAATCCGGACTCCAAGGGGAGACTCGCATGCGCCAACTGTTAGCCGCGGCCCTGGCCGCGTTCTTCATCCCGCTCGCCTATGCCCAGGAAGTCGGCATCTCGCAGAGCGACACCACGCAGTCGGTGCTCGCCGCGCAGAAGGGCAAGCGCGTCACCGTGCGCCTGCGGAGCGGCCAGGAGCTGAGCGGCCTCGTGCGCGACGCGAACGCCAGGCTGGTCGTGCTCGGCTCGGTGAGCGGCCGCGAGTTCTTCGACGCGGTGATCCCGCTCGAGCAGATCGAGGCGGTGCTGATCCGCGTCAAGTAGAAATCGGGGTCAGAGCCCGATTTCGCGGTTTCGCCTATGCGCCGATGCGCCGCTCGAGCACGTGGAGCAGGACGTTGGCGAGGAGCACGAAGGCGGCGATCAGCACCGCCCAGGCGAGCAGGCCGAAGCCCGCGAGCACGCCCACGGCGCACGAGCACCAGACCGTGGCGGCGGTATTGATGCCCTTCACCGTGCCGCCCTCGTGCCAGACGAGGCCCGCGCAGAGGAAGCCCACGCCCGTCACCACCTGGCCCGCGACGCGCGCCGGTCCGGTCGGGTCGCCCATCAGCGTGCCGGCGATGACGTAGGCGGCCGCGCCGAGCGCGACCAGCGCGTTGGTGTGCAGCCCGGCCGGGTGCTTGCGCAGCTGGCGCTCGAGGCCGATCAGCGCGCCGAGCACCACGGCGACGCCGAGGCCGAGCACGTACTTCGTTTCGAACGTAGCCAGCTCCATGCTGCCTCCCGTGGATTCAGACGATCTTGCAGGGAATCTCGGCATCCTCGTCGAACGAGTACACCGCGCACAGGCGGTGGTAGCCGTCGGCGATCACCACCTTGCCGTGCGCCTTGTCGCGCACGAGCAGCAGCGGCGAGAGCGCCTTGCCGCCGCGGATCTTCTTGCGGTCCCTCTCGACGCGCTCGTTGCTGATGCCCAGGAGCGACAGCCCGGAAGCGCGGAAGATGTCCTTCGACTTGAAGGCCGTTACCTTCGCGCGGCGCAGCCGCCCGAGCAGGACGCCCACCTCGCCCGGCTCGTAGATCAGCCCGAGGTAGGACTCCGCCGCCGGATAGTCGTGCGCCTCTGGCTGCGCGAGCCACTTGATCGTTTTCGCCATCGCGATCTCCCGTGTGGGGGAAATATATGCGAGAGTCGCGGACCATGAAAACCCGCCTGGTCGCCCTCGCGCTCTTGGCCGCGAGCTTCACGTGCTCCGCTCAGGAGTATCCCGCGAAGCCGATCCTCCTCATCATGCCGCTGCAGGCCGGCAGCGCGGTCGACGTGATGATCCGCATCGTGGCGCAGAAGATGGGCGACAACATGGGGCGCGCGATCGTGATCGAGAACCAGCCCGGCGCCGCCGGCATGATCGGCGCCGAGCGGCTGAAGAAGGCGCCGCCCGACGGCTACACCATCGGCTCGCTGAACGACAGCATCCTCACCATGATCCCCAACGTGCGGCCGGTGAACTACGACCCGCTGAAGGATTACGTGCCGATCAGCGTCGTCGCCGGCATCAACTGGGTGCTGGTGGCGAACAACGACCTGCCGGTCAAGACCGTCGGCGACCTCGTCAAGCTCGCGAAGGAGCGGCCCGGCCGCCTCGACTACTCCTCGGGCGGCGTCGGCAGCCCGCAGCACGTCGCGATGGAAGCCTTCAAGGCCGCGACCGGCATCTACGTCGTGCACATCCCCTACCGCGGCGCGACGCAGGCCGCGCTCGACGTGATCTCCAACCAGGTGCAGGTGCACTTCAGCGCCGTGTCGATCGTCCTGCCGTACCTCCAGGCGGGCAAGATGCGCGCGCTCGGCGTGCCGCACGCCCATCGTTCGCCGCTGCTGCCCAACGTGCCGACGATGGCCGAAGCCGGCGTGCCCGGCTTCACCTGGGAGACCTGGGCCTCGATCGTCGTGCCGGTCGGCACGCCGCAACCCATCGTCGAGCGCCTGCGCGCCGAGACGGTGAAGGCGGTCAACTCGCCCGACGTGCGCCAGAAGCTCATCGCGAACGGCCTCGAGCCGATCGGCTCGCCGCCCGAGACGGTGACGAAGTGGACGCAGGACGGCCTGAAGCGCATGGCGATGATCGTCAAGCGCGCCAACATCAAAGCCGAATAGCACCGCCTCCTTAGTGAGCCTCACCCGCATCGACCACGTCATGATCTGCGTGGCCGACCTCGCGCGCGGCGTCCACGCGTACACGCGCCTGGGCTTCAACGTGCAGATCGGCGGCGTGCACACCGGCATGGGCACGCACAACGCCATCGCGTTCTTCGAGGACGACTACCTCGAGCTCCTCGCGATCCGCGACAAGAAGGAATACCTGCGCCGCAGCCCGTGGGGCGCGCTCGTCGACTTCGTCGAGCGCGGCGGCGGACTGCGCTACGTCATCCTGCAGAGCGACGACCTCGCCGCCGACGTCGCCGCGATGCGCTCGCGCGGCGTCGACGTCACCGATCCCGCCGAAGGTTCCCGCCGCACGCCCGCCGGCGCCGAGCTGCGCTGGAAGTCCGCGCTCCTCGGCGGCCGCAACCCACTGCCGCTCTTCTTCATCCAGCACCTCACCGCGATCGACGAGCGCCGCAAGCAGCCCGGCGGCGGCGCCCACCCGAACACCGTCCAGCGCACCGAGCGCGTCTACATCGCCGTCAAAGACCTGCAGAAAGAAGCCGACGCCTACGCCCGCGTCCTCGGCATCCAGCCGAAGATCGAGCGCGGCACCGTGATCATGGCCGACATGGCCGTCTTCCAGCTCGGCCCGAGCGGCCTCACCCTCGCCCAGCCCTACGCCGACGGCCCAACGCAGAGCGCGCTATCCGCCCGCGGCCCCGGCCCCTTCCAGGTCCTCTACCGCATCAAGAGCATGGACGCCGCCGCGAAGTGGATCGCCGCGCACGGCGTCCCTCCTCCCGCTCGCGGCGTTCGCAATACCGGCGAGCACGCGATGCTTGTTCCGCCGGAGAATGCTGGCGGTGCTTTCGTCGGCTTCGTCGGGGATCGCTAGGCGGATCGAGCCGGCATGTCCGACCTGCAGTCGAGAGCCTGGATCGTCTTCAAGGGATTCGCTTTCCTCGGCATCGCCATCGCCGCCGGCGTGCTCGTCTTCCTCGAAACGCCATCGCTCCGCACCGCGATCCTGGTCGTCCTCCTCGCCTGGTCGGCGGCGCGCTTCTATTACTTCCTCTTCTACGTGCTGGAGAAGTACGTCGATCCTTCGCTGCGCTACGGCGGCATCCTCGCGCTTCTGCGCGCGTGGCTGTCAAAGCGCTGACAACCTGGCGGCGGAGAGTTCCAAATGGGAAGCGACGCACCGATCCGGTAAAATGCCGGCGTTGCTTCAAGAAGGCCTGAAATGCAATTCCTGAAGGGTTTCCGCGGCACCGCGAGCGCCGGACCGGGCGCCCCGCCGCAGGGGCTCGTTGCGTTCTACCGCCACTTCATCGGCCAGATGAAGGGCTGGTTCGTGGCGATGTTCGTCGCGAGCTGCGCGGTCGCGCTGCTCGACACGGTGATCCCGCTCTTCATCGGCCGCATCGTGTCGCTGATGGAGGCGACCGACCGCATGGCCGCGCTCGAAGCGCAGTGGCCGATGCTCGCGGCGATGGTTGCTCTTGTCCTCGTGGTGCGGCCGGCGGTGCTGCTCGCCGACATCGCGATCCGCCACATGATCCTGATTCCCGGCGGCACGACGCTGATCCGCTGGCAGAGCCACTGGCACGTGGTGCGGCAGAGCTGGCCGTTCTTCCAGAACGACTTCGCCGGCCGCATCGCCAACCGCGTGATGCAGGCCGCGCATGCGCTGCGCGAGAGCGCGATGCAGAGCATCCGCGCCGTCTGGTACATCGGCGCCTACGGCATCACCGCGTTCACGCTCATGGCCATGGTCGACTGGCGTCTCGGCGCGCCGACCGCGCTCTGGTTCGCCGGCTACATCGCGTTCCTCGTGCACTTCGTGCCGAAGATGCGCGACCTCGCGCGCGCGAGCTCCGACCGGCGCTCGAACGTGATGGCGCGCGTGGTCGACAGCTACACCAACATCCTGACGGTCAAGCTCTTCGCGCGACTCGCCGACGAGGACGCCTACGTGCGCGAGGCGATCGACGAGCACCAGGGCGCGATGAGCGCGCACATGCGGCTCATCACGCGCTTCATGTTCTGGCTCACCGCGCTCAACGCCGCTCTGCTCGTCGGCACCGCCGGCATCGGCCTGTGGCTGTGGGCGCACGGCGCGGTGGGCGCAGGCGTCGTCGCCACCGCGCTGCCGCTCGCCTGGCAGACGGCGAACGCCGCCGGCTGGGTGAGCTGGGAAGTCACCGCGATCTTCGAGAACATCGGCGTGGTGCAGGAAGGCATGGAGTCGATCGCCGTGCCGCACAGCGGCGTCGACGCTCCCGGCGCCAAGCCGCTCGAAGTTTCACGCGGCGACGTGAGCTTCGAAGGCGTCACCTTCACGTACGGGCGCAAGGACGGCGTTCCCGTCCTGAACAATCTGAACCTGAAAATCAGGGCCGGCGAGCGCGTCGGCCTGGTCGGCCGCTCGGGCGCCGGCAAGTCGACGCTCGTCAACCTGCTGCTCAGGTTCTATCCGATGGAGCAGGGCCGCATCGCGATCGACGGCCAGGACCTCGCCGGCGTCACGCAGGAGAGCGTGCGCGCGGCGATCGGCATGGTGACGCAGGACACCTCGCTCCTGCACCGCTCGATCGCCGCCAACATCCGCTACGGGCGGCCGCACGCGACCGAGGCCGAAATCGTTTCAGCGGCAAAGAAGGCGCAGGCGCACGACTTCATCCTCGGCCTGAGGGATTGGCGCGGCAACGCCGGCTACGCCGCCCACGTCGGCGAGCGCGGCGTGAAGCTCTCCGGCGGGCAGCGACAGCGCATCGCGCTCGCGCGGGTGATCCTGAAGGACGCGCCGATCCTGGTGCTGGACGAAGCCACCTCTTCGCTCGACTCGGAGGTCGAGGTCGCGATCCAGGAGGAGCTGCTCGACCTGATGGAAGGCAAGACCGTCATCGCCATCGCCCACCGCCTCTCCACCATCGCGCGCATGGACCGGCTGATCGTGCTCGAGCACGGACGCATCGTCGAGACCGGCACGCACGCCGAGCTGCTGCGCCTCGGCGGGCACTACGAGAAGCTGTGGCGGCACCAGTCGGGCGGCTTCATCGCCAACGAGCTCGCCGGCGAGGCCGGCGCCGGGCAGGACGAGGACGCGCAGGCCGCGTAAGGCTTTCCCCGCCTCCCGCGACCAACGGTCGGTCAACCAACGGGAGGTTCCGATGAAGAAGACCCTGCTGTCGCTCGCGCTCGCCGCGGCATTCGTCCCGGCCTGGGGCGCGGACTCGATGATGATCAACAAGGAAGAGATGAAGTGGGGCGACGCCCCGCCCTCCCTGCCGAAGGGGGCGAAGGTGGCGGTGCTGTACGGCGACCCGGGCAAGGCCGGCCAGTTCACCATCCGCCTGCAGGCGCCCAAGGGCTACAAGATCCCGCCGCACTGGCACTCGCAGGACGAGAACCTGACCGTCATCTCCGGCACGATGTACCTCGGCCTGGGCGAGAAGATGGACGCGATGCACGCCCACGCGCTGAAGGCCGGCGGCTACCACTTCCTGCCGGCGAAGACGAACCACTACGCCTTCACGAAGTCGATGACCGTGATCCAGGTGAGCGGCGAAGGTCCCTTCGACATCAACTGGCTCAACCCGGCCGACGACCCCATGAAGATGGGCAAGAAGCCCGCGATGTAGCCGCGTTCCTCAGGGTCATCGGCGGAAACCGGTTCTTGCATCATCCATGCCGGTGCGTGGTAGCCTCGCGCCCAAGGGAGGGCATCGATGAGACCGGTAACCGCCGCAATTCTTGCCATCGCGCTTTGCGCTCAGGGCGCGCTTGCCGCCGACCTCGAGCGCAACAAGAGGAACGTGCTCGACTTCTACGAGAAAGGACTGAACCAGAAGGACTTCGCCGCGGCGTCGAAGCACTTCGGCGCGACCTACATCCAGCACAACCCGATCGCCGCCGACGGCCCCGAGGGCTTCAAGGCCTTCGTCGAATTCCTGCGCGCGAAGTTTCCGCAATCGAGGAGCGAGATCAAGCGCGTCTTCGCCGAGGGCGATTACGTCATCCTGCACGTGCACGCGGTGCGCGAGCCGGGCACGCGCGGCGCGGCGATCGTCGACATCTTCCGCCTCGACCCCGCGGGCAGGATCGTCGAGCACTGGGACGTGCGGCAGGACGTGCCCGAGAAGGCGGCGAACGGCAACGGCATGTTCTGACCCTGCGCCGCCTAGCGCCCGCCGCTCTTCTTGCCGCGTCGCTCGCCGCGCTCGCACAGGGCGTCGCCTTGCCCGATTACAAGGAAGTCCTGGAAACCGAGCGCAAGGAGCAGATGCAGAAGAAAAGCGCGGACGAGGAAGCGCGCAAGGGTCTCGACAAGCCCGCGCCCGAGCGGAAGCGCGACCAGCAGGCCTGCAACGGCGCGCGCACGTATTACCAGTCGGCCTGCGGCTCGGCGCACGTGCCGCGCTCGTGGACACGCCGCTGCCAGGAAGCGGACGCGCTCGTGCGGCAGATCTGCTAATGGAATCTCTCGCCGCCCTCGGCGCGGCCGTCGGCGCGCTCCTCAAGGAGCGCAAGGAGACGCTCGCGGTGGTCGAGTCGTCGGCCGGCGGGCTCATCAATGCTTCCGTTCTCGCCGTGCCCGGCGCTTCGGCGTATTACCTCGGCGGCACGATCGTCTACACGCTGGTCGGCCGCGAGAAGCTCCTCGGCATTACCCGCGAGGACATGGCGGGCATTCGCTCGTCGAGCGAGCCGTTCGCGGAGATCCTCGCCGCGCGCATGCGCGAGAAACTCGGCGCGAGCTGGGCGCTCGCGGAGACCGGCGCGGCGGGGCCGGCGGGAAATCGCTATGGCGACGCGCCGGGACACGCTTGCATCGCGGTGAGCGGACCGGTGAAGACCGTGATCACCGTGGAGACCGGTTCCGCCGAGCGCGAGAAGAACATGTGGGCCTTCGCCCAGCGCGCGCTCGCGCTCCTCGAAGCGGCGCTTCGAAAGGCGTGATTTCTCTGCTAGAATAGCGGCTTGGAGCCATAGTCCCCGCTCCCACCCATCGCAACTTCCGAAGGCATTCATGAGCATTCCGACGGTCGATAGCCGGCGTTTCATGGTCGGCAAATACGAAGTAGTGGCGCGTCCCCTGCCGCATTCCGCGCACATGCTGAGCTACACGGTGATGCTCGACGGCAAGCGCCTCGGCGCGCTGGCGAGCGTGCCGACCGAATCCGACTGCCTGTTCCTCGAGAAGCCGCCCGTCGTGCCGCCGCTCAAGATCTACTCGGTCATCTACCGCCCCGGCCGCCCGAAGGGCGGCAGCAAGCCGGCGGTCGCGGTGGTCGACAAGGCCGCGCCGCCGCGCGAAGACCTGTCGCAGGAAATCTCGCTGCCGAGCGGCGGCAATTCAGAGTAGGGAAGAAAAGAACTCGGTCGCTTCGCGGGCGAGCGCCTGCGGCTGCTCCATGGCCGCGAAGTGCCCGCCCTTCGGCATCACGCTCCAGCGCCGGATGTCGGTGTAGGTGCGCGCGGCGAGCGAGCGCGGCGGGCGCAGGATCTCCTTCGGAAACTCGGCATAGCCGGTCGGCACGCCGACCGTCTCGCCTTCCGGGATCGGCCAGGGCCGGTGCATGCGCGCGTGGTAGGGCCAGAACGACGAGCCGATCGCGCCGGTGAACCAGTAGAGCGAGATGTTGGCGAGCATGTCGTCGCGGCCGATGCCGCCGTCGCTCCAGGTGCGGAACTTCTCCGCGATCCACGCCGCGAGCCCCGCGGGCGAATCGGTCAGCGCGTAGGCGAGCGTCTGCGGCTTCGTCCCCTGGATCCACTGGTAGCCGGTCTCTTCCTTCAGCCAGTGCGCGAGGTCCTTCAGGTATTTCCGCTCCTCGGCGTTTTCGGCCGGGATTTTCGGATCCCTCCTCACCGCGAGGAGGTTGAGGTGAATGCCGCGCAGCCGCTGCGGATGGCGCAGCGCGAGGACTGAAGTCACGAACGCGCCCCAGTCGCCGCCCTGCGCGCAGAAGCGCTCGTAGCCCAGCAGCGTCATCAGCTCGGCGAAGCAGCCGGCGATCTCCTCGACGCCGAAGCGCGGCTGCCCGGGCCGGAAAGACAGCGTGTAGCCGGGCAGCGAAGGCGCGACGACCGTGAAGCGCTCGGTGAGGAGAGGGATCAGCTCGAGGAACTCGACGATCGAGCCGGGCCAGCCATGGCTGAGGAGCAGCGGCGCCGGGTTCTTCCCCTTCCCCGGCTCGTGG
>Ga0335085_10018372_pt1 | contig 10051 bp, 6 predicted proteins | sample Lox_Sample_45_FD_206712 | JGI IMG/M metagenome (GOLD analysis project Ga0335085, IMG submission 206712) | Soil microbial communities from Loxahatchee National Wildlife Refuge, Florida, United States - Lox_Sample_4.5 | ecosystem: Environmental > Terrestrial > Soil > Wetlands | place: USA: Florida... | reverse complement strand
GGTGGCCGCCGGCTTGGAGTGGAAACCGGGCGACAACGTGGTGTGTTATCGCGACGATTATCCCGCCAACGTGTACCCATGGATGGATTTGGCCCGGCGAGGTGTGGACGTGCGATTCGTGGAGCCGAAACAATTCGGCAACGTCACGGTGGAGGACGTGGAGCGGGTGGTGGACCGGTGTACACGGCTTGTGGCCCTAGCGAGTGCGCATTTCCAAAGCGGCTGGCGGCTGGATGTGGATCGAGTCGGACGATTTCTCAGGGACCGGGGTGTTCTGTTTTGCCTGGATGGGATCCAGAGTCTGGGGGCGCTACGCACCTCGATGCAGTTTGTGGATTTCGCGGCGGCGGATGCGCACAAATGGTTGCTGGGACCGGTGGGCGTGGCGATCCTGTACGTGCGGCAGGAACACTTTGAGCGGCTGCATCCGCCGCTGGTGGGATGGCACAGCGCTGCCTGTCCCGATTATATTGCGCAGGAGATTCTGACCTTCAAACAGGACGCGCGTCGGTACGAACCGGGCAGCCAGAATCTCGCCGGCATCGTGGGATTGCGGGCCGCGCTGCAACTGATTTTGGAATGCGGCCTCGAGGCGGTTGAGGAACGCGTGCTCGTGTTGGCGAAGAGTGTGATTGCCCGCGCCGTCGAGGCCGGATTCACGGTGGTTGGGCCGGATGGGGATCCGGGACTGTCGGGGATTGTCTCGCTGGCGGCCAGCGGGTATGACGTCGGGAGATGGCACGCCCAACTTGAGGCAGCTAACATTAGCACCTCGCTGCGCCGTTGCCGGGATGGAAGACAATGCTTGCGTATCTCGGCTCACTTCTACAATCGGGAGGAAGAGATCCGGGCCATGTTCGACGAAGCCCGGCCGCGAGAGAATACGCGTGCAACTTCTTGAGAGGGTGAAGGAACCGCGCCCGGAATCGAAGCGCGACGGGGGTTGGGAATGACGTGGCTGTTTACCTGTTGACACCGTATAGGCACACTGGTAGGTTCCGTTAGTGATTGATGGCACAAGCACCGCGAAGCGGGGTCGACCCGAGAGCCGCGGGAAGGAAGTACTTCGAACCAACAGTACATCGGAGGCATTACCAAATGAGAAGATTAGCTAGGTTTAAGATCCGCGGCTTCACGTTGATTGAGCTGCTGGTTGTTATCGCAATTATCGGCATTCTGGCCGCGATGTTGCTGCCTGCACTCAACTCAGCTCGCGAAAAGGCGCGTCGCGCCAACTGCTTGAGCAACCTGAGGCAGATCGGGCTGACGATCGCGCAATACGCGGACGCCAACTATGAAAAGTGTCCGTACAACGCCGACGCTTCGCTGGACTACAAGAACCTTCCAGGAGTGCATTTTATGGTTCTCAGCAACTACATCAGCTCGGCAAAAGTCTTTTTCTGCCCGAGTGACGGTCGGGCAAACTGCAAGCCTTCTCTCGATTTCAACACCTTCGGCGCCACGTCCGGAGCGGTAGGTCAGACGAATGTGAGCTACGCCTGCTCGACCGGTCTTGTCTGGCAGAGTACGTCGCCTGATTCCATCATCGTATTGGACCGACTTTCGACGGTGAACAATTACATCGGTTCGCCGTGGCCCACGACTGGTAATCACAAGGATGCCGGCGGCAACCTTCTGTTCAACGATGGTCACGTGGACTTCAAAGTTCACTTGCCCTGGCAGATCAAGAACGGCGGCGGTACCGCGTCCGTCCTGTCACCAGGATGAGGCTTGAATCAGTTTGACGGCGGCGAACCCCGACACTTGGCGGTGTCGGGGTTCGCTTTTTGTGCATGAATTCTGATTCGTCGATAAGGCCCGGTTTGAAGTGGCGGGATTTCCTGTGCTTGCTGGCCGTGGCGCTGCTGCCACTCCTCAGTTATCCGCTCAGTTGGCTGCCCTCGGCCTGGGTGCAATTCCGGTACACAGTCGTTTTGCCGTGGGCCGCGGTTCTGTTCGTCATCCTTCTCTTGGCGGCGGCGAAAGGCGCGCTCGCCGGGCAGTGGACACTGGTGCCGCGCAGGTTTCTTTGGCCGTGCGGATTCTTAACGGTGAGTTGGGTTGTCTCCGTCACGGCGAGCCAACACCGTGATTTTTCCATCCTGGCTCTGCCGCCAATCCTCGGGAACCTGGCGCTTTTCTGGGTCGCCACCTCGTTTTCCAAGGATCGACTGCGGACGCTGGGCTGGATCTGGCTGTCGGTCGCGTCCGTCGTTGCGGTCAACGGGCTGGCCCGATTGGGAGTGGAAGAGCAGTTTGTCTCGACGATCGGCAACCGCAATTTTCTCGGCGCCTATTTGGCAGCGGCCATTCCCCTGGCCATAGTCCTGGGGAGCCGATGGGCAGCGGTCCCGGGGGCGCTGCTGCTGGGGGCGCTGTGTTTCACAAAATCGCGGGGAGCGTGGCTGGCGCTTGGGATTGTGGTTATACTTTGGATCGCCGTTGTCTGGCTACGCGTCGGTTCCGTTCGCAAGCGCATGACTGCCATGGCCGTCGGCATCGGTCTTGTCGTGCTGCTGGTATTCCCGGCTCACGGCTACGTGCGCAACCAATGGCGTACAGACGTTCGGCCGGTAATCTGGCGCGGGACGGTGCAGATGATCGCCGCCCACCCGATCCTCGGGCACGGATTGGGTACATACTGGTTGCAGTACACCAGCTTCCGGCTACCCGAGTATTTCGCCCGGCCCAAAGCCGGCAATTTCACGAACCACGCGCACAACGAACTGCTGGAAACGGCGGCGGAACAGGGTGTCGTGGGACTCGGGGCCCTCCTGTGGCTTTGGACAATCGCGCTCACAACCGGCGTTCGCGCCGCCAACACCACGGAGACGCGCTGTTCCTTGCGCTATGGAATCGTCGGCGCGACGTTGGTATTCATGTTGCACGGAATGGTTGATGTCGATCTCCGATCACCGCCCAACCAATCCCTGCTCTGGCTGCTGCTGGGCCTGCTGGCAAGCGGAAGCGGAGAAGAGGCCGGACGCATTTCGTTCCGGACCCGGCCGGCGCGGTCAGTGGTGGCAGGCGTTTGTACTTTGCTAGCGGTCTGGATTCTTTATGTCGCCGTTATCCAGCCCGTACGCGCCGATTGCTGGGAACGACAAGCGCGTCTGGCCGAAGTCCGGGGTGATCTCAACGCGGCGGTGCGCGCGGCCCGCCGGAGTTTGGAAATCCAGCCGCTCCGTGTGGAAACGCGCTATTTCCTGGCGGGCGTGCTCGCCGAAAACCCGGCAACATACAAGGACGCGATCGGCGAGGGGTTGGTGATTGAGGGGCTCGCCCCCGACTACAGCGATCTGACGTACAATATCGGCGAACTCTACATCAAACTAAACCAACCCCATGAAGCGCTGCCGTTCTTGCAGCGCGCGGTGAGTATGAACCCCTACAGTGCCGAGAAACGGTTTGCGTTGGCGCTGGCATTCGCCGAATCGTCGGAGCCTGCGGCCGCCGAGGAACAGTTGGAAGCCGCCCTCCGGTTGAAACCCGATTTCGCAGAGGCGGCTGATCTGCTGCAGCGGTTGCGACATCAACCGAAGCCCGGGCACGACTGAGCGCGGCTGGCCATAGAATCAGCCGGCTCGGCAACGTGCCACCGCGTGCCGCACCCTGGCCCCGGTAACGCTTTTGACATTCCACGCGGTTCTCGTTAATCTGAGCTTGGCTTGGGTTAGGATTATGAGGGTCGCGATTCCGCGGAAAACTGTGTATCGGCTCAGTGTGTACCTGCGCTGTCTGGCGCAGCTCGCCGAGAACGGCGTGCGCATGGCGTCCAGCAACGCACTCGCCGAGGCGGCCGGGGTCAAACCCACCCAGTTGCGCAAAGACCTGACCAGCTTCGGCCACTTCGGCACGCGCGGCATCGGTTACGACGTCGAGACGCTCCGCGAGGGAATCGCCGAGGCGCTCGGACGCAAACAACTCCAGCCCGTCGTCCTCGTGGGCGTCGGCCATCTCGGCTCGGCGTTGCTGGCCTACAAGGGGTTCGGGAAAGAAAGCTTCGAAATCGTGGCCGGGTTCGATGCGGACGTGAAACGCAAACGGCGCAAGACGTACACCCAACCGATCCTTCCGCTCGGCCGGCTGGAGAACTACGTGCGGTCTCACAAAATCCGCATGGCCATCATCACCGTGCCGGCATCCGCGGCGCAGGACATCGCGAACCGTCTGGTGGGCGCCGGCGTGAACGCCATCCTCAACTTTGCGCCCGTCGTGCTCCACGTGCCCGCCAATGTCGTCGTCAGCAACGTCAATCTGGCCATCGAGTTGGAGAATCTTAGCTACTTCCGTTCACTGGCCGAAAACTGATATGCTGTCGGCCTGTGAATGAGCGGGCCCAGAAATTCCTGCCGGTCGTCGTCATCGTTCTTCTCGGAATCACCTGCTATGCGAACGCGCTGCGCAACGGGTTCGTCTGGGACGACAATTTCAACGTCGTGCACAACCGGTTTCTGCGGTGTTGGGCGTTTGCGCCCCGGTACTTCGTCACGGATTTGGCCGAGGCGTACTCGACTTCCGGCGAACACGTGCCTTTCTATCGGCCTGCGTTTATGCTCTCGTTGTTGGTTGACTATCAACTCTGGGGTCCGCAGCCATTCGGCTTTCATCTGGTCAACCTGATATGGCACGTGGTGGATGGACTGCTGGTGTATGCCCTGTTGCGGGAGTTGAAGACGCGCCGGCCGTGGGCCTTGCTCGGAGCGGCGGTGTTCGTGTGCCATCCGGTCAATACCGAGAGCGTTGCGTACGTGGCGGGACGCAGCGCAGAAATGTGCGTCGGGTTCATGCTCGTTTCGCTCCTCTTGTTTCTCCGGTTCGAGTCAGCGGACAGCTTGCCCGGGCGACCTCGTTGGATGCTCCTGGGCGCGTCACTGGTTGCCTATGCGCTGGCGTTGTTATCCAAGGAAGTGGCGGTCACGTTTCCGGCGATTGTTCTCGTCGCGGGCTGGTTGCTGCGACCTCGTGGCTCGCGCCCATCGCGAACATTGTGGGTAGCGCTCGGCTCGTATGCGATTCTCGTCGTGGGTTACGTTCTGGTGCGGGAACTGGTGCTCACTCAAACGGCGTTTCCCGCTCAATTCAACATTCTCGAGCGGTGCGGTTTGGCACTTCGCGCTTTGGCCGCCACGGTGGCGCTGGTCTTGGCGCCCGTGAACTTGCACCACGGCCGGGCGCTGCCGATGGCCGGTTGGCCGGCCACGGCGTTGACCGTTGCGGGCGCGGTGTTGCTGGTCGCCGGTTGCCTTGTCGGCCGATGGATCTACCGACGCGAGCCGCGAGTTACCTTCGGATTGCTCTTCTTCGCGGTCGCCTTCTCGTTGACATCGAACCTCATCCCGCTGAATACGACGTTCGGCGAGCGTTGGGTGGGTTGGCCGATGATCGGGCTGTTGATCGGCGCCTCTGCTTGGTTGGAGAATTGGACACGTGGCGCCGCGCGCCGGGCCGCGGCCCTTCAAAGTATCGGCTGGATCGCCATCGCCTTGTTTTCCGCATCGACCATTGCGCAAAACCGGGTTTGGCGTGGCGACCGCACGTTGTACGAAACGCTCATCGAACGCGGCAGCGACGCGGCCGAAGTGCGCGAGAACCTCGCGTTCACTTACCTTGACGACGGCGATTCCGGCAACGCGCGACGTCATTTTGAAGGCATTCTCGAACGAAACTCGGGCGATGTGCCGGCATTGCGAGGGATGGGAATCCTCATGGCGCGGCAGAAAGACTTCCCGGCCGCAAGGGATTGGTTGAACCGGGCTCATGATGCCGACCCGGCCGACGCCACGACGAGCATCTGGTTGGCGTCGATACAAGAACAATTGGGGCAAGTGACGGAAGCCGAACGAACGCTGCAGACCACCGCCACTTTGAGACATGCGTTCCTGCCGACTCTGGAGCTTGCCAAGTTCTATTACCGGCATCAACGGCTCAGCGAAGCGGAGGCGGTCGTCCGTGAAGTTCTGGCGGCGGATCCGATGCACGCGGAGGCGCACAACATCCTCGGCATGATTCTCTTTCGCGAAGACGACATGGCGGGAGCGGAAAAACAGTTTCAATCGGCATTGCGTTACGACCGGTGGATGGCCGACGCACACGCCAATCTCGCCGCTGTGGCCGACGCCCGAGGGGATTTGACTGGTGCGTTGCGCGAGTACGATGCCGCCATCCAGTTGGCGCCGCGCAACGCCGATTTTCTTTACGGGTTAGCCCACACACTGGCGCAGCACGGGCTGACCAATGACGTCCGTCGCACCCTGCAGCGGGCGTTGGAAGTTGATCCCGGGTTCGAAGCCGCGAAGAAGTTGCTGGACCAGTTATCACAACCGGGCTCGCCGTGATTTCGGGAGTGGTACGCCCCGCGTGCTGCTCGATGCCGTCAGCAGCGCCAACCTGAATTGGGAAATCTCGGCGGCCTGCGCTTGGCCGCGCGTATCCACGCTGATCCGGCGGACAAAATTCCCTCGTTTGTTATTCCCCTCAGGGGCTACCCGCGCTTCACCCGGGTACCGTCGTTGTCAGCGACGAGTGCGTGGGTTTCGCAGCGGATTTGTTGGCGGGCGAAAACGGTCGCCATCGCTTCAGCGACGGCTTTCTCCTTCTGCTCGGTGAGGCAGACGATGCCGGGGCCGGAGCCGCTCAGCCAGCCGCCGAGCGCGCCGGCTTCGATCCCGGCCGCTATCACGTCGTCGAGTTGCGGCATGAGCTTCTTGCGATAAGGCTGATGCAATTTGTCCTCGAACAGGCCGCGCAACAGCGAGAAATCCCCGGAGACGAATGTGGCGATCAACAGCGCGACCCGGTTCAGGTTCTCAACGGCGTCGCGCAGCGGAACCTGTTTGGGCAGAAGCGCCCGCGCTCTCTCCGTAGACACCTCGGACTCCGGGATGCAGCAGACGAATTTCAATTGGGGCGGCACGTTGAAGCGGCGGTAGCGCAGAGCGCCGTTGATGCGGCCCGAGACGACAAACCCGCCGAACAAGGCGGGAGCGCAATTGTCGGAATGCCCTTCCAACCCGGTCACGAGATCGAGCATCTCCGCGTCCGAGAGCGGGCGGCCGTCGGTTTCGTTGAGCGCGAACACGATGCCAAGGCGCATGGTGACGCTCGAGCCGAACCCGCGGGAGACAGGCACATCGCCTTTGACTTCGACCTGGACGCCGTGTTTGTTGACCTTGCTGCGCGAGAAAAATGCGTCGGCAGCTTCGCGCGCCATGGCCAGTGCCGCGGGAGAATCTTTCGCCGGGGTGGCGCCGACCAATTGCACGACCGGTTCGTCCGTTTCGCGGATGGAAATCTGGTTGTGTAACTTCAGAGCGATGCCGAGCGTGTCGAAACCCGGACCGAGATTCCCCGTCGTCGCCGGCACGCGAACGGTAACAGACGGTTTTCTCATCAGAGCGATGATAATGCACGCGCACTGAAGCAAGTCAAAGGGAAATGGTTAATGGTTCATGGGAGATGGGCGGCGGTGAAGATGGTTCATGGTTGATGGTTCGCGGGGTATCGGGCATCATGGCAACGTCGGACAAGATTGTCGGAGAATCGTAACCGCATGAAATACGTTATCATACTGGGCGATGGCATGGCGGATTATCCCATTGCCCGACTGGGCGGCAAGACGCCCCTGCAAGCGGCTCGGAAACCCAACATGGATCGGATCGCCCACGATGGCCGATGCGGTTTGTTCAAGACCATCGAAGAAGATATGCCCACCGGCAGCGAAGCCGCCAACCTGTCGGTGATGGGCTACGACCCGCGCGAGGTGTTGCAGGGCCGTGGCGTGCTCGAAGCCGCCAGCATGGGCGTCGACATCCGCGGCGACGACATGGCGATGCGCTGTAACCTGATCTGCCTGTTCGACGACGGCCGCATCAAGAACCATTCCGCCGGGCACATCAGCTCGGCTGAGTCCGATGAAATCCTCAAGACCCTGCAAAAGGAGATCGGCAGTCCCGGCCTGAATTTCTATACCGGCGTCAGTTATCGTCACCTGTTCGTGGGCAAAGGGCTGGATCCACGGCTGGAGTGCGCCCCGCCCCACGATCACCCGAACGAACCGGCGGAAGGACTCCTTATTCGCCCCAAAGTCGCCGAAGCGCAGAAGACTGCCGACCTGCTCAACAGCCTGATCCGCCGTTCCTGGCCGATTCTCAAGGATCACCCGGTCAATCAACGCCGTCGTGCCGCCGGCAAGGATCCCGGCAACTCGATCTGGCTGTGGTCGCCCGGCAAACGTCCCAAAATGTGGACCTTCAAGGAACGGTTCGGCGTCAGCGGCGCGGTGATCTCCGCGGTGGACCTGATTCGCGGTATCGGGGTCTACGCCGGGCTCGAAGTCCTCAAAGTCCCCGGCGCGACCGGGTTGTTCGACACCAACTACGAAGGCAAAGCCGATGCCTGTCTGGCCGCGCTCGAGCACTGCGATTTCTGTTACGTTCACGTCGAGGCGCCCGACGAAGCCGGCCACGAAGGCAACGTGGACCTGAAGGTTCGCACCATCGAAGATCTCGATGCCCGGCTGATCGGCCGCATTTTGAAGGGACTGGAGCAACGGAGAATGGAGGCGGTCGTCGCCGTGCTGCCGGATCATCCGACGCCGGTGGAAAAGCGGGTTCACGTCCGCGACGCTGTCCCCTTTGCCATTCGCGATCCGCGACAGAAAGCCGACAAAGTCGAACGCTACGACGAGCAAAGCTGCGCCGCCGGCAGCTTCGGGACGGTACACGGCGACGAATTCATTTGCGCTGTGTTTCAGAAGTAACGGTCGCGACGGAGCGCGACCCTCCAAACGAACACGCGCCCCGATCTGAGGGCGCTCTGCGCTTCACAGGAACGCGGCGGCAGGGTACTCTTACGCTCATGCTGGAGAAGCTGTTCAAGCTGAGGGAGCGCGGCTCGAACCTGCGCACGGAGTTGTTGGGCGGAACAACCACGTTCATCACGATGGCCTACATCATCGTGGTCAATCCCGCTATTTTGGAACACGCCGGAATCCCGCGCGGACCCAGTACCGTGGCGACGATCCTGACCGCTGCCTTCGGTTCGCTGTTGATGGGACTGTATGCCAATCGGCCCATTGCGGTCGCGCCGTACATGGGCGAGAACGCGTTCATCGCGCTTTCGCTGGGTCTGATGGGCATCGGCTGGCAACAACGACTGGGCACAGTGTTCGTGAGCGGCATCGGTTTCCTGCTGATCACGATTCTTCGTCTCCGGTCCTGGCTGGCCAATTCGATTTCGCCCAGCATGAAACACAGCTTTGTGGTGGGCATCGGTTTATTCCTCGCGTTCATCGGGTTGAACGAAACCGGCATTGTCACGCGCGCCGAGGCCGTGCCGGTGAAGATCGGCAACCTACACGATCCTCAGGTCTTGCTGGCCGTGGCCGGGTTTCTGGTGATGGCGACGCTCCTGCAACGTCGGGTCCGGGGCGCATTGCTGTTGGGCATGGGACTGACGGCCATTGCGGGTTATGGATTGGGCATCGGCGCCGTGCCGCACAAGCTTGTGGCGCTTCCATTCACGGGTGAGTATGTCCTGCATCCGATTGCGCTGAAGCTGGATGTTGCCGGCGTGCTGCGGCTGAGTTTTCTCCCGGTGTTCCTGACGCTGTTTCTGATGAGCTTCCTCGACACACTCGGTACACTCGTCGGCGTCGGTGCCGCGGGCGGGATGTTGGACGACAAGGGGAATTTCCCGCAAATCGAGCGGCCGATGATGGTCGATGCGTTGACGTGTATGTTCAGTGGGCTGGTGGGCACATCGACGAGTGGTGCGTACATCGAGTCGGCCACGGGCATCCGCGAGGGTGCGCGCACGGGGTTGGCGGCCATGGTGACCGGGCTGTTGTTTGCGGCCTCGCTGTTCTTCATTCCGTTGATCGAACCTCTGCAGAACCTGCGGTTTGCTTACGGCCCGGCGTTGATTGCCGTGGGCGTGCTGATGCTCGGTTCAGTCAGGAAGATCGACTTTGATGATCTGACGGAGTCAGTTCCCGCGTTCGTGACGATCGTCATGATGCTGTTCACCTACAACATTGCCAACGGACTGA
>Ga0335085_10018371_pt1 | contig 10051 bp, 8 predicted proteins | sample Lox_Sample_45_FD_206712 | JGI IMG/M metagenome (GOLD analysis project Ga0335085, IMG submission 206712) | Soil microbial communities from Loxahatchee National Wildlife Refuge, Florida, United States - Lox_Sample_4.5 | ecosystem: Environmental > Terrestrial > Soil > Wetlands | place: USA: Florida... | reverse complement strand
GTCGGCGCGGAATGCGAGACGGCTCGCGGTTGAGCAGGGCCGCCGAGCGGCAGCCGAAGTTGCGAACGTGCGCCGGGCGCGGCCTGCGCGGCGGCGGCTGGATGCGGCGATGGGGCGGCTGGCGTGTGCGCTTCGCCATTTGCGTGCGCGGTCGCGGCGGCGGCGTTCTCGGCCGCGACTCCATCGCGAATATTCTCCAGTCGGCGCTTGAACTCCGTCGCGCTCGGCACGCGGCGCACGACGTCGTAGGCGAGCGCCTCGTCAACCAGCGCCGCCAACGCGGGCTTAAGCCCGGGACACAGCGTGGCCATCGGCGGAAAGCTGAAGGGCGGTTCGTTGGCCGGATCGCGCCCGCTCAGTGCATGATGCATCGTCGCGCCGAGCGCGTAGAGGTCAGAGCGCTGTTCGACCTTGCCGCGATATTGCTCGGGGGGCGCATAGCCCTGGGTGCCGATCATGGTGGCGTTCTGCAGCGGCTGGAAATGGCGCGCGATGCCGAAGTCGATGAGCTTGGCCTGTCCGTTGGCCATCATCATCACGTTCGACGGTTTGAGGTCGCGATAGATTACCGGCGGCTCGAGTCCGTGCAGATATTCCAGCGTGGCGAGAATTTGCAGTGCGATGTCGATGACGCGCGGCTCGGCCAGCCGGCCGCCGCTTTTCTGCATCTCCTCCTCGAGCGTTGCGCCGTCGATAAACTCCATCACCAGGTAATGGCGGTTCTGTTCGCTGAAGCGGTCGAAGACGCGAGGGATATGTTCGTTGTTGAGCCGCGCCAGCATGTCGGCCTCGCGCTGAAAGGCGTCGATCGCCTGGCGCTGCGCATCGGGGCTGGTGAAGTTGTCCACGACCTCGGCGAGCGCGCATCGGCGCGCCGCAAGACGCAGGTCCTCGGCCAGGTAAACCAGCTTCATCCCGCCGCCGCCGAGCGGCTTCACGACGCGGTAACGGCCGCCGACTATGGTGTTTGGCGCTATCATCGCGAAAGCGTGACTATTGGGCCCGCGACCCCGCCGTCAACGATCGCGAGGTGCGCAGCCCACGCCGCTCCGCGTCGAGCGTGGCCGCGCGCGCGGCCGACACCGCGCATATCAATTGGATCAGCATGCCCAGCGATGTCGAAGTGCCATAAGCCAGGAGCGCCCCGAAGAACCATCCGACGGCGCGTCCGGTCCGTCCGGCGTAGAAATGGCCCAGTCCCGGCACCACGCTGAGCACGAACGCGAGCAGCGCCGGCGAACTCAGATCGGTAAGCCATCCCGCGCCGAGCCGCGCGCCGCATTGTTTGCAGAACGTGGCGTCTGCGACCACCACCGGCTGCCCGCATTGCGAACAGAAGCGCGCCCGTGTCGTTCCCGTGTCAGCCATGCCGGATCAACTGTGAAACACAAACGGCGCGTCGCCCAGGCGCAGGTCGTCGCCGTCAGCCAACGGCCGGATGTCCTTGATTCTTTGGCCGCGGACGAACGTGCCGTTCTGGCTGGAGAGGTCACGCAGGGCAAAACCGCCGTCCTGCGGCACGACCGTCGCGTGATGGCGCGACACCGACGCGTCGGAGACGACGATATCGTTGTCAACCGCGCGGCCGAGCGTCGTCTGTCCTCCGGGCCGTAACTCGTGCCTGCCGCCGTTCGAATCGACGAGGCACGGCGACGTGATTTGGCTGGCCCGCGCCGGGGCTGCGGGGGACGGAGGCGCGGCCGGCTGCCGCATGGCGGCCGGGGCGGGGCGCACGCCCGCGCCCGCGCGTCTTAAATGAAAGCTCAGGTCATACTCCGAGATCTTGATTCGATCGCCGTCGCTAAGCTCGGCGGTTTCGACCCGGTTGCCGTTGAGCAACACGCCCTGCTGCACGGCCAGGCTCCTCAGCACGTAGCTGTTGCCGCGCCGCTCGATTACGGCATGGCGCGGCTGGACGCCAGGATCGCCGAATAGTCCGACCACGTTTTCCTCCGCGCGGCCGAGCGTCGCCACCGCGCGATCGATATTGAAACTTCGCCCGCGGAGCCGCCCGGCTTCGACCTTGAGCCACGCGCTCTTCGTCAGTTCCTGGACCAGTCCGATGAGCAGCCCGATCATGAGGCCAAGCACGCTGAACCCGATCAGCCGCGAGGCCAGTCCGCCGCCGGTGAGCGCGTTCAGCGGATCGAACGCGATCCCGCCGACAAAGCCGCCGACCCACCCGCCGATGCCGCCCTTGATAACGTTGCGCAGCGAGAAGCTCGCAAGGCCAACGCCCGCGCCGGCCATCAGGCCCATCAGCGTCCAGCTCGCGGCGCGCGCCGCCAGGAGGTAGGCGATCGAGACGGGTTGCGTGCCGAAGCCGACCGCCGAGAGGATGTAGGAGAAGACGACGTTGGAATAATAGACCGAGGGTATTCCGAGCACGAAACAGACGAGGAAGCCGCGCAGGAAGCGGCGCTTGGCGGCCGATGTGAGCTCGAGACTTTTGCCCTGCGCCGCCATGATCAATCCGCCCAGCAGGGCGAGCAGCAGCGCCATCGAGAGCGTCCCGCTCACCAGCATCCAGGGCGTTTGCGGCTCGTTCAGGGTGCGGTTGTGGTTGACCAGTTCGACCGGAATCCATCCGAGCGCGCCGCCGGCGAGTCCGGCGATCGCCATGAAAGCAAGCTCGCGGCGATCGATCGTGTCATTCATCGCCGCGAACCCGCGTCGCCGCGAACCCCGGCGGGAACCTGGAGAAAATTTGTCACCGAGTTCGGCAAGCGATCCGGCATAGAGCTGGCAAAAATCCCGTCGATGGCGGCACTTCAGATAGCTATAATTCAGACTCGCCCCGCGTCCCCTATTGCAGTAACCATAATAACCCGGCTTGAGGACGCGGCAAACGTCCGGCGAAGTCTTGCGAAGTCTTGTAAGTACGGCCGCCGCTGCCGGCGTGCGGGTTGCCCGCTTCGCGGAAAACAGTGCATGATTCGAGCCTCACGGACTGGGCCGAATTGGCAGGAGGTCATTAGATGTCGCAGAAGATGGCGGAGAAAACCCTTGTACCCGAGGTATTTGGACCGCTGCAGGGGGTCAAGATCGTTTCGAGCGGCACTCTGATCGCCCAGCCGTTTGCCGCTGCCCTTGCCGCCGAGATGGGCGCCGAGGTGATCCAGGTTGAGCGTCCCGGCGTAGGCGACGTCGGATGGCGCACGGTCGGCATCCGGCTCAAGACGCGCGACGGCAAGGGCGAGACCGCGACCAACTGGGTCCAGGAGCGGCGCAACGTCTTCTGCATCTCGCTCGACCTGACCCGGCCGCGCGGCCGCGACCTCTTCCTGCGGCTCCTGGAACGCGCCGATATCTGGATGGAAAGCTCGAAGGCCGGAACCTATCCGAAGTGGGGTCTCGACGACGCCTCAGTATGGAAGCTCAATCCGAAGCTGGTGATCGCGCACGTCAGCTCGTATGGCCAGTACGGACATCCTGACTACATCGGCCGTACTTCGTACGACATCGTGGGCCAGGCCTTCGGCGGGATTATGTACCAGACCGGCTTTCCGGACACGCCGCCCTCGCGCGCCGCACCGTGGACGGGCGACTACCTGACGGCGCTGTTCACGCTGTGGTCCTCGCTGGCAGGGCTGACCTACGCGCGGAGCTTCGGCAAGGGACAGGCGATCGACGTGGCGCAGTACGAAGCGATCCATCGCACGCTCGGCGGCACGATGGTCGAATACTTCCAGCAGGGGCTGGTGCGCGAGCGCTCCGGCAACAAGGCTCAAGGTTTCCAGCCGCTCGATAGCTTCGAGGCGAGCGACGGATGGGTGGTGCTGGGCGCGATTGGCGAGGTTTACGATCGCGTGGTGCGGGCGATCGGCCTCGACCCGGCGGACCCCAAGTGGCAGAAGGCGCGCCTGGACATCGAGTCGATGGAAGGGATCGAGTTCGACGCGCTGTTGCGCGGATGGATCAACGAGCGGCCCGCCCTGGAAGTCGTGCGCCACATGAACGAACACAACGTCGCCTGCAACCGCATCATGTCGAGCAAGGATATGGCGGAAAACGAGCAATACAAGGCGCGCGACATGCACGTCGAATGGGTTGACGAGCAGGCGGGCAAGGTGAAGGGCGTTGGGATCGTGCCGAAGTTTTCGGAGACTCCGGGCAAGATCCTTCGCGGCTCGGTCGGAGTCGGGCACGACAACGAGCGGGTTTACGAAGGACTTTTGGGGCTGAAACCCGCGGAGATCGAGGAGCTGCGGCGGGAGAAACTGATTTAGGCGTGCGGCTGCCGTTACGACGACGGTCGCGCTGGACAGCGCGCGCTCAGACCGCGATGCGCGTGCGGCTAGTCCGCGACGCGCGTCATGAACGCTTCGGCGCCGCGGATGAACTCGCGTTCGTCCGCGTAGCGGCCGAGGTCGAGGATGAAATAAGTCGCGCCGGCGGCGCGTTCGGCCGCGAGCCGGGCGCGCGCGGCCGCAATATCGTCGAGCTTTAGTCCGCGCCGCACGACGATCTCGGGCTCGGCGCGACCGCGCACACGAGCTTGCTCGCGCAGCGCGGACGCGGCCGGGGCGAGCTTCTCGGCCGGCAGCATCGGATGCCATCCGTCGCCGAATTCCAGCACGCGCGCGATCGCCTTGTCGCTGTTGCCGCCAATCCAGATCGGCGGCAGCGGCGGACGCGGCAGGAACACGATCGGGGCGTAGCGCACGAGTTCGCCGTCGTACGACGAGACGTCGCTCGCGAACAGCCGCTGCAGGACGCGGAGCGTCTCGGTCGTCAGGCTGCCGCGGCTTTTCGGATCGACGCCGAGCGCCTCGAATTCGCGCCGCATCCAGCCGACCCCGGTGGCGAGGATCATGCGCCCGCCCGACAGCTCCTGGATCGACGCGACCTGCTTGGCGGTCAGCACCGCCGGACGGTACGGCAGGACCAGAACCGACACGCCGAGGCGGATTCGCTCGGTCGCGCCGGCCAGGAACGCGAGCGTCGCGAGCACGTCCAGGTAGCGTCCGCCCGAGCCCTCGATGTCGTCGGGCGGGAGCACCAGGTGATCGGAGACGAAGAGTGCGTCGAAGCCGAGTTGCTCAGCGGCGCGGGCGCAGGCGAGGATCGTGCCGCGGGTCGATTGCGGCCCCATGTTGCGGATCGCCACTCCGTACTTCATCGTCGGATCCCCGGCCTCCCCGGCCGCACGCCGCGGCGGTTTAATCGTTGCGGTCTTCTTATTTCACGGCCTTGAGCTTGCGCCGCGCGGGGCGGCTGGAGACCATCCGGCGCGCCGCCGCGCCAAGCGTCCCTGCGCGATGCCACCGGCTGTACTGCTCCAGCGTGAGCCCCCGCGCCGCTTCGAGCGCGACCGACAGCGCCGCCAGCACGCATACTTCGGCGAGGACGCTGATGCGCGGCGCGAGGCCGAGCACGCCGCCCTCCTGCTCGACCGGCGCGTTGATCACGAGGTCGGCCAGATGGGAAAGCTCGGAGCCTGAATTCCCGGTCACTGCGATCAATTGTGCGCCATGCTCCTTGATCGCGGCCGCGGCTTCGCACAGCTCGCGCGTGTTGCCGCTGTTGGAGATTGCGATCACCACGTCGCGAGGATCGACCTGGCCGAGGCTGCCGTGCAAGGTTTCGGTCGCGTGCAGGAAGGTTGCCTGCGTGCCCACCGAGCAGAGCAGGCTCGCCGCGTAGCGCGCGACGTGCTCCGGCTTGCCGACGCCGGTCAGATGGACGCGGCCGCCGCGGGTTTCGGCGGAGCGAATCATCTCCACCGCGGCGCGAATCTGGTGGAGATCGATCTCGCGGCGCAGCGTGTCGAGTTCGCCGATGCACAATTCCAGGAAGTGGCCGACCTCGATCGAAGGGTCGAGTGCTCCGCTCGTGCGGGGCATCGGTTCGAGCGCGGGCAACGCCTGCTCGGGCATCGCCTCGCGAAACAGCGCAAGGATTTCCTCGCGCAGCTCGAAGCCGGCCGGAAACGCTCCCAGCCGCCCGACGCAGACCGCGCCCGCGGCGTTGGCCAGCGTCCCGATCGCGCGCCATGGCAGGCCCCATCGAAGCCCCGCGATCATCGCGCCCATGAACGCGTCGCCCGCGCCGGTCGTGTCGATCGCCTTGACCGCGAACGCGGCCAGCTTGAGCGCGGTTCCTTGCGCCGCGATCGCGCATCCGCGCTCTCCGTCGGTGACCACCACCGCCTGGCTCTGGTAGCGCGCGCGAATCGCCTGCGCGAGCTTGAGCGTGTCGCGCCCGCCTCCCGCCAGCGCGCGCGCGGCGGAGCGGGTCGGCTTGAGAATCGTTGCCAGGCGGAGCGCGCGTTCCAGTTCGACGCGGGTTCCGAGCATGGGACAGGCGTCTGCGGGCGGCAGATCGACGTCGAGCACGGTCGGGATCGAGTTGGCGCGCGCGAACAGCAGCAGGGCGATAACGGTACGCAGCGGAAGCTGTGAAACTTCAGTCGAGACCATCCGGGCATGACGGATGAAGCTGGCGTGGCGGCGGCGAATCTCGTCTGGCGCAAGCTCGGCGGTGCCGCCGCGCGCCATGTAGATCGCGCGGCCGCCGTGCGCGTCGACGAAGATTTTGGCGAAGGAACTGGCGGAGCCGTCTGTGGTGAGGTGGTGGCGGATGCCGAGCTGCTCCATCCCGCGGCGCAAAAACTCGCCGTTTCGGTCGGGCCCGATTTTGCCCAGCACGCCGACCTCGAGCCCCAGCACGCGTGCCCATCCGAGATGGTTCAGCACGAGGCCGCCGACCGCCGCCCGTTCCATCCGGCCGCCGTCTTCGTGATGAGCGTCGAGCGCGATTTTTTCGTCGGCGCGAACGAACTTCGGCGTGCGGTAGAAGAGGTCCACCACCATGCTGCCGCAGCCGGCGACGTCGAGTTTGGGCTCAGCCATCCTTCAGTGCGCGCCTCGCCTGCGGGCGTTCCGCTTCGGTTTCGCTGAGCCATCCGGGCTCCAACAAAGCGGCCGCGCGCCGGCGCACGGCCCTGAAGCGGCGCGCGAACTCGCGGCGTTCGGCGTCGCTGAGCGCGGGTGTTCCGGGCGCCAGCGCTTCGCTGCGGCATACTCCCATATCAGCCAGCGCCGCCTTGAGGCAGGCGAGCGTGGGGCGGAAGCTGCGGCCGCCGCGATTGAATTCGCACGCGGCGCGGAACTCCTCGAGCGCCTGGGCATAGCGATGCATCAGGGGGGCGTCGCCATTGCGGCACACGCGGAGCGCCCGTTGCCACTCGCGCGGCATCGCGTTGGACGGCCCGGCGACGATTCCGTAGGGCAGCGAATCGCGCGTCCAGTAGCGGTTCCAGTAATGCCGGGTCCATCCGCGCGTGCCCGAGGGCGGCGCGAAGAGGTCGAAGATGAGGTAGGGGTCGCCGGCGTAGATCGCAAAGTCGCCGGTGCGATTGAAGTGAGACGCCGCGCGCGTGTAGTTGCCGAGCACGGCCTTGCCCGCAGTGACCTTGACACCGCGCACGTACTCCATCCGGCTCATCTGCTTGACGTCGCGCGTGTGCATGTGCGGCGCGTGGCCGGGCGCGGAAATCTCGGCGTTGTCGTAAAGGAAGACCGGGATGCTGCGGCCGGAACGCTCGAAGAGCGCGTTGATCTCGCGGTTGACGAAACCCACCGGATCGTTCGAGTCGCGAATCGAAAGCGGCGCGACCACCACCGCCTCCGCCTTGAGGTCGAGCGCGTACTCGAGGTTCTCGAGAGTCTCGGCGCGCGTATGGCCGGTGATGCCGACCCAGGCCTCGACCGCGATGCCGTCGGCGTTGATCTGCCGGCACTCGTCAACCACCACGCGCGCGATCTGCTGGCGGCGCGGATTGTCGAGCTTGTCCCACTCGCCCGTGGTCCCGGCGGCGAAGATGATGTTGCCGCCGTGGCCTTTCTGTACCGCCCAGCGCACAACCGCGCGCTGCTCGTCTTCGAGCACTTCGCCCGAGCGATCGAGGATGGTAACGACCGGCACCGAAAGTCCCGCGTTGGGCACGTAGTGATGCGCCTCGGCAGCGTCCGCGCGCCGCGCCGTTCGTCGTCCGACAAGTCTAAGCGGCCGCCTGTTCCTCATTATCCGATCCCATCAAAGTGTGTGTCTTCCTCTCAAAAACAGTTCGCCGCGACGGAATTCCGGCGCGCAAAGCCCGCGCAGTCCCCGTCACCTAAAGAATCCCGAGGCCCAGCCGCGTGGTGAAAGTCTGATTCCCCTCCCGGTCCGCACTATACTTGCTAACCTGGGCTTCAATACGCAAACGGTAATCGCCGTCCTTGGACAGCGCGCCCTCCGGCATATTGTTAGCCCACAGCGACTCCTTGCACGCTCCGACCACGAAATTGTCGATCGCGGCGAGCCCGGAGTGTTGCTGGTAAATCAACTCGCGCAACTGACCCTTGTCGTCGAGGATGGCGGTCAGGACAACGGGCTTGGTCTCCTCTTGTAATTCCAGCGACACCATGGGCTCCTGATGCTCTTCTTTGACCATCTCGCTCAGCAGCTGCGTGAGCATCATGTTGGAGAAGCCCGTAAATTCGGCCGCCTTTGCATTCAGGACGCGTATCTGGGTGTGCGGGATCATGGTCTCGGCGTAGCGCGGCGATTCAGGGTGATCCAGGAAGAGCCGGCGCAGCGTCGAAGGCGAGTCCCGGCCCAGCCCGCGCGCCACGGCGGCTTCGTCCTTGGCTGGGGCGGTCTTCAGTACCTTTGCCGCCGTGTTGAGCGAGGCGGTGTCGGTTTCGGCGGACGATAGCTGGGACAGATTGGTGATGACTTGAGGCGAGCCGGCGGCTTGGGGAGGATACGGCGACCGGGACGCGGAGGAGAGAGCGGTGGAAGGAGGGGAGGCGGCGGACGATGCCTGCGAAGAACATCCCGCCGTCAAAGCGGCGAGCAGCGTCGCGCCGAGCATCGCTGCGCCGCCAAGGGCGCTGAAAATCGTCCTCGCGCGCCCGCCGGCGCCGACTTTGCGCGTCCAACCGTATCGTACGCCGTATCGCATGAACCATCCCTGCCCGGAAAAACGCAAGAACTCCCCTTTACGGGCGCTGCGCTCGCTGCACTGCAAACCCCGCAGTTTAATATCCTGGCGCCAGGCGGACAATGACAACCCGCCGGTTCGTGGTTATGTTGACTGCAAAGGTCAAACGGCGGGCGAGGGTAAAAGCCGACGATTTAGAAGTTCTATCGGCAGAATTTGAGGCGAATTGAACGGTCCCGCCGGCTGAGATAGAATCTCGGAGCAAGAAGGACACCAATGAAAACGGGAATTCATCCTGAATACCATCGATGCGTGGTTACCTGCGCATGCGGCAATACGTTCGAGACGCGTTCGACGGTCAACGAGCTGCAGGTCGAGGTTTGCTCGAATTGCCATCCCTTCTACACCGGCACTCAGCGGCTGGTGGACACGGCCGGGCGGATCGAGCGGTTCAATCGCAAGTACGGCCGTAAAGTAGCATAGCAACCTCCGCTGCCCGTGACGCCCTGCGATGCGTCCGGGCGGGCGGGGGATCGGTTTTGAAGTAGCGCGGCTGGCCGACTGACGGTAGCCGCGCTAAATTTTTGCCACCGCGCGGCGTCCAACCGGGCGCCTGCGCGAACCAGGTGCCGATGCTCGACAAGCTCAAGGGAATCGAGGAGCACTTCGCCGAACTGGAGCGGCGCCTCAGCGATCCGGCGGTAATCTCCAACAATCGCGAATATGCCGCGCTTGCCCGCGAGCGCTCATCTCTCACCGAAGTGATCGGAGCGATCCGCGAATACCGCCACACGCTCGACGAGATTACCGATCATCGCGCCGTCCTCGAGGGCGACGACGAGGACCTGCGTGAGCTGGCGAAGGCGGAGCTGCCAGCGCTGCAAAAGCGCCAGGCCGACCTGGAAGAGCGGATCAAGACGCTGATCACGCCACGTGATCCCAACGACGAGCGCAACGTCATGCTGGAAATTCGCGCCGGGACGGGCGGCGACGAAGCCTCCCTGTTCGCGGGCGACCTATACCGGATGTACACGCGCTACGCGGAGCGCCATCGATGGAAGGTCGAGCCGCTCAGCCTCAGCACGACCGGCCTTGGCGGAATCAAGGAAGTGATCGCGC
>Ga0335085_10018370_pt1 | contig 10051 bp, 9 predicted proteins | sample Lox_Sample_45_FD_206712 | JGI IMG/M metagenome (GOLD analysis project Ga0335085, IMG submission 206712) | Soil microbial communities from Loxahatchee National Wildlife Refuge, Florida, United States - Lox_Sample_4.5 | ecosystem: Environmental > Terrestrial > Soil > Wetlands | place: USA: Florida... | reverse complement strand
AGAGCCGGCTGGGACCCGTTCGCCTAGCGGGTTTTGACGTCTGTGGCACAGACACTCTTGTCTGTGCTTCGACGACTTCCGTGTAGCAACTTCGACCGGCATCGCGGGGCAAATCGGAGGACCAAGGAACTACTCTTTAGGTTTTTCGGGAGATGGTGCGGCTGCCTTTGCGGGCTCAGCTCCGCCTTTCGCCTCCGAAAGCCCTTGCTCCGCCGCATCCGCTGGCGCTGCCGTATCGGGCGTATCCACCTGCACCTGATGCTCGGCTGCCAGCTTCTCCAGCGGCACCACATTCTGAAATTGCTCCACCGGCATGCCCTGCATGGCCTGCTGCATGAACTCGATCCAGATCGGCAGCGCCGCCCGCGCGCCGGTCTCTTTCTTGCCGAGCGACACGTGCGCATCATTGCCGACCCACACGCCGCAGGTGATCTGAGGTGTGAAGCCGATGTACCACGCGTCGGTAAAATCGTTCGTCGTGCCGGTCTTGCCGCCCGACGGCCGCCCGATCTCCTTCGCCCGCACGCCGGTGCCGAACTGCACCACCTCCTCCAGCATCGCCACCATCGTCCGCGCCACTTCCGGAGGAATCACGTCCGTTACTTTCGGGCGCTGATCTTCCAGCACCACGCCGTCGTACGACGTCACCCGCCGCAAATATTGCGGCTCGATGTGAATGCCGTCGCCCGGGAACACCGTGAAGCCCGACGTGTGTTCGAGCAGCGTCAGATCGGCCGCGCCGAGCGCCAGCGGCAGCACGGGTGGCAGCGGGCTCTGCAATCCGAATTTCCGCGCCAGCTCGATGGTATTTTCGATGCCCACTTTGTCGAGCAAACGCACCGCAGGCACGTTGCGCGAATCCGCCAGCGCGCGCCGGAGCGTAATGCGGCCCTCGAATTTCTCGTCGTAGTTGTGAGGTGAATATTCGCCGCTGCCGGTGTGAAACGATACGGGCGAATCGAGCACCGTGTCGAAGGGCGACGCGCCCTGCGCGATCGCTTCGGCGTAGACGTACACCTTGAACGAGCTGCCGGTCTGACGCATGGCCTGCGTGGCGCGGTCGAACTTCGAATCCTCGAAATCGTAGCCGCCCACCATCGCTTTGATCCCGCCCGTGGCATTATCGATCGCGACGAGCGCCGCCTGCGCCACGGGCACCTGCTCGAGCTCCACTTCCGCCGCGGTGCCGTTCAGTTCTTTGATTTGCACCGTGACCAGATTGCCGGTCTGCAGGATCTCCGCCGCGGTTTTGTGCCCGGTCCACGAAAAATCCTGTGGCGTCAGCAGCGCGCGGTACGGCCCGATTTTGATATAGGCAAATGTCGGCTGCACGGACGTCACAAGCCCGGTGACGTAATCGCCCTTCTGAATCGGCGCTTTCCAGTCGTCGTTCACGTAGCTGTCGAGCGTGCCGAGATTGTCGCGCAGGATATTCGGCAGGTTGCCGCGCCATCCGTGGCGCCGGTCGTAGGCGTGCAGCCCGTCGCGCACCGCGCGATTGGCCGCCTGCTGCATGTTTACGTTGAGAGTGGTGTATGCGCGCAGCCCCTGCTCGTGCACCGCCGCGGTGCCGTAGGTATGTTCCAGATACTGGCGGATCTCTTCGACGAAATATGGCGCCAGGTCGTTGCGCAGCGACTCCACGTGCAATCCGAGCGGCAGCTTTGCGGCCGCATCGGCCTGCGCTTGCGTGATCTTGTGCTCGTGCACCATCAGCGAAAGCACCAGATTGCGGCGGGCGTGCGCGCGCTCGGGATGCGCAATCGGCGAATAGATCGGCCCGCGAATAATCGCCGCCAGCGTGGCGGCTTCCGCCAGCGTCAGCTGGCCGACCGGCTTGCTGAAATAATATTCCGACGCCGCTTCGAAACCGTAATTGCCCGCGCCGAGATAAATCTGATTGCAGTACATCGTAAAGATCTGGTCTTTCGTGTAGTGCCGTTCGATCTGCAGCGCGAGCAGCGTCTCCTGCACTTTGCGGTGCATGCTGCGGTCGCTGCGATTCAGGAACAAGCCCCCGGCCAGCTGCATGGTCAGCGTGCTGGCCCCTTCCGCCGCGCGATGGCTCACCACGTCGCGCCAGGCCGCTTCCAGCACGCGCGGAAAATCCACGCCCCAGTGCTGTTCGAAGTGCTGGTCTTCCGTGCTGATAATCGCGTCTTTCAACACTTGCGGAATCTGGTTGTAGGTCAGCAGGATGCGGCGCTGCAGCGCGAATGTGCCCACGGACTGGCCGTCGTCCGCGTACAGCTCGGTGACGATGACCGGGCGGTAGGTCTCCAGGTCGCGCACTCCGGGCAGGTCGCTGGAGTAAACGAAAAGCAGGCCGATTGCGGCGCCCACCGCGATGGCGCAGATCAGCAGGAAGGTGAACGCCAGACGCCCGAGCAGCGTCCCTCCGCCGATCTTCATCGTCGCGCGATAAAACCTCTCATCCACGGTGTTGACATTCTATCGCAGCGGGGACTCGTGCGCGGGGAACGGAGTTTGCCGCGTGTATCCAGAAATACGATGGCCTTTGGACACTGCGGAGAGGTTTCAGCAGCCGGAATCGTTCACGCCACCGGCTGTGGTGGAAGCCCCGGCCTTCAGGCCGGGGAAAAAGCATCTCGGAGGAAGTCGGGCTTCAGCCCGGGTGGTCCTCGCTGCCGCTAGTGATGCAGCCCCGGCGACACATGCCCCGTAGCATCAATCTGATTGCGGTTGTTTTACTCGCAGATGTATTCGAGCTGGTCCAGATCGCGATGGCGCGTGTAGCCCCGCACCACATGCCAGGGCTTGGCAAGCACGTCGGGATCGGTCAGCGTCATTTCATCCACCAGCTTATCCGGCGAAATCAGATGGATTCGTTCCACCACGTGCAATTTCGGGCCGTGGTTCATCCGGTTGAAGCCGAGCGGCGTCGTGTGTCCGAGTCCGGTGGTATCGACCACCAGCGTGTTGCCCTCCCAGTGACCGATGGAATGGCCGTTGAATGTAGGATCGAGATCGGCCGGATGGCCGCGGCCATCGGTAAACACGCGCCGCACCTGCATGTACGCTTCCTGAATGATCGTTACGCGCCCCGGCGTGAAAAGAAATTCCACGTCGTAGGGCATCGACATGATCGTCGGCATCCCCGGCGGCATGCAGTTCGCGGCGTCGGTGGGCGGCTCTTCGTTTTGCGCTTCGAGAGCCAGCAATTTCTTGTATTCTGCCTCCGCCGCGGGCGTCAGCGAAGGCTGTTCCGGTGGAAAACCGGGCGGCGGACCGAAATCGAACGTCCAAATTCCCGCCCAATCGGGCAGCGCTTTCAAGGATTCGATGCCTGCGTAACGAGCGGCCTTCGCGGCGTCCGTGGATGCACCAGTGGATTTGTGCGGCGGCGCGTTTTGCGCCTGTCCGATGCCGGCGGCGCACGCCAGCGCCATCAGCGCGAGGATCGATTTCGAGATCAATTTCATGCTTCCCCCGTTTCGAAGCGCGCCGCCGTCGAAATAAGAGGAACCCCTCCGACGTGACCGCTCCGGTCCTGCGGCATGAAACAAATTCTTAAATTCCGGCGGGCATTATAGTACTTTATGCAAGCAGCGCGAGCGGCGCCGCGCAGGAACTGGATTTTCGCCGCGGTTTTCGCATTCGGGGGGTGGGCACCATGAGGAAATTTCAACTCACGTGTGTTGGCGCGCTGGTCTGCCTGATCGCGGCCTCGGCGCTCGCTCACCACTCCTTCGCGATGTTCGACCGGAGCAAGGAAACCACCATCGTCGGCACCGTTGCCGAATTTCAGTGGACCAATCCGCACAGCTGGATCGAGCTGGACGTGCCCAACGAGAACGGCGGCTCCGACCGATGGAGCATTGAGCTCAACAGCCCCAACAACCTGGCGCGCCAAGGCTGGCATTCCACCAGCGTCAAGCCCGGCGACAAAATTTCCGTGATCATCTGGCCCCTGCGCAGCGGCGAAAAGGGCGGCCTGTTCATTTCGCTCACGCTGCCCAACGGCCAGGTCCTCGACGAACTCGCCTTCCGCAACCGCAACCAGAAACAATAAACTTCATTTCGTTCTGGATCGCGCACCCGAAAATAAAACTGCGCTCACCGCGGAGACGCGGAGAGCGCAGGGTAAATTTTCGAGATGGCGTGAATCTTTACTGCTTCGCGGAAGCCGCGGCCGGAGAGCAGTACTGGTCGAAGGCGCGCGTGAGCGCGGCGGCGATGGTGAAGGGGTCGCTGCCTTCGATGTCGCGGCGCTCCATCATGAAGGCCAGCTTGCCGTCGCGCATCAGGGCAATCGAGGGCGACGACGGCGGGTAGGGCAGAAAATACTTTCGCGCCTGGGCGGTGGCTTCGGGATCCTGGCCGGCGAAGACGGTCGTCAGCACTTCCGGCCGGTTCTTGTTGGTGATGGCGCGAGCGATGGCCGGGCGCGCTTTGCCGGCCGCGCATCCGCAGACGGAATTCACGACCACCAGCACGGTCCGCTTTTCATCCTTGAGCGCGCCGTCGACGTCGTCCGGCGTTCGCAGCTCCTGAAAACCCACCCGCGTGAGTTCGTCGCGCATACCTTGCACCATAATGTCAGGAAACATCGAAGCTCCTTTTTCGGGTCGCGCGATTTGAATTGGCGCGTGATCGAAACTATATCATCTACTCCCGATCAGATGCAGCTTCACGCCGTGGCGCTTCACTGATTGATCATGAACGTCGAGAGCTGATCGAAGAACGCCCGCAGGTGCTGCTCGGCTTCAGCCGGCAGCCTGGCTTCGGCGAACGCATTGTTCATCAGCCGCATCCAGTTGTCGCGCGCGGCGCGGTCGATTTGAAACGGCAAATGGCGCGCCCTCAGCCGCGGATGCCCGCGCTGCTCGATATAGCGCTGCGGCCCGCCAAACCGGTAGATCAGAAAATCGCGAAGCCGCACCTCGGCGGCCGCCAGTTCGTCGGCGGGATACATCTTGCCGAGAATCTCGTCCTGCGGCACCTGGCGGTAAAACGCCGCCACCAGACGGATGAAACCATCCTCGCCGACCATTTGATAGATTGCAGCCTCGTCCATACGCGCCTGGGCCAGTGTAGCATCGAGCCGGGCGCGGGAACTTGACCGGTCTGTGCGCCGGGCATATTCTTTGCGGGCGCGGCAGGCTTCGTCCCCTGCGTGGAGCGGGACGTCACAAGGAGATCGACATGAAGCGAGTACCGGGGGCGGGGTTTTGGGGTTACGTCGTCGCAGGGGTGATCGTGATGATGGTGGTGGCAAGCGCGTACGCGGCGCCGAAAAGCATTTACGATTTCACGCTTCCGCTTTTGAACGGCAAGGACGCGCCGCTGGCCGAGTACAAAGGCAAAGTGGTGCTGGTGGTCAATGTGGCCAGCCGTTGCGGATTCACGCCGCAATACACGGCGCTCGAATCGATCTACGAGAAGTACAAGGACCAGGGTTTCGTGATCATCGGCTTCCCGGCCAACAATTTCGGCGGGCAGGAGCCGGGGACGAACGACGAGATCGCCAAATTCTGCACGGGAAAGTACAACGTGACGTTTCCGGTCTACGGAAAAATCTCCGTGAAGGGCGATGACCAGCATCCGCTCTATGCGTATTTGACCAAGGACGCGAATCCGACCGTCGCCGGCGATATCAAATGGAACTTCACGAAGTTCCTGGTCGACCGGCAGGGCAACGTGGTGCAGCGGTTCGAATCGCCGGTGACGCCGGATTCGCCGGAAATCACGGGGGCGATCGAGGCGCAGCTGAAAAAGTAAGCAGCGCGATTCACCGAGCGGCGTTTCCGGGACCCTCGCAAAGTGTGTCACCTTGTCGGGGTCCCTTTCTTTTGCTTTCAATCGGTTACGCCGAATTCTACTTTGCATGGTGTGTCACTTTGTTTGTGCGTTGGGGTTTCGCCCGGTTGACAATCTCAACGCGTTTGGTGTGCGCGTAAATTTCGGACCTCCGCGCTGGCGTCCGTGAACGTGTCTTAGCCATGCGATCCGTTTCCGCCCGGAAACTCAACCCTCAATCGTCCCTCCGGGACTTGGGGCTTACTTGCCAGGTTTTCCCGGCACTCCGGTCGCTGCGCGACCTGCGTGCCGGGCTAATTACAATCGTCCCTCCGGGACTTACTAGCAGGTTAGCGCGGCGGATTGGCGGAGTCTGCTGGTCGAAAGTGTGATTTGGTACAGCACCACCTTCCTGTACTTTTCGCGGCTTTGTTTTTCGGCTTCAACTGCTCTGATTGGCTTATGTTTAGTCTGAGTCCGCCGCGAGATGCGTGCCGATTCTATTTACCAGTCTGAAGCATACGATACTGCGAGATGACGGTCTGCATGGCGTCACTCAACGCGGTTAGCGGGTGTTGGCGAGCTTGAAGTTCCTTTACCAGGGCCGTATTCGCGAGCACGCGCTCATCGGTAAGAACATAAAATGTGACTTCTCTGCGCTGCGGCAGAAGGAAGCTCGCCGTGGGGTGCAATAGCGACCGGCTTTGAGCCGCGGCTGCGACGGCCTCTCGCGCCGCCAATCGAATCTGGTCATGTGATTGTCCGCCGCCAATCGAGCCGCCGCCCGAACTGGTGTAAATGCTGGCACTGCCGTCCGCAAGAGCCACGACCGTCGCTGTTCCATTCGTGACTCCCCAATCCATCATGACCCCCCAAGGATCGCCGGGATTTGAGGCCGCGGGCAAACCGAATTTCGAACGCGATCCCTTGAGGATTTGATCGCGTAATTCAAGATAGGTGGGGTTCGGCGGAGGATACGGCGCGTCGAACAACATTCCCCGCTTGGAAATGTCCTTTCGGTTTTGCCAGACATAGATGACGAAGACCAGCACGAAACTGAGAACGATCGAGACCAAGACGGGCTTCATCATGTTTCAGTTGACTCTATTTGATGCCGAGTAGGGCGCAGGCGTTTTTGTAGTAGATCTTTTCGCGGGCTTCGGTCGAGATGTCGAGCGAGTCGATCGCTTTGATCGTTTCGCGGATGTACATGGGGCCGCCTTCGGGGTCGAAGGGAGCGTCGGAAGCGAAGAGGACGTGGCCGACGCCGTAGAAATCCAGGGCACACACAAGCGCCGATTTCGATCCGAACGTCGCGGTATCCGCGTAAAACATCTTGAAATAGTCCAACGGGCGTTTTTTCAATTCCTTCAGCAACGGCTTGTAATCGACATTGGACGTTCGCGCGCCCAATTGATCCCATCCGGCGCCGACGCGGCCTTCGAAAAACGGAACCATGCCGCCGGCATGATGAATGATGATTTTCAGATCCGGCATCTCATCCAGCATTTTCGAAAACACGATACGCGCCATGGCCGCGCTTGATTCGTAGGGCCAGCCGAAGGTCCACCAGATTTCGTAAAGCGATTCCTGCTCGGTCTGATAATCCGGAAATTTGGCGGTACGCGCAGGATGAATCCAGATCGGTTTTCCGAGCTTCTGCATTTCCGCGAAGACCGGGCGGAATTCGGGCGCGTCGAGCGCTTTTCCGGCGACGTTGGAATAGATTTGAATTCCGCAGGCGCCGAATTCTTTCACGGCGCGGCGCGCTTCTTCCACCGCGCCCTCGGGATCGCGCATGGCGACGGAAGCGATGAAGCTCGGAAAGCGGTCGGGATATTTCTGGCAAAGCTCGGCCATGCCGTCGCTGCCGATGCGCGAAAGCTCGCGCCAGGCGGATTTGTCGCCGGCGGCGTCGGGAGGAGGTGAAGCGAGCGAAAGAATCTGCTGGTAGCCGTCGAACATGTCCATAACCTGGAAGCGGCGGTCGAGATTGGTCATCATGGGCACGGCTTCGCTGCGGCGGTGCATGTCTTTCATCTGGCCCGTGGTTTTCAGTAGCGTTTCGTGGAATTTCTTGGGCCAGATGTGGGTAAAGATGTCGAGCTTGCGCATGAGTTTGTTTCCCCCGGTGATTCATGTCGGACAAAGGCTAATTCAAAGGCAAAAGCTGCCGCGCTGAAGACCGCGGCGCTACATTAAGTCCTAAGCCAAAACGTTGAACCGAAGAGCCGGCGAGACGCCGGCGCTACTTGAACCCTACGGCGTGGTTCTCGGTGGTTTTGGCGGCGGTTGCTTCAATAGCTCGTCGGGGTCATCGGTGCGGTCGATGTAGCGGCCGCTGAGCGCGTCGTATTTTCCGGAGGCGAGGCCGACGCAGCGGCCGGTGCACCAGTCCATGCCTTCGTTCGGCGCGACTTTTCCTTTCATTTGATTCAGACGCTCCACCATTTTCGGCACCCAGAGCTGCGCATCCGGATTGCCCATGGTCTCGTCCGCCATTTCGGTCATGATCGAGCCAGGGTCAAGCGCGAAAACCGTGACGCCGCTTTCCTTCACTTCGTTGGCCACGAGTTCGGCGAGACGATTCGCCGACGTCTTGCCGAGGCTGTAGGCCGAAAGGGCCGGCGTGTTCATGTGGCAGCGCGGCGAGGAAATATTGATGATGCGGCCGGCGCGGCGCTCGATCATGCCCGGCAGCACGGCGGTCATGAACAGCATGGGCGCGAAGACGTGGACCTGCTGGGCGGCCCACCAGGCGTCGGGATCGACGACGCCGATCGGGCCGTACGGTCCGGCGATGCCGGCGTTATTCACCAGCAGCGTGATGGGACCGAGTTTTTCGGTGGCGGTTTTCACCACGCGGTCGACGTCCGCGCGGCGCGTGACGTCTCCGGCCACGGCCAGCGCGCGCCCGCCCGCGGATTCGATTTCGCCTGCCACCTGATCGAGCTGTGCCTTGTTGCGCGAGGTGAGGGCCACGGCGGCGCCTTCGGCGGCGAAGCGGAGGGCGATGCCTTTGCCGATGCCGCGTCCGGCGCCGGTGATCAGGGCGATTTGGTTTGAGAGTGCTGGTGGCATGCGGGGAAGAAGGATACAGGAATTGGGCACGGAGACACAGAGGCGCGGAGCAGGGAAGCAGGGAGGCAAAGGCTAACCTGTGGCTTTGGCGGATGCCGAGCCGTTGATAGGCCGGGGAGAGATTCTTCGACTGCGTCCGCCGCGGCGGACTCCGCTCAGAATGACGGGGAAGAGGCGAACAAGTCTAAATTCAACAGCAACTGCGAAAGTCAAATTCAAAAGAACGCCGATCAGGAGATCGGCGATCCCTGGGGAGTCTTGCTGGCGGGTTTCATTACCAGGAGCAGGATTGAGGCCAGGACTGAGAGGGCGGCGCAGGTGTGGAAGATGGGGGCGTAGGAGTGGGTGCGATCGAAGACGGCGCCGGCAGCGGTGGCGGCGGAGGCGGCGGCTATTGTGCCGACTACCATGAAGAGGGAGATTACGGGCGGATAGCCTTTCAGGCCGTAGTAATTGGCGGGTAGGACCATCATGGCGGAGAAACAGATGCCGTAGGAGCCGCCCATCACGATGGCGTAAAGATAGAGGCCGAAGGGGCCCGCGGCGCTGAGCGAGAGCAGGAGACCGATGGCGAAAAATATCGAGGCGACGGCCCAGACGAGGCGCGGTTCGATCAGGTCGGAGATCGCGGCGAAAAACAGGGTGCCGAAGAGCGAGCTGAGCACCATGATCGAAAACGACGAAGCGGCTTGCGCCGGAGTGTAACCGAGATCGCGCAAGTGCGCATTTCCGTGCGCCAGGAATACCGGATATCCGGCGCTGAAGCCGAGCAGGGAAATCAGAATCAGCCAGATCGCCGGGGTGCGCAGCGCTTCGGAAAACTTCCATTCCTCGTTCGTCTTGTGCACCCGTGCGGTAGTTTCCGCGCGAACGGCGAAGGAGGCGGCCTGCTCGGACGTCGCGCCATCGGGGAACTGGCCAAGATCGGACGGGCGCTCGCGCACAAACGAAATCGCGAGAATCGCCGAGACCGCGCTCAGCGCGGCCATCAGCCACCAGCCCGCGCGCCAGTTGCCTCCCGCGGCACGAATCAAGCTGTCGAGCAGCTTCGCGGCCACGAACCCGCCAAAGGTGGTGGCGGTGTGGACGATGGTGATGGCCAGTCCTTTAAATCGCGTGAACCACCGATTCACGGCGGTCTGGCCGACGAGGATGCCGCCGGTCATGGCGCCGAGACCCATGACGAAGCTGAAGAAAATGTAGGTTTGCT
>Ga0335085_10018369_pt1 | contig 10052 bp, 13 predicted proteins | sample Lox_Sample_45_FD_206712 | JGI IMG/M metagenome (GOLD analysis project Ga0335085, IMG submission 206712) | Soil microbial communities from Loxahatchee National Wildlife Refuge, Florida, United States - Lox_Sample_4.5 | ecosystem: Environmental > Terrestrial > Soil > Wetlands | place: USA... | reverse complement strand
TATTGTCCGCCGCTGACGAACGGTCGGCGCTGCTTTCTCAATTCGATCAGCCTGCGCTCGATATATTCGTCGGCCGTTTCCGTATTTGCATCCTTGCCGGCTTCGACGTTCGCGCCGCGTACCGGCTTCATGGGTTCCTGTTTGACCTTCAGTTGCGACGTCTCGGCTTCCTTGAGGCGCATCGCGATCCGGCCGATTTCGGTCTGAGCGCGAACGTCAGAGAGCTTCGAAATCCTGACTAGCTCGTCCTTGTGCTGAGCCAGCCAGTAAGCGACTGCGGGTCCGTCTTCGTCATTCACGATGGCGATTGTCATCGCCGTCGTAAAAGGCATGTCGTCGGCCTGAACCAATTCCGTGTAGTCCGGATGCTGTTCCTCGAAAGCTGCGACGCGGTCGTTATAGGCGTCGATCACGGACTGAGCGGCTTGGTTCTTGGCTTCCTTCTCGGCCTTGACCTTCTCCGCGTTGGCGCCCTCGGAGACGCCTTGCGTTTTGGCCCAGGTGATCAGAGCTTCGTCATAGGCTTCCGGCGTCTCGTATTTGTCTCGCGAAGGCCGCGCATTCGCCTGCGGCTCATCCTTCGTAGCGACTTTGTCGAGAGCGGCTAGCGCTGTATCTAGCCTCGCCTGCGCTTGCTGCGCGGCCAATTCAGCGGCCCGGCGTTTGTTGCGCTCGATGGTGATCTCGCGCTTGATTGCCGGTGGGGTGTTGTCGGGCTTCGACTCACCCTTGTCGTCTTCGCCCGCCTTTTTATCAGCGGTGATGGTTTTATCATCCGTCTTTTTGGTTTCGTCAACTCCAAGCGCCCGCTTGAGGCCGGCGTCCGGAGTTTCGGAAGTCGTCTCGGGAGCTTTGGAAATGTCGAGGACCGGCGAATCGCTAGTCGCGGAGAGCGCCGGAGCGGGCTTCTGCATACCCTCGGCTAGAATATCAGGCATCGGAAGAGTCCTTTTGCTGCGGCTTGGGAGTGGGTTCGGCGGGCTTCATCAGCTCGGTGAGCTTGAGAACGGTTTCCGCCAGATGCTCGACTTTAGCCTGTTGCGCTTTCACGGTTTCGGCGTCCGCCTTCTGCATGATGGCGAGAACCTTGGCTTCGAAATCCGCCATGACCTTTTCGCGGGCGATGTCGCGATCCTTTTCCTTGTCGTTCAGGGCCGCCATCGCCTGTTGAAGCTGTTGATGCGACTGCTGAACCTGCGTTTCCAGGTTCTTGATGACGGCTGCGATCTGCGGCGTCATGTCTTTCGGCTCGGGTTGCATCAGAGCCGGAGGCACGGCCTTGGCGAGACGGTTGGCGATTTCCTCGGCGCCCGGCCAATCCATGTTCTTGGCGATCAGGTCTGCGATCAGGTTCGCCGTCTGCGGAACCGCCTTGGCGAAGGAAATCATCGACTCGGCCGCCTCGATACGCTTAGTCGCGTAGCTCGGGCCCATCGTAACCCGCACGCCATATTTGGCGATCTGCGGGTTGAAAACCTTCATCATCCCTTCGGACGTCTGGCGTTCGTCAAAAGACTTCGCAGCATCAGGGTCGATGAAGATCTGTTCCTCTTTATCGTCCTCACGAATTATCGTGTAAACGTCACGTTCATCAAAAAGCTTGGGGATCAGATCGAGAAGCTGGAGCGCAGTATAATGAAGCCCCAGCATCAGGTTATCCACGAAATGAAACGAGCCAAGATCGCCTGAGCGCCGCAACTCGCGGATAGCCCGGCCGCTCTCGTCATTCATCCGCTCCTGCATCGAGGCGTCGAAGCGAATCCCCGTGGTGGCTTGCATATCCATCGAGGCCGCCTGAGCGGCGTTGACCACTCCCTCGGGGATTTGCACGGGTTGCGCCCGCTGCGGCGGCGGGGCTTGCTTGCCGGCGATGTTGACGCCGCGATACGGGAGATAGGGATAGGAACGGGTGTGGGCGTTCTTCCATTGCCGCTCGTACCCCTCAACCTGCCCTTCCTCGATGATATACGGAGCTTTCGGCGCCAGGGCCACAAGCTCAGTCTCCATCGTCCGCCAGTAGTTATACATCTGTTGCGGACCGATCGAGTCGTGAACGAGCCCGGTCAGTTTCAGCTTACCCTCGATATCATGCTCGTTTCCGACCACGCGGATGATCGGAATGTATTCTCCGAGCCATTCCTCGCGTTCCAGAATATCGACCGCGGTCAGCTTGTAGCGCATCACGCGAGGGTGTTGCACCTCACGCTTGCGGCGAACCATCAGCTTACCGGATTTGATCTGATCTTGTGTCTCGGCCCACATTTCATCGGCGAATCCGACGAATCCGTTTTCCAGGTGTAAAAGAGTTCGCTTGTCCCAAACGATTTCATAGTATTCGGCAATGCGAATACCATCTTTGCCGACCCATTCCTTAAAGCGATCTCCAATTCCTCCCTGGTCATAAGACATAAGGTTAGCATTGGGCCACGTATCCTGAAATTCTTCCTTGGTCACGAACTCGGAAGCAAACCCATACGTGGCGTCGGAGCCATCGGGTTCCTGACAATCGCAATCAAGATAGATGCTGAAGGGGTTGCGAACCCGCTTGATGACGGGGACTTGCTTGAAGCTATCCGGAGACTCCCACTCCAGGACGATGCGCCAATATCCCCAGCCGGCCGATACGGCGCTCTCGAATGCGGTGTCATAAGCGATGTCCGCGCGGCAATTGCGCTCGATCGCGCGGATGATCCCCCGATACATTTTGGCGGCTTGGACGTCCGCCTTGTCCCCTACGGGAGAGATATTGATCGCCGGCCGATTCTGCCGCTGATCGTTCGTGACCTGATGAATGAAGGTCGGAATCTTGTTGACCGTGATGCACGGCCGCTTGTCCATGTTCCGCTGCGCGGCGATGTCTGCGGGCCATTGATCGCCGGCCTTGAACTTGAGCGCTTCAAGCGCCTTTTTGCGGTTCTCCGCCTCGCTCTCGATGCAGCGCTTCATGCGCGAGCGAGCGCGTTGAAGGATCTTTTCGTCCGACTCCTCTTTCTTCTCCCGCCCGAGCCATTTGAATTTATCGTCATCGGGAGACTTGCCCACGGTCGGGCCAGGACCGCGGCGGTTCATTCCCGAGGTGACGGACGGCAAGCTGATCTTGCCGTCGTCTTTCGGCTCGGAGGGATTAAATAGCCCTGCCATTCCGTCTAGCTCGCCTTAAAGCGTTTCGGGCCGCCCTGTCGGCGTCATCCATCCGACTTGCATAAACCCTCATGCGCGCCCTGGCGATCAGATTGCGCGCCAGATCTCGGGCTTTGCGTGTGCTGCTCGACATGGAGTCTTGTAGGCGTTGGCGCTCGACATCGTCCAGAGCTGCAAGAACCTCATGCATCCCAATAACGCGCTGTCCATTTGGGGTGAGCCCATTCGCCATGTTCAACCCCCTTTCGAGATAGAGCGTCCAGCAGTATCAGGAATCCCCAGAGCGCGACGACGCTCACGGCGCTGTTGCGAATAAAGCGCATTCTTGATCTCCGCTTGCGCGATGAATCCCTTGAGTTCGTTCTTGAAGTCACCCCGCATATGGCGGTCATAGGACGATCTCAAAAGGAACGCCTGACCGCAGATGAGGCAGACATACTGGAGTTGATACATCAGTGAAGTTTCCTGCGTTTGCCGCCGTTCATGATGAACCGGCGATAATGCTCTAGCTGAGAACAGGCGATACGCAAGTCGCGGCGGATCTTGCGCGGTTTCTTTCCGCCTCCCTCGACGGACACCTGAAGTTGGAAAAGCGGGTCCCATACGACGATCACGTGACCGTGAAGGTAGGTTTCGAACCAGATCGGGACATCGGGGCTCCAATCGACCCGCTTACCATCGGTGACTAGGCGCTGCATTCCTCGTCCTCCGCAGGCATGAAGGCGTCCAGAGGCATGAAGGCGCGTTTACACGCCAAAAGATCCTCAGGCTTCATGACCAGAAGCCGGCCGCCGATCGGGACGCCTACATGGCTGTAAAACAGGACTTCGTCACCCTGGCGGACCGGCATCAGGATACGTCCGCCACCCCTGCGTCGCCGGCCGGGCCCGACGCGGAGCACCACGCCGAGAATGACCGTCTCGGGAGCACTGGCGGCTTCGAACACGTCAGACGGTACGTCCTCCGCGAGCTGCAGCAAGGACGTCTCCGGACGGACATCACGGATTCGTTTAATAACGATCCTGTCTAGGATCGGACGGAGCGTCTCGGCGTAAGAGACAACATCATCGTTCGGCATTTCACACAGTCCACCTTGTCAGTCTCGGGGGTTGTTTCCGGCTTGCCGCGGGCTCCGCAAAGGGCGCCGGCGACATGGCCTTTCCAAACTCTAAGATGCACGGGATTTCCTGGTTTTAAGTTTCGGATGCTTGACGTTCCAGATCGTTACCGGGTGATAACCCATGTGAGCCTGAAAGCGCATTTTGGTCGCTTCCTCGCTCGAAATCTCAACCTGGAAAAATTCCTGTTTCTCGACGTCGAATTGACGGAGCCAAGGCATGTCAGCAACTCAATAGCGCACTCGCTATCGCTCCTGTCCCGGAGATCGCCGTGATCTGCGCTCCATAATATGTGTATGGAGTCGTGCTAACCACAGTTTGCGAAGTCGTTGACGTGACCGTTACGGGATCACCTAATTGAACTACGTTAACGCCATCATTAGATCCATAAGCCTGAATTGTGGCTGAAGCCATAGGTCCGGAAACCGATAGTTGAATTGCTGCGCTTTGATTGGCTAAGCCGCCACATTGATAAGGGTTAACCATCGGATTTTGCGGTGAACCATTAGACGAAGCCACTGTAAAGCTGCTAGTGAGAAGCTGATAAGTCGCCATTAAATAACCCTCACCTCTCCGGGGCGGCATCCCGATTTAATCGCCAACGCGATATCATCTAAAGCGCGATTTCGTTCCTCGCGCCAGAGTTTCCCCTCGGGGCGCTCCAGGATCATAAAAAATTCCTGTCCGTGGCTATCGAACACGGAGAGGCGGACGCATTCGCAATCCTTGATCGGGCTGTAAAAGCTGAACTCCGAGAAGCGCATCAGTTGCCCAGCCAATCAGACGAGCTGTCATAGCCCTGACCATCCGAAATCGTGAACACCCGACGTTCCTCGCGATCCTCGGTGCGCATGATCGTGACCTTGTGCGACACGCCGAGCGTGCGCAGTCCGTCCGCACCATGCGACGCCCAATCGTGGACCGGACTCGCCTTGTATTCCCCGAGGCGCTGATTGTAGTCGCGGCGGTAATGCGCCAGGGCTTCAAGCCCGGCATGACATTTTTTCTCATCGAACCAGAGGCGGGGGAAAAGCATCCGCGTGGCGTGAATGCCTTCCTCCAGGCCGATCTGCGGCATTCCTTCCCGATCGAACTTGATCCCGAGATTCGCCGCGACCTCCAAGCGGCTGCGCCCGGTCCCTAGCTCGCGGACGGCGATGTCGGCGGGCGCCGTGTGGCGACCATAGGCGTAAGGCTTCTCGCGCAGGATCTTGGCGTAATACGGGAATCCCTCTCCGCTCGCCTCGAAATAATCGATCACATGGATTTCGCGGCCAACGTCCTGCGTGAACCAGATAACCGTCGAGTCCGCCATGCCTAAGTCCCACCACGTATCGACTAGGCACGTCGGATCATATGGAACCTTGGTGATGCGGCCTTCGCGCTGCGCCTGTCGCAGGCTTTCAACATAGATCGCGCCGCCGATCTGCGGCTCATCCCACCGTCCCTCATAGAGCGCTCGCCTGATCTCGTCAGGGAGCATCATCAGCTTTTCCTTATAGCCGGTCCCGGCTAGGTGAGGATTGTCTTCCAGGCGTGAGGCGATGAAGCGCCGCCGCCAGATGCGATCCCCGATCTTTTCCTCGGCGTAGGTCGATTGGCCGCTCGGCAGGATCTTGAACCGCTTGGCGATCCATCGCGCGCCCTGACCGTCAGGGTTACAGGTCGCACGGACGAAGCACGGAAGCCGTAGCCGCTCAGGCGCACGGAGACGACTGAGCATGTATTCATACGGATAGGAGGTGGGCCATTGCGCCAATTCCTCCCATCCGATCCATTGGAATTGCCGGCTCTGATAGCGGCCGACATCAGAGTCGCGGTCGAGATACCCTAGCTCGATGCGCGCTCCACTCGGGAAGCGCCACTCCCCGTCCTTGATCGACCATTTCGCGCCAGGGTAAGCGAGCGGATAAATCGCGTTGGTCCGGTCGATAACCTCTTTCAACTCGGGAAAGGTGCGCCGCAGGCAGAGCGCGCGGTATTCCGGTTGCTCTACCGCCTTCCACGGCGCCCCAAGCGCGTCGATCACGAGCCCGTCAGTCTTCCCCCCGCCAGCCGCGCCGCCGAACAGGACTTCATCCTCGGCGGCTGCGAGGAAATCGGCCTGACGTGGCGTCGGCTCCCATATGACGGGTCGGTTCATTTCGACTTGAGAGGCCGCGGCGCTAGCGCCGTGACTAGAATCTTCCACGCCTTCGGGGCAGTCCCTTGGGTGTTGTAGCGGATCAATTCCTCCGCTTCGGACATCGCCTCGCGAAGCCGGTCCGCCTCGAAACGCCAATCAATTTCCAGCGGCGGCGGGGTTTCAGTCTTCGTCTTCGTCGCCATCGGTCACGGGCTCCCTGGCGTCCACGAGCTGAACGAAGTCCTGCACCTCGTTCTTGTGCGGAACCATGATCACGCCGAGGACCGGCATATCATCGCCCGCGTCGATCTGCGTGGGAAGGATCTTACCGAGAAGCTGTAGGAACGATGTCGGGTTCTTGATCGCCTGCTCGTGGAGATAATCGACGCCTCCCGCTCGGCTGAGCGCCGTCATGATCATTTCCTTGAGGTGTTTCGGCAGGCGATTAACGGAGCCCTTCGGCCGTCCGCGTGTCGCGCCTCCGCCCCGTGGTTTCTTTTTAGCGGGAGCGTACCGCCCCCTCGCAGGGCTCGTGTTCGTCACGTAAGAGTCTCGCTGATTTGACCGACCGGAGGTGATCCCCGGCCGCAATGAAAAACCGCCGAGCGTAGTACCGGGCCGCAGCTCGATACTCCGCCTCGACGGTCACGACGCCCCCGTCCATGAACTCCACGCGCCAGAGCCGAGGCTTCGGCTCGCGCGGCCGGTCCGCGTGGCTCACTTCATCGGGCTCGGCGGCTTTTTGTCCAGGTGATGCGGATGCTTGGGCGCCGTGGTCGGAATGGCGATCTTGCTGTGACCGGGGCGCGATCCGGAGCCGACCGGAGAATGATGGCGGCTCGATCCGCTGACGCCGGTTCCGCTGTGTTTCTTGAACATGATCTTTCCTCGAAAGGGTCGGAGCCGAGGTCGGGTGAATGTTCCGATCGTTGGGGCGAACCAAGGACATACGCCCTAGACCACGGCTCCTGATTTATTTTAATCGCGATAGCTGAATTGACGCAAGCGCCATTGCGAAATTCGCATGGCCCACCACAAGCGCCGCTTGCCTCGACATAAAACCCTTTTAGGCCACCACATGATCAATAGCCGATTGGGCCGCCCCAGCACGGGAGCGGAGTGGCGATGCGCTGTTGCAGCGCGTTTACACCCGTTCTTACTTCCATGTTCCAATAGTGGTTGATCACGGTATCCGGCAAGTCGGTTGACCACGCGCGGTAGGTTCCGAACTTCATATACTGACCGTTACCTACATCGGCGTAACCAAACTTGATGTTTGACTTACTCATGATCAGTGTCCCGTTCATCCAGCAATTCTGATAACCCGTTGTTCCGTTCGGGTCGAAATATAGCTGATGAACGAAATTGTATAGCGCGCCTCGGTTGATGTTGACATTAGACGGAACAACGCCTTGCGACGGCTGGATAAAGAAATCCATCGCATCGACGTTTCCCCAGGACTGCGTGACAGCGTACGGCGGGCTTCCCGTGCTCGTGACGTTGTGGAATTGGCCGCAGATCGTATTGCCCTGGACCGCACCGCCTCCTGGCTCCAGCCAGAACGAATACGCCCACCAATATTCCTCGAATTGCGGCCAATTGGTCTGGCTCAGCAGCTCGGTGCGGTAGCGTCCGCTTCCGGAGGGATCGACGGACGGATCGAAGTCGCCTTGCCGCAGCTCGAAACGATGGTGCGGTCCGTCGCGCTTGTAGCTCCAGGTCTGACCGGCGTTCTGAGTCGTGTACACGTTGGCGTCCGGATACATGATCCGACCGACGTTGGCGTTCTGTCCAGGGTTCGCCTGGAAAATGTTGTTCTGGAACGTCGCGCCTAGCGCGTTCATCAGCTTGATGAACCGAGCCCTGATGTTGATCATGTCCAGGGCGTTCATGTTCTGACCGCAATGGAACAGGGCGATCCGCGCATTCGAGAACGTGTTGCCCGCGCCGCAGACCTTCCACACCTCGTTCGTCGGTGCTACCGACGTCGCCGTGTGCAGCGACGCATTCATTCCGGAGACGTAGCGATTGGCGTTCACATTTTCCGGCCTGGAAATGATCACATGCTCCAACGGCGGACAGTGACCGCCGAGCGAATCGAACCCGTTGTCATTGATCGCCGCGCCGATGTTCCCGTTGTTGTCGCCCGCGACGATGGTTGTGGTCCCGCCCGCCAGATAGGTCCCGATCGTCGGCGCCTGCGAGACGAAGACGCCGATGCTCGCGGCGTTCTGCGTGAAGTTGGTCAGGTTCGTCGCCGGGTTGAGCCCCGTGTTGAGGTAGCCGTTCGCTGAGCCTGGCCCTTGCCATCCCGCGAACGCAGTGAACGCCACCGTCCCGACAGCGGTGAAATCGTGCTGATTGGTCAAGTCCATCAGCGAGACGACGCTGTTGGGCCCCGCCAGGACCACGCAGCAATCGAGCTTCTGGAACCAGCCGTCGTTTTTGCCATCGACGATGAATTGGTTGTACGCGGTCTGTTGCGCCGTGGTCAGGCAGGCTTGCGACGGAATGCGATTAAAAAACGTCGTCGCTGTCGCGTCCCACGTCCCGCCAGCCGCGCAGCCTGGAGGCGGGGGAGGCGGAGGCGGAGGCGGTCCTGTATAACCGCCGCCCTTGCGAGGCCAAGCGTTCGCCGGCCGACCAAGCGAATCGTAAATCGCGACCGCGACCGCGCCTGAGATCAGCTCGCGCTTGGTCGGAAGGATCAGACGCCGCACCATGAGTCATCCTGTCTTTGTGATACGCATCTCGTGGAAGCGAATAACCCGACCACTTGTAACTGCCTGCGTGATCTTCACCCACGGACTTTCGCCAGCGTTAATGGTGAAGTCTACCGCATATGTCGCTCCACCCGTGCTGTTCAAGTTGGTCAGCGTCGTCAGCGGATTGACTGTCGAGAAGGTGTCACTGCGGGCGATATCTACTTGAGCGCCCGTGTAAGCGCCATCCGTAGTGTAATCGAGTTCCAGGTGATAGGTCCCCGGCCCATTTGTCGGATTTATTGGAAACACAAAAGCGTTGTTCGCGCCTGCAGAAGTCCAAACTGCATCCCCTCCGCTAACCACAATTGGATTAGCGCTTCCGACAACCTGTTTCCACCCGGCGACCAAAGCGCTTCCGGTGAAGCTGTCTGTATATGGCGCAGTAATCTGCGGAACAGGTTGAGCCGTAAACCACTGTTGAGTTTGAGATACGCTGTAACTTCCAAGCGCACCCCCTGGCTGTTGTATATAAACTTTGTTGTAGTTTCCATTTGAAACAATGAAGATTCCTTGGACCGTTTTCCCACTGATGGAAAAATCCAAGATCCAATAGTCACCTAAAACAGGATCAACAAGTTTAATTTCTGCGCTTTGTGTTGCTCCGCCTGAAATAGTATAGGTTTCAGATCCGGTTAAAGTGTGAATTGATGTGCCGTTGAAATATAAATTGCTGAAACGAGGATCAACAAAGGCCAATGTCAAGTTTGCTGTCGCCTGCGTCGTATAGTCAACTAACGTAGCATCAGCGCTAGTTACTGTAAATGACTGTTCTAACTTATTGTCAGTCTCGAACTTACAATAATATGTAATATTTGCAGAATGACCGTCAGTAGTACTCCAAGTCACGGTCGATGTTCTGTTTAGTTCAAATTTCTTTCCCGTTGGATTTTGAGTTGTTGGATC
>Ga0335085_10018368_pt1 | contig 10052 bp, 8 predicted proteins | sample Lox_Sample_45_FD_206712 | JGI IMG/M metagenome (GOLD analysis project Ga0335085, IMG submission 206712) | Soil microbial communities from Loxahatchee National Wildlife Refuge, Florida, United States - Lox_Sample_4.5 | ecosystem: Environmental > Terrestrial > Soil > Wetlands | place: USA: Florida... | reverse complement strand
TGTCCCCTCCCCCTTTCGGCCGGGCGAGCGCAAACACCTGCTCGACGAACGCGTAATCCTGGTAGCCGCAGCGCGCGAGCGGCTGGGCGCGAGCGGTGTCGAAGCGCCCGTCGCGTATAAAAGCGTCGTCGATGTGGAAGCCGACCACCTCGCCCAGCACGAGGACGGCGCCGGCGAGACGGCCGCTCAGCGAACGCATTTCGACAATCTCAATCACCTTGCACTCCATCGTGGCCGGGCTTTCCTTGACCCGCGGGGCGGCGACAAGGCGGCATTCGGCCATTGTCAAGTCAGCGAGCTCGAATTCATTCTCTCCTCGGGCGAACGGCGCTGAGGTTTTGTTCATGCGCTCGCGCAAGTCGTAGGTGGCGAGATTGTAGACGAACTCGCCGCTTTCCCGAGCGAAGGTCGCGGAGTCCTTCCAGCCTTCGCTGGAGAAACCGACGATCGGCGGCGCGCTCGAAAATCCATTGAAGAAGCTGTAGGGAGCAAGATTGATGCGCCCGTCCAGCGCCCGAGTGGAGATCCAGCCGATCGGGCGCGGCGTGATGATGGCCTTGAATGGATCGTGCGGCAGCTTCGTCTTGTCCCGGGCGCCCGTCTCGTAGAACATCGGCCCTAAGCCTCCGCCGGAAAGACGGTCACGATCTGATCGAGCGGCGGGCGCGGCCGGTCCTCGATCTGCGCCGCCTTGCCAAGGTAGACAAAGCCCGCGATGCGCTCGTGCTCGGCGAGTCCGATCGCGGCGCGGAAGCGCGCGTGGTAGGCCGGCCGTTCGGTGAGCCAGGTCGCGGCAAAGCCGAGAGCGCGCGCCGCAACGATCAAGTTCATGCAGACCGCACCCGCGGACAGCACCTGCTCCCATTCCGGAATTTTGACGTGCGGCGCCGCGCGCGAAACAACGCTCACGACCACCGGCGCGCGCGCAAAGCGACGCAGTTCCTCTGCGCGGCCGGTTTCGTCGAGGTCCGACTTGTCGTTGAGCCGAATGTCGAGCGCGATGCGGCCGGCGCGCTCGCGCGCCTTCCCCTCGAAGACGATGAAGCGCCAGGGCGCGAGCTTGCCGCGATCGGGCACGCGCGAGGCGATGACGAGGATCGTGCTCAGTTCCTCCTGCGACGGGCCCGGTCCCGACATGATGGCGGGAGGCGCCGAGCGCCGGCGCTTCAAGAGCGCTATCGTGTCGTTCATGAGAGGACCTTCGACCGTCGCCTGCCCTACAGGCCATGCTTGTTGAATGCCTTCGATCCGCCTCATTGCGGCGCCACTCCCCGCGACCGCGATGGCGCTTGCATTTGACGGAGGCCGCCGTTTCGCGGCAAGGCGAGGCGGAATGAGCCTGATTTCCAAGCTCGTGGCAAGAATCGTTTTTTCGGCCACGCTGATCCTCTCCCTCGCCGTGCTCGCTCCAGCGGCGCAGGCGGACCCGCCATCGGCGGACGGACAGGCAACGCTGAGCCTCTCCGCCGTCCTCGCCGGCCAAAGCGCCCCGTTGACGGGCGGCCTCAAATGGCGCGTCTTCAAAGCGAACCCCGAAGCCGACGGGTCGCACGAGCTCATTCAGGAATCGAACGTCGCTTATCCGACGCTGACCCTTCCGCCTGGGGACTACGTCGTGCACGTATCATTTGGGCTCGCGAGCGCCGCCAAGAAGCTCACCCTTGGACCGGAGGTCCAATCGCAACAGCTCTCGCTCGCGGCCGGCGCGCTCAGGATCGAGGGGACAGTCTCGGACGCGCCGATCGACCACTCGCTCCTGTCCCTTGCCATCTACGTGCCTGAGGGCCGCAATCCGCAGTCTAAGCTGGTCTACGCTAAGGCGAAGGCCGGCGACATCATCGGGCTTCCGGAGGGGACTTATCACATCGTCTCAACCTATCTCGACACCGTCTCGGGTCGGTTCATGCCGAGCAGCAGCTCGGCGACCTCAGGCAAATCGGCCGCGCCCGTCCCGCCTGCGATCTTCCCGTCGAATTCGATCGTCAACGCGGATATTCGGGTCGCCGCCGGCAAGCTCACTGACGTAACGCTCAGGCACCGCTGCGCAACCCTCACGCTCAAGCTTGTCAACAAGCCAGCCGGCGAAGCCCTCGCCAACACGACCTTCACCGTGCTGACGCCCGGCGGCGACGTCATCCGCGAGCTCATCGGCGCGTTCCCGTCGCTCGTCCTCGCCGAAGGCGAATATGTCGTCGTCGCCCGGCACGACGCGAAGACCTACCAATCGACCTTCAGCGTGCAGTCGGGTATGGACCAGGACGTGGAAGTCCCCGCGCAAGAGAACGGCAAGGAGGGACCGCGACCCGATGCAAACGTTCTTCGTTCAGATTAAATGCGCGCTGGGCCGCACCTACGAGGTCGCAAGCGCGCTGGCGGAAGCAGAGATAGCCTCCGAGATTTATTCGACTGCGGGGGATTTCGATATTTTGGCCAAATTTTATGTCGAGAAGGACGTCGACATCGGCCATTTCGTCGGACACAAGGTGCAAACGATTCCCGGCATCGTCGACACGCGCACGATCATCACGTTCAAGGCGTTCTAAAACGGCACCCATGCGCATCCTTCTCGCTCTCGCCCTCTTCGCCGGCGCGGCGCACGCCGCCGAGCCGCAGTTCCTGTTCGACCTCCTGCACGGCCGCAACCCCCATCGCCTTGCATGGGAGCGACTGATGAAGCTCGTGCAGCCGACGCCCGACTGGCTCGTTCAGTTCAACCGGAATTTCGACGGCGTGTCGGGCGAGGTCTCGAGCCTCGCCATCGACGGCAAGCCCTATTCCCTGTCCTTCGTCTGCAAGCCGACCGACTGCGACTATCACAAGTTCGTGGTGCTCTTCGACGCGGACGGCCAGCGGGCCTATGGCGCGCTCGGCGGCAAGGGCAACGACCCCGCCTTCTTCGGATCGCCCTCCCCCGCTGAGCAGGAGGCGATGGCCAAGGCGATGAAGGGGTAGTATAATTACACTATTATTATGTTCTTGTTCGCGGCGGTTGGGAACTAAATGGCCCCAACCCATTGAAAAGTCCCGATTCGAGGCCAGGGACAGAGCCTCCGCGGCGCCCGCCCGAGTTCCTGTCCCCGGCCTTTCCCCCGGGAACCGGCTCCCGCGCGGCGACGTTTTCGTGACGAAATAGCCGGGCTTCTCCCATGCGAGCTTTCAACGCCGAGCGCGCGCCCGTCTTCGCGAAAAACGGCATGGCCTGCGCCAGCACGCCGATTGCAGCGATGGCCGGACGCGACGTCTTGAAGGCGGGCGGTAACGCCGCCGACGCCGCGCTCGCCATGGCGGCCGTCGTCAGCGTGACTGAGCCGATGATGAACGGACTCGGCGGCGACTGCATGATCCTCGCGCACTGGAACGGCGGCTGCTACGGCCTCAACGGCAGCGGCCGCTCGGGCGCGCGCCTGACCCTCGCGAACCTCGAAGCCTCGGGCTTCTCGTCCATGCCGCAGGCGGGCGCCGCAACCGTCTCTGTCCCCGGCGCGCTCGACGGCTATCTCGCGCTGCACGCGCGCTTTGGCTCGATGGATCTCGCCGACCTCGTCGAGCCGGCCGCGACCTACGCGGAGGACGGGTTCGCCGTCGGCGCGAAGATCGCGCAAGTGTGGGAATGGGGCGTCTTGAAGCTCAAAACGTTCTCCGCCGACCCGTCGCCGTATCTTCCGCACGGGTCGCCCCCGCGCCCGGGGCAAATCTTCGCGCAAAAGGACCTCGCGCGCACCTGGCGCGCGATCGGCAAGCGCGGCCGCAAGGCCTTCTACGGCGGGGAGATGCGCGAGCGCATCCTCGAAACGCTCCACAAAAGCGGCGTCTCCTGGCTGGAGAGCAAAGACTTCGATGACTCTCACGCCGAATGGGTCGAGCCGATCCGGGCCGCCTACCGTGGGCGCACAATCCTCGAATTGCCGCCGAACGGCCAAGGCGTCGTCGCGTTGATGGCGCTCGGCATGATCGAAGGGTTGGACATGGCGAAGCTCTTCGCGGATGACGAGGTCGAGGCCAAGCATATGATTCTTGAGGCGATCAAGCTCGCCTTCGCCGACGGCGTCCGCTATGTCGCCGACCCGCGTTTCGCGGCGACGCCGGTCGATGAACTGCTGTCCCACGACTACCTTAAGGTCCGGCGTGCGCTCATCACGCCGGACCGCGCGCTCGATACGCCCTCCGCGGGGCGCATTTGCGGCGAGACGACCTACCTCACCGTCGTTGACCGCGACCGCAACGCGATCTCGCTCATCACGAGCATCTCGGACGTATTCGGCTCGGGCGTCATCGTGCCGGGAACCGGCGTCGTTCTGCACAACCGCGGGGCCCAGTTCTCGATGGATCCCGTCCATCCGAACTCGGCCGCGCCGGGCAAGCGCGTGCGCCACTCGATCTTGCCGGCGATGATGCTCAATGAAGACGGGTCGCTTGCGCTCTCCTTCGGCTGCATGGGGGCCAACATGCAGCCGCAGGGGCAGGTCCAGATCCTGCTCAACCTCATCGACCGGGGCATGGACCTGCAGCAGGCGCTCGACGCGCCGCGCGTGCGCGCGCTGGACGGGCGGCGCGTTTCCGTCGAGCCGCACCGGGACCCGAACTTCACCGAGAGGCTTGCGGCGCTCGGACATGAGCTCGTGACCGGCGAGGCGCCCTCAGACGGCTCGCCGGCGCCGCACGATTTCATCCGCTCTTTCAAGGGCAGCGCCCAGGCGATCGCGCTCATGGGCGAAGCGCTGTGCGGCGCGACCGACCCTCGCCTCGACGGCGCCGCCGCGCCGCTTTAGGCGCGCTTCGGGTGGGTGCGCCAGACGACGGCGCGCTAGCGAGCGCGACGGGTCTATCGCGTCTTGATGTTGGCCGGAATCCCGCCGAGGGCTCGCGAAGCGAGCATGCCCGACTCGATGGCAGATTCGAAGCAGCCGCCGCTGAACCTTGTGCGCGTCCAGTCGCCCACGACGAGGAGATTGGAGTAGCCTGCGGGTTTGGCCGGCGAGAAGCGACTTTCGACATTCGTTCCGCTCGGCGTCTGCACATAGAGATCGGAGCCGTCGAAGTTCGCAACAAGATGGCGATCGCACATGAGGTTGGCGCGGGTTGCCGGCCAGAGCGTTGCAAGGTCGGCCTGCATCCACGCGTCGGCGTTTTCGGTCGCGACCTGCTTCATCACGGCGGGGTCGCGCGGCGTTCCAGGCGGTATCGCCATGACGCCGCAGAAATAGCCGACTGAATGAGGTGTGTTCGGGCCGCTCCAGGATTCCGACCACAGGACGTGCGACATGTCCCCCCAGGAATCGTAATCCTCGGCGAATGCCGTCATCACAGTGGGGCCCAAGCTCCACCCGAGTTCTTTGACCGTTGGCTGCATCCAGACCTGCAAAGACTGGGTGGCGACCGATTTGACGTTGAGAAGGGCGTTTTGCCATGCGGCGCTCCCCTGAACCCAGGATTGGGTCGTGTGAGCGATGGCGGCGGGGGGAACAGCAAGAATGACAACGTCAAAATCTTGGCCCAGCTCAAGGATCCTGGAACCGACCGAGACGTTGCAATAGCCGGCTTCGAAATTGACGTGATCCGCCTTGAGCTTGTCGCCGTTCTTCAGCTGATTCCAATTGGGCTGGTTGGGCCAACAGTCGAGCCCGAGCAGTGGGATGGGCAAAAACGGATCATACGGGCGCCCATCTACCGTCTCCGCCTGGCGCAAGAGCTCAATTTCGGCGATGCGCCCGTCCGGACCGGGTCGAAGGTCGGCTAGGCGATAAAAGAACTGGACGGTCCCCGGTCGGCGCGCCTCGAGCACTTGATAGAACGGCGTGAAGACCGTATCGCCCATGCCGGTCGCCATTTTCCACAGCGGAGCGTCGCGGTAGCCGAAGGTCACCTCGATGATGAAGCGCAATGACACGCCCGCTGCGATCGAACCGTTGTTGATGCTTCCCGCGTTGCCATCCTTGAAGGCGAAGGTGAGGTCGTAAAGCGCTCGGATCGGGGCTGACGCGAGCGCCTCGTCGCACGCTCCGTGAAGGGAGAGCCATTCGCGGAAATCCAGTTGGTTGAGCCGGTCGTAGGCCTCGTCGCCGCGTCCGAGGAGGTCGACGAGGTAACCTAGGCCCACAGCGATCCCGAGATTGGCCAAGATCAGCAAGCGCCGAACGTCCGGCTCTGCCGAAGCCAGGCGCAGGGCGAGCTCGACCACCGGACTCCTGATCGTGTCGCGCACGGCGGCATTGGCCGCCTTGAGCCGAGCCGCATGGATCGGGACGGAAACCGCGTCTCCGCTCAGGATCGCCGCTCGCAAGGCCTCGATCGCGTCGCGCAGGGGATGGATCCGATCAAAAATGTGGATGAAGCTCTCGAGCCAGTCCGACATCTTCAAGACGAGTTGTCCAACCTCGTCGACCCTAACCGTGTCGGGGTCGTTCAAAGGGGGACGCGGCGCAAAAAGATCGTCCCCGGGTTCGCCCGGGAATCGTGGCAAGTTGGGGAAGTTCCACGGCGACCAGTCGCCCCCCGGGCCGTCCTCCTCCATCAGAGTGACCTGCCTCTGCGGCCAGAACGCGTTCTGCCAGTGCTGGAAAGGGCAAGTCTCCGGGCGCTTCCATTCCGCGTAGCAACTCCGCAGCGTCGCGAAGGCGTTCTGGTAGCAGCCCATAAGCATATGCAGGCCGTGCTCTTCGATACGGTTGTTGCGGCCCGGATTGCGCCCGCTGGCGCATTTGCCGCCGAGCCTCCAGCCTTGCGTGTAAAGCGTCGCCTCAAAGCGATTTTGTTGCTCGGGCGCGGTCAGCCAATAGGCCGCGGCCAAGCCTGCCGGACCGCCGCCGAGGATCGCCACCTTCAGAGGCAAAGACCCACCGCCTGGTAGATCGGACATTCTTCGCCTCCTCGTATCACGACGGGTGGAAACTGGTCCCTTCCCAAAAGTCCATCCCGCTCCAAACCTTTCAAGGCGCTAAGCGCGGACTACGATCTCGTCCCCCGCTATGGCCTCGTAATCGACGGTCGACCAGCCGGCGAATTTCACCGGCACTGTGGTTGAGTTCGGGTCCGGCAGGCGCCCAAGGAGATCGGACACGATCGGATGGCTCTCGCAGGTTGCGATCTCCAGCGTGAACTGACCGAAATATGGACCTCCGCCGACGAAATTCGTCAGCGCGACCGGCGAATTGACGATTGCCTGATAGCAGGCGAGCTTCGGCTCGGACGACGATCGGAATTGCTTGAGCACGACGCACTCCATGCGCGGCTTGATGCACAGCGCCCGAAGAACATCCCCGCTGAGGCCCCCGAGCAGGCCTTCCGCTAGCCCCAGCGCGGCATCCGCGCCGCTCGCCCAGGCGGGTGCCGGCTGCGCAGCGGGTTGTGTCTGACGGATTCGTAGGAGCGTGGCCTGCTCGCCGCGAGTATCGGGCGCGAGCGTGCGAAATATCGTTGTTTCGACTGAGAAGTCGCCGCCCGGTCGATCGGCGGCAACCCCAATTTTGCCTATGTTTTTCGGCCAGCCCCAAATCTCCCGACCGCATACGAGGCCGATCGTGTAGTCGATGAAGATATAGGGAGCCCAGAAAACGAGACGCGTTGGCAAGGGGCTCGGCGAACGGAATTCCCAAAGCGCCGTCAAGACCATGGTCTCACGCCCGGGCGTCCATCCGGCAGGCTCAGTCACGGATGTGCATCTCTGGGCGTCGGCGAAGCTGAAAATCGCGATCGGGAGGGCCGCCTGGTAGCGGAACTGGCCGCCGCCAGCGGGGTTCAGCAGCCTGTCCGCAAGCGATTGGATGGCGGAGAGACTCGCCGCCACCGCGAAGATGTTCACGTTCACGTTCGTAAAGCTCGCCGGGGGGGCGAAATTCGTCGTCCCATGGCCGAACCACGATACGTAGGGCATTGGGTTCATCATCCGGGTCCTTGGGAGGGACGACGCTGTAGGAAGTCGTAGCCGACGATCTTCCGCGGCAAGCCGCAGATGGTGCGCGAAGCCGCGGCACCCGACATGATGGCGCCTTCAATCGCCGTGGTGTTGAAGCCGTGCCGCGTCCCCTCGCCGGCGAGGATGAGGTTGTCGAAGCCGGTCTCGTTCGGATGCAGCCGGTATTTGGTTGTTCCCGCCGCGGACAGCGTGCAGCACTCAGTTGGGTCGATGTTCGCTCGCCAATATTGCGCGTCGAACCGGGCCTCCCCGACCGCGCCGGACGCGGCCTGCAAGACCTCGAAGTCGAACTTGCCGCCGGAGCTTGCGCTGGGCCACTGGGCGTACGACGAGGCGTTCAGCCACTCGATCGCCTGCTCGCGAATTTCATCGCGGGCAATGTCGGGGACTTTCGCGTTGGATCTTGGCTGCCGATAGAGCGTCGTTTTGTAGGTTCCGGTCAGATAGTGCAGCGAGAGCGGGGGCGGGTCAGACCACGTCTCGAAAGCGATGACCTGCGTCATGTCGGCCCAAATGTTGAGATATTCCGGACCTGAAACTGTCGCGGCCTTGCCGGTCGTCCATCCAAGCTCGCTCGACGTTCCGTTGCACCAGAGCTGGACCGATTGCGTGGGCACGACCCCGACATTGGCGACGTAATCGGCGAAGCGCTTGCTTCTGGGGATCAGCTGCGCGCACATGCTCGGGTCCTGATCGTTCAGCTGCTTGTAGGCGCCTAGCGAAATGGCGAGCACCGCGATGTCGAAATCCCTGCCCCGTTCGAGCGTCTCCTCTCCGGCGCGCGGCCAATTGCACCAGTAGCTCTCGAAGTTCACCTTCGACTTCTGCATCTCCTCGCCGTTCTGCAATTGCTTCCAAAGGGGCTCGAAGGGCCACACGTCGTAGCCGTCCGCCGTCTTATAAATTGGATCGTAGTCGCCGGTCGTCTCGGCCTGCACGTCCATTCGGATCTTTTGGATGAGCGGTTCCCTCGGCGCCGGCTCGATGCTCGTCACTTTGCGGAAGAACTTGAATGTGACACCGGCGTCCAGGAGGCGGCAGTAGAGCGGCGCGACCAGAACCTCCCCCATCCCAGCCTGGATGTCCCACATCATGGCGCCTTTGTAGCTCCCGACGAGGCGCATGATGACGCCGAGCGAAGTTCCGGCGGCGTAGGAGGGACGGTCAACGTTGCCGTCCGCGTACTGAAACAACGTGTCGTAGACGACTCTCACGACGGTCGACTTCGCCACGATGTCGCGATCGGCTCCATGACGAATGAGCCAAGCGCGAAAGTCCTCGTCGTCCAGCGACTCGAACAGCCGGTCGGGGATGATGAGGTCCTCGATGATTCCGCGCATGGTGGCGAGTAAGATGTCGAGGATGTCTCGGATCATTTGCGGTTCGAGCGGCGATCGGCCCGTAAGTTTCTGCGCTTGCGCCTGGGCGTCGCGCGCCCATCGCACCAGCTCGACGAGGTGATCCAAATGATCGCGCCTCTGGCCGTCGAGACGGGAGCCGACCGCGCGCAAGTGTTCGCGCGCTGCCTCCAGAACCGACGACGGCTGCGGATTGACCGAGGTCGGCGGCGGCCCGGCCTTGGCGAGCGCGTCAGCAGGCGAAGGCTGTCCTGTTCGCTCGATGAATTCCTTAATCCAGCCAAGGACAGTCTCGATCATCTGCCCCCAAGTGGGCAGCAACGTTCCGTCTCCGGGGACACCGCTGTTCGAGGGCCAAGTGAGGGGCCGGTAGCGCCAGACGCCATCGTCGCCGAGGACGCCGACCGGCGTATAGGCCTGCGGTTTCACAGCGTCCTGCCAAGCCTTCAGTTTTCCCCCCGGCGGCCGCGCGGCGTAAAGCTCCCGCAGCATCGAGAAAGCGTTGTCGTAGCAGCCGAACCAGACGTGAAGCCCGTGCTCGATATTGCGGCCGTCCCGGTCCCTGCCGCTAGCCGCCTTTCCGCCTAGCCTCCAGCCAAGCTGGTAGACGGTGACCTCGTGGCGCTCGCGGAGTTCTGAAGTCCGGGTCAGTTGGTACGCTGCGCTGAGCCCAGCCATGCCTCCGCCCAGGATTGCGATCTTCGTTTTCGCCATCTCATCCCATGCCTGTTTGATTCGTTACGCGGCAACCGCACTGTTCCCGTCGCCCAACACAGAGTATG
>Ga0335085_10018367_pt1 | contig 10052 bp, 8 predicted proteins | sample Lox_Sample_45_FD_206712 | JGI IMG/M metagenome (GOLD analysis project Ga0335085, IMG submission 206712) | Soil microbial communities from Loxahatchee National Wildlife Refuge, Florida, United States - Lox_Sample_4.5 | ecosystem: Environmental > Terrestrial > Soil > Wetlands | place: USA: Florida... | reverse complement strand
GGCCGGGGTGATCAGCTCGCAGTCGAGCTGGTAGGCCTCGGCGGTGGCGGCGGTCCGCTTGAGCTGGGTCAGCCGGTCCTGGGTGCGGGCCACGGTGACGCCGCCGCAGCGGCGGAAGCCGGCCGACAGGCCGGTCTCGGCCTCGAGCCGCTCGTACAGCTGGGTGGAGTACTGGACCAGCCGGGTGCCGCTCTCCGAGGCGCGGAGCTGGCCGACCAGGCCGGCCGCGTGCCAGGTGGTGCCGCAGGACAGCTGGCCCTGCTCAAGCAGCAGCGTGTCGGTCCAGCCGAGCTGGGCCAGGTGGTAGGCCACGCTGGCGCCGATCACGCCGCCGCCGATGATCACCACACGGGACCGGGCGGGCAGGTCTTCAGTCATCTAGCTGGACATCCTCGAGAAGTTGGCCGAAATCGCGGGCGGTGAAGCCGCGGGCGGCGGCCTCGAACCGTTCCATTGCCCAGGACCAGAAGTCGTAGTCGATCGGGCTGGCGCCGTTCTGGATCGCGCCCCACAGCGTCCACCCGTACATGCCGACCAGGCCGCCGAGCAGCCAGGCGCGGGCGGTCCGGCTGCGGCGGGGACGCCGGTAATAGGACCGAACGAGGTCGTGGAGCCCGTCCCGGGACAGGTGCGACTCGGCCGCGATGTTCCCGAGCTCGAAGCAGGGGTCGTTGTTTCCCGACAGCTCGTAGTCGATCAGCCAGATCCGCTCCCCGTCGTCGATGAGGTTCGCCGGCAGCAGGTCGTTGTTGCAGGGAACGGTGCCTTCGGCCCTGACCGCGAGGGCCTTCTCAGCCGCGGCCAGCTGCGGCGCGAGGTCGTCGTAGCCGGCCGGGATGCGGAAGCCGCGGTCGCGGGCGACCGCCCGGTAGCCGCGCTGGATGGCGAACATGTCGAAGTCGTTGCCGAACCGGCCGCCCGCGTGCAGCCGGCGGCAGGCCGCGGCGATCCGCGGGAGGTTCTTTCCGCTGGTCACGTCGGCCGCGCCGAACGTCCGGCCCTCGATGTAGCCGATGACGAGCAGGCGGTCATGCGGGCGGTACTCGACCACCGGCGCCCCGGCCCCGGCGGCGGCCGCCGTCACCGAGTTGCGGTACTCGCAGTCGCGGTCGATGGCCAGCAGCTCGCTGCCGCCGGAGGAGATCCGGGCGACGAAGGTCCCGTCCGGCGTGGTCACCTTGTAGTTGCGGTTGGTCAGCCCGCCGGACAGCTCGGCCACCGCGCGGGGCTGGCGGGCCAGGCTGTTCGTCCGGTCGAAGAGGGCGTCGAGGTCCGCTGGAATCCCTCCCGGTTCCTTCGGTCTAGACCGTTATGGATCACGTTAGGACAGCGACCCAAAAGGGTCTAGACAGTTAGAGCGACGGAGTTTTACGCTTCGGCTCACACGGGGTCCCATCGGCGCACAGCGGAGGCCTCCCAGATGAGCACGGATATCTCCGGCGAGCAGGATCGGGATTCTGCCGATCTCGCCCGGTTCGGCTACCGGCAGGAACTCAAGCGCTCGCTCGGGCTGTTCAGCTCGTTCGCGGTCGCGTTCAGCTACATCTCGCCCTCGACCGGCATCTTCACCCTGTTCGCGCTGGGCCTGACCACGCTGGGCGGGGCGTTCATCTGGACCTGGCCGGTGGTGGCGCTGGGCCAGTTCATCGTGGCGCTGAACTTCGCCGAGGTCTCCTCGCACTACCCCGTCGCGGGTTCGGTCTTCCAGTGGACGAAGTTCCTGGCCAACCGGACCTACTCCTGGTTCACCGGGTGGATCTACCTGTTCGCCGGCATCCTGACCGTGACCGCGGTGGTGGCGACGCTGCCGCTGGCGCTGATCCCGGCGCTGAACGGCCTCGGCTGGCACTCGCTGAACGCCGCCAGCCTGAACACGAACCTGGTCATCGCGCTGATCACGCTGGTCGTCATCACCGTGCTGAACATCTACGGGGTCAGGCTGGTCTCGATCATCAACAACACCGGGGTCGTGTTCGAGATCCTCGGCATGTTCGTGTTCGCGCTGGTGCTGATGGCCTTCCACAACCACCAGGGCTTCAGCGTGGTGACCAACAGCGCGGGCCTCCCGGTGACCGGGAGCACGTTCCTGGCCGCCATGTTCATGAGCCTGTTCGTGATCTACGGCTTCGACACCGCGTCGACGCTGGCCGAGGAGACGCGCGACCCGCGCCGGGCGGCGCCCAAGGCGGTGCTGTACTCGGTGATCGGCGCGTTCATCATCGGCGGCGTGTTCCTGCTCGGCACGCTGGTGGCAATCCCGCACATGGGCATCGCAGTGAAGAACGCGTGGGGGCCTGCGCAGATCATCGAGGCCAACTTCTCCACCCCGTTCGCCACCATCTACCTGCTGGTGGTGTCGGCCGCGGTCTTCGTCTGCTGCCTGTCGATCATGGCCGCGACGATCCGGCTGTGCTTCGGCATGGCCCGGGACAACCAGCTGCCCGGCTCGCAGTTCCTGGCCAAGGTCTCCCCCGGCCTGCACACCCCGGTGTGGAGCTGCATCGCGGTGGCGTGCATCGCCGCGATCCCGTTCTGGCAGTTCTCCGGGGCCGGGATCATCGCGATCGCGGCCACCGGCATGATCTACCTGAGCTACTTCCTCGGGAACATCGTGATCCTGCGGGCGCGGCTGCGCGGCTGGCCCAAGGCCACGGCGCCGTTCAAGCTGGGGCGCTGGGGGATGCTGGTCAACGTGGTGGCGCTGATCTACGGCGGGGCCATGCTGGTCAACTTCGCCTGGCCGCGGCTGGCCAGCAACCCCAAGCCCAACCAGGAGGGCGACCTGCTGCACCTCAACTTCCTGGACGGGGTGCCCATCTTGTGGACCGTGGTGATCTTCATCGTGCTGATCGGGGCGGTCTACTACCTGGCGGCCGGGCGGAAGAAGCGGTTCGCGCCGGTGGTGGCGCCGGCCGAGGACGACGCGCCGTTCGCGGGGTCGGGAGCGGCCGAGGCTTCCGGGGCTGCGCCTTCTTCATGATTATCTAGCTGGCATGACCGCACTGCGGACCGGGTCCAGGCAGCCGCCGCGGATCGTGCGCGAGCCGGGCAGCACGGTGCACGGGCAGATCGAGGACTGGCTGGCCGGGCAGATCGCGGCGCGCTCGCTGGCGCCCGGCGACCGGCTGCCGACCGAGAAGGACCTGGCCGCGTGGTTCGGGGTCAGCCGGATGACGCTGCGGCACGCGCTGGCCGAGCTGGCCCGGCGCGGCCTGGTGACCAGGACGGCGGGGCGCGGCGGCGGCACCTTCGTGGCCGCGCCCAAGCTGGAGCAGGACCTGACCACCCTGGCCGGGTTCTCCGAGCAGCTGCGCCGTCACGGGATGGTGGCCGGCGCCCGGGTGCTGTCCGCGCGGTCGCGGCGGGCGGGGGCTACCGCGGCCGCCGCGCTGCGGCTCGGCGAGGAGGATCCGGTGTACGAGGTGCGCCGGGTCCGGCTGGGCGACGGGCGGCCGATCGCGCTTGAGCGCTCGCTGTTCCCCGCCGCCCGGTTCCCCGGCATGCTGGAGTTCCGCCTGGACGGCTCGCTGTACGAGCTGCTCGAGGTCAGGTACGGGCTGCGGCCGCACCGGGCCAGGGAGAGCCTGGAGCCGGTGACCGCCGGGGTGCGCGAGGCGGAGGCTCTGGACGTCGCTGAGGGCGCGCCGTTGATGCAGGTGGAGCGGATCGCTTATGCGCGCTCGGGCGAGCCGCTCGAGTTCGCCCGCGACCTGTTCCGCGGCGACCGCACCCGCGTGATCTGGTGGACCTCCGACCTGCCCGGGGACATCTGAGGCCGGCGATCGACTGGCTGAACTGCCACCTCACTAGTAACACCAGCTTCAGGCATGGGGAGCTTGTGTGGTTGATTCGGGCTATGCGGTCGATCGGGGGGCCAATAGTGCACCGAATCAACCGCATAACCCCTATCAACCGCGTTGTTCCCGCCGGACCGGTGATCAGTGAGGCTGTTGTGGCGGTTGTGGTGACAAGAGGGACCTTCGTGGCTAGCCAGGAAACGGGGGGTTACGGAATCGCACTATCGGGCGCACCATGATCTGTATGGAGTCTGATGCGTGGCTGGCTGAGGATTCCGGGCTCGAGGACGGGCTGGCGTTCGGCGAGGGCCGGAAGTACGTGTGGCCTGGAGCTGATAGCCCACTTCGTTCGTTGCCGATGATGCCGCCGCCGAAGACGGCGCTGGCGGGGTCCGTGATTCCCCCGCCGCCCCCCACCGCTCTGTCCTGCTCGGCGATTCCGCCGCCGCCGAAGACGGCGCTGCCGTCCTGTTCGAGCATTCCGCCGCCGCCGAAGACGGCGCTGCCGTCCTGTTCGAGCATTCCGCCGCCGCCGAAGACCACGCTGCCGTCGTCCTCGGCGGTGCCGCCGCCCCCGGTGACGGCGCTGGCGTCTACCTCGGCGGTGCCGCCGCCGCCTTCGACGGCGCTGGACTGCTCGCGGATTCCGCCGCCGCCCAGCATCGCGGCTTCCTAGCGGGCCGGGCCAGACTGGCCGCTGCCGTGGCGGCCCTGGACAGGAGTCTGGCCGGGCTAACCCCCGTGGTCGCCCGGCCGTTCTCCCCGTTATTCTTCCCCGTGTCGGTGGTGCTACTGGTGGTCGTGGTGGTGGTGCTGCGAGCGGCCGCGGCCGAAGTGGCCGGTTACGGCCAGCGCGATCACCACGAGGAAGCCGATCCACAGCAGCGGAAAGACCACATGCCCGGCGGTCAGAGCAACCAGGATGACGAACGCGGCGAGCAGGACGGGGTGGCGGAAACGCCGCCGATGGGCGCACACGCCTGCCGGAGCCCCTGTTCCCGGCAGACCCTGGCCCGACAGGCCCTGGCCCGGCATGCCCGACTCGGGCAGGTCGTCGAAGAGGCCGTTCAGGTCGGCGCGGGTCTTGGCGCCCATGGCCCGGCTGACCCGCTCATCGAACTCCTCCTGGTCCAAACGGCCGGAGCTAAAGTGCTCGGCCAGCCGGTCGGCGACGGCCTGGCGCTCGGCGTCCGAGACCCTCATGTTCTGGTTGCTGTAGGCGCCGCCGAACAGGTTCTGGAAGTCGCGGGCCCAGGGCTGGTTCTGCCAGGGCTGGTTCTGCCAGGGCTGGCGCTGGTGCTGGGAAGTCATGATGACATCTCTCCAAGGAATCTTTAGCGGTTGCGGTTCTGGAAGGACTCGATGATCGAGGCCGCGATGGACTGGTCGCTGCCCTCGTCCGGGATCAGCAGCAGGCCGGCCAGGTAGAGCGGGACGCCTGCCCCGCCGATGACGGTCAGGACCACGAAACCGATCCTGACGAGCGTCGTGTCGACGCCGAAGTAGCGGCCCAGGCCCTCGGCCACGCCGGTCAGCACGCGGCCCTCGAAGGGCCGGCGGAGGGCGGCGAAGCGCGCCGGGCTGTAGCCGAGCGAAGGCCGGGGGTCGGTCTGGGCGCTGTCCGCGGTGGGGTCGGCCTGGCTGGTGCCGGCCTGGCCAGTGGTCTGGCTGGGGCCGACCTGGGGGGTGTCGGTGTCTTGCGGGTTCATGGTGTCCGTGTTCATGGCTCTAGCTTGGCTCCGCGAGCATGGGCGGCACATCGGTGACCGACCCCGATGTCTCCCTGACCCGTCCGGGGGGTCCTCAGGGTCGCATCAGGGATGTCCCTGATGGCCGTTACCGCGCGGCTGAGCCATGATGGAACTGTGGAGCATCCTGCACACTGGCACCGCGAGGGCGAAGGCGAGGGCGGCCGCGATCATGGGCTGTTCGGCCCGACCGGCCCGTTCGGGCCGAATGGGCCGTTCGGGCACCGCGGTCCGTCCTGGCTGCGCCGGGGCAGCTGCCAGAGCGGCCCGCCGCGCCGGGATCCGGCTGACCGGCTGGGCGGCGGGGTGGCCGCCGGGGTAGCCGCGTGGCGGGGCTTCAACCCGGCCGTCGTCCGGATCGTCTTCGTGCTGGCCGCGCTGGTGTCGGCCGGCTGGGGCGTGCCGCTGTACGTGGCGGCCTGGCTGTTCATGCCGGCCAAGGACGCCGAGACCAACATCTTCAGCAAGGCCAGGACCGACACCGCGGGCATCAGGCTCGCGGTGGGGCTTGGCTCGCTGCTCATCTTCGTGCTGCTCGTCGCGGGCGCGCTCAACGGCGGCTGGTTCGTCAGCTGGGCCTGGCCGCAGGTGTTCAGCGTGGCCGGCCTGGTGCTGATCTGGCGCAACGCCTCGGAAGAGGAGCAGGCCACGCTGCGCCACCTGCTCGAGCCGCTGGGCGCGGCGGCGGGCGACGTGACGCACGAGGGGAGCTGGCGGCGGCGGGGCACGATCCTGCGCCTCGGCCTCGCCACGGTGCTGCTGGCCGGCGGCCTGGGCTGGCTGTTCTCGGCCCACGCGAAAATGGCGCTACTGCGCCCGCTGGGCGGGGTGCTGCTGGTGGCGGTGGCCATCGTGCTGATCCTCGGCCCCTGGTGGCTGCGGATCATCCGCGACCTGGGGGTGGAGCGCCAGGCCAAGGCCCGGGCGGAGGAACGGGTGGACATCGCGTCCCGGGTACACGACTCGGTACTGCAGACGCTGGCGCTGATCCAGCGGCGGGCCGACGACCCGCAGAAGGTCGTCCAGCTGGCCCGGATGCAGGAACGCGAGCTGCGTTCGTGGCTGTTCGAGGGCAAGGACCCGAACTCCGAAGCCGAGGTGCTCACCGTCACGACCGAGGTACGGAAGATCCAGGAGGACATCGAGTCCCGGTACGGCGTCCCGGTCGAGGCGGTGACCGTCGGCGACTGCGATCTGGACGACAACCTGAGCGCCCTGCTGGCCGCGGCGCGCGAGGCGACGGTCAACGCGGCCAAGTGGTCGGGCGCCAATGTGATCTCGCTGTTCGCCGAGGTCGAGCCGGGCGAGGTGGCGATCGTGGTGCGGGACCGGGGTAAGGGCTTCGACCCGGAGCTGGTCCCCGAGGACCGCAAGGGCCTGGCCGAGTCGGTGCGCGGCCGGATGGCCAGGCGGGGCGGCACCGCTGTTGTAAACAGCGCCCCGGGTGAGGGCACCAAGATCACCTTGAAGATGGCGCGGGCTGCTACGGTGACCCGATCATGAGCATGCCGCGGGTGGTGCTGGTCGATGACCACGGGATCTTCAGGTCCGGGGTCAGGTCCGAGCTCGGCCGCCAGGTCGAGGTGGTGGGCGAGGCGGAGGACGTGCAGCCCGCGATCAAGCTGATCTCCGAGCTGAAACCGGACGTGGTGCTGCTCGACGTGCACCTGCCCGGCGGCGGCGGCCAGGCCGTCATCGAGTCGGTCAAGGCCTCGAACCCGGAGGTGAAGTTCCTGGCGCTGTCCGCCTCCGACGCGCCCGAGGACGTGATCGCGGTGATCAGGGCCGGGGCCCGGGGCTACGTGACCAAGACGATCTCCACCGCCGAGCTGGCCGACGCGGTCCTGCGGGTCGCGGCGGGCGATGCGGTGTTCTCGCACCGGCTGGCCGGCTTCGTGCTCGACGCGTTCGCGTCCGGTCCCCCAGCCGACGTCAGGCCCTCCATCGACCCGGAGCTCGAGCAGCTGACCAGCCGGGAACGGGAGGTGCTGCGGCTGATCGCCCAGGGCTACACCTACAAGGAGATCGCCCGCGAGCTGTTCATCTCGGTCAAGACGGTGGAGAGCCATGTGTCGTCCGTGCTCCGCAAGCTCCAGCTGTCCACCAGGCACCAGCTGACCAGGTGGGCTACCGAGCGCCGCCTGGCCTGACCCTGGGTGACCTGACCCTGGGGTGGCTTGCCGGCCCCGGTACGGCCTGGCGCTAGGGTTGCCGATCTGAGGCGACAGGCTGACCATGGGAGTAGTGGTCCGATTACCGAGGTGAATATGGCGGTCGAGGCGATCGAGCGCGAAATCGGTGGCGCTTACCTTCGCCTGGCTGAGGCGGCCGCGGCGGCGCGGCACGGCGAACGGCACTACCTGAACGGCCGGGGGCCGAGGAGGCTGCTCGGGCCCGCGACCACGCTGGCCGCCGCGCACCCGTGGGCGCTGGCCGGTTTCGGCGACCAGGCCTGGGCGGACTACCGGCCCGACCGGCAGGCGCCGCCACCCGACGGGCTGCGCGTCGGGGTCATGCGGCTGGGCGAGGACCTGCCGCCGGTGCCCGCGGTGGCGCGGTTCGCCGGACACGGCCACCTGCTGATCAGCGAGCGCGGCTTCACGGCCGGGGCGCGGTCGCTGCTGCAGGCCCTCACCCTGCGGCTGGCCACGGCCACCCGCCCGGGCACGGTCCGGTTCGCGCTCGCCGACCCGGTCGGACAGGGCCGGTACCTCAGCGCGTTCCTGCGGCTGCCCGCGTCGCTGCGGGTAGGCGCGGGCGTGGCGGCCAGCCCGGCCGAGACCGAATCCCTGCTGGCCGCGCTGAACAGCCACGTCGTGGAGGTCACCCAGACCCGGCTGACGAACGTCTACGACTCGGTGGAGGCTTACAACGCCCATACCACCGGGTCCGCGGTGCCCTACCACGTGCTGGTCCTGGCCGGCTTCCCGGCCGGGATCGACGACCGGGCCGCCGAACTGCTCGCCCGGCTGGCCCGCAACGGGCCCCGGAGCGGGCTGTACATCGTGGCCACGGTAGACCCGGAACTCGACATGCCCCGTGGCCTCGACCTGGAGGCGCTGTCCGCGCTGGGTACCACGGTCGGCCTGGATTCTTCTGGGTCTTTGACCTGGGATGACCCGGACTTCGGGCCGGGCGTGATCGAGCCGGACGAGATGCCGGGGGCGGCCCGGGCCAACCCGTGGCTGGACGCCGTGGGCGCGGCGGCCGGCTCCGCCTCGCGGGACCTGCAGTTCGCCCGGATCGCGGTGCCGCCCGCGCGGCGCTGGTCCGGTGACACCACCGACGGCCTCGACGTGCAGATCGGCGTGGACAGCAAGGGCGAGCCGCAGCGCTTCGTGATGGGCGTCCGCGGGGTGCACCACGGCCTGGTCGGCGGGGACGTCCGGATGGGCAAGACCAACCTGCTGCACGTGCTGATCAGCCAGCTCGCGCTGTGTTACCCGCCGGAGGAGCTCGAGCTGTACCTGCTCGACTTCAAGGAGGTCGAGTTCGACGCCTACCTGACCGAGCGGCTGCCGCACGCGCGCGCGATCACCTCGCGGACCGACCGCGAGTTCGGGCTCTCCATGCTCAGGCGGTTTCACGACGAGATCGAGCGGCGGGCCCGGCTGTGCCGTGAGGCCAGGGTCACCGACCTGCCCGACTACCGGCGCGAGACCGGTCAGGTGCTGCCCCGCGCCCTGGTGATCATGGACGAGTTCCAGGTGCTGTTCAGCGAGGAGGACCGGCTGGCCCGGGAGGCCGGGCGGCTGCTGGCGGACATCGCGAAGCGGGGAGCGGCGTTCGGCCTGCACCTGCTGCTGGCCACCCAGTCCCCGGGCGGGCCGCTCGCGGCCTACCTGCGGCCCGTCTACGAGCAGATGGCGCTGCGGATCGCGCTGGGCTGCACCGCGCCCAGCGTGTCCCAGGCGATCCTCGGGGAGGGGAACGAGGCGGCCACCCGGCTGGTCCGGGCCGGGGATGCGATCTACAACGACCGGCGCGGCGAGGGCGCCAACCCGGTCATGCGGATCGCGATGCTGCCGACCAGGGAGCGGCTGGCGCTGATCGGTTCCATCCGGGAACTCGGCGGCGGGCGGGTGTACGAGCCGCCGGCCAGCTTCGACCCCGACTCCGCGGCCTCGTTCGCGCCCGGATCCTTGCCCGGGCCTGAGTCTGGTCTCGGGGCTGAGCCCGGCCTCGGGCCTGAGCCTGGTCTCGGGGCTGGCCCGGTGCAGGCGTGGCTGGGCGAGGCGATCGAGATCAAGCCCGCCACCACCGCCACGTTCGAGCGGTACCCGCGGTCCAACCTGCTCATCGTGGGCGGCGAGGAGCACGGCCACGGGTTGCTGCTGGCCACCCTGCTCAGCGCCGCGATTCAGCGCTCCCCCGGGCAGATCCGGTTCACCGTGGCCGAGTTCACCCGGCCCTCGTCGCCGTTCCGCGGCTTCTTCGAGCCGGTGCGGAACCTGCCGCACGAGGTGCGGATCGCGGACCGCCGCACCGTCGAGGACGAGCTCGACGA
>Ga0335085_10018366_pt1 | contig 10053 bp, 6 predicted proteins | sample Lox_Sample_45_FD_206712 | JGI IMG/M metagenome (GOLD analysis project Ga0335085, IMG submission 206712) | Soil microbial communities from Loxahatchee National Wildlife Refuge, Florida, United States - Lox_Sample_4.5 | ecosystem: Environmental > Terrestrial > Soil > Wetlands | place: USA: Florida... | reverse complement strand
CTCCGCCCGCTTTCGCGGGCACCTCCCCCGTAAACGGGGGAGGAAAATTGCTCACTCGCAAGTTTCGCAGTCACGCTCGACCGGCACCTACAGCGCCGCCACCACCGCCGCGTTGTAGATTTCGCTCATCTTGGCGCCGAGCGGCGCGATCTGGACGGATTTCTCGAGGCCCACAAGCAGCGGCCCCATCACCGTCACCCCCCCGATCTGCTGCAGCAGCTTGGTCGAGATCGACGCCGAATGAATGGCGGGCATGATCAGCACATTGGCGGTATCGCTGAGACGGCAGAACGGATAGATCGCCATCTTCTCGCGGTCGAGCGCCACGTCGGCGGCGATCTCGCCGTCGTATTCGAAATCGACGCCGCGCTCGTCGAGAATGTGAACCGCTTCGACTATGCGCTCGCTTCTTTCGCCGCGCGGGAAGCCGAACGTCGACGACGCCAGCAGGGCCACGCGCGGCACGAAGCCGAAATTGCGCACGACACCGGCCGTCTGCACGGCGATATCCGCAAGCTCTTCGCTGGTCGGCATTTCGTGCACGCTGGTATCGGCCACGAACACCGCGCGGCCTTTGGTGAAAATCACCATGACGCCGATGGGACGCTGGCCCTTGGGCGTATCGAGCACGAGCCGGACATCGTTGAGAGCGACGGAATATGACCGCGTGACCCCGGTCACCATCGCATCGGCATCGCCCGCCGCGAGCATCGACGCGGCATAGATGTTGCGGTCGTTGGTGACCATGCGCACGCAGTCGCGGTAGAGCGCGCCGCGGCGCTGCAGGCGCCTATAGAGTGCCTCGACATAGGGTGCCGCCTCCTGGGCAGAGTGCGGCACACACAATTTCAGGCCCGTGTCTTCGACTCCCGCGCGCTCCATGACCGATTTGATCACTTCCTGGCGGCCGACCAGCAGCGCCTTGCCGAGTCCCGAATTCTGGAATGCCGCCGCCGCGCGGACGACCGCTTCCTCCTCGCCCTCCGCGAACACGACGCGTTTCGGTTTGGCGCGGACACCCGCCGTGATCCGCTGCAACAGGTTGGCGGAGGGATCGAGCCGGGCTGAAAGCTGGTGACGATATGCATCCCCGGCCACGAGCTCGCGCCGCGCCACACCGGTCCTCACTGCCGCTTCCGCAACCGCCGAGGACACCCGCGAAATCAGTCGCGGATCGAACGGCACCGGAATGATGTAATCCGGGCCGTAAGCCGGCCGCGCGCCGCGATAGGCGAGCACGACCTCGTCGGGGACGTCTTCGCGCGCCAGTTCGGCGAGCGCCTCGGCCGCGGCGATCTTCATCGCTTCGTTGATCGTCCGCGCACGCACGTCGAGCGCGCCGCGGAAAATGTACGGAAAGCCCAGGACATTGTTGACCTGGTTGGGATAGTCCGAACGTCCCGTCGCCACGATCGCGTCGGGCCGCACCGCCTTCACGGCTTCGGGCGTGATTTCCGGATCGGGGTTGGCCATCGCGAAGATGATGGGCGCCTTCGCCATCGTCTTCACCATGTCCTGCGTGACCGCGTCCTTGACCGAGAGCCCAAGAAACACGTCGCAATCCTTCAGCGCGTCGTCGAGCGTTCGCGCGCGCGTCTCCACCGCATGGGCGGATTTCCACTGATTCATACCGCTGGTGCGGCCGCGATAGACCACGCCCTTGGAGTCGCACAGAATGGCGTTGGAATTCGGCAGTCCCATCGCCTTCAAAAGCTCGAGGCAGGCAATGCCCGCCGCGCCCGCGCCGGTCACCACCAGCATGATGTCCGACAGCTTGCGCCCCGTCAGATGCAGCGCGTTGACCACGCCGGCGGTCGAGATGATCGCGGTGCCGTGCTGATCGTCGTGAAAGACGGGAATATCCATCAGCTCGCGCAGCCGCTCCTCGATCACGAAGCAGTCGGGCGCCTTGATGTCTTCGAGATTGATGCCGCCGAAGCTCGGCGACAGATAGCGCACGCAATTGATGAACGCGTCCACGTCGGTGGTGTCGACTTCGAGATCGATGGCATCCACATCGGCAAAGCGCTTGAAGAGCACCGCCTTGCCTTCCATGACGGGCTTGGAGGCAAGCGCCCCCAGATCGCCCAGGCCGAGAATCGCGGTGCCGTTCGAAATGACTGCGACGAAATTGCCCTTTGCGGTGTAATCGTAGACCGCGTCGGGGTTCTCGGCGATCGCCCGCACGGGAACCGCCACCCCTGGCGAATAGGCCAGGCTGAGGTCTCGTTGCGTCGCCATGGGTTTGGTGGGCGTGATCTCGAGCTTGCCGGGCTTGGGCGAGGCGTGGAACGCGAGCGCTTCTTCCTGGGTAAAAGTTGGTCTTTTTTGAGATGACATAACGCGTCCGTGTAGGATGGGGGCAATCCACAGAATATCGCAGTTTGCACCGCATCATTTCAATGGCCGCCCCCGCGATCCTGCGCCACAACTTGGCCGATCTGCTAATTTCCCCCGATGCACGCGCCCGTACTGCCCCACGCCGAAGCTGGAGCCGAAGCCGCCACGCCGATGATGGCGCGGTATCTCGAGATCAAGGCGGCCCACGCGGAATACCTGCTTTTCTACCGGATGGGCGATTTCTACGAGCTGTTTTTCGACGACGCCGCGAAGGCGGCCGAGGCGCTCGATATCGCGCTCACCAAGCGGGGCAAGCATCTGGGAAGCGATATTCCCATGTGCGGCGTGCCGGTCCATGCCGCCGAGCAATATCTCGAAAAGCTGATCCGCAAAGGCTTCCGCGTCGCAGTCTGCGAGCAGGTCGAGGATCCGCAGGAGGCCAAGCGGCGCGGCGCCAAGGCCGTCGTCAAGCGCGAGGTCACCCGCCTTGTCACGCCCGGCACGCTGACCGAAGAGGCGCTGCTGGAAGCGCGCGCCGCAAACCGGATCGTGGCTCTGGCGCGGGCCGGCGGCACGCTGGCGCTCGCATCGGCCGATATGTCGACCGGCGACTTCCAGGTCGGCGTCGCCGCTGCCGCCGAAATCGGCTGCGAGCTTGCGCGGCTCGATCCGCGCGAAGTCCTGGCGCCCGACACGCTGTTGTCCGACCCATTGCTCGCCAGCCTGCTCAGCGCCTTCGGTCCGGCGCTTACCCTGTTGCCGGACATCAAATTCGATTCCGGCGCCGGCGAGAGAGCGATCAAGAGCATCTATGGTGTGCTTGTGCTCGACGGCTTCGGCAGTTTCGCGCGCGCCGAGATTGCCGCGGCCGGCGCACTGATCGGTTATCTCGAGCTGACGCAGAAGGGCAAGCTGCCGCTGCTCAAGCCGCTCGTGCACGTGGCCGAGCAGAGCTTCATGGTAATCGACGCGGCGACGCGGCGCAATCTCGAGCTGACGGAAACGCTCAACGGTGCGCGGCGCGGCAGTCTTCTCGATGTCGTCGATCGCACGGTGACGGCAGGCGGCGCACGCGAGCTGGCCGCACGGTTGTCGTCGCCGCTGACGAATCCGGAAACGATCCGGCATCGCCAGGATGCCGTTGCCTGCTTCGTCGCCGAAGCGGAGTTGCGCGACCGATTGCGCGACGCGCTGCGCCGCGCGCCGGACGTGGCGCGTGCACTGGGTCGTGTCGCGGTCGGCCGCGGCGGCCCGCGCGATCTGGCCGCGCTGCGCAGCGGCATCGCCGCGGCTCGCGCGTTGCGCGACAGTCTCGCGGTGCTCGACGATCCCTTGAAGCCTGCCGCCGGAGAATGCGTCGACATTCGCGAAAAGCTGATCGCCGGCATTGCCGGCGCGTCCGCGCTCGGAAGCGAACTCGAACGGCTGCTCGCAGCCGAGCCGCCGTTCACGACGCGCGACGGCGGGTTCATCGCAGCCGGGGCGCATGCGCCCCTCGACGAGACGCGGGGCTTGCGCGACGAGAGCCGCCGCGTCATCGCCGGCCTCGAAACGCAATATCGCGACAAGACTGCCATCGCGGCACTCAAGATTCGCCACAACGGCGTGCTCGGCTATTTCGTCGAGCTGTCGCCTGCCAATGCCGACAAGCTGCTCGCATCACCCGCGCGCGATCTCTTTCATCATCGCCAGACGATCGGCAGCGCGGTGCGCTTCTCGACCGACGAACTGGCGACGCTGGCCAGCCGCATCGCGCAGGCCGCAGACCGGGCGATCGCCATCGAGCGTGAGCTGTTCGACGGCCTGTGCGCCCAGGTGCGCGAGACAAGCGGCGCGCTGTCGGCGATTGCCGATTGTCTCGCCGCCATCGACGTGGCGACGGCATTGGCCGAACTGGCGGTGAAAGAGCATCATCAAAGGCCGATTATCGACGAGAGCCTGAAGTTCGCGATCACGCGCGGCCGCCATCCCGTCGTCGAGGCGGCGCTGGCCGAGGCCCACGCGGGACAATTCGTGCCCAACGATTGTGATCTGTCGCCGGAAGCGCGCGGCCGCGTATGGCTCGTCACCGGGCCCAACATGGCCGGCAAATCGACCTTTCTCCGGCAGAACGCGATCCTCGCGATCCTGGCGCAGATGGGGGCATTCGTTCCCGCCGAAGCGGCCCACATCGGCATCGTCGATCGCCTGTTCAGCCGCGTCGGCGCCGCCGACGATCTGGCCCGCGGCCGCTCCACCTTCATGGTCGAGATGGTCGAGACCGCGGCCATCCTCAACCAGGCGACGGCGCGCAGCCTGGTGATTCTCGACGAGATCGGCCGCGGCACCGCAACCTTCGATGGGCTCGCCATCGCGTGGGCGACGGTGGAGCACCTGCACGAGCAAAGCCGCGCCCGCGCGCTGTTCGCCACGCACTATCACGAGCTGACGGCGCTGGCCGGACGACTTTCCAGGCTTGCCTGCGTGACGATGCGCGTGCGCGAATGGAACGACACCATCGTCTTTCTGCACGAAGTGGCTTCCGGCGCCGCCGACCGCTCCTACGGCATTCACGTGGCCAAGCTGGCCGGACTGCCGCCGGCCGTCATCGCGCGCGCCGAGGAAGTGTTGCGCGCACTCGAAGAAGGTCGCGAAGGACACAAGCCGCTGGCCCGGCTCGACGACCTGCCGCTGTTCTCGGCCACTCCCAAACTCGCCGAACCCACGCTCAGACAGAGTGCCGTGGAATCGAAGCTGCGCGACGTGCTGCCGGATTCGCTGACGCCGAAAGCCGCGCTCGATCTGATTTATCAGCTCAAGGCGCTGCTGGAGGGGGAGGCCGATTGATCAGGCAGGGCCAACGAGCGCCCATGCGCAATGCTGTGAAGGAATTAACTAATTGGGGTCAGAGTAGTTTTAGTTGGCTGAATGATGTGCAGCGGCTGACCCGGCAGAAAATAGCGTTCGCGGCGCGGCATGGAAGCTCCTTCGACCCCCACGGCGCATAATTCCCGGCCCTTATCTACTCTGACCCTATTTTCACCGATGCTGCATATTCTCAAAAATCAAGATTTTCGCACCACGCACGATTGCACATTGTGGAGCTTATGGGATCACGACCGCTGGTGGACGAGAGGGCGACAACATCTCGCGCAAAGACACGGCTGCGGCTCAGCCCGCTACGTTCAAGGTCTAATCGAGAACACCGTGCCGCAACCGACTCCACTGCTTGCACCCCGGTAGTAGGTCGTTCCATACAACGTGCCGTTGACGTTGATCAGGCCCGACCGCGGGTTGGCGCCGTCACTGCCGCCCTTGAACGAATATAGCACCGTTTCGGTCCCGCGCCGGGTGATCGAGAATACGGTCCCAGCGTTGTACCTGCCCCCGAATTCGGTCGTTCCATACAGTGTGCCGCTGACGTCTATCAGGGACGACCATGGGAAGGAGCCGTCGCTGCCACTGCCGAAGGAGTGTAGCTCCTTCTCGGTCCCGCTTAATGTTACCGAAAACACCGATCCGCAGCCTGCGCCGCTGCAGGGCAGTTCGGATGGGCCTCCGGCGGCTGTTCCGTACAGTACGCCTTTGATGTTGATTAGGGGCGCCAGCGGGAAGCTGACGCTCTCGGCTTGGAACGCAAAGAGCGTCTTTTCAGTGCCGTCCGGCGTGACCGAAAATACCGTGCCGCACCCCACTGACAAGCTGCAACCTGTGCCGCCACCCAGCAGCGTTGAGCCATACAATGTCCCGTTGACATGGATCAGGCCCGCCTCCGGTGCATAGCCGTCGCTGCCGCCCTTGAATGAGTAAACCACCTTCTCTGTGCCGGCCGGAGTGATTGAAAATACCGTGCCGCAGCCGTTGACGAATGTGCAGCTATTTGTACCGCCCTGAGCACTCGTTCCGTACAGGGTGCCGCCGACGTCGATCAGCCCGGCGTCCGGAGTGATAGCATCGCCGGCGCTGCCAAAGGAGTGCCGAACCTTCTCGGTCCCGCGCCGCGTAATTGAGAACACCGTTCCATTCCCGTAAACCCCGCCCCCATAGGTCGTCCCATACAGCGTGCCGTTCACGTCAATCAGGCTTGCCTCCGGGTTGGCGCCATCGCTGCCGCCGGTAAAGGCGTGCAGCACCTTCTCGGTCCCGCTCGGGCTGATAGAGAACACGGCGCCGCACCCGGCGCTGTTACAATTCGTGGAGCCGCCCCCATAGGTCGTCCCATACAGCGTACCATTGACGACAATCAGGCGAGCTTGCGGGTTGGCGCCGTCGCTGCCGCCCTTGAATGAATAGAGCGTCGTCACGGTTGCCGCGCTCGTTGCCGAGACGTGCAGAACGCCGGCGCAAGCAAGTACGCCCGCAAATCGAATGATGGAATTGGATTTCATCTCTCTGTCCCCGTAGCGTAGTGTAGGACGCTATTTGAAATAGCTACCAGTTTTGTGACATCACTTTTGGTCTCGTAGTGGAACGAAAATCAAGAATTTCGCACGCGGCTGAAGCGCGCAAAGCGGACGTTCCCAGCGAACGTGAGGGGTGGGAAGCGGACTTATCCTCCACACTCCTGCCGCTCAACAGTCGTAGTCGTAGTCGCACAGTGTCATGGGCCTACCGGTCGCATCGGCGAGTGCCTCTGCCAACCCGTTGAGGTCATCCGCATGCTCGCCAGTTAACTAATCGGGGTCAGAGTAGTTTTAGTTGGCTGAATGATATGCAGCGGCTGGCCCGGCAGAAAATAGCGTTCGCGGCGCGGCATGGAAGCTCCTTCGACCACACGGCGCATGATTCCCGGCCCTTATCTACTCTGACCCTATTCTCACTATTTTCATGATTTCAACGGGGCGTTTCCGTTCGGCCCGACGGCGGACTCCTGCCGGGCAGTAGTTTATACAATACGAAATGGTCGAGATCCTCAAGACCGACGCTTTCGACAGATAGTTCCGCCGCCTGCGCGATTCCCGTGCCAAAGTGCGGATTGACGAACGCATCGAGCGGCTAAAGGCGGGCAATCCCGGCGATGTGCGGCCGGTCGGAGGGGCTGTAAGCGAGATAGGTATCGATTACGGGCCAGGATACCGGGTCTATTATGTGCGGCGCGAAAAAGCGCTGATCGTTCTGCTTTGTGGAGGCGACAAGGCATCGCAGGAAAAGGATATCGGGCGAGCGATCGCGCTCGCAGGAAAACTGAAGTCATGAATCGAAACTACTCCCAGGGACCGCGGGCATCCTGCCCGCACAATATGGGAGGCTATCGCGATCACGTGCGTAGAAGAGGCCGTCATGAAACTGAGCAAATATGACATTGCAGACTATCTCGACAACGAGGAGATGGTGGCTGCCTATCTCGATCTCGCTTTCGAAAGCGGCGATATTTCGCGAATTGCGGCGGCGCTCGGCAATGTCGCGCGGGCCAAAGGCATGACCAAGATTGCGAAAGCGACGGGCCTCTCGCGCGAGCAGCTCTACAAGTCGCTCAGCGCGGAAGGCAGGCCGGAGCTTTCCACCGTTTTGAAAGTGATGGCGGCACTCGGAGGCGGCATCAAATCCGATTTCCGACCATCAAAGCGCCGGCGCTTGCCGCCCAAGCCACGAACCCGCAAAGCAGCGTGAGCGGCTTCGAAAACCTTGCCGATGGATTCCGATTTTGGGGATCCCGGAGCGGCCTTGCAACGCATATCAGGTCGCCGGAATTGAACACAACGCTCACGCGTTGTGAGGCCGGGGATGACGTGGTTGGTTCAGGAGCCGGGTGCGCCGGGAGACCGGCATGGATTAGGTGGCCCAAGTCCACTGCAACGAAGGAGTAGCGATCCACATTGGCCCCAATCCGTAAACGTTTCGTCGGCGGTGGCAACGCCCGGCATTCGTTTTAATCACCTATGTGAAACCAATCATCTTCGCAAAGTCCGCGCAAGAATGTTTCGACCACTTCTAGCGATCCATGCTTAGCGGCCCATTCAATGTGCTCCGTCAAGCGAAGCATTTTGAGCATCGCGGGGGTATCATGCCATGCGGCGAGGATTAGAGGTGGCGGCGGTTGCCAGCCCGCGCCGGCGCGCAAGCGGTCCGGTAACATCTCCCAGAGCCGATTCCATAGCTGCGGTAACGGACAGACGCGGCCATTCTCGCGGCAAAACGCGATTAGGCTTTCGATCGCCTCGCTCATGCAGCTACCTTAAAAGGCACGCGAGAACTCCGCGCAACTAGACTGCAGGCTCGTCGTGTCACTTCCTCTATCAGCGCGCGCTGGAAATTTGGCATGAGCGAAGATATCCGCAACTGGCAAACTACGTTCTTGAGGTTAGGTCGGACGGAACCGCTATCAAACCGGGCGACATTTGTGTCCGGAGATTGTAGCTACATTACGATGTGCTTGGTTCCAAATCGGCTGCATTAATCCACCGCTGCACACGGGCGATAGATTCCGGCAAACTATCGCGCACCTCGTAAACCCATAGACGCAAAACGTCCCAGCCCATTTCTATAAGGCGAAGATTTCTCAATTGATCGCGCCGCACCAATTCGCCGTCCCAGTCCCGATGGTACCGTTCGCCGTCGATTTCGATATTTAGTCGCCTCCCGTTGGGACGGATCAAGGCAAAATCGAGAATGTATTGGTCGAGGTTATACTGTGGGATCGGGCGAATACCCGCGTCCACAAGTGCGGAATAAAATATCCTTTCCCAATCAGAGACTAATTCGGGGCGCGCAACCGGGGGGTAGTTACGACCTGCGGCACCCTCAGGCACGGCAGGAGTTTTCTGCGGGACATTCTGGGTCCGCTCAAAAACGAAACGCGTAAACGCCTTAAGATATTCAATATCACAAGCCGCGCAGGCGGTCGCGTCGCCCACCACCACCAACCCGCCCCTGGCACGCGTTATTCCGACATTGAAAAGGTTGCCTTGGCTCTTGAGGAACCCAATTGCTCCGATTGGCATGCCTTCCGAAACAACCGGGGAAAATAGGACCAAATCTCTTTCATCCCCCTGGAAGCCATGGGCGGTATCTGAGATGAAGTTTCGTGAGGCGAGAACTGGAGCCAGCGCGTCGTCCCGCGTTATCAATTCCGCAATTAGATTCGCTTGAGCGCGAAAGGGCGTAACAACGCCTACCTCGCCTGAAAAGCGTTGCGTGATCGCAATTCGCCTAAGTTCGTCAACGACCGCGTTGGCCTCCAGCTGGTTTACTGCACCTCCCGAGGTGGGTCTCACGGCTTTGCCGCGAACATTGACCCATCTGAGCGTAGGCCCGTCAGGGCGTTTCAATCGCCTGTAATCCGTGGCAACCCTTAACTTCCCGCCATAGAAGAACTTATTGGAAAAATCGATAATATCCTCATGGCTGCGATGGTGGTCGCGAAGGACAACTATGGAATCGGATTTCGCCCGCGCAGCGGCAAGGTCGTACAGCCCATTTGCTCGGTAGCCCCAACTTGGACCGGGTGTCCCAAGAATGTCATGCTTCACCATCAGCGCTTGATCTTTCTGCTGCGAGAGACGACTGATGTGGCGCAACTGTTGCGGGTCACCAATGACCACGGCGCGTTTGGCGCGATAGAGCAACGGTAGCGCTGAGGCTATGTCGCACTGGCTGGCTTCATCGATCACGAGAATGTCAAAGTCCGCTGCGGTAAATGGAACTCTGCCTCTTGCTGACAGCGATGTTACGGCCCAGCAAGGAAGCGCTTTGGTCGTTTTCGAGGCGAGTGTGTAATAGCGCGCCCAGATTTGC
>Ga0335085_10018365_pt1 | contig 10053 bp, 9 predicted proteins | sample Lox_Sample_45_FD_206712 | JGI IMG/M metagenome (GOLD analysis project Ga0335085, IMG submission 206712) | Soil microbial communities from Loxahatchee National Wildlife Refuge, Florida, United States - Lox_Sample_4.5 | ecosystem: Environmental > Terrestrial > Soil > Wetlands | place: USA: Florida... | reverse complement strand
CCTCGGTCGCCGCAATGGTGGCAATCCCGCGCGGATGGCCGAACAGAGTGCCTCGGTCCTCGTCTGAATCCGCTGCCGCAATTGTCATCGGGCCTTTCCGAACGATACGCTCGCGGAAGAGCCTAGGAGATATTGCGATGAAAGCCATCCGCTTTGTCCAGACCGGCAGCCCCGAGGTGCTCGAATACGTCGATGTCGACCTCCCAAAGCCAGCTGCGGGTGAGGTACGCGTGCGACATACGGCCATCGGCGTCAATTTCATCGACACCTATCACCGCTCCGGTCTCTATCCGATCTCATTGCCGTCCGGGCTTGGCGGCGAGGCCGCCGGCGTGGTCGAAGCGGTGGGCGAGGGCGTGACGGCATTCAGGCCCGGCGACCGCGCCGGCTTCTGCACTTTCGGCTTTGCGGGCTATGCGGAAGCGAGCAACGTGCCGGTCGACCGGCTGGTCAAATTGCCGGACGGCATTTCCGACGAGGTCGCGGCCGCGGCGATGCTGAAAGGCATGACGGCGCAATATCTGTTGAAGCGTACCTATCCTGTGAAGCGCGGCGAGACGATTCTCTATCACGCGGCCGCCGGCGGCGTAGGCTCCATCGCCTGCCAATGGGCGCGGCATCTGGGAGCTATCGTCATCGGCACGGTGGGATCGGACGACAAGATCGCGCTGGCGAAGGAATATGGCTGTGCGCACGTGCTGAACACGCGGACGCAGGATTGGGTCAAGCGCGTGCGCGAAATTGCGCCCGACGGCGTTCCCGTGGTCTACGACGGCATCGGCAAGGACACGTGGGACGGCTCGCTCGATTGCCTGGCCGTGCGCGGCATGATGGTGAGCTTCGGCAATGCAAGCGGGGCGGTGCCGCCGTTTGCGCCCGGAATTCTATCGGCCAAGGGCTCGCTCTATCTCACCCGCCCCACGCTGTTTCATTACGCGCGCAATCGCGCCGAGCTTCAGGAAACCGCCGATGATCTTTTCGATGTCATCGCCAAAGGCATCGTCAAGGTGCAAATCCATCAGCGCTTTGCATTGAAGGACGCGGCGAAGGCGCACGAAGCGCTGCATTCGCGCAAGACGACCGGCGCGACGGTGCTGGTGCCGTAAGCTACTCCGCCGCCATCTGCGCGTGCGCGGTCTTGCCGTTGTCGCGCAGATAGATGGAGCGCTTGGGCCGCTCCATCACGCGCCGCATCATGGGCACGAAAGCCTCGATCGGCATGGTGTCGTAGTCGGGATCGAAGGCGTTCTGGTCGTGTCGGGCGCAGAAACGCGCGGTGTGCTCGAAATGAGGATGACCGCGGAACTGCTCGCGCATGTTGCGGTCGAGCCCGGCGAAGTGGAAGAAGTAGTAGCCCTGGAAAATGCCGTGGTGATGCAGCATCCACCAATTGGCGTCCGAGACGAAGGGCTTGAGGATCGTCGCACCCAGCTCGGCATGATTGAAGCTCGCTGGCGTGTCGCCGATATCGTGCAGGAGCGCGCAAACCACATATTCCTCGTCCATGCCGTCCTTATGCGCCAGCGTCGCCGATTGCAGCGAATGGGTCAGCCGATCGACCGCGAAGCCGCCGCAATCGCCGTCGAGCAGCTTCAGATGCGCGAGCACGCGGTCCACGAGCCCGCGGTTGAAGTCCTGAGCCGCCATAGCGATCTTGGCCCAATCCTCGATGGTGCCTTCGGTCATGGCGTGGAACTTGGCGCGGTCGGCGGGATGCTCGGTCATGGCGGACTCCTTCGATGGCCCCAGTTTCGGTGCCGCGCTGCCTCAGGTCAATTGCCCTCAGCCAGCGACGTGCACGCCGTTCAGCGCCGTCAATTCCTCGGCATCCGGCGGTTGGAAGAGCGATTCCACGTAATCGAACATCGCGCGGTCGATGGCGAAGGGAAGCCGGTGCTCATCGGCTTGGCTTGCCTCGCGGGCCTGGGTGCGCCGCCAGCGTTCATCCGCCGGCGTGTCCACAAAGTGGAGTTGCACGGTCAAGCCCGCCGCGTGCATGTCCGCGGCCGCTCGCGCGCGTTGTTCGCGGGTGCTGAAGCCGAGATCGAGAACGGCGGGCGTGCCGGCCAACGCGACTTGCCGCGACACCGTTAGAATTTGCGCCGTGCAGCGTTCGACCCGTTCCATCGCCCACGCTGGATCGATGGGAAACGCGGCGTCGGGCCAAAAGAGTGTTGCCATCCATTGATCGATGGAGAAGTGCACCGCAGCAATGCGCGCGCACAGCGCCTTGGCGTAAGTCGTCTTGCCCGCGCCGGTCGAGCCGCAAATCATGTGAACGCGCGGCTCGCCCGCCATCAATCCCCATCCATCTTCAGTGCGGCGATGAAGGCTTCCTGCGGGATGTCGACCTTGCCGAATTGGCGCATCTTCTTCTTGCCTTCCTTCTGCTTGTCCAGAAGCTTGCGTTTGCGGGTGATGTCGCCGCCATAGCACTTGGCCGTCACGTCCTTGCGCAACGCGCTGATGGTTTCGCGCGCGATGATCTTGCCGCCGATGGCCGCCTGGATCGGAATCTGGAAGAGGTGGCGTGGGATCAGCTCCTTGAGCTTCTCCGTCATGGCGCGGCCACGCATTTCCGCGCGCGAACGATTGACGATGACCGACAGCGCGTCCACCGGCTCGCCATTGACCAGGATCGACATCTTCACCAGATCGCCTTCCTCGTAACCTTCGATGTGATAGTCGAAGCTGGCATAGCCGCGGCTGACGGATTTCAGCCGGTCGTAGAAATCGAACACCACCTCGTTCAGCGGCAGCTTGTAGACGACCATGGCGCGGCTGCCGGCATAGGTGAGCTCCACCTGGCGTCCGCGCCGGTCCTCGCACAGCTTCAACACCGCGCCCAGATGCTCGTCCGGCACGAGGATCGTTGCCATGATCCACGGCTCCTCGATGAAGGCGATGCGCATCACGTCCGGCATATCGGCCGGATTGTGCAGCTCCTTCATCGTGCCGTCGGTCAGATGGATGCGGTAGATCACCGATGGCGCCGTCGTGATGAGCTCGAGATCGAACTCGCGCTCCAACCGTTCGCGCACGATCTCCAGGTGCAGCAGGCCCAAGAAGCCGCAGCGGAAGCCGAAGCCCAACGCCGCGCTGGTCTCGGTCTCATAGGTGAAGCTCGCATCGTTCAGATGCAGCTTGGCGAGCGCATCGCGCAGATCCTCGAACTGCGCCGCATCGACGGGAAACAGCCCGCAGAACACCACCTGCTGCGCCGGCTTGAAGCCGGGCAAAGGTGTGTCCGTGCCCTTCTTCTCGTCGGTGATCGTGTCGCCCACCTGCGTGTCGGCGACTTGCTTGATGGCGGCTGTGAGGAAACCCACTTCGCCCGGTCCGAGCTGATCGACCGGTGTCTTCTTCGGCGTGAACACGCCGACTTGTTCGACCTGGTACACGGCGTCCGGCGCCATCATTCGGATCTTCTGTCCGCGCTTGAGCACGCCATCGACGATGCGCACGAGCACGACAACGCCGAGATACGAGTCGTACCAGCTATCGACCAACAGCGCTTTGAGCGGCGCGTCGCGCTCGCCCTTGGGCGGCGGCAGCCGGTGCACCACCGCTTCCAAGACCCGATCGATGTTCAATCCCGTCTTGGCGGAGATCTCGATGGCGTCGGATGCATCGAGCCCGATCACGTCCTCGATCTGCTGGCGGATGCGTGCGGGCTCCGCCGCCGGCAGATCGATCTTGTTCAGCACCGGCACGATCTCGAGCCCGGCATCGATGGCCTGATAGACATTGGCCAGCGTCTGCGCTTCCACGCCCTGGCTCGCATCCACCACCAGAAGCGCGCCTTCGCAGGCCGCAAGGCAGCGGCTCACCTCATAGGCGAAGTCCACATGACCCGGCGTGTCCATGAGGTTCAGAATATAGGTCTCGCCGTTCCTGGCCTTGTATTCCAAGCGCACGGTCTGCGCCTTGATCGTGATGCCGCGCTCGCGCTCGATCTCCATGGAGTCGAGCACCTGCTCCTTCATCTCGCGCAGAGCAAGCCCGCCGGTCGTCTGGATCAGCCGGTCGGCCAGCGTCGATTTGCCATGGTCGATATGGGCGACGATGGAGAAATTGCGGATGTGGGAAAGCGGCGTCATACGGGGGGGTTTAGCGGGGGCCGCGCGGCCCGTAAAGCCGCGCCGTTCAGATCCTCTTGACGGCGCGCATCGCCATCAGGAGGGGAATGACGGCAAGCAATTCCGCGGCGACGGAAAGGCCGGCAAGACCGGTGAGCGAAACATCGTAGAGCGCGCCCAGCAGCGCCGAGCCTAGAAACCACGCTACCCCGAATACGGCGGAGAACATGCCATAGGCACCCGCGCGCGATGCCTCCGGAACGAGCCGCGCCACGCCCGCGGTCAAAACCGAATTTTCGGCCCCCAGCACCACACCCCATAGCACCGCGCCAAGGATGGCGACCCACCCGGTTCCGAGGAACGCGAGCGGCGCGGTGGTCGCCGCCACTGCGATGGCTGGGATCAAGACGCCGAATCCGCGCGCATCGAAGGCGCGGCCCAGCACCAGCGCGCCCGCGCCCGAGCCCGCCATGGCAACCGCATACAGCACCGGAATGACCGGCTGGGGGACGACGCTCGCCTTAGCGAAATGATACGCAACGAGCGACCAATCCGCGAAGCCGAAGGCGATCAGTGCCGCGCTCGCGGCATAAAGCCAGAAGGCGCGCGACAGCATTCCGTCTCGTGTATCGACTTCCGGCGTTTGCGCGCGCTCTCCCGCGAATCCGAAATTGAAGCGCAAGGCGATGACAGTCAGTACGGTGAGGACCGCTGGAATCCCAAGCCAAAGGAACGCGTCTTCGTAGCGGCCATGATGCGCCAGCACCAGCGCTGCGATCAGCGGACCCACTAGCGCGCCGGTTTGGTCGAGCGCCTCGTGAAGGCCGAACGCCCAGCCTTGGCCGATCTCGTGACCCGCGCGGCTCATCATGAAATTGGCGGCCGGATTGCGGATCGCCTTGCCGGTGCGCTCGACCACGATCAGAAGGGCGGCCGCCCACCACGCACCGGCCAGCGCCATCAGCGGTACCGCCGCCATCTGGATTGCGTAACCCGCGATCGTAATCGCCCAATAGGCGCGCGTTTTCTCTGCCACGCGGCCGGCGAACAGGCGCAAGACATAGCCGAACAATTCGCCCGTGCCGGCGATGATGCCGACCGCCGTTCCGGTCGCGCCGAGCAATCCCAGATAAGGACCCGTGATGGCGCGCATGCCTTCATAGGCCATGTCGGCGAACAGCGAGACCACGCCGAAGGCGACGATGAAGGCGAGCGCGTTGCGCTTGTCGAAGGAATTTGCGGTCACGGCATCTGGCGCCCGGCGCGCGTCAGGAGCGTGCGGGCGAACGCTGTGCGGTTGCCGCCCATGTCCTTGTCCATCGCCCAACTCTCAGCCATGCGTCGCAATCACGTCCGTAACGTTCCGCCCGTGGTCTTGGTCACGGCGGCGACGATCTTGGCCGCCACTGTCTCGATCTCGGCATCCGTCAGCGTCTTGTCCCTGGGCTGCAGGCGCACCGAAATCGCAACGGATTTCTTGCCGTCTGGCACGCCTTTGCCTTCGTAGACATCGAACAGATCGGTGCGCTCGATCAGGTTGCGGTCGGTACCGCGAATGGCCTTCAACAGATCTTCGGCAGAGACATCCGCGTCGACGACGAAGGCGAAGTCGCGCTCGACGGCGGGGTAGGGCGAGGGCGCAAATTGTGCGCGGGCCCTGCCTTTGGTCTTGTGCTCCGGAACCGCGTCCAGCACGACTTCGAACATCGATACCGGCCCTTTGAGATCGAAGGCCGCCAAAAGCGCCGGATGTATTTCGCCGAAATAGCCAAGTGGCTTCGGCCCCAGCGCCAACACGCCGGAGCGGCCGGGGTGATACCAGCTTGGCGCGCCCGGCTTGACCGGTGCGGTCATGGGTGTGCCCGTCGCCGCTTCCAGCACCGCCAGCATGTCGGACTTGGCGTCGAACGCATCGGCCGCGTGCGCGGATTTGGACCAGCTGCGCGCGCCGTCGCCGACGCGAATGCCGGCGGCGACGGTTTGCTGATCGCCGGGGGTGCCGCTCGCGAATTGCGCGCCCACTTCGCACAGCATCAGGTCTGTGAAACCGCGCGCCTGGTTGCGCTGTGCTGCCGCCAGCAGCGACGGCAGCACGCTCGGCCGCATGGAATCGAGGTCTGCGGCGATGGGATTCTCCAATTCGCGCGAATCGTCGCCGCCGCCGAATATCGTTGCCTGCGCGCGCGGAATGAAGGTGAAGTTGATGCACTCGTTGAAACCGCGCGCGGCCAATGTCCGCTTGACGGCGCGGATGCGCCGCTGCGCCGGCGTCAACACCGCGCGCGCCACCGCGTGCGGCCTGGTCATGGCGGCGGGCGGAATGTTGTCGAGCCCGCGGATGCGCACGACCTCTTCCACGAGGTCGGCCTTGCCCTCGATATCGTGGCGCCAGGAAGGCGGCGTCACCTCCATCGGATCGCCGTCCTTCGTCTCGAAGCCGAGGTTGTTCAGGGTGTGGGCGATCTGTGCCTTTGGAACCTCGATGCCGGCCAGCCGCTTCACCTCGGAAAGCGGGAATGAAACTGTGTGGCGCCACTTCGGCACTGCGCCCGCGACATGATTTTCCGCCGGCTCTCCGCCGCACCATTCCAAGATCAATTTGGTGGCGAGCTCGAGCGCAGGCAGGACGAATTCCGGATCCACGCCGCGCTCGAAGCGGTAGCGGGCGTCCGAAACAATGCCGAGTTTGCGGCCCGTTTTCGCCGTGCGCTTAGGATCGAAATAGGCCGCCTCGATCAGCACGTTTATGGTTTCGTTCGAGCAGCCAGAATCCTCGCCACCCATGATGCCGCCCAGATCGGTGGCACCGTTGTCGTCGGCGATGATGCACATGCTGGAATCGAGAACGTAGCGGCGCCCGTCCAGCGCCAGCATCGTCTCGCCGTCTTTCGCCATGCGCACGACGACTTCACCTTTCAGCTTGTCGGAGTCGAACACATGCAGCGGTCGGCCGCGATCGAGCGAGATGTAATTGGTCATGTCGACCAGGGCCGAGATCGGCCGCATGCCCACCGCACGCAACCGCTGCTGCACCCATTGCGGCGATGCACCGTTCTTCACGCCGCGCACCATCCGGCTCGCATAAAGCGGGCAGGCGTCTGGAGCTTCCAGCCGGATCTTCTGCGGTGCAGGAAATTTCCCCTTGATGGGTGGCACCCGTGGCGTCTTGAGTTTGCCTAATCCCGCCGCAGCCAAGTCGCGCGCGATTCCCCACACGCCTGTGCAGTCGCCGCGGTTGGGCGTGATGGACACGTCGATGATGGGATCGCTCAAGCCGAGCGCGCTGGCGGCCGCCGCACCGACCGCGGCGTCGGCTGAAAGCTCGATGATGCCTTCTTGATCGTCGGAAATCAAAAGCTCGCGCCCCGAACACAGCATGCCATGCGATTCGACGCCCCGGATCGTGCCGACCTTCAATTCGACGCCTGTGGCGGGAATGGTCGTGCCGGGCCTGGCGAATATCGCCTTCATGCCGGCACGCGCATTGGGGGCACCGCACACCACCTGAACGGGACCGCCTGCTCCCGTATCCACCATGCACAGCTTCAGGCGGTCGGCATTGGGATGTCTCTCGGCGGAAACGACATGGGCGACCGTGAATTCGGCCAAACGGGCGCCGGCATCCTCGACGGATTCCACTTCCAACCCAATTGAAGTGAGTTTGTCGGCGATCGCCTGGACGCCGGCTTCCGTCTCAAGATGATCTTTGAGCCAGGAAAGCGTGAATTTCATCGCGACAGCCCTCCGTCCAAAGTCGGGATGTCGAGCGCGGCGAACCCGTAATGCCGAAGCCACCTTAGATCGGATTCGAAGAAGGGGCGAATGTCGGGTATGGCGTATTTTAGCATCGCGAGCCGATCGAGCCCGCCGCCGAAGGCATAGCCTTGATACTTCTCCGAATCGATGCCGCACATTTCGAGCACGCACGGATGCACCATGCCCGAACCGGCAAGCTCAAGCCAATCATTGCCAGTGCCGAATTTGATTCCGCCGCCGGAGCGGTCGCAGCGCATGTCCCATTCCACGGATGGCTCGGTGAATGGGAAGTAAGACGGCCGCGCGCGCAGCTCCACTTCATTCACTTCGAAGAATGCCTTGCAGAACTCCTCCAGCGTCCATTTCAGGTGACCGAGATGTGTCACCTCGTCGATCACCAGACCTTCGTATTGGTGGAACATCGGCGAATGCGTGGCGTCTGAATCGACCCGGTAGGTTCGCCCCGGCGCGATGATGCGAATCGGCAGCTTCTGGGCCAGCATGGTGCGCACCTGCACCGGGCTCGTATGGGTGCGCAGAACGGGGCGCGAGCCGTCGGCTTGCGGCGCCATGTAGAATGTGTCGTGCATCTGCCGTGCCGGATGATCCGGCGGGATGTTGAGCTTGGTGAAGTTGTACTCGTCGGTTTCAATGTCCGGCCCCTCGGCCACGGCGAATCCGAGGTCGGCGAAGATGGCGGTGATCTCGTCCAAAACCTGGGAAATGGGATGGATCGTGCCGCGCGGCTCGGGCCTTGATGGCAACGTCACGTCCACGCGCTCGAAGGCCAGCTTGGCATCCAGCGCTTCACGGGCGAGCGTGCCCTTGCGTAGCGCGATCGCTTCGCTCACCCGGTCGCGCAGACCGTTGTACAGCGGTCCATTGGCTTTGCGCTCTTCCGGGCTCATTGCGCCCAGCGACTTCAGAAGTTCGCTGACGGCGCCCTTCTTGCCGAGTGCGGAGACGCGCACAGCTTCCAGCGCTTGTTCGTCGCGGGTGCCCGCGACAGTGGCCAGGATTTTGGATTCGAGGGATGAAATGTCCGTCATCGCCATACCCACGATCTATGGATCGTCATGGCCGGCCTTGTGCCGGCCATTCATAAATACACCCTAGACTGGTGTTCATGGATCGCCGGGACAAGCCCGGCGTTGACAGTTGAAGGAGCGGTGGACGGCGATCCGCGGACGTTAGGCCGACGCCCGATCCACCAGGGCCTTGAAGGCATCGGGCTCGTGAATGGCGAGATCGGCCAGGACCTTGCGGTCGACTTCGATCCCCGCCTTGGCGAGCCCGCTGATAAATCGGCTGTAGGTCAGGCCGTGGATTCGGCAGGCGGCATTGATCCGTTGGATCCAGAGTGCGCGGAAGTTCCGCTTCTTCTCCTTGCGCCCGATATAAGCATGCTGGAGCGAGCGGTCCGCAGCCGCATTGGCCGAGGTGATGGTGTTCTTGCGGCGGCCGTAGAAACCTTTGACCTGCTTGAAGACGCGTTTTCTGCGGGCGTGGCTGGGGACGGCGCGGGGTGCACGGGACATGAGTGCCTCTTTATGCGTACGGCATCCAGCGCTTGATGCGCTGGGTTTCGGAGGCCGACAGTGTGGAGGTGCCCCGAAGTTCGCGGATTTGCTCGTTGGAGCGCTTGATCATGCCGTGGCGCTTGCCGACTTGGCCGTGCTTGATCTTGCCCGAAGCGGTGAATTTGAAACGCTTCTTCGCGCTCGATTTGGTCTTCATTTTGGGCATTTCGGTCTCCTTGGGGCGCGCGGCCCCGGTTCCGTTGGTGGGCCGACACGGCATGCCCTTTCGCCGGGCGGCCCCAAAGAGGCGCGGGTCATAGACGGAAAGCGGCCCGCTTTGCAAGCGCCATCGGGCAGCCTCCCTTTGAACCCCGATCTCCCTCATGATGTGGCGAACGAATCGCGAAGGATCGAGGTCATGGAAGCCCGCAAATGGGTGGATTTGGGCCGCGTCGCGGCCCGCGGGCTGCTGGTGCCGGCGATCCTGGTGATCGTTTGGGGCGAGTTGGTGCCCGGCGCTAGCTTGCCCATCTGGGACAAGCTTTTGCATTTTACAGCGTATTTCGGGCTGGGGTTGCTCGCTTGGATCGCATTCCACAAGCGCGGCTATGCCGGATGGGCGGTGTTGGGCATCGTCGTGCTGGGCGGAATCCTGGAGATCGTTCAGGGCTATGTCGGCCGCGATATGGATATTTATG
>Ga0335085_10018363_pt1 | contig 10054 bp, 6 predicted proteins | sample Lox_Sample_45_FD_206712 | JGI IMG/M metagenome (GOLD analysis project Ga0335085, IMG submission 206712) | Soil microbial communities from Loxahatchee National Wildlife Refuge, Florida, United States - Lox_Sample_4.5 | ecosystem: Environmental > Terrestrial > Soil > Wetlands | place: USA: Florida... | reverse complement strand
TGCAACTGCCCCCGCTGCCATCCCTGCTGCCGAGTTGGAAGGAGGCGGCAACCATCGAGGACGCGGAGCGGTACCACATTCTGCAGGCGCTGGAGGAGTGCAATTGGGTGGTGGGTGGCAAGTATGGAGCGGCAGCGCGTCTGGGTTTGGCACGCACAACCTTGACAAGCAAAATGCAAAAGCATGGGATTCGCGTGGCAGGGCGCGGAGCCGATTCGTACTGTGACGGAGGATCGAGTGGACTGGATGATGTCGGACACCTCTAATCAAGATGAGATGCTGCGGGAATTCCACACGCAGCCGAAACCGCGCGACGCGGTTCAGGACCTCGCTTGCGCCCTTGAAGTTCTGGGAAGGGAACTGGCCGGACACCAGAGAGCCGCGCATGGGAACGCCGCTGTCTTTTCCGTATTTGTCGAGGGTGCGCCACACGACCTGCATCCGATCTTACGCAACGATGCCTACCAGATTGCGGGAGAAGCGTTGCGTAACGCGTTCCGCCACGCGCGCGCGCGGCAAATCGAAGTGGAAATCCTGTACCACTCGCGCCAGCTTCGCGTCCGGGTGCGGGATGACGGAATCGGCATTGATGCACGTGTGTTCCGAGAGGAAGGGCGGGGGTTGAATGGAATGCGCGGCCGTGCGAAACGTATCGGCGGCGAACTCGAGGTCTGGACCAGGCACGGAGCGGGTACTGAGGTCGAGTTGAGTGTCCCCGCCGCGGTCGCCTGCGGTACCAGCGTGGTTACGCCGCCAGGCGTGTGATGCTGGGAGCGATTTGCGATGCAGAGGGAAATTCCAGGACGGCCGATCCGGCCCTCCTGGACGAGCAAACGATGCACCGCGGCAGCTCGAACCCCGAAGGCAGGTCGGTCTGGAGGCGCCCCAATGTGGAACGAATCGCCGCGAGCACGGCTTTCTTGTGGGGGCTATCCGGCCACTCCTCCACGACATGCAGCCGGTAGTGCTCCATCTTCATCCACTGCGCGATCCGATTCTCCTGCCTCATGCCGCCTCCGCCAATCCTTGTTTGGCCGGCGGCATCTTGATCACTTCCGCCCTTGGCGTCTCTTCTATCAGCAGGATTGGGACTGACAACAAGTCGATCAGTTCGACGAGCGCCGGCGTGATGGCCTGAGTGGGCATTCGCCGCAGGATCTCGGCGGTGTCCGTCAACGGCCTGCCCGAGTGCCGCAGGCCGTTCTGTTTGCTCCTCCTCATCGCATCCCTCCACATTCCCTAGAGTCAGCTTAAGGCGATCCCGGCTTCCAGTCGTTGTCCTCGCGGTCACGGTTCGGTTGAGAGACCGTTGCCGGCCTCTCCTGCCATTCCTGAACCCCGACGCGAGCCGGGGCCGGAGGGAACGGGTATCGAAACTCCCTGGAAACTCCGGTCGCCGGCCTTGTCATGCTCATCACCCCTACTGCAACGACGAGATCTGCGCACCGGCATTCGGCGCGTAAATGCGGATGCGGACGCGCCTGGCCAGCCGCATGGCATCGGCCTTCGTGACATTCGGATCGACGGCCTCAACGTCCGCCAGGAAGCCGGCCGGGACCGGTTCCTTGCCCAGCCCGATAATGTGAATGCCCCGCAGCGGAATGCCGTGGCGCACCAGGTATCGCGCCACCGAATCGGCCCGCCGGCGGCTCAACCCGAGGTTATACTCGGCCGTGCCGACAGAATCGGTGAAGCCGACCAGCTCGAACACCACGCGGGGCGTCGATTGCACCTGCTGGACGAGGGCGTCCAGTGCCGTCTCATCGGTCTTGCCCAGATTGCTCTTGTCGAAGCCGAACGTGACCTCCGCGGTGGCCACCAGCGAGTATTTCATGGCATTGTCCAAAGCCGTAATCGAGGCGGAATTGGCGGCGATCGCGGACTGGTCGGACTTGATGACGGACTGATCCTGCTCCGCAAGCTGATTGGCCCGGTCGGCTGTGTTGTTCGCTTTTTGGGCGGTGGAAGCGACTTCGGCCACTCTGGCGTCGGTGGACCCTAACTTCTCTTCCACGCGAGAGATATCGGTAGCCTCTTTGTCGGCCTGCGCATTGGTCTTGGCGTCGACCGCGGTAACCTTAGCTTCGACCGGCGCGATCTGCTGTCTCACATACGTCTTCGTGGCACAGCCGAAAGTAGCCAGCACGGCGGGAAGGATGGCGATAAATTTCAGTGTTGATCTGTTCATGATGTCCTCTCAATTGGGGCGCGGCGAATCCACTCCCCCATATGAGAAGACCCCGCGGCAGCGGATTATGTTGGCCGGTGGTGGTTGGAACTGCAGCTTCAGAGCCAGTTGCGCCGAGCGCGGGCCGCCGATTCGATACAGCGGATTGAGGCCGCCGCTCGTGCCACCGCTTCCCAGTGAGGCTCCCGGCATGTGCGTCGATTGCCCGAATAGTGTGGTTCGTGAATCAGAAGAGAAATTTCACGGATGCCTGGCCGGAACGAGGGCCCCCCATCTGATACAGCGCGTTCACTCCGCCCAGCCCGGTCGCCAGGGTCTTTTGCGAGAGGAACCAGTTCGCGGTGGTAATCGCTCCCCCATAATCCGAGAAGTTGGGGTGATTCAGGATATTGAAGAACTCCACACGGAACTGAAGCCGCAGCCTCTCCGACCAAAGCGGGAACTGCCGCCGCAAGGCCAGATCGAACTGCGATGCATCGAAGCCGCGCAGGCTGTTCCGCGGAAAGTTTCCCAACACATTCGCCGGCGCGGCGACGAACGCCGCCGGATTGGCCTCTTTGCCGCCGGGATATTGGGAACCGTATAGAACCTCGGGCACGCCGGGCACGAGGTTGGCATGGTTGGAGAAAGAAAGATTGCCGAACACCGTGGTCGCCGTTACGTTGATCGGGAATGCCGTGCGGAAACTCTCTGTGAGGTCTACCGCCCAGCCGCTGGTCAGGGCTCTCACGGCAGATCCGTACGAGGTGGCGCCGGGGATGTCGAACGTCAGGGCGCCGGTCAGGACGTGCCTCACGTCGAAGTCGGAAGGGCCATACTCGATTCCCAGATTGGCATATTGAGGCGGAAGGCCGCTCACATCGTCGCCCGATGAGGTGTCGAGCGAATGCGACCAGGTGTAGGACAGCAAGCCCTGGAGGCGTCTGGAAAGCCGCCGCTCGAACTGCGCCTGCAGCGCATCGTAGTTGGAATAACTCTGGTTATTCTGCAAATACGATGGAATCGGCGAGGAGAAGCCCACGATGGGAGCGGAATACTCCGACAGCCGCAGAAGCCGCCGGCCCGCCGAACCGATGTACGAGACCGTGAGGGACTGGCTGGCGCCCAGAGACTGCTGCACAGCCACGTTCCACTGCAAGGTATAGGGAAGCTTCAGATGGGGATCGGCCGCCCAAAACTGCTGGGGAGGGTTCACGCCCGGAACCGGCGGGGCTTGGGCCGGGGTTAAGGGGAACGTCACGTTGTTGTACACAACGGACCCGAAATAAGGGTAGATATGGTCGAACGGGATGGCGATGACGCCGGCGCCGGTATCGTAAAACGTCCCAAAGCCGGCGCGTATCACCGTCTCGTGCCCCGGGGTTTCGCGCAGACGATAGGCCGCGCCGATCCTCGGGGCGAAGTTGGCCCACTGCGAATGATAGAGCGGCGTTCCTTTTGGAAGGAGAGTGACGGGGCCGCCGGTGCCCAGACCTTCCAGCACGGAGGGAAACGTGTTGCCCCTGACGCCCGGCGCGGGGTTCGCGTCCCACCGCAATCCGTACGTGAGGGTCAACCTCTTCGTCATTTTCCAGGTGTCTTGTGCGTAAGCCGAGTAGTTGTGGAACACCGGGACGGTTTCGGCCCCTCCGCGGGAAAGCTGCGCCAGGTAGAGATTGCCGGGATTGCTCAAGTCAAGGAAGTAGTCGGCGAAATTCCCGCCGGCCCGGTTCAAGATCGGGGAGATCCAGCGGTAGTCGAATCCGAATTTCAGTTGATGCGCCCCGAGCACCCACGAAAAAGTATCCACTAAATTGATCTGGCGGTTCCAGTTGTCATTTCCGGTGCCGAGCACGAAACCGGCGCCCTGGATGGCGCCGGAGGTTGCAGTGGCTGGATCGTAGGCATAAAAAATGACTTCGTAATTACTCGTATTCCAGGGCGGATCGAAAAGCCCGGTGGTCGAGTTGGGAGGCACTACCGCTCCCCCGAGTTGCAGTGCCTGTCCGAGCGCAGTCGCACGGCTTTGGCTGTAATTGGCGCGGATTTCATTGGTCTTGGTGGGAGAAACGATCCACGTGAGCCCGGCAGTAACGGCATTATTGTAAAAGGTGTTCTTGCGGATGTTGGTGAAGTTGGTGGTAAACGCGCCCAGGTACGAAGGAGCATGAGTGTAGTGGCCAAACAGCTTGAGATGATTCGCGATGGAGTGATCGATGCGGATGCTGGTGGTGTCGAGGGTGGCCGGACTGCTGATGGTGTTGGAAAACTGGGCGAAGTTCGGGGCCGTCGCCGGCCCGTTCGGAAGGGGAAAGGTGTTGACGAGCGTCGCTTCCGCCGGGTCCGCGACGGTAACTGCTTTCCGGAAATTGAGGTCGGGGACCGACTCGATTCCCGTGACCGGCTGCCGCAGGCGAAGCCCTTCGTAGGAGAAAAAGAAAAAGGTCTTGTCCTTGAGGACGGGGCCCCCGAGCACACCGCCGAAATCGTTCTGCCGCTCGCGCGCCTTGGGCAGTCCGTTGTAGTTGGCGAACCAGTCCTTGGCGTCCAGCACGTCGTTGCGAAAATATTCGAAAGCGTCCCCATGGAAAGCGTTGCTTCCCGCGCGCGTGATCAGCGAAACCTGCCCTCCCGGCATTCTTCCGTACTCCGGCGAGTAGGAGGACGTCTGAATCCGGAACTCCTGCAAGGCGTCGATGGATACCAGACTGTTGGTGCTGCCCAAGGCGGTCAGAGCGGGTAGCGCTCCTCCCGAGGACTGTCCGCTAAAGGAGCCGAAACCGGTGGAGGTGTTGTAGTTGGCGCTGACGCCATCCACTGTGAAGTAATTGGCATCGGCGCGCTGTCCGTCGATGCTGAACTGGCCTCCGGCAAGCGGGTTGGTGTCCACCTTGACAAACACGGACCCGGGGGTCAGTTGGATGAGGGATTGGAAGCTTCTGCCGTTGAGCGGCAGATTCTCGACAAATCGCCGGTCCACTACGGTGCTGACCGAACCATCGGTCAGGTTGGCCGGCTCCGAGCTGCCGAGTACCGTAACCGCCTCTTTGGCATCGCCGACTTCCAGCGTAAAATCCAGGACGGCGTTCTGCCCCACCTCCACCGTCACTCCGGTCCGGGTGGTGGTGCGGAATCCTTTCGCCGTCACCAAGATTCTGTACTGCGAGGGCGGGAGCGACGCGACTACGTAGATCCCCTGCGAGTTCGACAGGGTGCTTCGCTCGACTCCCTTGTCTTCATCGATCACCCTTACCTCGGCTTTCGGCACGATGGCGCCGGAGGGATCCAGGATTCGCCCGGAGAGTTGAGTGTTCTGGGCCGTCGCGGTGGTGCCGAGAACGGCCGGCAGCAGCAAGAAATGGCGAAGCTTGAGGTGCAAGTCGTACTCCTTTTGCCAAGACCCGTGTGATTATTCTATGGCGTTATTCCGGCTGCGGAACCGCGGTTACCATTTCTCAACCGAACGGTTACCGGGACCGCGGAAACGTTCCGGGGACGGATTGTTAACATGGGGGATAATTGCGTACGTGAAGCGCGCGGATCGAGGACGCAGAGGCATCCTTGCGTTAGGCATCGTCCTGACGTGCTGCCCTTGCGCCTCCGCTTTAAACCCCTCGCTCGATATCAGTCAATACGCGCACAACAAGTGGACGGTCCGCGACGGCTTTTTCAAAAGCGGCATCTATACAATCGCCCAAACGCCCGACGGTTATCTTTGGCTTGGCAACGAATTCGGCGTGCTTCGCTTCGATGGCGTTCGGGCCGTGCCATGGGAGCCGCCCAAGGGCGAGAGCTTACCCGGAGGCCTCCTCCGAAAACTGCTCGTCACGCGCGACGGGCGTCTTTGGATCGGCACGCTTCAAGGCCTTGCCAGTTGGAAGGATGGCAAGCTCACCCACTACCCGGAACTGGCAGGTCAGGATGCTTTTGCGCTCTTCGAGGACCGTGAAGGAACCGTATGGGCCGGCGGTGCCGGGCCGGCCAGGAAACTGTGCGCCATAGGGAGCAGACGTGTCCAGTGCTACGGAGAAGACGGCAGATTCGGCCGCGGAGTGGCGTCGTTTTGCGAGGATGGCCAGGGCAACCTCTGGGCGGCAGCGCTGACCGGGCTGTGGCGATGGAAACCCGGCCCTCCGAAACTCTATCCGCTACCCGACCTGCCGAACGATATCGGCGAAGACGAAAACGGCGCACTCCTGATCGCCACGCGCAGCGGAATCGGGCAGCTTGCTGACGGCAAAGTCCAGCCATATCCCCTTCCAGGCGTCGGGCGGAAGGTCCATGCCGTTAGGTTACTCCAGGATCGCAACGGCGGCTTGTGGGTCGGAACGACCGACCGGGGGCTGTTGCGCGAACACGGAGGAAGAACCGATGCTTTCGCGCAGCCCGACGGTCTCTCAGGCGATTTCGTTCAAACTGTTTTCGAAGATCGCGAAGGCAATATTTGGGCCGGCACTCTCGACGGCCTTGACCGCTTCCGCGAATTTGCCATCCCCACCATTTCCGTGAAGCAAGGTCTGTCGAATGCCGACGCCTGGTCCGTCCTGACGACCCCTGATGGCAGCGTTTGGTTTGGCACGCGCGGTGGCTTGAACCGATGGAACAACGGACAAATGACGGTTTACAGCAGGCGAAACGCTGGATTGGCCGATGACTACGTGGAGACCCTCTTTCGGGACGAGCGGGGGCGGATTTGGGTGTCCACGCTTCGCGGGTTCGGCTACTTCGAGCAGGGCCGGTTCGTTCCCGCGACCGCAGTGTCCGGCAGGCAGGTGTTTGCCATAGCTGGGGACAGTGTGGCGGATCTTTGGATTAGCGACCAGGATCGGGGCCTCCTTCACCTGTTGGGGACATCGGTCGAACAGATTCCCTGGGCCATCCTGGGACGTCAGGACGCGGCCTATGCTCTATTGCCCGATCCGGAGCATCGCGCGTTATGGCTGGGGTTTTATCGGGGTGGCGTCTCGTACTTCCAAGATGGCCAGGTCCGCGTATCGTATGCGGCCGCCGACGGGTTGGGCAAAGGGTTTGTGACCGGTCTTCGACCGGACCCGGACGGTGGCGTCTGGGCTGCAACCGAGGGCGGGTTAAGCCTCATTAGAAACGGCCATGTGGCCACACTTACCAGCAGAAATGGCCTGCCTTGCGATACCGTTCACTGGATGAGGGAAGATGACGACCATTCCATCTGGCTCTACATGTCCTGCGGCCTGGTCCGTCTGGCACGTCTGGAATTGGACGCGTGGATCACGGATTCAAAGCGTACGATCCAGGCCACGGTTTTCGATAGTTCCGACGGAGTCAGGAGCCATTCGGCCTCTGTCAGCTACAGCCCCCGCGTCGCCAAATCCAGTGACGGAAAAATATGGTTCTTACCTATCGACGGCGTCAGCGTCATCGATCCGCGCCACTTGGCCATCAACAAACTCCCCCCGCCTGTGCACATCGAGGAAGTGAACGCCGATGGCAAGCCCTACGTCCCCGTCCGCGGCATGCGCCTGCCTCCCCTGGTCCGCGATGTCTGGATCGATTACACGGCGCTGAGCTACGCCGCCCCGGAAAGGGTCCGTTTCCGCTACAGGCTGGAGGGCCAGGATACGGAGTGGAAGGAGGTGGTCAATGAGCGCGAGGCCAAGTATTCGAATCTTGCTCCACGCCGGTACCGCTTCCGCGTCATCGCCTGCAATAACAGCGGCGTGTGGAACGAGGCTGGGGACACGCTGGAGTTTTCCGTCGATGCTGCGTACTATCAGACTGCCTGGTTTCAGGCGTTGTGCGTGGCCGTTCCGCTGGCGATGCTCTGGGGTTTGTACCGGTACCGCATTCACCAGATCGCGAGGCAACTCGATATTCGGGCAGAGGAGCGCACGCGCATCGCCCGAGAGCTGCACGACACGCTGCTGCAGAGCTTTCAGGGGCTGATGCTGGGTTTCCAGAGGGTCGAGAACAAGATGCCCCCCGGCGAAGCCAAGTACTTGCTGGAGAAGACGCTCGAACGGGCGGACCAGGCTATCGCCGAGGGGCGGGATTCCATACACGACCTGCGCTCCTCGACCACGGTCACCAACGACCTGGCGGACGCGGTGAAAGCCCTCGGCGATGAAATGGCATCGGACAACGGCGCTTCCTTTTATATGGTAGTGGAAGGCGCGCCGCAGGATCTGCATCCCATCCTGCGCGACGAAATCTACCGCCTTGCGCGGGAGGCGGTCCGCAATGCCTTCCGCCACGCGAAGGCCAGCCGGATCGAAGCGGAAATCAGTTATGGCGAGAAGTTGTTCCGCCTGCGCATCCGCGACGATGGGCGCGGCATCGCCCCGGAGATCGTGGACGAAGGACGGGCCGGCCACTATGGCCTGCCGGGAATGCGCGAGCGCGCCCGCGCAATCGGCGGGCAGTTGCATGTCTGGACGGGAAAGGGAACGGGCACGGAGATCGAGCTGACCATACCGGGTTCGGTGGCGTATGGGACGTCGCCGGCGCGTAAAGGTTGGAGGCTGTTCGGAAGGGGGACTGGATGAGGGGTGCCCTCCTGCTTATCTTGTGCCGTTGCGCGTTTGGTCTAAATCCATCGCTCGATATCAGCCAATACGCACACAACAAGTGGACGGCTCGCGACGGCTTTTTCAAAGGCTCCATCAGCTCGATTGCTCAGACGCCGGACGGGTATCTGTGGCTGGGCACGGAATTCGGGGTGCTCCGGTTCGATGGTGTGCGCAGCGTCCCGTGGTCGCCCCCAAGGGGTGAACATCTCCCCGGCAGCTTGATTAACGGCCTGCTTTCCGCGCACGATGGGCGTCTTTGGATCGCCACCAACCAAGGGCTCGTAAGTTTGAAGGATGGAAAACTGACTCATTACCCCCAGCTTGCCGGGCATTACATTTTTGCGCTCCTGGAGGGTCGCGATGGAACGATCTGGATCAGCGGATGGGCGGGCTCCGGACGAATCTGGGCGATACACAGCGGCAGCACGCAATGCAACGAAGAGAACGGCAGTTTCGGAAGTGGAGTGGAGGCGCTGTTCGAGGATAGAAGCGGCACGCTTTGGGCGGGTGGGTTGGCCAGCGTGTGGCGGCTGAGGCCCGGTTCTCCGCAACTCCACCGGCTGCCTGACCCGGAGTTGACGGTTCACGGCCTGACGGAAGGAGACGACGGTGCACTCTGGATTGCCCTGCGTTCCGGAATCATGAAGCTTGTTGGCGGAAAAGCTGAGAAGTACCCCCTTCCAGCCGGTCGGCAGCAGTTCACGCCTCGAAAGTTCCTCCGTGACCGCGACGGCGGTCTGTGGATCGGCACAGTGGATTCGGGGCTTTGGCATGTGAACCACGGAAGGGCGGACCGATTCACGCAGTCCGATGGCCTTTCGGGCGACGCCATCCAGGGGCTCGCCGAGGACCGTGAAGGCAATATCTGGGTAGCCACTGCGGATGGGCTGGACCGCTTTCGGGATTTCGCCATCCCCACAATTTCTGTGAAGCAAGGTCTGTCGAAAACCTGGGCTGGGTCCGTCCTGGCCGCCAGAGATGGCAGTGTCTGGCTTGGTACCACTAGTGGCCTGAACCGATTGCACGATGGGCGAATCACGATTTACCGCAAGGAGAGCGGTCTGCCGGATGACTATATAGAGTCCTTGTTTCAGGACGATCGGGGGAGGATCTGGGTCTCCACGCTTCGCGGGCTTGCCTTTTTCGAGAATGGCCGGTTCACTCCGATACCTGGAGTGCCCGGCCGCTATGGACGTTCCATCGCTGAGGACCGTGCTGGCGACCTTTGGATCAGTCATGACCTTGGTCTCTTTCACCTGCAGGGAGGAAGGCTCAAGGAGCAGATCCCGTGGGCCAGGCTGGGAGGTAAGGGCTTCGCTATGGCTCTGTTGACCGAACCCGT